>Ga0070679_100005233_pt1 | contig 12010 bp, 10 predicted proteins | sample KBSC63BmetaG_FD_65652 | JGI IMG/M metagenome (GOLD analysis project Ga0070679, IMG submission 65652) | Corn rhizosphere microbial communities from Kellogg Biological Station, Michigan, USA - KBS C6-3B metaG | ecosystem: Host-associated > Plants > Roots > Rhizosphere | place: USA: Michigan... | reverse complement strand
GAGTCGTCCAAACCCGAAGTCGCACCAGAGGCCTCAACGATGACTCGTGTCTTGAAAACAGATCCCGGTGTAATCATGGGTACGGCCAGCTACATGTCGCCCGAGCAGGCACGAGCGTCTGAGGTCGATGCGCGCACTGATATCTGGAGCCTGGGAGTGGTGCTGTATGAGATGGTGGCGGGGCGTTTGCCGTTTGAGGGTGGAACAACTACGGACGTGCTCGCGACAATCCTCCATCGCGAGCCTCCATCGTTGTTACTTTACAGTGGTGAGGTACCCAATGAATTAGAACGCATCGTCGAGAAAACGCTCACGAAAAAACGAGAAGAACGTTACCAGCTGGCGCGCGAACTCAGTCTTGACTTGAAACGATTGAAGCAGCGTGTCGAGCTGGACGCTGAGTTGGAGCGAAGCGTCACACCGGCAGCGCAACTCCACCACAGCGTTTCGCCGACCGCGATGAATCCTGTTGCGGCCTCCACTGCTGAAGCACAGGTGGCCCACACCCTCTCGAGCGCTGAGTATGTTGTCGGAGAGATCAGGCGTCACAAGCTGGCAGCATTGTTAATCGTCGCAGTGATTGTTCTTGGACTTGCTGGGTTAGTTGGTTATTACAAGCTTTCTGGAAGTCGTTCCGCGGGCCTAACCTCAATCGCAGTTCTTCCGTTTACTAATGCCGGCGGGGACGCAAATGCAGACTATCTCTCGGACGGCATCAGTGAAAGCCTCATCGACAAGCTCTCACAGTTACCAGGCATGAAGGTCATCGCCCGCAGTTCAGCATTTAAGTACAAGGGCAAGGATGTGGATCCACAGGAAGCGGCTAATACGTTAGGCGTTGAAGTTATTCTAACTGGGCGAGTGGTTCAGCGTGGCGATCAGCTACAGGTGCGCGCCGAGTTAATCAACGCCCGCGACAAGACGCAGCTTTGGGGAGAGCAGTACAGCCGCAGCATCACAGACGTGCAAGCGGTGCAGGAAGAGATCGCGCGCGCAGTCTCAGAAAAGTTGCGCGTGCATTTGACTGGTGCGCAAGAGCAACAACTCAGTAAACGAGCAACGACTAACCCCGAGGCTTACCAACTGTATCTCAACGGCGTTTATTACCGTCGCCAGTCACTTATGGCGCCGCGTGCGGTTGACTACTTTAACCAGGCGGTGGCGCTGGATCCCAATTTTGGACTTGCATGGGCTGGACTTGCCGAGGCGCACGTCTTCATGAGTAGCACCGGTCAAGTTGATCCCAATGAGGCAGTTCCAAAAGCGAAGTTGGCGGTAAAGAAAGCCCTCGAGTTGGATGACTCGTTGGCTGAGGCACACGTATCCCAAGCACTCCTCATGATGAATGATTGGGACTGGGGAGTTGCGGACCGAGAGTTCAAACGTGCTTTTGAATTGAACCCAAACCTGGCTGAGGCTCACCTGAGCTATTCGAACCTTCTATCGCGATCGGGGCGGCACGAAGAGGCGATAGCGGAGGTAAGGCGTGCGCAACAGCTTGATCCTTTGGATCTCCGTATGAGGGCTGGCGAACCTGTATGCTTGTTCTTTGCGCGGCGCTACGATGAAGCTCTGCAAAAGCTTGATAGTCTCCTGAAGTTGGCGCCAGATAACGAGACTGCGGTGATCTTTCGGGCTTACACCTATGATGGTGCGGGGAAGTATAACGAGGCGATCGCAGACTATAAGAAGTTTGTAAGCATGGGCGATACGACTGCGAGTACTCAGTGCTTTCTAGGTTACGCCCTTGCGCAGGCGGGTCGGAAGAGCGAAGCACAAGCCATCCTCGAAAAGCTTAAGACGACGAAAGAATATGTTTCGCCGGCAGAGCTTGCGGTTCTCTACATTGGTCTGGGCGACAAAGAGGGGGCGATTGAATTGTTGGAGAAAGCCTACGCTGTTCATGACCTGCAGATGCAATACCTCAAAATCGATCCTCACTACGACAGCCTGCGCAGCGATCCAAGGTTTGTCGAGTTGATGAGGAAAGTGGGCCTGGCGTGAGGCTTATCGCGAGCAGGTAGTTGGAACTCTGACGAGACAGGCCGACGGCTCACGCAAACAAATACGCGATTTCAGCTTTAACACAACAGGAAGCTAATGAGGCATTACGTGTGGTCCAAATTGCAGGCTGGAAAACACGATATGGTCTGATCGTTAAGAAAAGATTCCCCGCCCACCATAGCGGCAGGGCGTTACGAGTATCCGGCAGATGTCCAGTCTCTGTGTGGTAGCGCACAGACTAAGCTTAATTGAGGCGCATAAGCTCACCCAAATAGACGCTGTATCGTGAGGCCATTAACAAAATGATCGCCTTCATCATCGAACAGAACCACGAGATCAAAGAAACGTTCGGTTACGAGATCCCGTTTAATGAAATGACTGAACAATCCATGATTCAGTACGCCTGCGCAAACTACGGGCCTGACTCTGTGGTTCGCAACATGACTAACGAAGAAAAGCTTAAGTTTAGGTTTACATTACAAGATCGGGGCAAATCGCTCGGTGCCGAGTGGGCGACCACACCAAGAGCACAATGAGAATGTTTGTCGTGTCTGTAGCTTGAGAAACGTCAGCAGCGAGAGCATTAATTGTTTGGAAGGCTCTAGCGTCATGAGTGCCTGGTCAGCTAGTACTTCTCGTGAATTCGCTTAGCCCAACTCCAGGGCACCCTCAACTGTCAACAAATGATTTGCATGTTTAAAGAAGCCAGGTATCTGCTCGGTCGCGAGTCGGCGACCAAGTGCAAAGATCAATTAATCATAGGGAATTTCCCCTTCTATTTCGCCGTGCGCCATGATGATAGCCTGATTACCAACTGGTTGCCGCGTTTCGGCATAACCACGAGATGTGTTGACGTGAGGAGATGAGCGTAGCTTGAAAGCAGCAATCACGAACCGCACGCGCGTGTGGAAAGAGGATGCCTTGAAGCTAGAAGTATAGGTTTACTGCGATGCCGACGGCTTGAATATGACTAGGACTTGAACGCGAATCATTCTGTCTTGAAAAGTAGAGATCCAGGATCACTTGTCGTTTCGGGTCTATCAGTGTTACCAAGGGAAATCCTCTCTTCAGTGGGATCTGGACTCCGACATTTAGTCGATTGCGATTCCAGGTATCAAACCGGCTGTCGTAAAAGACCTCCGCGGAACCGTATGGCACTGGCGCGAAACGGCCTATGTGGAATTCCCTCTCCAGGGTTAATCGATTTCGATAGCGGGCAGAAGTTTCACCATTGACGATGCGAATCTCTTCTCGATTTCGATCCGAAACCAGAATGTCTAAAGGAATCGGTTGTCGAAAGGTTTGCTCAAATATTATGCGATGTTCTTTGAATGGATCTTTTCCAGTAAGTGAGAATCCGTAACTGTATCCGTTGCGCAGTATGATCCTTTGGTTTGGAAGATAATCAAGACTTGCCTGCACTGAGCCCTCAAGATTGTCTTTCGTCTCTTCCACTTTCGTGAGTGCGCTCATGAAAAAGAGACGAAGCTTTGGTTTTAATGGTATGAAGACATCGACCTCGGGCCATATCTCTTTCCGGTAATCACTCTGCTGGGCGCCGACTTCGGAAAAGCTGATGAGGAACACTATCCCCAACGAGATCTGACGAATGATCTCGCGCACAGCGATTTGGCGTTTCTTCACTATGTTTTCCGCGCGACCATTGCGGCCGTTCCCATAACTCAGTCAACCGGTATCACAGCGTCTTTCCACCATGCCGGTGGGACGGGTTCGTATGGTTTGTACTGCACCTCCGGCACACCCGGTATCGGTGGGTACTGATCCCAAACTTTTGCCTGACGCACAACAATGGCTTCTTTCGTGACATTGAACACTGTAAAGTCCTGTGTCTGCACGATGGGACCTGCGTAACCTGACTGAAGTTCTTTAAAGACCAATGGAATGACCTGCGGCGAGAGAAGCGTATGCCACATCCCGGCCATTTTCGGCTTCGCCAGCGTGAACACTTTGGCGGCGGCCTTAGGCGAAGTATGGGCCGCGTTCAGTGCTATTCTCGCTCGCTCGATCGAGAGACCCGAAGCTGCCGCCAACGCCTCGGCCGGCGGGAAACATTCGTGTATGAGAAGGTCGACGCCGCCTTCGCAGGCACGCACGAGCGGCCACGATGGGCGTGCATCGCCCGAAAAGACAAATGAAAGTCCCGCAAAATCGAGCCGGTAGCCGACCGCGCCGCTTGTAGTATGCACGACCGGGAATGAGGTCACTTTCACGCCGTTCCTGTCGTAAATGACGTGTGTCTGGGCGTAATTGTGCTCCGCTACTTCTATCCTCATACTTGCCGGATTGAGGGGTCCGGTTCCGCCCACGGTATCCCAGGTAAGAGCTTCGTCGATCGATTCGGCAAAATGCTTTGTACCCATTCGAGGTTCGTCTCCGCTCGGGCCCCACACGTAAACCGGCCCGTCCGATCGGCCCACCTTAGCGTAGCTTCCAACGAGTGTCAGCATGTCCGACATATGATCGGCGTGCAGGTGCGTTATGAATACTTTGTTGAGCTTGTTGACGGGAAGCTGCAGGCTCGCGTAGTTCGCAAGTACGCCGCTGCCGATATCGAAAAGCAGAATGTCCCGCTGAGGATTTCCGATTTCGACGAGTACGCCGGCCGAGGCCTGTGCTCGCGTTGTCCACGGATTGCCGCTGCCGAGCACCGTGATGCGCAGTTCACCGTCTTCGAGCTTTTCTTCTCCAGGGACAAACTGTTCAGCATATTTCCGACGCGGTTTGCCGACGATCGGTGTCAGAGTGATCGGTTTCGTTCCTCCCGCATACGTCGGTGGCGGCAGGGGCTGGCTTTTCATTTTTTCGGTCTGCGCGAGCCCCTCTGTATTTAGTCCCAACACGGCCGCACCGACCACCACCGTCGCGCCTGTCCGCAGGAATTCTCGTCTTGAACTATCAGTAAGAATAGGTGAATCGTCATTCATGGGATTTGAACACCTTTCGGCGGCAAAATGACTGCCACGCAACGGCTGCGATCTGGCATGACGCTCCTTCAAATAGTCGCACCGGATTCAGACAATTAGCAGTCTAAAGCTTTTGTACAGGCGCTGATAGCTGTCAGTTTTACCAGCGATTGAGGAGCATTCGCGGTCAGAAGGGATCTGGAATTGGGGAGGTAGAGATTGCATTCAGACTAAGAGTGGTCACCACCGTTCAGGAATTCGCAACCTGGTGATACGAACAATCGACCGCTCAACACAGCATGAATGGCTGGAATTAAGTCGGCACCCATTCGGCTCTTCAAAACGTAGCCCAACGCGCCGGCATTGAGGGCTGCCTCTACAAAGTCCGCTTCTTTATGGACCGTGAGAAACACAATCCTCGAAACCGAGTTTCTCGCTTGCAACCGCGCCGCCGCTTCAATTCCGCTCATGATCGGCATTGAAATATCGAGAACACAGACATCCGGCTGCGTCTTTGGCGCGGCTGCCAGGAGAGCTTCACCATCAGCAACGGCACCGACCACATCGAATTCAGATTCGAGCTCTCGCACCACCTGTTCGCGCATTTGTTTGTGGTCGTCCGCGATCAAAATGCGAGTGCGAGCCAACGAGTTCTCTCTTCCGGTTACAGTCACAGCAATAGATCCGAGTTGGCAAACATTATGGTGAATCGATACTACCGAAGAATATTTCGGAATGGCACTCGCAAAAATGCCAGCGAACCTGTCTATGATAGGAGACTGTAAAATGACGGCGTTAATAAAGCTTAACCACTCACAACTGACTCCTTCATGGCGAACTGAACCAGTGCCGCACTGCTCTTGAGTTCGAGTTGCGTCATCATCTTGTATTTGTGAAAGGCGATTGTGCGAGGAGAGAGATCGAGGAGAAAGGCTACCTCCTTCATGGTTCGACCCTCTGCCAATAACTGAAGAACCTCCTTTTGCCGCGCTGTCAACTCTCGATGGGTTCTTTGGTGTTTGAGCTCTCGTGCTGTAGACGCACCTCTCATGTCACCAAGCAGCGGGGTAATATACGATCTGCCCAGGAGAGCCTCACGAATTGCATGGACCAGCTCTGACAAAGCAGACGTCTTCAGCAGATACCCTGAGGCCCCAAGTTGAAATGCCTCAACTGCGAGATCAGAGTATCGATTCATAGTCATATATATAAGCTTTGCTCGCGGACAGATTTTTTTTAGCAGTTCGCCTGCGATCAATCCGTTCATCCTGGGCATTCCAATGTCCAGAACTATGACGTCCGGCTCGAGCCCCGGCGCCGCATCGACCAAAGTCTTGCCATCATTAAAGGTTCCGACCACATCGAATTCAGACTCCTCGACGATCCTTTTTAGCGCTTCAAGCACCATTGTGTGGTCATCAGCCAAAATTACTCGCGCTCGTTTCATAAAGACCTCCTGGGCTAAAAGAATAACGGGGGCTCATCACTAGACGCTGAAACTGTCAGGGTTGGCTGCGGAATCTCCTCAAACTCACTCTGAGATTTGCTGCTCGACAGCGGCACCAGAACTTCTATTCGCGTACCTTTTTGCGGGGCTGACCAGATGGCGATCTGGCCGCCGACCAAACGAAGCCTTTCGGTCATCCCGATTAGTCCCAAACCACTTGTCAACTTTTCGGTGTTCGTATCGAATCCACAACCGTGATCCGTTACTCTCGCCCGCAACTCCGTTGGCAATCGTTCGAGAACGATTTCAGCTTTGTGGGCGCCGCTGTGTTTAATCACGTTGCGAAGCGACTCCTGAATGATGCGAAAAACACAAAGGGTTACATCTTTTGGGAGATTAGCGGGGAACCCTTCACTCCGAAAATCAATTTCGAGATCATGCAGTATTGAAATTTCCTGAAGATAAGCCTTGACCGACTTGACCAAGCCGAGGTGATCCAATCTCGACGGGTGAAGTTGGTGTGAGATCCTGTGAATATCCTCGGAAATCTCCTCCGCGGTTGTGCGGGCTTTTTGAATTGTTGGAGTTAGATCAAGATCTTTCTCTGCAATGTGCCTTTCTGCATAGTCCAACTCGATAGAGAGCAAGGCCACCTTTTGGCTTAAGTCGTCATGCAACTCACGCGCAACTCGACTTCTTTCTTCTTCCTGGGCCTTGATCAGCCTGCTGGTCAAGTCCCGTAAGATTCGCTGCGATCGCCGGCTCTCAGTGATATCAGATACTAAAGATACTGCCCCTGTTATTCTGCCGTTCTGATCTCTAACCGGCATCAGACTCACTTTGATCCAGCGTGGTGGCCCGCTCCCGTATGTCACCTCATCTTCATAGAATACGTCGTGGCCATCCAATGCTCGTTCGACATGAGGGCGCATCTTCTGCCAAACAGTGTCGCCCAGAAGATCGCGCATGTGTCGCCCCGTGATTTGCTTGCGCGGTCGACCGAACCAGGTTTCGTAGGTCAGATTATTGAAGGTATAGTGAGCATTCGTGTCGATTTGAGAAACGAGTACCGGAAGCGAGTCGGCTATCAACCGCAGTTCATCCTTCGCCTGTAGTACAGCGTCTTCAGCCTGCTTGCGATCGGTAATGTCACTCGAAGCTATAAGTACACACTCTTCACCGCTCAGCTCAATCTTTTCTGCCGACGAGAGCAAGATTCGAAATGAACCATTCTTAGTTCTGAGCTTATTCTCAAAGTTCGAAACAGAGCCCGCTTTGTCTAGCTGATTAATCAATTCCTCCCGTATTTCCGGTGTCTCCCAGATACCAAGGTCGAGTGAAGTTTGATCAATCACCTCTTCGCGTGAGTAACCGCTTGTGGCGAGGAAACTCTCATTTACATCGAGATAACGACCGGTGTCGCGAATCGTCAACGACATTGGTTGAGGATTTGCCCGAAAGGCCTTCGCAAATCGCTCTTCACTTTGTCGGAGCGCGACGATCACGTGCTTACGCTTGGCATTAGTAATTATCAGGAAGATGATGAGCAGTGTTTGCAGCGATGCTGCAACGATGATCGTAATTATGTACCCGCGATATAGCTGCCAAAGAGTCGGTTCGCGATTCAGAATGATACTGCCGGCAGGAAGCTTGCTCTCGCTGGTTCCCCACCGCTTCAAAGCCCGAGAATCGAACATTGGCACGAGGGGAACAGCGTGAGGAGGGATATTTTGTGGCGCTTCGCCAGCCATGATCCGCGAACTAACCCTGGCCAACTCGGTGCTCATAGCGTTCTGACTTATCAATCTTCCACCGACAGCGCCACTACCCAATTGGATCTCACCTTGGACGATCATTGGCCTGTTAGCAGCGGGAGCAATCGTGCTCAAGACCTCGGCACCCATGAAGTAGTTTCCGGCATGGTCCAGGTAGTTCGAAATGAAAATGATTACCGAGTCAGCGGATAGGTTTGAAAGTGTTTGCTGTTGTTCGGGAACGGTTAGTCCCACGAGATACTGAAATTCGATCTTTCCTTCGTAAGGCTTGAAATCCTTACGTGCTCGATCCATCCAGTGAATATCGAAAGGTGAGATTCCTCCCACCACTATCACCTTTTTGGTCTCAGGATACAGTTCGAGAGCGAGGTCGAGATTGGCTTTTATGTTGACCTCAGTCCAGACGCCGGTTACATCGGGTCGCATGTCGAGACCATCAAGATCGGACTTGTCGAGAGTGATAAAGACGGTCGGGACATTGGGAAACAGTTTTGACCCATGTGGCAATAAAAGCTCCAGGGCCGGCCGTCCTACGGCGATTACGAGATCCAGCTTCCGGCCATCGTACTTCCGATGCATTAAAGACAAGAACTCGTTTTCGTATCCGCGAAACTGTAAGCGCCGGTCCAGGTATTCCGGATACAATTCAACCCTGGTTGAATACCTGGCAAATGAAGATCGCAGAGACTGATTAATCGTGCTGATTGCTGGATGATTAATGTCGTCACCGAAGAGGATCAAAACCCTTTTGGGTTCTTCAGCGGCAAATGACTGGACAGGCTGGAAACTAAGCACCGCAAATGACACGGCCAAAAAATAAAGGCAAGCAACTCGGGAAAGAGCTTTTGGGGAAGTTCTCATAGAGCTTTTTAGGTCAGGCCGATCAAACGTCTCTGAATCTTTAGGTTTTCGGCTACGACCAAGATGCCACGTGCTCATCCAGGACCGCCAAACCAACGTTCACGCAAATTTGCAATTTTCCTCTTGAGGGAAATCAATTTCGAAGACCTACTTGAACCTTCCTACTAGCAAGACGCTCGCCAGACCCACTGGTGCCACCGCGCACGAAGCTCCGTCGAATAATCGCACCTACGTTCAGACAGTCGCAGTCCAAACCTTTGTTCTGAGTGCTGTTAGCGGTCAGTTTTACTAGCGGTCGCAGAGTGTTGGCCCTCAACTTGGACGATGGGACTAGGCCGGTGAGAATTAATCCCCATTTTCTCGTCAAAACTGCGAGTTTTCGCGTCATCGACTTCGATGTTTCAAGGGATTGAAAACAATCTCCAACCACCAGCATCCTGCTGAATGAATGCTGCCCCAACAAATTTCAGTGGGATTACGCCGCTGATAAAAGTGACAGTTTCGCGTGCGTTCTAACGCGCATACACTGCGGTCGGTCAAGTCACATCTGAAACGACAATGACCAGCCGAGCAGCAGAGATAGGACTCGTGGAAACGGAAGGGATTTGGACTTACCCGATCCATAGTGAGGCCTTCAAGCAAAAAGGCAACGAAGGTCTGGTAAATGCTTTGTCGAAGATGTCGAGCAAAGGCCGGGTGGCGATCACCGGCACGTTGGGCGGCGACGTTGCCTTCGCACGCAAGTTCAAGATGCCTGACGGCAGCACGAGAATCCGTCTCGTAACAAATCGTCTCTTGAGATTTGGTGAAGTGTGGGCCGACACGCGTTGGACAGACTACGAATTGTCTGTCATGGAAATAATACTGAGTCCCAAAAAGGGCAAGAGTAGCGGCACTTTATTACCGGCCAGCCAGCTAAAGATAAACAAGGAGGGGCAGCTGGAGATGGAGCTGTACCAGAATCCCTGGAATACCGTGAACGTAATGGTGCGGTGACAAGCCCCGTCTCGGTGCTTTTCAACCCACTTGAACAAAGGAGAACGACCGCCATGACTCCCACAAGAATGAAACAAACTGCGCAACTGAAAAGAGTAAGTCGTTTGCGTTTCGGATTGGTAGTTATCTTATTTGCATTGTTAGCCAATACTCAAAGCGCGAACGCCCAACTAACTATTCCCGTGGTTCGGGGCGATAACGGTCTGAAATCCGGTAGTCAGCCGCCTCCTGGCTTTTTTGTGACAGAACTAGTCTATTCCTACGATACTCATGAAACCGTTGATAAGGACGGTAACCGTTCCAACCGAGCCGGCATTAACCAGATTATCGCCGGTACTGCGCTTACCTACGTGTCGAAGAAGAAATTCCTGGGTGGGAACTACTCGGCCATGGTTGTCCTTCCCCTGCTGAACGTCGCCATCGATACGCCGCAGGCGGACAACACCACCGGAGTCGGGTATTCCGACATGTACGTGCAACCGCTGCAGCTTGGCTGGCACAAGGAACGCTACGACGCCCTGGTCGGCTACGGACTATTTCTGCCGACCGGAAAGTTTAAACCGGGCGCGTTAAATAACCATGGTTTGGGTATGTGGTCCCACGAGCTTTCGGTAGGCACGACGATCTACTTGGACAAGAAGAAGGAATGGCACGCCGCTACGAATGCCTACTACAACATTCAATCGCACATAAAAGATACGAACCGGAAAGCCGGTAATGTGCTGTCCCTCGAAGGTGGTGTTGGCCGCACCTTCTGCTCACATCTGTGCAACGTGGGTGTTGACTATTACACGCAATGGAAAGTTACCGCTGACACTCTTCCCAACGTTCCGCCAAATTTTATAGGCAAGCACCGCTATTACGGTATTGGCCCAGAGATTAACGGAGTGATTCCCATCAGTAAGAAAACGCTGGCAATCTTCAAGCTCGTCTATTTTGCTGAATTCGGGAACCGGGTTGCGACCCAGGGCCAGTCGATCATTATGTCGGTCACCCTGGCAAAGCCCAAGCACTAGTTAACTAAACCCGAATGCCGATTAACTAAAGAAACATGGTTGATAAATACGGCGACGATTCTATTTGGTAAGAGCACCGACCAGTCGCGCCGGACGACTTGGCGCAGTTTCATGAAGGCCATTGCAGGGATCTTCGGAGGGATGAACCAGCCCCTGCGAACTAGGATTCGCTGGCCGTTGGCGATGCGGGCAATTGCTGTCGAGACTTGGTTGAGGCAGTTGCAACGCAAAGACGGCGAAGCCCTGGCGAATTCCAGCAAAGCAAAGATTCGTAATGTCATGAGCGTACTATTCAACCACGCGATTCGATACGAATGGCTCGAACAAGGAAGGAATCCAATTAAGCTTGTCCGACAGAGCACGCTTCGACAACGCAAATTATGATGAGGCGAACAGGTCCGGATGAGAATTTGGGCGTCACTTAGAAGGAGAAAACTACGTACGAAGGGAATGGATCGTTTTGGATCAACGGGAAAAAGAGTGGATCGCTGAGACTTGCCATTTTGCTGAATAGAAATGGTAGGCGCGTGGGGATTTGAACCCCAGACCCCTACCGTGTCAAGTAGTGCTCTACCGTGGTCCAACTCTTTTAAAATCAACAAGCACTAAATTTCCTCGGAAAAATTCGCGCTGCATGCACTGCATCAACTGCACGTTCAGCACATTTTTGTATACCAAACTGTGTGCCACTTTTTATAGCACGACTTGCATAATGTCAGAAGAGAATTTTATATCACACCTCTCACCATGTGCTGCGATTCCTTTACAGCAAACCGAATCAGTTCGGTCACTGTAGCTCGGTAACACACTGCACTGGTACTGTCAGTCCTAGCGGTCGTCCGGTTCGTGAATATCCGTGGCAACTGCCGAATGTCCGAAAATCAGCATTACTTCTGCTTAGGCGTTGGCGGGAAGTTCTTGAACATCTTTGCCAAGGCCTTGTCCACCGTCTTCTTATTCTTCTCAAAATTATCGCTCAGCGTGTCT
>Ga0070679_100005230_pt1 | contig 12015 bp, 13 predicted proteins | sample KBSC63BmetaG_FD_65652 | JGI IMG/M metagenome (GOLD analysis project Ga0070679, IMG submission 65652) | Corn rhizosphere microbial communities from Kellogg Biological Station, Michigan, USA - KBS C6-3B metaG | ecosystem: Host-associated > Plants > Roots > Rhizosphere | place: USA: Michigan... | reverse complement strand
GGCGACCTCGACAATCCCTCGGTCCCTCACCATGACGGCCTCACCGCCTTTGGCCGCAGTGTTATCCGCGAGATGAACCGCCTCGGCATGATGGTCGATGTCTCTCACGTCTCCGATAAAACGTTCTGGGACGTCCTCCAGACCACCCACGCCCCCATCATCGCCTCCCACTCCAGCGCCCGCGCGCTCACCGACCACCCCCGCAACCTCACCGACGAGCAGCTCCGCGCCGTCGCCACCAACAACGGCGTCGTCATGGTCAACTTCTACCCCTCCTTCATCGACAATCACTGGCGCACCACCTGGGCAGCCACGCTCCCGCAGCGCGAGCCGCTCTACGCCGCCGCGGCGCAGGCCTACATCGATCGCGGCGAGCCTGTGCCCTATTCCTGCCCGGTCAACGTCGATCGCCAGTTCTACGCCGAGCACATGGCGGATAAACTGCCGCTCGCTCCGCTCGAATCGCTCATCAACCATTTCGACCACGTCGCCCAGATCGCCGGCATCGACCACGTCGGCATCGGCTCCGACTTCGACGGCTTCGGCATACTGCCCGCCGAAATCAGCAGCGCCGCCGACCTGCCCAAAATCACCGCCGCCCTCATGGCTCGCGGCTACACAGCCGACCAGATGAAAAAAATCCTGGGCAGCAACCTCCTCCGCGTCTTCGCCGAAGTCCAGGCGGAAGCCACCAAAGAGTAGCCTTACCTTTTACCTTTGTCATTCCGTAGCGCAGCGGAGGAATTTGCTGTCTTCCGCTGCGCCACGCCCGCCCAACGGAAACCCTATTTCCTCGCCAGAATCTCCATCTTCTCAATCTGCAACTCATTCGAGAAAAGTTCCGAGGCATTGGCCATCAGCGCCTTGGCAATCTCGCCATTCAAGTGCGCATCGCGCCCGGCCTCATCGTCGAACGTATCGAAAACCCCATACAGGCCCGGCGCCATCTTCACGCCGTACCACGTTACCGTCTGCGGCTCATCCTTCGACATCTCCGCACCCTGTTTTAAAAACGCTTCGACATCCGCTTCTTTACCGGGCTTCGCCTTCAACATCACCCAGAGCGCCTGCTTCGCCATGATTGATCCTCCGTTCGTTATTAGACTCCTCTCCGCTCACTGGCGGCATCTCACTGTGTCAGGAGAATGTAAAAATATGCGCCGCAGCCCGTCCCTTGCGAAAGGAATTCTCACCGGCATCGCCGCCGGCCTTGCCGCCACCGTGGTGATGGACCAGTTCCTCAGCATCGCCGCCGCCGCTCAAAAAGCCTCCGAAAAACGCCGGAAACTCGCCGAAGGCGAAACCCCATGGCTCATCGCGAACGAGCAGGCACAGCAGGAAATGAAGCAACAGCATGCCGAAGACTCCACCGTGAAACTCGCCCGCAAAATCGCGGCATCCACCGGCACAAATCTCTCGAAAGACCACCTTAAAACCGCCGGCCAGGCCGTGCACTACACCTTCGGCACACTGATGGGCGTCTGCTACTCAGCCACCGCCGAGTTCTTCCCTGAAGTCGCCACCGGCGGTGGAAGCGCCTTCGGCACCATCCTCTTTCTCGGTGCCGACGAAGTCGCGGTCCCCGCCTTCCATCTCTCCGGCCCGCCAACCGAGACCCCGGTTTCGAACCACCTGCAGCACTGGGCCGCGCACATCGTCTACGGAAGCACGCTGGAGCTCGCCCGTAATCTTTTACGGCGTCTGATGTAAAAGGCCAGGCGGAGCGAAGCGCTGTGCTTGGTTCCAGCCCGCGATTGGGATAGCCTTATACTCCGGAGAACTTTTCAAACCGTGATCGCCAGACTCCTTACCGCTTTCCTGCTGCTCACCGCAACGCTCGCCGTAGCCCAGACCCCCACACCGCTCCCCGACGCCCCCAGCGCGACCGCTCCACAAACGCCCGCTGCTCCTGTGCCCACCGGGCCCACAGCCGTCATCGACACCACCATGGGCCGCCTTACCTGTAAGCTTTTCGCGACGCAATCGCCCCTGGCCACCGCCAACTTCATCGGCCTCGCCGAGGGCACCAAGGCCTGGAACGACCCGGCGACGCAAAAGAAAGTTACCGGCAAGCCCTTCTACAACGGCACCACGTTCCACCGCGTCATCCCCGGCTTCATGATCCAGGGTGGCGACCGCGTTGGCGACGGCACCGGCGATGCCGGCTACTTCTTCGACAATGAAGATACCCCCGGCCTCCTCTTCGACGTCCCCGGCCGCCTTGCCATGGCCAACGCCGGCCGCAACACCAACGGCACCCAGTTCTTCATCACCGAACAACCGGTCGCGCAACTCAACGGCGGCTACAGCATCTTCGGCCAGTGCGACGACGCGTCGGTCGCCCTCGTCGCCGCCATCGCGCGGGTCGACCGCAACTCTGCCGACAAGCCCAACACCCCCGTCGTCATCAACAAAGTCACTATCGTCCGTGAAGGCCAGCCTCTGCCGCCCATTCCACCCGGACCGCAGAACATCGTCCCCGCAGGACAACCGCCCATCACCGCACCCAGGACCCCGGCTCCGCAGTAACGCATCAAAGCTCCTGGTGCGGTGAGTTATTCATTCGTCCACTACTTCAGGGCCAACGGCCCGACACATATCAGCCTAGGCCAAAGGCCTAGGTACCGTGGCAATAACAAAGCCGAGGGCTGAAAGCCCGACACATAACTGCTGTAAGAACAGCCCAACCGCAAGGAGATCCCACAACAATGTCTACTGCAACCTTCAAGACCTCCGAAGGCACCATCGTCTGCAAGCTCTTCAACGCCGAAGCCCCGGAAACGGTCGCCAACTTCATCGGCCTCGCCGAAGGCACCAAGGAATGGTCCAGCCGCAGCAAGAAGGGCGACAAGCTCTATGACGGCACCATCTTCCACCGCGTGATTCCTAACTTCATGATCCAGGGCGGCGACCCCGAAGGCACCGGCATGGGCGGCCCCGGCTACAAATTCGCGGACGAAACCAAGAACTCGACCCAGAACTTCAAAGAGCCGGGCAAGCTCGCCATGGCCAACGCCGGCCCCAACACCAACGGCTCGCAGTTCTTCATCACCGTCACGGACACCAGCTGGCTCACCGGCAAACACACCATCTTCGGCGAAGTCATCGAAGGTTACGACGTAGTCGAGAAGATCAGCAAAGTCCCCCGCGACGGCTCCGACCGCCCACAAAAGCCCGTCGTGCTCGAAAGCGTCACCATCCAGAAATAAAAATTGACACCCGAGTACATCGCGTCAAAGCTCTCCCTGCTTCCCCAGTTCGAGGTGGTTTCCATTGGCCATCGAACGGAGAAGCAAGGGAGGGTGGCGCTCCTTAGCGGATACTTTTCGTCCCCGGTGAGCGGCGAAGAACAAGGCGCGAATCTCTTTCTCCCTGACATGCGTTTTCTCAATGGCCTTCTCCTCGCTGCTGAAGCGAGCGGATCTCTTCGTACTGTCGAGGCCGGCGGGTATTCCTGGTCGGATATTTACGAGAACGAAGTGGTAGGCAAAAGTCTCGCATTCTTCAGCAATTATGACCGGCGCCGTCTCAATCTTGTTCTCAATCCGGAAATCCTTTGGGTATCAGTAGACTTTCACCCTCTCAAAGCGATCCAGTCCTACATTATCGGTACTGACGGCAAGTCCTATCGACGGTTGATAGAATACAAGGAAGACACGCAGTTACAGGAAGGCGAGACGATCGTCGAAGGTTCTTGGGACCATGAACACTGCATCTTTTGTTGGAACAAGATCGACTCAGAGAATATTGGATACACCAGTCAGCACGAAGATTGGGGCGATGAGTGGGCATGCAAATGGTGTTATGAACAAGCTGTAAGTCCACACGACCCATATCCTCTTTTGCTTTCATATGGCGCCAGAAAATAGCAGCCTACTCCACCTCAAACACCAAACCCTCCATCATCGTGTCTGGAAGAGCTGCCATCTCGCGCTGAATTTCTTGCGTTTCCGGGTCGTTATTCGCCGCGTTAGAAATCGCATCCCACTGTTCGTCGGTCAGTCTTGGCGTTGGCCTTCGATGCACCAATAACTTCGTCACAACGCTGGACTGCTCCGACGCGGGCACCTCGTTGTTAAACTGCTCGGCCACTTCATCCGGGATTTCGAACGTCATCTGCCGCATACCCATTCCATTATGTTGGCACAAAAGACCATCAATTTGCTCCATCCCTATACAAAGTGTCCCCCACCAGGGGATAGCCGTTACCATGGCCCATGAGAAATCTCAGGTGGCTGCTGTCGCTCCTGCTTCTGCTCGCGACCACTGTACCGTCATCGCTCGCAGAAAAAGTCGCCACCATGCCGGTCCCAACCGGCTACATCGACGACTACGCCGGCGTCCTTACCGCCCCCGCGAAGTCCGAGCTCGAAGACCTCTGCAATGACCTGCACACCAGGACCAAAGCGCAGATATTCGTCGTCACCATCAATACTCTCGACGGAGAGTCGGTCGAAACCTTCGCCAATCACCTCTTCGCCAAGTGGAAGATCGGTGAAAAGAAGACCGACCGCGGCGTCCTGGTCCTGCTGGCAATCAAGGAGCACAAGCGCTGGATCGAGATTGGCACCGGCTTCGAAGGCATCCTGAACGACGCCAAGGTCGGAGACATCGGCCGCGAAATGGTGCCCGCCCTCAAGGTGGCCGACTACGACAACGCAGTGCGAACCGGAGTGCGCCGGGTTGCCGAGATCATCGCCACCGACTCCAACGTGACACTCGACATCGTCACCTCGCCCGAATCCCTGGCCGCTATGGAGAAAGAATATGCTCCGCCACCCGTGGTCAAGCAGCAGCCGCTAATCAAGTCCAAAGGGCTCGGGATAGCACTCGTCGCCCTGGTGTTTTTCGGAGTCGTAGGAGCCATCGTTTTCCTGGTTCGGCGCCTCAGCAAATTCTCCGCGCACAGAGTCGGGACGCCAGGCTCCGGCGGCGCTGGCATCAGTAGTTCAGGCGGCAGCAGCTTCGACGACGACTTCTTCAGCAGCAACGACAGCTTCGGCGGAGGCGGCGGAGGCGGTTCCGACGGCGGAGGCGCAGGCGGCGATTGGTAGTCACGGACGAACTCCAAAAATAGAGGCCCAGGCATCCGTTTCAAAAGCAGCACCGTTACACTTACGCCATGCGAAATCTGAGATGCATCTCAGTGGCCTTACTCTTCATCGCTGCCCTGTCAGCCTGCGCCGAGAAAGTCTCGACGATGCCGGCCCCGGCCGGCTACATCAACGACTACGCCGGCGTCCTCACCGCTCCTGCGAAATCTGAGCTGGAAGATCTCTGCCGCGACCTGCACGACAAGACCAAAGCCCAACTCTTCGTCGTCACCATCAAGACCCTGGATGGCGAGTCGGTTGAGACCTTCTCCAACCAGCTCTTTCACAAGTGGAAGATCGGCGAGAAGAAGACCGACCGCGGCCTCCTCGTCCTGCTGGCGATCAACGACCACCAGCGCCGCATCGAGGTAGGCACCGGCTTCGAAGGCCTTATCAACGATGCCAGGGCCGGCGACATCGGCCGCGAAATGGTCCCCGATCTCAAGGCCGCCGACTACGACGGCGCAGTCAGGATCGGCGTCGACCGCCTGGCGCAGATCGTCGCGGCAGATTCCAACGTCACGCTCGATGCGCTGGCGGCCCCACCGGATACCCAGCCGGCCTCCGCTCCGCTGACAGAGCCTGAACCGGAGACGCGGGGCAGCGGTACCGCCTTCGCCGTAATCGGCTTCATCATCTTCTCGTTTGTCTCAGTGATATCGTTCATCGTCTGGCGCATCAGAAGGGCCATCAAAGCAGGCATCTTCCACCCACTGAGTTCCTCCTCCAACGGAAGCAGCTTTAGCAGCAGCGACGACAATTCCGTCAGCGACAGCAGCAGTAGCAGCAGCGACAGCTTCAGTGGAGGCGATGGCGGAGACTCCGATGGAGGCGGCGCCAGCGGGAGCTGGTAGAAAATTGCCGACCCCGGAACGGCGGTGCCTATAAATTTAGACTGTTACCGCTGGAAGCGCGGTAACGCGCCGTCCCTTGAAGTACTCCACGATGCGCGATTCCAACAGCCAATAAAGAATCCAGCCGGCCAGCGCGGATAAACAGACACTCATCGCAATGACTGCCGGAACTACTCCTGGCCAACCTTGCCCAATGTGCGCCAAAGTTACCCCGATGAACGGCAGCACAAACGTATGTACCAGGTAGACAGAGTAAGATGCGTCCCCAAGAGCCAGAATCCAGCGTGGCATAAGCGCGCCAAACTTCCGTTCCAGTCCCACGGCTCCCGTAACAATCGCCCACGCCGGCAGGCCCCAGAAGATCACCCTCCAGACACTGATCGTCTGCCACGACACCCCGAACAACACTCCAAACCCCGCCATCAGCAGCACCACCGACAACCATACCGGTGGCGCGCCCCAGCGCTGCACCGCGCGCGCCAGCAGAATCCCGAAGAGAAATTCCAAAACGATGGGCTGGCAGTAGACCGCCAACATCGGAATGGGATGCATTGCTACGAGCGGAGCCAGCAGTGCGGCCACAATCAGCACTGGAGCAACGACTTTCAACAGCGAAGCGCGCGCCGCCAATGCAATGGCGAACAACACGTAGAATGCCATCTCATAGTCGAGCGTCCATCCGACAACAACAACCGGATCGCGACCCCCGTGAGCGAACAATCCTGGTGTGAAAAGGTAGGAATCCGCCACATGACGCCATCCACCGAGCGCGTTGATTGCCAGTCCAGGCGCGGCGAGGACCATCGCAATCTTCAACGTAGTCATCAACCAATACAGTGGAACGATGCGCTCCAGCCGGCGTGCCATAAAGACGCGCGCAGGATGGCGGGCCCTGCGCAACGGGTCCGACGATATTGTCATGACGAAGCCGCTGATGACGAAGAAGATGTCCACCCCAGAGCTGCCCACGGGCCAATAGTGGATAGACAGGTGGTTGCGTTCGACGAGCATGATCACTGCGTGATGCGCAACCACGATCAACGCCGCTACTGCCCGCAGCGCCTGGATCAGGAAATACGTCCGACGGTCGGCTGCGGGGCCATCCTGCAACGAGGCCGCCGCCTTTCCTTTCACTTCGCTCATTGTTTTATGCCACGCCGTCCATCGCGTCTATCAGGATCACCATCTTCTCCATGCCTTAGATGCGGAATTTATTTGTTTACAGCGAGCATCTCGGTCATGCCGCTCTTCAACCCATCCGCTGAAGCCTCAACGACAATCCGCCCGGCCTTCGCAGTCGCTCTCACATACACCAGAGCCATGCCATCGAACGCTGCCCGCTGCGTCGCTTCGAACGGCTCATGACTTACCAGATCGCCGTTGTCGACAGCGACAATCGTTCCAGGCCCAGTCACCGCAAAATGCAGCTCTGGATGCGCCCTCGGCACACGAACGCCTGCTTTATCCTCAACAAACGCCCGCACCCGAACGACATCGTCAAACGCGTCACCGACACGCCCGCTCTCCGGTAGCAACACAACCCGCACAGGCGCACCGGCAGTCTGCAACGTCTCTTCAGCCTTCACCGGTCCGCCACACACCGCGCGCAGCGAGCCAGCCGCAAACGCCACAGTCCACGTTCGCGGAGCATCATCGGCGTTGCGTGCCTTGCTACCGAGCGATGTGCCATTCAGCCATAGTTCAACATCGGAGCAGTTGCTGTACACCTCGACGTTCTCGTCATGCGGCGTCAGTGACTCAGGCGTCCAATCCGCGAACACCGTCTCTGCATCGCCCATCTGCTGCAATTCGTAACCGGGATCGGTCGGAGCCTTGGGCGTTGGCTTAGTCCGTCGTACGATATGCACCACCGGCTTCGATGACCACCAGCTCTCGCGTTCAAGCCCTCGCGCATGAAGCCAGTCCGTGCGGTCCAGCAGACCGGTGCTCCGCGAAAACCCCGGCCACACCCGCGCCTCGCCAAGATAGTCCGTACCCGACCAGATGAACTGGCCGGAGTACTCGGAGTGGTCGCGCATCGCCAGCCACTGGTCGCGGTCGTGCGTGTTTTCTGTCCCCACAATTTTTCGCGAAGGCTTCTGAGCATGTGCCGCAAGAATTTCCTTCTCGCGATAATTCTGCCCGACGACATCGAGTAAATCCGCCAGCCCATCTTCGTAGTCGTGACTCACATTCGGACGAAAGAGCGCCTGCGTCACGGGCCGTGTCGGATCGATCTCATGAAACGCATCCACAATGCTGGTCAGCTCCGCCTTTGCCAGCTCGGCGTGCGGCGTATCGCGAATCTCATTGCCGGCGCTCCACAGAATAATGCTGGGATGGTTGCGGTCGCGCATCGCGGTGTCCTTCGTATCGCGCACGTGCCAGGCGTCGAAGTCGAGGTGATAGTCGTAGGTAGTCTTGCCGATCGACCACATGTCGAACATCTCATCCATCACCAGGATGCCGAGTTTGTCCGCAACCTCCAGGAACTCCGGCGAAGGCGGGCCATGCGCCGTGCGAACAGCATTCACACCGATTGCCTGCAACGCCTGCAACCGAGCGCGATAGGCCTCCGCCGGCACCGCGATGCCGAGACCTCCAACGTCGCCATGCAGACACGCACCATACAGCTTGAAGTTCTTCCCATTCAGCCAGAAACCGGTCGCCGCATCGAAGTGAAACTCACGTACTCCAAAATTCACGTTGTCGATATCGCGTACTTTTCCATCCGTAATCACGCGGACCTCTGCGCGGTACATTGCGGAATGCCCGACATCCCACCGGTCGGGTTTCTGCACCAACGCATTCACATCGAAGCTGGCGACAGCGTTCGCACGCACCGTCTGTACAGGGGAATTCGCAGTCCCGGCCACTTTGCCATCGGGCGCGATCAGCTTGACTTCAACGTGCGTGGCCGCATCTTTCTCAGACTGGTTCGTCACCGCAACCTGCACCCGCACCTTCGCGTTTGCAGCGGAAACCTCGGGGGTCGTCACGAACGTTCCCCAGCGCGCAACATGCACCGGTTCCTCCACCACCAGGCGCACTTTGCGATAGATCCCGGCCCCCTCATACCAGCGCGATGCAGGCTGCTGCGATGTATCGGTCCGCACCACCAGCACGTTGTCCGCTCCGAAGCGCGCACCGTCGGTCACTTCATAACCAAAGCTCACATAGCCATTCGGCCTCTCGCCCAGCAGGCGTCCGTTCCACCAGACCTTGCTATGCGCCATGACACCGTCGAACTCGACAAAAATCCGCTTACCAGTGTCTCCCGCAGGCAATGCCACATGCCGCCGATAGAAGCTGACGCCGCCAGGAAGAAAAGCTCCCGCACCGCCGGACTTATTGTCCTTATCGAACGGGCCTGCGATGGCCCAGTCATGTGGCACGCTGACGCGCTGCCATGCGCTGTCGTCGAAACCAGCGCTTTCCGCTCCGGAAACATCGCCGCGCGTGAATCGCCAGTCGTTTGCGAGTTGCTTCATCTCACGGGGGCTGCCCGCCCCCTGGCTCTTCACCGGAGCAGCATGGATCGCCACGCCAAACATCACCGTAATCATCGTGAGGGACAAGCGCTTCATCTGGGTTCCTTCCAGCAAAAGAGCGGCCATTACTGGCCGCTCTCCGTTCATACTTTGCAAGAATGCTACGCGACGCCAATCACGGTGCAGAGTTCCTTTACCGAATCCGCGCTCTTCTGTAGCGCAGCCTGCTCATCGGCGGTTAGCTTGATCTCAATGATCTGCTCGATGCCTTTCTCGCCCAGTTTGCACGGCACGCCGACATACAAACCGCTGATGCCATATTCACCTTGCAGATACGCCGCACAGGGAAGAATCTTCTTCTTGTCCTTCAGGATCGCTTCCACCATCTCGACGGCAGCGGCTGAAGGCGCATAGTATGCCGACCCGGTCTTCAGGTGCTTGACGATCTCCGCTCCGCCATTGGCCGTACGCGATTCGAGTTCCTTCAGGCGGTCTGGTGCAATCAACTCTGTGATCGGAATGCCGGCCATCGTGGAGTAGCGCGACAGCGGCACCATCGTATCGCCGTGCCCGCCCAGCACAAACGCCGTCACGTTCTCTACGGAGACCTTCAACTCCTCCGCGATAAACGTGCGGAAGCGCGCCGAATCCAGCACACCGGCCATGCCGATCACGCGCTCGCGCGGCAGACCCAGTTTCTTGAAAGCGGTCTGCGCCATTGCATCCAGAGGGTTGGAGACGATGATAAAAATCGCATTCGGAGAAGCGGCAAGCGCCTTCTCTGCTACGTCGCTCATGATCTTGAAGTTGGTATTCAACAAATCGTCGCGGCTCATGCCCGGCTTGCGCGCGATGCCGGCGGTAATCACCACGATGTCCGAATTTGCAGTATCAACGTAATCGTTCGTGCCGATGATCGACACATCACGCTTTTCAATCGGCATCGCCTCCAGCAGGTCAAGACCCTTGCCCTGCGGAACACCTTCGACGACGTCGATCAGCACAACATCCGCAAGCTCTTTCGCGGCGATCCAGTGAGCGGCGGTAGCGCCGACGTTGCCGGCTCCAACGATAGTGACCTTCTTACGCATTGCTTTTGATTTCCTTCAACATTGACGTTACGTGACGCCTTCTATGATAGTCGCGTGTGCGCTGCCCCGTCTCGGCCATGTGCGAACAGCGAACGGGGGCTGCTAAACTAGTCAGCGAACTAGTCAGGGGACCACAATGGGAAGCTGGGCCGTACAGGATGCGAAGGCAAAATTCAGCGAGGTTTTGACGACCGCTGAGAAAAAAGGGCCGCAAATCATCACCCGCCGCGGAGTGGAAACCGCCGTCGTATGTCCAATTGACGAATGGAGGAGAATTCACGCTCCGACTGCCGTCATCATGCCGAAGAAAATCCTGACCAATGACGAATTTCTCAAGCTGTTGCAGTCGGCACCTGACTTTGAAATTCCAGATCGCCACGCCGAGCGAATCACAAGACGAAAGGCATCTCGCAAATAATGTATCTGATCGATACAAATATTATTTCTGAGTTGAGAAAACCAAAACCACACGGCGCAGTCCTGGCATGGTTCGTAGCAAATCCACTCGGCACGACTCGCATTTCTGCGGTTTCTTTCTACGAGTTGCAGGCAGGCGCTGAGCGAACGCGCGAACACGACCCGCCTAAGGCGCAAGAATTGGATCGCTGGATTCATGAAGTGGAACAGAGTGCAATTATTGTTCCAATGGGAATCGTCGAAGCGAGAATGACAGCTCACTTTATGAAAAATCTCTCTCAGGATTTACTGATGGACGCCATGATTGCCGCGACCGCAATAGCAAACGGGCTCACAGTGGCCACCCGAAACACCCACGACTTCGAGCGTTTCAACGTTACCCTTGTGAACCCGTTTCTGTTTCCTTGAAGCTGAAAATTCTCAGCCCATGTTCTCGATCATCCGGCTGGCGAACTCGCTGGTCTTGGCCTTGGTCGCGCCTTCCATTTGACGTTCGAAGTCGTAGGTCACGAACTTCTGCGCGATCGTCTTTTCCATCGAGCTTTCGATCAGCCGCGCCGCGTCGGTCCACCCGATAAAGTCGAACAACATCACGCCCGACAGGATCACCGACCCCGGGTTGATGACGTCCTTGTCGGCGTACTTCGGCGCGGTGCCATGCGTCGCTTCAAACACCGCAAAGCCATCGCCAATGTTGGCGCCGGGAGCGATGCCCAGGCCGCCGACCTGCGCCGCAGCAGCGTCCGAAATGTAGTCGCCGTTCAGGTTCGTCGTCGCCAGAACGCTGTAGTCCGAAGGGCGAATGATGATCTGCTGAAAGATCGAATCGGCGATGCGATCGTTCACCATGATCTTGTTCTTCCACTTGCCACCGCCGTGGGTCTCGCCAATCGCGGCCACTACGTCCTTTACTTCCTGGACGATTCCCTCACCGAACTCCTTCGCCGCAAACTCGATACCGGGCTCAACCAGCGCTGCGTTTTCTTCCGGCGTGAGGTTGGGGTTCGCATCGAGATTGCCAAGAATCCAGCTCTCGCGCTCGGTCACCGTCTGCTCGCGGAACTCCTGC
>Ga0070679_100005229_pt1 | contig 12015 bp, 12 predicted proteins | sample KBSC63BmetaG_FD_65652 | JGI IMG/M metagenome (GOLD analysis project Ga0070679, IMG submission 65652) | Corn rhizosphere microbial communities from Kellogg Biological Station, Michigan, USA - KBS C6-3B metaG | ecosystem: Host-associated > Plants > Roots > Rhizosphere | place: USA: Michigan... | reverse complement strand
CGTGGCTTGAAAAACAATCATCGCTTTCTCCGCCGTTCAATCTCTATCTGAAAGTGTCATCTACAATTGGACGAGCAGGATCGCACACACAACGAGCCAGCACGTGAGGAAATCAGGGTTTCCGGAAGTAATCAGCATTGATTTGGAGGTACTCACGCCACTGCTGGGGAACCGCGCTCTCTTCAAAAATAGCACTCACCGGGCAGGCTGGTTCACACGCACCGCAATCGATACACTCGTCTGGATTGATGTAGAGCTGGCAGTGTTGGTCGTAGTCGTCTTCGCCACTGGCTGGATGAATGCAATCAACCGGACAGACATCCACACACGAGCCGTCTTTCACGCCAATACACGGTTCGGTAATCACATAGGTCATTGGTTCTCTCTTCTTTCAGGTAAGCGTTCTCCGCGCTGGAATCTCTTGGGTAACGAGTGAGGAATCCATTCCATTCTTTCCATTATAGGGCAGAAAAAGCAGGATGGAGGCCGAAAGCAGTCACAGATTCATCACAATGTTTCAGCCAGGCTGGCGTTCGGATGTGTTGATAAAATTACCTGTCCGTGAGGCGAATTTGTGATCGATCTGTGAGTTTTCACGAGCCTCTTCCGCTCACTCTTGGCGTATACTTTGAAGGAGAAAGATGCGGGCTGCCGATGTGTCATCAAAGGGGATCAGGCAGAGCTATCGCCCGCACTTTCCAGAGAGTTGCAATTTGATGAATATCGAGCAGGAAGAAGTGCTGGTGTCTGTGCGCTAGAAAGAATGAGAAACGTATTGAACGGGAAAATAGTCGCTCTTTTCATTGCTGGCACTCCAGGCGCGCCAATGGTCTCACAGCAGGAAGTGCATCTTGTTCCAGGGAAAGGCATCGAGGGGGATCGTTTCTATGGAGTACACCCTGTGAGCGAAGAGATTTCTTATGAGGTAACGTTGGTAGAGCAGGAAGCGCTTGAAGCCATTTGGAATCGACAACCACCATCTGAACCAGGTGGGAGCGCGCGACGTAATATTGTGGTCCAGGGCTGTTCATTAGCCGCATTGGTTGGGAATCACTTTCGCATCGGAGAAGTAATATTCTCTGGTCTTGCCCGTCATGATGCCTGTTACTCGCAGGAGAGTACCCAGGCAAATGTCTGCGCGTCTCTGGGTGGAGCAGATCTCGGCGCGCAGATTTTAACTGAAGGGACAATCGCGGTCGGCGATCTGATTCAGTGCATTTCATAATGGTTGGCCTTTCCTCTTCGCTCCGAAGAGCAATATGCTCAGAAAAGAACTATTGTTTTATCTTTCTTCTAGAAGATAGCGATACTTTTTCTGCATTCTCATCCATCCTCCAATCCACATTGTGACGGTTTTGTGACCATTTTGGGCAGGAAAGAATGCGCATCTGTGTTACGCTCAAAAGAGAGAAGAAAAAACACGGGCGTAGCCCGCGTCTTACAGGATCTTCTTGAGCAAGCATGAATAAATGCGATAAGGGGCAAAAAAAACTCCACCTGCAGGAAAGGAAGAAGATGTATGGCTCTTGATATCGAACGTGAAGATGAGCAACTTCAGCACGCGATGCATCTCTATCCTCGGCAGATCTCCGAGGAACAGCGGCGGACCTTTGAAGGTTACATGGCCGAGATTTTCACGGCTTTCGGGTTAGATTTGACGACACCTGCGACTTGCGAGACGCCTCAGCGCTATATTCGGGTTTTGTTTGATTCGACCGAAGGCTACGAGGGCGATCCCAAATTACTCACCGTCTTCGACACCGAATGTCGCGATGGACCAGACTGTCGCTTGAGTCAGGTGATTGAGGGGCCCATCCATTTTTACTCGTTATGCGAACACCATGCGCTGCCTTTTCACGGCCATGCCTACGTTGGTTACATTGCACACGAGCATATTATTGGCATTTCCAAGCTCACACGCCTTGTCCGTCTGTTTGCCAAACGCTTTACGGTGCAAGAACGGATCGGGCAGCAAATTGCGGATACCCTGGAAGCGATGCTTGAGCCACATGGCGTGGCGGTATATCTGGAAGCCCATCACCTTTGTACGGAAATGCGTGGAGTGCGAGCCGTTGCACCATTAACACGCACAACGTTCTGGCGCGGAAATTATGACAGTGATGCCTCGCTGCGTGCCGAGTTTTTCTCCATTTGTGGGGTGCATTCATTGAGTGCATCTGAGGCATCTCCGACAAGAGTGCCACCACTCGAAACGTTGTACGCGGGAGAGCGGGAGACCTCATTGCCATTGCCTCCTGCCCTAGCGTCAAACAGGGGAACAACCATCTGTTTCTCCGTTATCTGTTTCCCTCAGGATGAAAGGAGGTATCCAATTTCTCGAGGGAAAGCAGGAGAAAATTGTGATGGAATTGTGAGATTTTGACCTCTTTTGTGCTTTCTTTGTGAGATCGGCTGGCCTATAATGCTGGGAGCAAGAGGGTGACCGACTCTCTTCACGTACGCCCAGACAGAAGGAACCAGGAATGCAACCATCCGCGAAACACCCCAGACGTTCGGTACCCCAGTCGGACGTTGTTGCAGCTTTCACGACCTTCTCACGTCTGGCAGCCCGCACCAGTACCTTGCAGGTCACATCCCCTGCCGTTGCACGTCATTGGGCCAAAGTGCTACTCAAGCATGTCCTCGCGCTGTGCGGAGCGCGGCAGGGGGCGCTTTTTGTCGCGTCCGTCGATCAGCCGGGGCACGCCACACCAACGCCATGCACAACACTGGAACACCCAGGGTGGTCGCTCTTCACCAACCTCCATTGCCTGGAGGCGGATGCCTACACCTCGCTGCAGACAGTTGCCTCTGGTCCAGACGTTTTTCACTGCTCAGCAGATTTGCCTGCGACCGTGTGCTGGAAGCGCGCGCTGCCCGCTGGAAAGGCTTCGCAGGCAGCGCGCACGCAACCTGATCCACCATTTGTGGTCGCGTTTGTGTTACGCTGGTCACTGCATGATCGACAGAAACAGGAGACCGCGCGGCAGCAAGCCATCCAGATCTTGCCTCTGCTCGTCGATCTGATCGATACCATCCTGGTGCATATCTTTTCTCCCCAGGTACAGGGAGCAGAGAAGCCACGGAGAGAGATCATGCCAGCGGAACTCCTGGCCACGATCGGGCATGAATTACGTGGTCCGTTAACCACCATTCAGGGCTATGCGCAAACGCTGGTTCGCTACGACTCACGGCTTGCATCCATCGAACGCCTAGAGTTTTTGCACGCCATCAGCCACGCCAGCGCGCGCATTGGCCAGTTGGTCAATCGTTTCCTGGAATTGGCGCAATTTGAGACGCACACGGCTGTGTTTTTTCCAGCGCCGGTCAATGTGCGAGCATTGGCACAGGAGTCGCTCACCGCTGCTCAGGAAAACCAGGCGCGTCGTCTGCTGCTGTTGCCCACTGGATCGCTCTATCCACAAACGGTGGCGTCCTCACCAGAGGAACTCTCCCAGGACACCTTGACGCTTGAAGGGGATCGGCGGTCGCTGAGAAACATGCTGGACATCCTGCTGGAAAACGCTCTGGCCTATTCTGCCCCCGACAGTCTGATCGAGGTGTTTCTGGAACCGTGTACCTTCGTGGCAGAAGCTGCGATGCCCGCTCTGGCCACCGTTCGTCATCCGTTGGCGCTCATTCTCCCAGCTACCTTTCACGACCAGGAACCGCTCTTAGAAATCGGGGTGCGCGATCATGGCCGAGGCATTGCCCCAGAGGAGCTCTCAGCGATTTTCCAGCGTTTTTATCGCGGGGATACGAGTCTAACGCGAGAAACCAACGGTTTGGGTTTGGGATTAGCCCTCTGTCAGGCTATCGTGGCCCAGCATCGGGGGATGCTGTGGGTGGAAAGTGCGCTGGGTGAGGGAAGTACCTTCCATGTCGTTCTCCCGCTCCGTCAAACTGTTTCCGACCAGGACGACAATGTCTAGCGCCCGACAAAATCGCTCATCCTCAAGAAGAAAAGGAAGGATACATATGACCGTGAAAAAAGTCCGGATTGTCACCGCCGATGACGACCCCCAGCTCTTGCGCTTGATCGCACGCAATCTTGAATTTGAGGGCTACGAGGTGGCAACGGCCAGCGATGGGCAACTGGCGCTAGAACAGATTGAGCGTGTCAATCCCGATCTGGTCTTACTGGATGTGATGATGCCTCATATGGATGGTTTTCAGGTCACCAGTCGCGTGCGAGAATTTTCCGCTGTCCCTATCATCATCGTGACAGCGCGTGGACAGGATCAGGACAAAATCAAAGGATTGGACCTGGGCGCCGATGATTACCTGACCAAGCCTTTCAGTGTGGAGGAACTCCTGGCACGCGTGCGAGCAGTGCTGCGGCGTACCCAACTCGCCAGACAGGAGCCAACTCCAGGGCAAACCAGCATGGCAACCATCGGAGAACTGGTGATCGATTACGCGCAGCACCTGGTGACGCTGGCAGGACAGGAAGTCACGTTGACGCCAACTGAATATCGTTTGCTGGCCTACCTGGCGCGCAACGTGGGGCGCGTCTTGACGCAGGACCTCCTTCTAGAGCATGTTTGGGGAGAAGATTATCTGGGCGAAAGCCACATGCTCCAGGTGAATATCAATCGGCTGCGGCGCAAAGTGGAAGCTGATCCAGCTCACCCACACTATCTGAAGACCAAAGCAGGTATCGGCTATCTGCTGGTTGCGCCCTCAGCCGAAGCGTCCCAGCAACACGCACGAATCGAACAATGATCGTGAGCGAACTGTGAGGAAAAAACGCTGTTTGGTGAGCCGAATGTGAGAGAGTTGCGCTATGCTCTCTCTGTGGGGAGGAAGAGCAAGGTGCAGTGGAGAGAAGTGAGACAACGGAAGTGGCTGTCATTGTTGGACCGGGACCGATCGAGGGAGAAGGCGGGATCAGCTTATATGACCGCGTGAAGAATCAGCACAAGCGGTCCCGCGTTCCAACCATGCACAGCCTGCCCGTTGTCTGCTTTCACCGTTACTCGAACAGGCAAAGACCTCCGCTCAATCAGCCAGCAGATCATGCTTTCACGCTCCATGTTCAGCCTTTTTGATCGCCCATTTCCCCATTCCCTCGCCTTTTAGCGAGAGATGACAAACTGCCTCCCTCTAAAAGATCACGATCAATTTCCCTGTCTCCTCATCGGCAAACCGCCTCCAGACCACCACATCCTGTTCCCTGATCCTGGGCGTTTCCAATCTGCGATGCGATGAGATGGGAGGACTGCTCACGCTGGTCGAATATGCGAAATAAGCCTGATAAGCCACAAAAGGGAGAGGTGCATGATGATGCGCTTCTCCCTTTTGTGGGCTCTGGGAATACACCAGTTGGACACACTGCTCCGCCCGTCTCCATGAGTTCCCACTCGGCTTTATGCTCTGGTCGGTTCAGGCAGGCTGCTCGTAATTCATCGCCCCAATGCAGTGCTACTCTCGAACGAGATGATCAAGGCATACCCTGGCACCATGAGGAACCGTTTGTTTCATTGGTAAACTGGCCTCTGAGTCTGCTACGGGAAGCGACGCCAGACGTTTCCATGGCTGCCTGTTCTGTGGGTCAAGAAAGACGGGCTTCCTGGGAAGCCGCAGAGGTTTCTGATGACTGCTCTGCGATCCGATCCAGATCAAGCAGATTCTTGACTGCCGAATCGGAAAGCACGTTGCTGCTTTGGGGATCAAAGATCATCTGGTCATGGGCGCAGAAACGCAAACGTGCCCAGTTTGCCATCGCCTGGTCCCAGAGGGGATAGCGACGACGGGTCTCTTCATCTCCCTGGCTGATACGGCGAATGCCCAGGAAGGCAAGAATCACGGCGGCGACCAGGCATGCCAGGATCAGGCTCATTTGGACCCAGGAAAAGAAACTGGTCGCAAGAATCGTGATGCTGAGGAAGAACGCGATGCCGACCAGAACCCCTCCGCCACTGAGATAGATCCTCAGCGACGCTTTCGATTCAGGCATAGGAGGGGGAGCGATCCGCAGTTCACCTGCCTCATATGCTGTCTGAAGGGTTCGCACCTGATCGGCCTGATGGCACATCGGACAGGGAGCAATCGGTTGATGAGCAGGAATCATGAAAAGACTCTCCTCTCTTTTTTCTCGCAAAAGCGCGCATCCACACGTGCGCGACATGACGTCTCTCCCTATGAGGAACCACGGCTCGTCTCGTAGGCGGGCAACGGTTCGTGTGTTGCCCAGCGCGGGAGTATCTCGATTGAGATGGAGCCTGCTCTCAGAGGGGCCACCGCTATGATAGAGAGGTTGACCAGAATCAGCAATCACAAAACGATCACAATTTGCTCAGCCTGCCAGTGGAGGAGCCAGGATATTGCTCGGCAAACGACACAACGTCTCCCAGATCTTAGGCGTGCATCCAGCGGATTTCTTCTTCATTGGTCGCTTGCAACAGGGGGCAACTGTGTTCCCGAGACCTCCACTTTCTTGGCCCAATGCAACTGGCTCATCGGTGATTGATGTGAAGAGCAAGTGAAAAGTCTCCTTCTCCTGCCGAATGGAGGAGGAGACCAGAGAACGGCACGATGGACATTCACGAGAGAGATTTTGCTGACGGTGGCGTGGCCGTTGCGGTCTGCGCCCGGAACCAACTTCCCGGTTGCCAGGGGAGTCCCAACCAGGGCAACAACCAGCGATCACCTCCAACCCAGCCGCAGACCCGCCAGGAGAAGACCAGGAAGAGTCCGAACATGCCCAGCACCGGGTTGATGCTTACCGTTCCAGCTAACAGATAGTTGAGGTTCATCAAGACACCGAAGCCTGCCGCAATACCTGTCAATACTCCCAGCAGCACGCCCAGACCGACCGCAAATTCTCCATACGTAATCAGGAGGGACCAGAGGCCCGCGTTTGGCTGCACCAGGTGCTGGAGAAACCAGGCGTACCAACCTTGAACCGCAGGATTGGGACCAGTGGATTTCGCTAACGCTCCAGCTACAAAGCCGCTCATCGCTTTGCCAGAGCTTCCCCAGGCCGGAGACTGCATTTTCTCCCAACCAGCCAGGAGCCATTCTGCGCCCACCTCCATGCGGACGATGAACCAGAGAGCTGCTGATCCTTCGGAGGCCAGAAAGAATTTTGCCAGGGCCGGCTCAGGAAAGCGCGCGCTGGTGGGTGCAGCTTTGAGCGATGGGCGCTCCAGGAAAAACTGCGCGAAGGCGAGAATGAGGGCCAGCAGGAAGAGAACGAGCAGGGCCGTTCCCCATTGATCATCGCTGGTCTGGGCCGCGACATTCCAGATCAGATGGAAAAGCGTCCACCCGCCTGCTACGAACATGAGCGTGATTGCGCTCCATTTGATAAACGTTTGTTGCTGCGACATAACGATTTCTCCTTGTCGATGAATCGAAGAGAACATTTCCTCTTGTGCGCTCTCTTCAGAAGCGAGAAGATGAGAGAAGCTACTACAAGAGCTTGATTGTTCGGAGCAGTCCCGCTATTTTCGGCACTGCCCGCAAAAAGGTCATTGCAGTTTTCTCTCCCTTACGAACTCTTCTTGCGACACATCAATCATACGGCTCTTTTCTCACACCGCGATCTCAAAAGAGGCTGGGATCTCTCAACCACATCACAATCCTCCCCTCGTTTCCCTGTCTGGGGGAGCAAAAACCAGACAAAGCCAGAGTTTCGAGATGAAAGGATAGCGAACTGTTCGAAGGTACGAAAAGCCAGGGATAGAAAGACCAATCTCGACTCACCGATACATCACTCAGTTTCCTCGTCTTTCTCACCGCAACAATCTACGATTTGCACATCTCAGAGAGCACGAGCGAGTTTTGTGATCGATTTGTGTGCTGGAGAGCGACTTTGTGAGGGAAAAAAGAGATGTCGCTGCTACACTGGTCTTGGTGAAACTGACGGAGAGATGCTCCTGTCAGGCTCGATTTCCTGAGGCGAGGAGGAAGAGAGAGATGCTTCAGATGGAAAATGATAACAGTAGCTTGAGAACAGCGGATGCCATGCCTGATCTCACAGAGATTGTCGGGACATTAAGCCACGAGTTGCGCACGCCCCTGGCAACAATTAAAGGCTATACGGCAACACTTTTGCGCTCCGCTCAGCGCCTCTCCCTGGAAGAGCAGCAGGAGTTTCTTCAAACGATTGCACAGGCGACCGAGCGCCTGGAGATCGTCACAACGCGGATGATCGATCTCGCGAGATTGGAGGCAGGGAACTTTCCTTTGGAGATGCGAGCGGTTGATATGATCGCCTTGTTACAGGAAGCGATCGCGACGGCCAGGCAATGGATACCGGAAGCGTTACAAGGGCAGATCACCTTTCATCTCTATCCCAAAGACCGCCAGGGCCAGCTCATACAGACAGCACCGCTCATTCGAGGAGACGCTTCTCGCCTGCGCGAAGTTTTGCTCGCGCTTCTGGAGAATGCGATTCGCTTTTCCCCGCACGGCGGCAAAATTGAAGTGGTGGTGCGTCCGGTGCAAACGCTGGAGGAAACCGCACCATCGTTCCTGGAAATCTGCCTCTGCGATTATGGTGTGGGGATTCCGCCAGAACAACTTGAGCCAATCTTTCACCCGTATCATCGCGTCGATACTCGTCTGACTCGTGAAGTCAACGGCGTAGGATTAGGATTGGCGCTCTGCTCCCGCCTGATCGCGTTGCATGGAGGGCGTATCTGGGCCGAAAGCTGTTCGGCAGGAGGGAGCGCCTTTCATCTCTGGCTCCCATTGGCAGAAAGCGCGGAAGCTGGATCTTGATCCTTTGGCGTTTAATGCCCAGCTTCCACGTCCTCCATTCCTCTTCCTTCTCCTGTTGAGAAGCTTGCCCCCCCGGCTGTGTGTTTTGTTTCCTCGACCAGCCGGGTGTGGGTCATACAGCGGCACGAGGAGGCGCAATACCACGCCGTATGACCATCAAAGCTCGCGGGTAAGACGCCCTCCTGCTCCAGAACAACAAGATGATACGACTGATCGTCGACCCGCGCGTACGCCCCTGCTGGCACCCTATCGCCTGCCTTCCACATTTCTTGCTCACATTCTTCACATTTCATCGCATACTCCTGATCATTCATTTTCTCCTATCTCTTGCTCACTTCGTCATCAATGAGAATCTCTGGTGGAAGCGGCGGGAGAAGCGGCAGCACCTGTTCCTGGTAGAAAACCGGGCGAACTGCGGCCACGCGCTGCCAGACCGTCAAGAGGATCGCTGGTAGAGGCAGTTCAGCGTGGCGCACCTGCTTTAGAGCGGCCAGCGCTTCCGCGTCCTGCTCCAGATACGCGCAAATGATACTCTTCCAGAACGCGGCCTCACCCTGTTGAGGGGCGATCTGGCAGGCCTGATCAAGCAGGGCCAACGCCTCGGCAAATTCCTGCTGGAGCAACGCGAGGATGCCTTGACACACGAGCGTGATCTCCTGGTCGGCAGCCCGCTCAGCGATCGGTGCCAACAAGGCCGTGATCTGCTCCTCAGGCTCTTGCAGGCAGAGTTGCACCCAGGCGAGCAGAAGCCCCAGCATCCCATCAGCGGGGTCCAGTTCCCATCCTTTGCGCAGTTCTCTGCGCGCTTGTACGAGATCTCCGCGCTCCAGATGCACGTGCCCTCGTCCGGCATAGATCCGCGCGTCGGTAGGATTGATGGCCTGAGCCTGGGCAAAAGAGGCGAGCGCCTGCTCGTACTGGCCTAAGGCACAACGCGCCATCCCCTGGAGCAGATAGGCTTCACTATCAGCGGGATTGCGCGCCAGGCGAGCCTCGAATAGCCCAAGCCCCTGCCGGCGTTGCTCGATATCCGCGTAGATAAGTGTACGCAAGAGCGCGGCTTCGGGGAGAACGGGAGAGAGAGAGACAACCCGTGTACTCTCTTCCAGCGCCCGCTCATAAGATTGCTGTGCGCGATAGGCCAGCGCGCGATGCGCCAGGGCAAAGACATTGCCAGGGAAATGCTGGATAGTCTGGTTATACGCAGCCAGAGCCTCGGCAGCTTTTCCCAGTGCGGCGCAGATCATCCCGCGTAAAAGCGTGCCATTAGCACCATGAGGATCAAGCAGGTCTGCCTGGCAGCTATCCTCGTAGGCACGTTGGACCTGACCCTGAAGAAGCTCAGCGGCTGCGCGCCGCTGTAATAGACGCGCTTGCAGCACAGCGGAGTAATCGAGTTGTTTCTCTCCTAAAGAAAGCAGGGCTGTGACCGCTTCCACAAAGGCAGGTTGGTCCATGGCCGCTTTTGTCACTGTCAGCAGCAGGGTTGCCAGATGTGTGCTCGACGCGGGAAGCCCCTCGGCAGATGCAGGATGCGCGAAGGTGGATAAGAGTGTCAGAAGCGCCGCGCGATCGGTTGTACGCACATCGAGAAGCAGGGTATACTCAAGAGCCTGTTTCTGGCTGTGCTCGTCTGCCAGCCAGAGCCATTGTTCCACTAACGCCAGCATCAGGGCTTGCTCTGCCTCACTCAGCGGAACCGGTGATTCCGGCGTGAAAGAGATGCGCGCAAGCTGGCGTTGGTAATAGTGCACGATCGCCTGGCGGCCTTGAGAAACAATGGAAGGCGTTTCCCTGGCAAAACGCTGGCGTACCTCTCGCTGGACGAGCGGATGATAGGCCCGTTTGCCAGCTATTCCCTGAGCAGATACAAAGGGAAGAATCAACAGGCGGCGATACCACAGCGTCAGTTCCTGAGCGGTAAACATCGGACAGACCGTGAGATCCTGGTGATCGAAGGTGCGCGAAAATAACGCCGCGTAGCGGATCAGATAAGGATAGCCAGGTGCTTGTTGTTCCAAACAGCGCACTCCGCTGGTGATCGGCGATTCTTCCTGATCTAGTTGATCGACCGGGACAGCAGCGAGGAGACGAAGCGCCAGTGGGAGTCCTCCTGTCCGTTGAAAGAGGCGAGAACAGTGGACAGGATCAGTAATCCCCAGGGCCGCCAGAAACTCCTGTGCCTCTTCCTCAGTCAGTGGCTGAAGCGGCAAGGCAGTCACCTCCGCTTCCGAGGGCAACAGAGGCGCAAGCGGTTCGCTACTCCCCAGCACCAACACGACCTGCATACTGAGATCCGCTGTCAGAACCTGTGTCCGTAACCAGGCCAGGAGGGGCTCGCTGGCAGCAGAGATCCCGTCGAGAAAGAACAATACCCGTGTTCCTTGTTCCGCGTTCCCTCTCACGGGTGTTGTAGCCAACCAGGTGAGATCATCGAGAAAGGCGCGTGTCAAAGCTACTAATCGCCCTTCAGAGGTATGTGCATCCTGGATCGCCAGCGTGGGATGGTGGTCCAACACCTCACGCTGGGTTGTCTCGCTCACCTCCTCATACATCCCCCCCAGGACGGGGTGTCCTTGCAACGGATGGGTGCGCGCCAACTCTTGCACCTGACGCGCGAAAAGCATGTGGGCTACCCGCTGGGTGGGAGAAGCAAGTGGCGAGGGAGTCGCGATGAAATGGGCGTGCATCTGTTCAAAGGCGACCAGTGGAGTCCCAGCAGCACGTAGTTGCGTCGCTGCGGTATTCATCACCTGGAGCGGACTCCCCGTGCTCCCATCGATGCTCACCATCGCACACTGCCCCTGGAATGGCGGGCGCTGTGCCTCTTCGCGCCATCTCGTCAACAAGGTCGAAACCCCACACCCTTCTGGCCCCCAAACATTGAGAAGGTGAACAGTGGGTGCCTGGGGTAAAAGGATCTGCTGGCGGAAAAAGCGTTGTTCGTCAACGCGTCCCACAAACAACGGTTGCGGACCCTGCAAGGCATGCAGGGGAGAAGAAACAAATGGCATACGCTCGATACCTCGCTTTCCAGGAGCGGCGAAACTCCGATTCAGTGTCCTCTTTTCTCTAGGAGGAGCATACCATACATCGGTCCGCCTGCTCGTCAGAAACGATCACAAAACCATCACAAATCGATTTGAAACAAGCAAGCGTGCTGAGAAAGCGGGTGAACGCTTCTCCATCCTCATGCTTCAGTTCTATTGCGCGCAGAGAGACGCTTGTCCAGTTCCCATCTTGCAGGTGTCTCTCCCTTCATCGCTCTCTACGCAGACCCCATTA
>Ga0070679_100005228_pt1 | contig 12016 bp, 13 predicted proteins | sample KBSC63BmetaG_FD_65652 | JGI IMG/M metagenome (GOLD analysis project Ga0070679, IMG submission 65652) | Corn rhizosphere microbial communities from Kellogg Biological Station, Michigan, USA - KBS C6-3B metaG | ecosystem: Host-associated > Plants > Roots > Rhizosphere | place: USA: Michigan... | reverse complement strand
TCCTGTCCCACCACCACGGTCGTGATGCCCTGGCTCACCGCCGCGAGCGCGTCGCGGTGGTCGAATATCGCGCCATCCGCATGGCTGTGCGTGTCGATGAAGCCCGGCGCGAGCACGAGCCCCGTGCCGATCACCACCGTCTCGCCCTGCCGCTGATGAAGATCGTTCCCCACGTCGGCGATGCGATCACCGATCACGCGCACGCTCGTGACGCGGCCCGGCGCGCCGGTGCCATCGATCACGCGTGCGCCGACGATCAGCACTCCCTTTCCGGAAGCATCGGGGGTCGGGGCCGCCGATGGCTTTCCACAGGCGGACGCGAGCACGAGTGCGGCGATCGATGCGAGGCGGGCAGACAGGATCATTGCGGACTCGGGCTCGGGGAAAAGGAGGAGACAACGAACGTAGCGCGCGGACCGGGATTAGAGCAGACTCGCCACCCACTGCCCGACGTAGTAGCCGACCACGGCGACGCCGAGCCCGACGATGAACATGTCGAGTCCCGAGCGGAAGACGCCGCGTCCCGTGAAGATCGAGCGCGCGGCGCCCACGAGGAAGTGCGAGGTCATGGCGAGCGCGAACGACGTGATCATCGCCGCCGCACCGGTGAGAAAGAAGAACGGGAACACGGGGATCAGCGCACCGACGGCCGTCGCGAGCCCGGTGAGCCACGCCTCGCGCATCGGCGACGTGTGCGCGTCGCCGATCTTGAGCTCCTCCTGCACCTGCTCCTCGAGCATGCGCTGCGGGTCGGCCATCACTTCGGTCGCGAGCGCGTGCGCGGCATCGCGGTGCATGCCCTTCGCCTCGTAGATGAGGGCGAGCTCGTCGCGCTCGACCTCGGGCATCAGCTCGATCTCGGTGCGCTCCATCGAGATCTCGTTCTGATAGACTTCCTGCTCGCTCTTCGCCGCGAGATAGCCGCTCGATCCCATCGACAGCGCGTCGGCGATCAGCCCCGCGACGCCCGCGAGCACAATCGTCTGGTGCGCCGCCACCGCGCTCGCACCGATCATCCCCGCCACGAGCCCGAAGTTCGCCGTCAGCCCATCATTGAAGCCGTAGACCACGTTGCGCAGGAAGCCGCCGCTCTCCGTGCGGTGCCACGGCTCGATCCCCCTTCCCGAGATCTCGCCCAGCGTGCTCGCATGCTCCGCCGACTCGCGCGCGAGCAGCAGCGCCTCGCCGCGCCCGGCGACTCCCTCCGGCGTGGAGCGATGCATCGTGAGATACCCGCGCACCTCGCGCCCCTCCTCCGCGAGCAGCATGGGAAGCAGCAGCTTGGGCCCGAACCATTTGCCGAGCAGCGCGAAGAGCCGCGCGCGACCGCTCGGCTTGAACTTCTTCGGGGGACGGCCGCCTTCGGTGAGCAGCTTCCCCCAGATCTCGAGATGCCGGTCTTCGACGTCGGCGAGACGATTGTAGACATCGCTCTTCGCCGCATCCTCCTCGGCCTTCGCGAGGATGCGGTAGAGAAACGCGGCATCCGCCTCGTCCTGCCAGTGATGCTCGAAGGTGTCGAGATCGGGCGCGCGTCTGCCCGTGTTCGTAGCTGTCATGCGGGTTCGGGGAATGCGGGGAGTGCAGCCGGAGCGGCGTGCGAGCGGCGCAGATGGAAACGACGGCGCACCGGGAAATTTAGCAAGAGAGGGAAGTGGGGAGCGGTGCCGCCTACAACTTCCCGACGTTCCACGTCAGCCCCGCGTACCACGAGTGCGGCTGAGGTCCGGCGAGCGGCACGATCGCTCCGGCATCGACGATGAACCACTTCGCGATCGTGAACGTCGGGCCCGTGAGAAACGCGACCGTGCCGCGGTTCCCCGACGGGCCGGTCGTTCCCGGAAAGCCGAACACTTCGGCCACCCAGCCAAGCGACTCGTACACCGGACCTCCGCCCGACACGGTCCACAGCGTCGCGTCGCGCGGCGCCCGGCTCCCGTTTCCGCTGCGACGCGTGTAGCCCGCGTTGATGTCGAGCGCGTAGTCGCCCCAATCATGGCTCGAGATCAGCAGCAGCCCCGCATCCGTCGTCCCCGTTCCCGTTCCATGTAGCGCCGATCCCGACGGGAGCTTGAGCGACGGCTGCAGGGCGAAATCGCCGATCACCGGCGCGTGCTCGATCACGCGCCACTTGAGCGCGGCGCTCACATCTCCGATGCCGGAATACTCGGGAGTGGTCCCGGACAGGTGCACGAACGAGCTCGCGAGCTCGAGCTGTACGCGCGGCACGACGCCCAGCTTGAGCACCGTCGGCGTGAAGAACGTGTGCGCGCCGTGCAGATCGTCGCGCTCCACGCCCGCTTCGATCTCCACCCATCCGGGCGCGACCGTACCCGCGTGCGTCGCGACGGTGGGTCGCTCGGGCTGTGCCGCGTGCGGATCCGCCGGCGCGGGCGAGCCGTCGGTTCCCTGCGCGCGCGCGATGCTGGAGAGTGCGAACAGCGCCACCACCGCACGCGAAAGGCTCCGCACGCGAATCAGAATTCGATCTGTGCGCCGAGCTCGACCACCCGATTCGGCGGCAGCCCGAAGAACTGTGTCGCCGACTGCGCGTTCCGCGACATGATCACGAACAGCTTCTTCCGCCAGCGCGACATCCGCGAGCGTCCGGTGGGAATGAGCTGCTCGCGGCCGAGATAATAGGACGTGTCGTTCGGGCGCAGCTTCACGCCGAGCGGCGCGCACTGCGGAAAGATCGAGGGCACGTTCGGCTGCTGCATGAAGCCGTAGCGGGCGATCACACGATAGAATCCCTCGCCCAGCGAATCGACGTGCACGCGCTCCGGCGCCGCGACCTCCGGCACATCATCGGTGACCACGGACAGCAGAATCACCTGATCGTGCAGCACCTTGTTGTGCTTGAGATGATGCAGCAGCACTACCGGTGCGCCACTCTCGTCCGACGTCATGAACACCGCGGTGCCCGGCACGCGGGGCGGCTGGCGGCGCTTCACATCGTCGAGAAAGAGCGAGATGGGGAGACTCCCCTCCCGCAGCAGCGTGTGCAGTGCGCGCCGCCCCAGATTCCACGTCGTCATCATCAGATAGACCGCGAGCGCGGCTGCGAGCGGGAACCAGCCGCCCGACTCGATCTTGATCACGTTGGCGACGAGAAATGCGCCGTCGATCGTGAGGAAGACCACGAGGAACAGGATCGCCTGGAGGCGCGTCCAGCCCCAGTGACGGCGCGCGATCTGCGTGAACAGGATCGTCGTGATCACCATGGTGCCGGTGACCGCGATGCCGTACGCGGACGCGAGTGCGCTCGACGAGCCGAAGAAGATCACGAGCGCGATGCTGCCGACCATCAGCGCGCGGTTCACCTGCGGAATGAAGATCTGTCCCGCCTCCTGCTTCGACGTGTGCGTGACCGTCAGCCTCGGCGAGTATCCCAGCTGCATCGCCTGGTGCGTGAGCGAGAAGGCGCCGGAGATGAGCGCCTGCGATGCGATCACCGCCGCCGCCGTCGCCAGGATGAGCATCGGATAGATCAGCGCGCCGGGAATGAGGCGGTAGAACGGATTGAACGAGGCGGTCGGATCGCGCAGCAGCAGCGCTCCCTGGCCGAAGTAGTTGAGGAGCAGCGAGGGGAACACGTAGATGGCCCACGCGAGGCGGATCGGCAGCCGCCCGAAATGCCCCATGTCCGCATACAGCGCTTCCGCTCCCGTGACCGCGAGCACCACCGAGCCGAGAATGAAGATGCCGTGAACTCCATGGTTGGCGAAGAACTGCACGGCGTACCAGGGATTCACCGCCTTGAGGATCGACGGTTCCTTCGCGATCTCCAGGATGCCAAAGAGCGCGATGCTTCCGAACCACAGCGTCATGACGGGTCCGAACACACGGCCGATCTTGGTCGTGCCGCCTCGTTGAAAGAGAAAGAGAATGAAGAGCACGACGACGCTGATCGGCACCACGAGATGCCGCAGCGCGGGCGTGGCGACGTCGATGCCCTCCACGGCACCCAGCACCGAGACCGCCGGCGTGATGACGCCATCGCCATAGAGCAGCGCGGCGCCGAAGAGCCCCAGCGCGCCGAGTACCATCAGCCGCGTCGAGTCGTTGTCGCGATGCAGGCGCTGCTGGATGAGCGCGAGCAGCGCGAGAATGCCGCCTTCGCCATCGTTGTCCGCGCGCATGATGAAGAAGATGTACTTGACCGTGACGACCATGGTCAGCGCCCACACGATCAGCGAGAGCACGCCGAAGACGTTCTCCGGAGTCGGCGGTACGGCCGCACCCGCGGGCCCGCCGGCCTCGACGCGGAAGCATTGCTTCATCGCGTAGAGCGGGCTCGTCCCGATGTCGCCGTACACCACGCCGAGCGCGGTGAGCGAGAGCAGCGCCAGCCGCTTTCCCGAAGGATTCGGCTCGAGAACGGGCCGCTCGCGGGCGGCGGGAAACGTGGCGGTCACGCGCGGCGTGCGTGCAAGAAGCGCGCGGAGCTACGGATGTGGGAGATTCAGCGCTCCGGGTGCAGTCGCGCGTCGAGAAACGCGACGCTCTCCGTCCAGCTCTCGTGCGCCTGCTTCGTGTCGACTCGCGAAAACTCGTGACCACCAGGTGGGTTGTGCCATTCCTTGTACGTGTAGAGTCCGGCGGTGTCCTTGCCGGCGACGTGCATCGAGTCGCGAAGATTGTGGTTCTCGGGTATGAACACGTCCTGGTCGTTGTCCGCCGCATGTACGAGCAGCGGCACCTTCAGCTCGCGCGCGTGCGTGATCGGCGACCGCTCGAGATAGGGCTTCGGATTCTGCTCGAACGTTCCGCCGAATCCCTTCTGCGCCGCGAACGTTCTGCGGTATCCCTCGGAATGCATCTTCATGCGCGTCGGCAGGTCTGCAACGGGAACGTGCGCGACGGCGACCTTGAACAGATCCGGCCGGCGGAAGATCGCGTGGAGCGTGATGAATCCGCCGTGGCTCCATCCCATGATGCCCAGCCGGTCCAGATCGGCCCACGGCACGTACTCGGCCAGGTAGTCGTGTGCGCGGATGCAGTCCTCGACTTCCTTCCCGCCGTAGTCGATCGCGTCGTAGTGCTCGCGTCCGTAGCCGGTGCTCCCGCGATACTCGGGAGCGACCACGATGTAGCCGCGCGAGACGAGCGAGCGGACCTCGGGTATGTACAGCGGCTCGAAGTCCCCGTGCACACCGCCGTGCACGATGATGATGGCAGGATGCTTTCGCGTGGTGTCCCGCGGCAGGAACACGTACGCCGGGATGATCATGTCATCCGCGCCCGCGTACATCACCTTGTGCACGATCATCTCGCCGCCGAGCTGCAGCTGGAAATCGATGTCACCGTAACGTTTGAAGAGCATCTGCTGCGTGAAGTCGTCGATCCCCGATTCGGCGCCGACGGGCCTGGCAGCCTCGGAGCTGTGTCCCGTGGCGCAAGCCGAGGCCAGCAGGAGGACGCCGGCGCAGAGGAGGGTCGTTGGTCGTGCGGAGTGAAGCGAAGACAGTCGAGACATGAGCTGCGCAAAAGGATGAGCGGCACGGAGTGACGGCTGAAAGCTGTGTATCGGCACCGCCATTCGCGAGCCCTTGCCAAGTCGCTGCAGAGCCACGGAGTTACGCACCGCCAGGCGCACTCAACTTTCGGCACGTGGATTGCCTTTGATGAGCGCAACGGCTCGCCGATCAGGCAGCCGGACGTAAACGTCTCACTGTATCGAGGTGCTTCATGGACAAGAACAACAACCTGGGCGACAAAGGCCTGGCCAACGAGATCAAGGGAAACGTCAAGGAGACCGTCGGCAAGGTGCGCGGCGACCTCGGCGATGCCGTCGACAATAGCAGCGAGCATCTGAAGGGCCGCGCCCAACAGGCGGAAGGAAAAGTCCAGAAGAACGTCGGGAAGGCGGAACAGAAGGCGGACGAGCACATGAATCGCTCCGACTACGACGAGAAGAAGCACTAGTCGATCGGCTGCGCGATAAAAAGAGACCGGCCCCGGAGCGAGTGCTCCGGGCCGGCTTTGCATTGGCGCGCTATCGTGCGCGGCTCACTGCTGCTTCGACTCTTCCTTCTTCGACTCGTCGACCCAGTCCTGAAAGCGCCGCTGTTGTGCCGGGTCGAGCAGCCGCTTGATCTGCACCCGCGTCGCCTCGCGCACGGAGTCGAGCTGGGGGCGAACCGGCGCGACGATCTTGCTGAGCTCGCGATGCCGAATGTCCAGCAGGCTGTCCACCTGCGCGCGCTGCAGCGCCGTCAATTGCAGCTTGGACGCCATGTAGGCGCGCACCGCCTGCCGGTCCGTATTGGCATCGCACGCCGGACGCGTGAGCACACGATCCAGCGAGAACCCGAGCGCGCCGCCGCACAGGAGCGCGCCGAGCAGAAAGCCCACGGCCATCGACTTCGATTTCCTCATCGCAGACTCCGGCTCATGGACCCATCACGTAGCGCAGCGTCACATCCCGCGACGCCTCGCGCTCCGTCTCGCTCGCCACCTGCACCGGCGCCACCCGGCTCGATTCGATCTCGCGATACGCGGCCAGCGACCGCTGGCGATTGGAGTGTTGCGCGACCAGCCCCGCCACGACGATCGCCGCCGCGCCCGCGATCGCGAGCCCGCGACGCCACCGCGACAGCTGGCGCCACCAGAGGTCTTCCTCCGTCACGCTCACGCGCGCGAGAATGCGGCGCTCCAATCCTTCCCAGAACGCCTCCCCATCCGGCGGAGCATAGATGAGTCGCAGCGTGCGAGTCATCTCGTCATCGCGTCCATTGGGTCCGATTCGCGGCTCCATCGTCATCGCTCGCTCCAGAGGTCGCGCAGCCGCTCTCGCAGCGAAGCGCGCGCATGATGAAGGTCCGATCGCGCCGTCCCTTCGGGAATTCCGAGCATCACACCGATCTCGCCGTGCGTGTAGCCCTCGACGTCGTGCAGCACCAGCACGGACCGCTGGCGATCCGGAAGAAACTCGAGCGCCACGCTCAGCCTGCCCCGCAGCTCCGACCGCTCCGACGGATCGAACTGCGGAACGGACAGCGTCTCCGGCAGGGAGTCCGCATCCCGCACCTTTCTCCGCCGTCCGATGTCGAGCGCCGCGTTTGCGACGATGCGATTCAGCCACGCCGCGAACGCCTGCTCCGGCCGGAAACGCTCCAGCGCGCGATAGGCGTGCAGAAAGCCATCCTGCACCGCATCCTCGGCGTCCTCGTGCGTCGCGCATATGGCCCGCGCCACCGCGTACGCCCGCCGCATGTGCGTGTGGACGAGCATCGCGAACGCCGTCTCGCTGCCGCTCTGCGCCTCGCACACCAGCGTGCGCTCAGCGTCCGGATGAGCGGACTCAGCCGTTGGTACAGGCAACGGACGGTCGAGTAGGTGGAGCGGAAGAGCGGTCATTTTCGATGAGCGTGACGACTCGATCATACGCACCGTAGCGGCGCAGCGTTGACCGTCTCCGGTCAGCCGGCAATAGGGGATCCCTGGAGCCCGATCGAGCCCGCCACCGGTCGCAGTGCCTCGATCACGAACTGAATGTGCTCGTCCAGATCCACTCCGAGCTCGGAGGCGCCCTGGAGCACGTCCTCGCGACTCACGCCACGAGCGAACCCCTTGTCCTTCATCTTCTTACGCACCGAGCGCCCATCCAGATCGAGCACGCTTTTCGACGGACGGACGAGCGCGGAGGCGGTGATCAGCCCGGTGAGCTCGTCGACCGCGAAGAGCGCCTTGGCCATGCGAGTCTCCCGCGACACACCGCAGTACGTCGCATGCCCGAGAATGGCCTGAAGCATGTCCTCCGGATAGCCATGCTCACGAAGGATGCGCACCCCCTCCGCCGGATGCTCCTCGGTCGCCGAGTGCGCATCGTTGGGGTAGCGCTCGTAGTCGAAGTCGTGCAGCAGCCCGGTGAGTCCCCAGCGTTCCGGGTCTTCGCCGAAGCGCTCGGCGTAGGCGCGCATCGCCGCCTCCACCGAGAGCATGTGCGCACGGAGCGATTCGCTGGCGGTGTACTCGTGCACGAGCGCGAGTGCGCTCTCGCGCGAAGGCAATGCGGACGGCGATTCCAACGGGGAGGCAGTGCTCATCACTTCCTGATATCGGTATGTGCGACAACGGACATGCCCGGACGCAGTGGACGCGCTGCTCCGCATCCCTTCGTGATGGCGATGCGCACCGGCAGGCGCTGCACCACCTTCGTGAAGTTGCCCGTCGCATTGTCCGGAGGCAACAGGGCGAACCGCGCCCCCGTCGCCGCACTCAGACTCTGCACCTTCCCCTCGGCCTCGCATCCCGGATACGCATCCACGTCGAGGGCCACCGGCTGACCGACGTGCATCCTGTTGAGCTGCGTCTCCTTGAAGTTCGCGGTGACCCAGGTTCCGGTGTCCGCGACGATCGACATCATCGTCTGCCCGGCCTGCACGAGCTGCCCGACCTCCACCTGCTTCTTCGAGATCGTCCCCGTCTCGGGCGCCGTGACGTTGGTGTAGCTCAGCTGCAGCTTCGCGTTGTCGAGCGAGGCCTGCGCCGCCTCGAGCCGAGCCTGCGCGAGTCGCACGCCGGCCTGCGCGTTCTGCACGGTGCCGCCCGCGGCTGCCGCCTGCCGCTGCAGCGCCTCGACGTCTGCCGATGCGGCCGCCGCAGCCGCCTGCGCCGCATCCAGCTGCTGTGCCGACACGATCTGCTTCGACACGAGATCGCGCATGCGCGCGAGATCGGCGTTCGCCTTCTGCTGATTCGCGAGCGCCGCCTGAATCTGCGCATCGAGCGCCGAGCGCTGACCGGAGGCCGTGGCCACCGCCGCCTGCGACTGGCCCGTGAACTGCCGGCCGCCCGCAGCGGACTGCGCCGCCGCGAGATCCGCCTCCGCCTGCGCGACCTTCACCCGATACTCGGAGTCATCGATGCGCACGAGCGTCTGCCCCTTGCTCACCGAGTCGTTGTCCTGCACCAGGACGGCGGTGACGTAGCCGCCGACCTTCGCGAGCACGGGAACGATGTGACCGTCCACCTGTGCGTTGTCGGTGCTCTCGTGTGCGCGCGAGTAGATGAGCGTCTTGATCCCCCACGTCAGCGCGATCGCGACGGCGAGGATCACCACGCCGATGATGATCTTCTTGCGCATCGAGCTCTTCGCAGGTGGTGTGACGACGGGCTCGCGCAGCGGCGGAGTCGTCGTCGGGGCTGGCTTGCTCACTTGCTCGGTGGTCGTTCCCATGTTGCTAATCCTCAGTGTCGTATGACCGTCTTTCGTTATCGAATTCAGTGAAGCGTGTGTGCCGCGTGCGAGGAGCTAGGGAAGCGCGGTGACCGAACCCACTGCACGTGCCAGTGCCACTTTCGCGCCTTGATAGCTCGCCAGCGCATCCACGGCCTGCGTGCGTGCCGAGTTGAGCGCGAGCGACGCCGTGATCACGTCCGCATTGCCGGCGACGCCCGCGCGGAAGCGCTCCTGCGCCTGCGCGACCTCCTGCTGGGCGAGTCTCAGGGCCTCGCGAACCGCATCGGCCTCCTGCCGCGCCGAGGCGAGATCGAGCAGGGCACCGCGCACCTCGATCGCCACCTGCTGACGCAGATCGCGCCGGCGAACGTCGATCTCGTTCGCCATCGCCTTCGCTTCCTCGATCCGCCCTTCGCGGTGCAGGCCGTCGAAGATTGGAATCGAGACCTGGACGCCCCAGTCATACGTGCCGAGATAGCGGTCGTTGCCGATGTATCCGTAGTCGCCGAAGGCCGAGAGCGAGGGAAGCCGCTCCGCCTTGATCGCCGTGACCTGCTGCTGGGCAGCACGGATCTGTTCGTCGGCCGCCCGCAGGTCGGGACGCGCGTGCATCGCCTGCTCGATCGCGCCCGCCTCATCGATGGTGGTGTCGCGGATGTCGAGCTTGGAAAGGCTGTCCGCGAGCGTGACGTTGGCGGTGAGCGGCTGGCCGAGCGAGCGAAGGAGATCGAGGCGCGAGCGGTCGCGCTCGTTGCGCGCGACGATCAGCTGCGCACGTACGGACGCGAACTGCGACTGCGCCCGCGTGACATCGAGCGCGACGCCGACGCCGGCGCGCAACTCTTCCTGCGCGATGCCGAGCAGCGAGTCCGCCAGCACCGAATCGGCCTGCCGCGCACCGAGCTGAGCGTCGGCGCGCTGTGCGCGCAGGTAGGCGCTCGCCGCGTTCTGCGCCGAGAGCTCGGCCTCGTTCTCGGCAGTCGCGCCGAACGCGCGCGCGGTGGTGCGCGCACTCTTCACCCGCTGCAGCGCGGCGAAGTCGAGGAAGTTCTCGGACACCCGTCCGCGCGCATCGAGGAGGTTCACCGGCCCGATCACCTGCCCGCGCGGATCGAAGCCGGGGAAGGGGATGCCGAAGGTCGCCGTGTTGAAGGAGCGGCCGTTCTCCTGCACGTACGCCGACGCCGACGGCAGCAGCTCCGACCGGCTCTGCGTGATGCGCGCGTTCGCCTGCTCGGTTCTGTAGCGAGCCTCGATCGCCGACGCATTGTTGCGGGCGGCCATGCGGGCGGCGTCGCCCAGGGTGAGCGGATGCGTGATGGAGGAGTCCTGCGCCCGGGCAGTCGTTGCCGAGGCGAGCAGAAGGATCATGGGCAGAATGCGAGTGCTGAACGTCATGCTGGTGGTCATGTGTGCACGGGTGATGCTGAAGGCGCTGGCACTTGGCTGATCGCGTGCAGACAGAAGTCCACGAGCTGATCGAGTACCTGGTTGTCGGACAGATCGCGCATGAATGGAATGCGGGCGCGCTTCGCGGCCCAGACGCCGTGGACGAAGAGCACGGAGTGGAGCATGCGGCCGGCAGCGAGCGGGTCGATGTCGCGGAACTCTCCGGACTCGATGCCGCGCGTCACGATGTCGGCGAGGATGCGCATGGAGCGCATCGGGACTTCCTCGATGAACTGCTCGTACAGATCGGGGAAGTGGTGGAGCTCGCTCAGAATGAGTCGGTAGAGAATCTCGAAGGAGGGCGTCCGGACGTAGTCCCAGGAATTGCGCAGATACACGCGAAGCTGTTCGCGCGCGCTCGCACTTTCCGGGATCATCGCTTCGACGGACGCGATGTGCCGCGACGGGATCTCGCGGATCATCTCGCAGAAGAGCGCTTCCTTGTTGGGGAAGTAGAGATAGATCGTGCCCTTGGACACACCGGCCGAACGGGCGATGTCCTCGAGCCGCGCCGCGGCGAGTCCGCGCTCCCCGAAGACCTCGAGGGCGGCATCGAGGATCTGACGCGGACGTTCGCCGGGGAGGCGGCGCCAGCGGGGAGCGTTGGAATGCGTGGACTCAGACATTGCGGCGGTGTGGTTGCACGAGAGTAACTAAACGGCTCGTCAGTAGAGTTGTTCCCGAAGAGCAGGGAACAACGGTTACTGACTCCCTAGTAAGTTACCCGGAAGCGCGCCGCCGGACAAATCGCCAATGCTGAGCTCGTATCGGGGACAAAGGAAAGGCGGACGCTTCCGCGCCCGCCTTTTCGACTCCGGTCCCGTCCGCTGGCGGCTACTTCGCTTCCGCTGCTGCCGGCGCCTCGTGCGCGTAGTGCTCGTTCGTGAAGTGCACGATCGCCGTCATCGCGACCAGCAACAGCACGCCCCCGACGATCATTCCCGTCAGCCCTGCCTTCAGATCTCCCTCTTTCGGTGCGGTCATTTCAGCTCACTCCATCGTGTGTGGCGGCTAGGAAACCCGCACTTTGGTCATCGTGTCGTTCTGCGCGATCTTCTTCAGCACGTCCAGCCCGGACGTGATCTTCCCGAACACCGTGTGCACGCCGTTCAGATGGCGCGTGTTGTTCTCGTCGAGGACCATGAAGAACTGGCTGCCGCCCGTGTCCTTGCCGGCGTGCGCCATCGACAGCGCGCCGACATCGTGCTTGTTCGGATTCCCCTTGGTCTCGCACTTGATCGTGTAGCCGGGGCCGCCCGTGCCGATGCGGCGGTCGCCAGCCGGCAGATCGCGCGAGAGCGGGTCGCCGCCCTGCACCATGAAATCCTTGATCACGCGATGGAACTTCACGCCATCGTAGAAGCCGCTGTTGGCGAGCTT
>Ga0070679_100005226_pt1 | contig 12017 bp, 13 predicted proteins | sample KBSC63BmetaG_FD_65652 | JGI IMG/M metagenome (GOLD analysis project Ga0070679, IMG submission 65652) | Corn rhizosphere microbial communities from Kellogg Biological Station, Michigan, USA - KBS C6-3B metaG | ecosystem: Host-associated > Plants > Roots > Rhizosphere | place: USA: Michigan... | reverse complement strand
TAAGATTTTTCAAGGCCAATATTTTTGGCTGGCGTTTAACCCTAACCGTTAGTTTGTTTAAAGAATCGTAATAAATACTATATCCCCAAAACTGAGGATGTTTCAATTCAATAAAAACACGCATTACATCGTCTTCTGTTTGCTCATACCAGGCATTTTTAATTTCTTTCACAGTTGATAGCTGTGTAATCCAGTTGGTATTACTTACGGCGCCGAATATGTCTATAACAATTCTTGAGGGATGAATTTCCATAATGCTTCTATAAGGAAGCTTTTCATCGAGCTTTACAGAAACATAGTCAAATAAGGAATCACCCCAAACCTTCCAGCTATCTGTTAAATGCTGAAGGGTATTTACACCTATGGTTGGTATTACCTTGTCCTTATTTATATATGCTGAATGCAAATCTGAAAGCTGTACTTTGTAATCAGTATTAAAACTATCAACAACTTTTAAAATTATATTACTATCTAAGAAAGTCATTTTAGCTCCGCCCAGCCTGTCTTCGCCTATACCATATTTTAAAAAAGGCAGAGAATCATTTGTTTTTACGAAAAAAAAATCAGGTTTTTTATTTTGAGAGCAGGAAATTAAAAATGAAAAAGTAAAAACGATTGTGAAGATTTTTTTCATGAAATGAAGGTATAACATTCACGCAAAAAGCTTTGGCTAAAAAACCAAAGCCTTAATAAAAAGATTCTAATTCTTTATAATCCATATTTATTTTCAGCAATCAACTTATCAGCAATCAATCGTCTTGCATCTTTGCTGTTGAAAGGTTGTGTTTTTGTAAAACGTTTTAAGCCGAGTAGCATCATCTTTTGTTCATCGCCCTGGGCAAAAGCATTTATTGCTTCCTTACCACACTTGGCTACTTTATCAACAGCATCATTTAAATAACATTGCATCATTGCTATCTGAACTTTATTATTTTCTTCCCCACTTCTGTCAGTATTTTTTATGATACGAAGCAATAGGCTTTCTGCAACAAATGTTTCTATGGCCATATCCGCAATGTTCATTATTATTTCCTGCTCATTAGTAAGATTGTTCATTAACTTTTGAACGGCTGCACCCGCAACCATTAGTATGCATTTTTTTATATTAGCAATTGTTTTTTGCTCGTTTGAGAAAGCGCTTTGATTCTCATCACTAAAGTCAGGCACACTCATCAATTCTTTTTGTACATTCATCGCAGGCCCCATCAAATCAAGCTTTCCTTTCATGGCTCTCTTCAACATCATATCCACAATTAGCAGCCGATTGATTTCATTAGTTCCTTCATATATCCGGTTGATGCGGCTATCACGATAGCCACGGCTAATGCTATATTCATCGCTATATCCATTTCCTCCATGTATTTGCACGCCTTCGTCTACAACAAAATCGAGTATTTCGCTTCCGTGAACTTTTAAAATTGCACATTCAATTGCAAATTCTTCCGCAGCTCCAAGCAAAGCTTCATTGAAGGGTTTGCCTGAAGCGAGGAGTTCAGCTTCTTTATCATCAATCCATTTTGCCGTACGGTATAATGCACTTTCATCGGCGTAAATTTTTATTGCCATTTCTGCAAGCTTATGCTTTATAGCTCCAAAATTTGCAATTGGTGTTTTAAACTGTTCCCTCGTTTTAGCATATTGTATTGATTCGGTTAAAGCGAGTTTCGCTCCGCCGATAGCTGCTGCGGCGAGCTTTAAACGGCCAATATTTAAAATATTAAAAGCAATGATATGTCCCTTTCCTATCTCTCCCAGAACATTTTCTACAGGTACTTTACAATCCTGAAAATAAAGTTGAACCGTTGAGGAACCTTTGATTCCCATCTTATGTTCTTCGGAGCCACGGGTAAATCCTTCAAACTCACGCTCAACTATAAACGCAGTAAATTTATCGCCATCAATTTTTGCAAATACGGTGTAAACATCTGCAAATCCACCATTGGTTATCCAGCATTTTTGCCCATTTAGAAGGTAATATTTCCCATCGGTAGAAAGCGTGGCTGTAGTTTTTGCACCCAAGGCATCGCTTCCGCTACCCGGCTCCGTTAGTCCATACGAACCTTTGTATTCTCCGGTTGCAAGCTTCGGTATGTACTTTTTCTTTTGTTCATCTGTACCAAAATATAAAATGGGCAATGTTCCAATACCAGCATGCGCACTCATTGCAACGCTGAAAGAATAGCCGCCGCCAAGACCTTCGCTAACTAATGTAGAAGTAACGAAATCTTTACCCATTCCACCAAGCTCCTCAGGCACTGATGCGCTTAATAAGCCCTGTTCCCCGGCTTTTTCCATAAGCGCGGGCATAAGTCCAGTTTCCATTTTATCAATTCTATCTACAACAGGAAGCACTTCCGTTTGTAAAAACTGCAGGCACATATCACGTACCATTACCTGTTCTTCAGTATAATCTTCGGGAGTAAATGTTTCAAAAGCATTTCCTTGTTTTATTAACCATTCGCCTCCTTTTAATATTGAATCCGCTGTTATGGTATTCATGCTATTTAATTTATGTTTTGAATATTTAATTTACTGTTTATTATTAAAACGCAGATGCCAGGTTATCATATACTTTTTGTAATACTTCTTTTGCTATTTCAATTTGGCCGTTTGTTACACCGTCTAATGCTTCATTTAGGGTTTTGTTAGCTACTACCATTGTTTTTTCCTGGAGGTGCAACGCTTCTTTGGTCAAATAAATAAGATTAATTCTGCGATCTTCTTTTGAAGGAACTCTTTTTACGAGTTTTAATTTTTCAAGATTATCGACAAGCCTTGTGATACTGGGCTTATCACGAAAAGTGGCATCGCATAATTGCTGCTGGCTCTGGCCTTCCTGCTTCCATAAATGATATAAAACACTCCATTGCTCAATAGTTATTTCAAGGCCAGACTGCTTAAAGTTTTTCTGCAGACGTCGTGCAATAGCTGTTGAAGCTTTTCCGGTAATAAAGCTATATAATTCCCCTTTTTTAAATTGGTTGTTTGGCATATAGTTGTTTATGCAACTATACAAATCTACAATTTTCTTTGGATCCAAAAAATTTATTTTAACTATATTCTTTTAAATAAATTGTAAACTGCATCCTGAAAATTAGTCAATGGTTTTTCTTTTAATATCTATTTTTCTTTTGCTGCCATATTTTTTGCTTATAATTTATTACAGGCAAAGCTGGCTTGAAATTGAAGTATATTGTGCAGATGTAAACCATCAGGTATTAAACACTTTTATTTCTGTAATTATTCCTGCCAGAAACGAAGAAAAAAATATTGGGACTTGTATTGAATCGGTAATTAAACAAACTTATCCCGCAAATTTATTTGAGGTTATAATTATTAATGATTACTCTGATGATGAAACTGCAAATATTGCCACTTCTTACAATAGACGCAATATAAATGTTATAAATCTTGCCGATTTTACCGGGAATAATATTCTAAATTCTTATAAAAAGAAAGCGATTGAAATAGGGATAAGCAAAGCAAAAGGAAGCTTAATTGTAACTACCGATGCAGATTGTATTGTTCCCAATAAATGGCTTGAAACTATTGCCTCTTATTCAAAAAAAACCGGATCGGTATTTATTGCCGCACCTGTATCTTTTTTTGATTTAAAAAATGAAGATTCTATTTTAAAAAAATTTTTGAAGGTTTTTCAATCGCTTGATTTTATGATGCTGCAGGGAATCACAGGGGCTTCAGTTCACAAGAAAATACACAATATGTGTAATGGTGCAAACCTTGCTTATGAAAAGGAAGCCTTTTATAAAGCGGGCGGTTTTGAAGGTATCGATAAAATTGCCAGCGGTGATGATATGTTGTTGATGCACAAAATTCAAAATTTATACCCGGATAGGATTGGTTATTTAAAATCCCCAAATGCTATTGTAAAAACCCAGGCCGCAGCTACGGTACGGGAATTTATGAATCAACGGATACGTTGGGCAAGTAAGGCAGATAAATATTCTGATATAAAAATTACGACAGTATTAATACTTGTGTATTTTTTAAATTTATGGATATTAGCTTTGGTTATTGTTTCTTTTTTCCAGGTAGATATATTTTACTTACTGATATTTTCTTTTTTTACAAAAACATTTGTCGAGCTTTTTTTTCTATTGCCTGTGGCCAGATTTTTTAAAAATGAAAAATTACTATGGTGGTTTATCGTGGCAGAACCTTTTCATATAATTTACACGTTAGTTGCGGGTTGGTTAGGTAAATTTGGCTCATACACGTGGAAGGGTCGCAAGGTAAAATAATCAATATTGAAGAAATAAAATTTTGTAATGGCTGAATCTTTTTCCTTTTCACAAAATGCATGGAAGCGACTGAAGAAAAATAAAGGAGCAGTAATGGGGCTTATTATTATTTGTCTTTCAATATTTATAGGAATTTTTGGTTATTTCATTTCACCTGATTCTACACCGAATGCAGACAGACAAATAGTGGAAATACAAGCCCGTAAACCAGGGTTTCGACAGTTATTTTTGAAAGTTGAAAAGGAAAAGGCTATAGTCTCAACCGGTTTCTTTAATCGGTTGCTTTTCGGCGCAGAAGATAAATACATCTACGTTCCAATAAATAATTTTAAAGAAACTTCTGATTCGGTTATAGCAAATAAATATATTGATGAAGATGCGCAGGAAAGACAGGTATACCCCAGGTCTCTTTTGCCTGGGGAAAATTATATTGTATCAAAAAAATTTTGGTTGGGGACGGATAAATTTGGCCGTGATATCCTGAGTAGGCTTATAATTGGAGTTCGGGTGAGCCTTGCGGTCGGTCTTATTACAGTTATCATATCACTTAGTATAGGAATTATTTTGGGAGCTTTTGCAGGATTTTTTGGTGGGAAGGCAGATGATATAATCATGTGGTTTATAAATGTAATATGGAGTATGCCGACTCTACTTCTAGTTTTTGGGATAACACTTGCTTTGGGAAAGGGATTTTGGCAAATATTTATTGCAGTAGGATTAACAATGTGGATTAATGTTGCCCGAACGATAAGGGGCCAGGTGCTTGCTTTGCGTGAAATGGAATATATTCAGGCAGCAAAAGCACTCGGATTAAAAAATATTAGAATAATAGTCCGCCATGTTCTTCCCAACGTATTAGGACCAGTAATAGTAATTGCAGCCTCCAATTTTGCAAGTGCGATAATAATTGAGGCTGGATTAAGTTTTTTAGGTGTGGGCGTACAGCCTCCAATGCCAAGCTGGGGATTAATGATTAAGGAAAACTATAATTTTATAATTACACACAATCCTGCGTTGGCCCTGGCGCCAGGAATAGCTATTATGATATTAGTACTTGCATTTAATCTTTTGGGAAATGGTTTAAGAGATGCACTGGATGTGAAGGGCTAACTACTGAGAATCGCATTTGTCTGCTTCAAATTAACTCACATCTTTGGCCACCATAACGCTTCGGTTGAAACTTTCTTCCAGAGATATTAAAGTTTCTGTTCTTTCGATACCTTTTATTTTTTGAAGGTCGTCGTGTAACACGTGCCTTAGTTGGTTAATATCTTTACATACCACCTCAATGTACATGCTATAATTGCCGGTTGTATAATTGAGTCTCACTATTTCAGGAATTTTTTCAAGTTCAGCTGCAACTGTATCGTACAGTGAACTTTTTTCCAAAAAAATGCCTATAAACGCAGTAATATCATAACCTAACTGCTTCAAATTTACATTTAGTCTTTTACCTTTTACTATTCCAAACTCTTCCAGCTTTTTAATACGTACATGAATAGTACCTCCGCTTACAAAAAGCTTTTTACCAAGTTCTGCATAAGGTGTTTCAGCATTCTGCAACATTTCCTGTATAATTTGCAGGTCGAGTTTATCGAGATTTAACTTGGTAGCCATAAAATTTATTTTTATAAATATAATCTATAAAAATAACAAATATATTGAATCATTTCTAAATTTTATTCTTTTTATTTGAAATGCTTTGATAGTAAGCTCATAATTGTTAGATTTGCATTATTAAGTTCTTAAAATTGTGGGGTGATGAAATTTGGCAGACATGCCCTCTTGTCTCGGGGGTGAGGAATACAGGATAAACATAGCATAGAGCCGTTGCTCAGCAATGAAGCAATGACCAGGGTCGACCACTGAACTTTGTGCTACGGCTAACTGCCTCGTGGAGGTTCGATCCCTCCCCCTACAGCAAAAAAAGCCTGTAAATTTAAAACTTACAGGCTTTTATTTAGTTGTTTCTTAGGGGCTAGAAATTAACTGCAAAATGTTATGCAGTGGTATCAATTTGGTATTGGATTTTACTTACAAGCTCATTCACATCAAAAGGTTTTGCAATAAAATCATCGGCTTTGCAAAATTTTTGTATATCCGCAAAATTTGTATGTGCTGAAAACATAATTACAGGTATATCTTTCGTTTTAGGGTTATCCTTTAGTTTATTACAAACTTCAATTCCATCGATTCCTGAAAGAAAAACATCTAATAAAATCAGATGGGGACAAAATATTTTGGCCTTTGGAAGTACATCCTCACCTTTTGGTAATGCCATTACTTCAAAGCCATATCTTTTCAAAACAGTCTCCACAACCCACAATATGTCAGAGTTGTCGTCCACGATTAATACTCTATTCATAATTAGTGACTGCTCTACAATAATTAAACCATTTTCTTAACATATTATTTTTTAGCAGCTTTATATTAATAGTTTCCAAAAGTATTGTTTCAAAAAGTACATATTTTTTTAAAACGGAAACTTTAATAATACATTATTGGCTATAAAGGAACATTATAAATTTCAAAATCTTGAAAAGTATCATGCCTTATTTTTTAAAAATGTAAATTTTCTTCAAGACTAAATTGTCGAATAATAAATTGGCAAACTAGGACATCCTGACATTAAAGGCCGGTCTGCCCAAAATTATGCCTCACAAGGGGAAGATATTCCGCAGCAAGAAATGACAAATTTATATTCCCAAAACCTCTTTCAGTTTTGAATAGCCCGATTTACTTGCTGATAACTTTGCACCAGTACTTAATATAACCAAGTGGCTATCTTTTTCATAAGGATCAATTCTCGTAATAAGCAGTGTATTTACAATATATGAACGGTGAATTCGTACAAAGTGATGTATGGCAAGAGATTGCTCAAAAAAGCCCATTGTTCTTTTTTTAAGGAAATTTCCTTCCGCCGTTACTATTTTTACGTAATCATCCGCTGCCTCAAGATATTGAATTTGACCAACAGGAATTATTTTTATTTTGCTGCCATCCTTTACAACCACCCGGTTTTGCTGGCCCGGTTCTTTGGAAGCCGTTTCCACAATTGCATCAGTAGAAGGAACTGGTAATGATTTATCTGAATACTTTTTCAAGGCTTTATCAAACCGTTCCCTGCTAAATGGTTTTAGCAAATAGTCTGTTGCATTTAGTTCAAACGCTTTAATGGCAAATTCGTCAAAAGCGGTTGTAAAGATTACTGCCGGAGGATTTTCGATAAGTTCCAGCATTTCAAAGCCGTTTATTTTTGGCATTTGAATATCGAGAAAAATTAAATCCGGCTCATGATGTAAAATAGCCTTCATTCCTTCAAAGCCATCGTTGCATTCAGCCACCACTTCAGCATCTGGGTATGATTGCAAATATTCCTTTACAATACTTCTTGCCAACGGTTCATCATCAATAATTATAATTTTCATACGGTTTGCGGTATAATAATAGTTGTAATAAAATTGTTACTTTCTCTTTTTGTGCTTAATAAATCCTGTCTTCCAAACAAAAGAAACAGTCTTCTTTGGATAGATGATAATCCGAAGCCCGTTCCCTTCAGCGGCTGAGATGTTTCAGGATCAAAAGGATTTTGCACTATAATTTTTAAATAATTGTTTTCTTTCGCCGCTTCCAATGTTATTAATACCTCACCGGTAGTATCATACAAACCAAATTTTATTGCATTCTCAACTATGGGTTGCAACAGTAAAGCAGGTAATTTTGATAACAAAACTTCCTCAGCATATATAATTTCTGTTTGCAACCTGTAGCCGAATCTTACCTTTTCAATATCCAGATATAAACGCAGGTATTGAATTTCTTCTTCAAGTGTATTCCATTGCTGATCGTCTTTTTTTAATGTGCCCCGCAAAAAATCGCTAAGCTGGTGTATCATGTGCCTCGCTTTTTCCGGCTGAGAATTGGTAAGTGCGCTGATAGAATTTAAGCTATTAAATAAAAAATGTGGCTGAAGCTGCTGTCTTAACTTAAACAATTCAGCTTCCCTCGAAAGTCGCTCTGCATCTGTTTTTCTTTCATTCATGGTTAGTTGTTCCTCTTGCGTATACCAAAGCAGGCTCATCATTGCAAAACAACCAATCAGCAAAAATGATATACCAAAGCGTATTCCTGAAGATTGGCTGAAGGATGCTAAATAATGAGCATCATCGTGAAACAATAACCATAAAATTCCTCTTGCGACCAGGGAAATGATGCCGCTTAAACTAAGGCTTATCGTTAGAATATATAAATACTTTTCCTGCCTTGGCAAGTAATATCGCATATTGTTCACGATAAGAATGCAGCATGCGATAATTAAAATATTATTTACCAATGCATCCATAACAATTTGAATTCCGGTAAGATTGAAATTCTTTAATACTCCTGTAAGTATTATGGAGTAAACAGCGCTGATGACGGCCCAATAAATTATGCCACCAACTATTAAATTTCTTTTTGGTTTACGCGGATTCAATATGTAGATATTAGTTTAACGGAATGCATTTAAGCATGCTGTTTTCAAGAATATAAGAAGCACGCTGTTTGGTCACTTTTATATATTTATCTGCTTCCTCTTCTTCGCAAATGCGGGAATACAATTCGGCACCATCAATAAGCTCGGTTAACGGATGTAACTCCGAGACATCTATAAATTTCCAATGAACTGGTTTTTGAATATTATTTAAGAAATTATCTTCCTCCGCATGTCCGGTGGTCCGTGCTTTCTGAAAAGCATGCAAATCGTCTTCCGCGTATACCAGTCTTAATTGTTCATCAAATTGCGGAGTATGTTTCCCCTCACCGCAAATAATTCTATAAACCAGTTTTGCAAGATACCATTTCATACAATTGATTTTATAAATAAGTAATAGTAGTAAAAGAAATCATTAATAGTTAGTAACCTCTATGCCGCCAAAAACACAGGCTCCGTGCAACACCAAAACTTTTCCGGGATCTGCCATCTCTGTAATGCTGCGTTTGTCCTCAATGCCGCCAAACACTGCAGTAACTTCGTTTTTAATATTCCAGTTAGATGGAACAATCAATTTTGTACCACCAAACACATTATTTACCTCAAGGCTTACCTGGCTTTGTAAATCTGCCTTCATAAGATTGATTTCCGAACCGCCCATAAAACAATTTACTTCGCCGCCTTTAAAATTTTTTGAAAGAATGATCTTTTTCACGCTTCCGAAAACTGCATTAATGTCAACATATTCTGCATTATCTTCCTGAACTATTGTATCGTTTTTCTTTTGAAAATAATCTTCCGCGGATTTATAACTGCCAGGTTCATAGAAAGGCCTTCGCCATGCTCTTCTTGCCCTGTAGTGCCAGCCGTGTCTTGGCCTCATAATATATATCAGCCCCACACATATCAGGATCACCGGAAGAATATAGTTATGAAAATTAAGCTCCGGGTTTGTTTGATCAACTAAAAAAACTCCGCCTACAACAATCATTATTGCTGCTCCGGGATTATGAAACCGGCTTTTTATACCCGTGATTATACCAATTGTAATTAATAATACTGGCCATGTAAAAACCCAACCGGGAATCGGTGCTCCCATTTTATAAGCCAACAAGGCGCAACCTGCAATTACTAATACAATTCCGCTCCACACTCGTGACCCTTTTGTGCCTCCAAATTGATTTATTTCATTTTGATTACGTTCCATATAATTTATTTAATTATAAAACCAAAAATAGAAACACGCTTTACACTTTAAAATACTTTATAGGCTCAATACAAAAAAAAGTCGGTAAACGAAGGAATTTTAAAGGCAAATGTTTTAAAGAAAGCCCGCCAGAGAAAAATCTGTGATATTTACTGGCTTTTTGAATGTTCTGCTAAATACTATTTTTGTTGCCCATGGCACAAAAAAAATTGAAAAGGTTTGCTGAAATAAAAACGTTCTCTAACGTCCTGGAGTATCCTGAAAATATTGCTGGAAAATGGAAGGAACATTTTGGCAATAATCATCCCATTGTGCTGGAACTTGCCTGCGGAAAAGGTGAATACGCCATTGGGCTCGCAAGATTATTTTCCGAGAAAAATTTTATTGGGGTAGATATAAAAGGCAATCGAATTTGGGTAGGAGCAAAGTATGCGCTTGATAACAATTTAAAAAATGTTGCTTTTCTGCGTACGCAAATTCAAATGATAACTGCCTATTTTGAAGAAGGTGAAGCAGATGAAATATGGATTACTTTTCCGGATCCGCAATTGAGAACATCCAAATCGACTAAAAGACTTACGCATCCACGATACCTTAGATTGTATAATAAAATATTAAAACGAAACGGAAAAATTCATTTGAAAACCGATTCACCTGACTTGTATAATTTTACAAAAACAGTTATTGGCCTTTATAATCTTGCGTTGATTTTTGATGCAGACGATGTTTATAAACAAGAAACTGTTTCTCTCGAATTAAATATAAAAACACATTACGAAGCTCTCGATATTGCTAGAAGCAAAAAAATATTTTACGTATGTTTTTCATTACCTGGCGAAATATCTGACAAAGATGAAGAGCTTGATAAAATACTAAAGAAGACAGAAAATGAAAATTGATGATAATTTTATTGAAGGCATACATTTCTATAAGGAAAAGAATTTTTTAGTATTTACAGAAAAATATCATCTTCAAAGAGGCTATTGTTGCGGCAATGGATGCAGGCATTGTCCTTACAAATATGAAAAGGTACAAGAACCATTACGAAGTAAATTAATTACTGAAAGAAAAAATGAAGCACAATAAAAAACAAACCTTTGTAAAAGAATCGCCACGAGCTACTACAAAGCAATATACTTTTTTTGAAGATGTATATGCAGTTGTACGACAAATACCAAAAGGAAGAGTTACCAGTTTTGGCGCCATTGCAAATTATCTTGGAACAAAGCTTTCCGCTCGAATGGTAGGTTGGGCAATGAATGCCGCCCATGACGCAAATCCAAAAGTTCCGGCTCATAGGGTAGTAAACCGAAATGGAATGCTGAGCGGCAAAGCACATTTCAGCACGCCAACACTTATGGAAGAGTTACTAACTAAAGAAAAAATAAAAGTAGAAAATGATACGGTTGTCGATTTTGAAAAATTGTTTTGGGATCCTTATAAAGAATTAGGATTATAAGAAGTTGCCAATGAATACTATATAATTAATCACCTATCATTCCGGCTCTTATTAAATGTTCAGCAATCTGCACGGCATTTGTAGCAGCACCTTTTCTTAAATTATCGCTTACAATCCAACAGTTTAGTGTATTAGGCTGAGATTCATCCCTGCGGATTCTCCCAACAAAAGTTTCATCTTTTTCATGTGCTGTTAATGGCATAGGATATACGAAGTTTTCAATGTCATCCTGTATTACCACGCCCGGAGCAACAGACAAAATATGCTTTACTTCATCTATGTCAAAATCGTTTTCAAATTCAATATTCACACTTTCGCTGTGGCCGCCAACTACCGGAATTCGTACACACGTGGCCGTTAGTTGAATGCTGTCATCACCAATAATTTTCCTGGTTTCATTTACCATTTTCATTTCTTCTTTAGTGTAGCCATTATCAGTAAATACATCAATTTGAGGAATGGCGTTTTTATCAATAGGATATTTGTAAGCCATTTCGCCTTCTATATTTTTTCTTTCATTTTCCATTTGCTGAACTGCCTTAACTCCCGTACCTGTTACACTTTGGTAAGTTGAAACTACTACTCTTTTTATTTTATATTTTTTATGAAGCGGGTTTA
>Ga0070679_100005224_pt1 | contig 12018 bp, 11 predicted proteins | sample KBSC63BmetaG_FD_65652 | JGI IMG/M metagenome (GOLD analysis project Ga0070679, IMG submission 65652) | Corn rhizosphere microbial communities from Kellogg Biological Station, Michigan, USA - KBS C6-3B metaG | ecosystem: Host-associated > Plants > Roots > Rhizosphere | place: USA: Michigan... | reverse complement strand
ACGGTCGGCAAGGCCGTTCTTCATGAGCTTATCACCGAGTTCGTCAAGCCGGTCGTCGCCGATCCCCAGATCCTGTCCACTGACCGCGCGATTGCGATCCTCGAGCAGTTGCTGACCGCGGTCCTGCCGCAGCTCAAGGAGAGCGAAGAATTCAATCGCCTGGCAAGCACCGTGCTGGGTGAAGAGATCGAGCAGCGCAAGGTTTTGCGCGTGCGCTGTCTTGAGGATACCGCGACATGACGCCGGGACGCGACCAGTCGGTGGAATTGCTGCACGCGCTCGGCCATCTCTATGCGCGTCACAGCCAGGTGAAACGCGGGCTCGTCCTGCTGCTGATCGCCGCTCGCCTTGCGCCCAACGACGAGGGCGTGCTGCGCACGCTTGCCGAAGCGTTCCTGCGCAGCGGCTCGCCGCAGGCTGCCGGGGAGGTCATCGACCGGCTGCAAGCCCTTGGTGGCGCGAACCAGCCCATGCTCGATCTGCTGCGCAGTCGCGCGCTCTGGCTCGCCGGCAAAGACAGCGAGGCGAAGCGCACGTTTCGCAAATTCCTCGAATATCGTGAACGGGCCTGATCATGGTCGACAAGCTGGCACGCGCGCTCATCTTCCTGTCCGGTCGCACCGATCTCATCGTGGCGATCCTGATGCTGGTCGCGATCGCCATGATCATCATTCCGCTGCCGACCTGGCTGGTGGATTTGCTCATTGCCGTCAATATCATGCTCAGCATGCTCGTGCTGCTGGTCGTCTTCTATATCGAGAAGCCGGTCGAGTTTTCGTCCTTCCCGTCGGTCATCCTCATCCTCACATTGTTTCGGCTCGCGATCACCATCACCACGGCGCGGCTCATCCTGCTTCAGGCCGATGCCGGTGAAATCGTCAGCGCGTTCGGCAACTTCGTGGTCGGCGGCGATATTGCCGTCGGTATGGTCGTCTTCCTGATCATCACGATCGCGCAATTCGTGGTGATCACCAAAGGTGGCGAGCGCGTCGCCGAGGTCGCCGCCCGATTTACCCTCGACGCCATGCCGGGCAAGCAGATGGCGATCGACAACGACATGCGCTCCGGCGACATCGATCAGGCGGAGGCCAGTCGGCTCCGCCGGGGGCTCGAGCGCGAGAGCCATTTGTTCGGCTCCATGGATGGCGCGCTCAAGTTCGTCAAGGGTGACGCCATCGCCAGCATCCTCGTCATCCTCGTCAATCTGATCGGCGGCATCATCGTCGGCAGCCTGAAACACGGCATGACGATGGGAACCGCCGCCGAGACGTATTCGCTGCTCTCCGTCGGCGACGGGCTGGTGGCCCAGATCCCCTCGCTTTTCATTTCTGTCGCGGCCGGAACGCTGGTGACGCGGGTGTCGGGGGAAAGCGACCTGGGCACCGAAGTGGCCGGACAGTTGTTCGTCGAGCCGCGTGCGCTGATAATGGGCTCGGTGATCCTGGCCGCAATGGCATTTCTTCCGGGCTTCCCGACGGTGGCCTTTCTGCTTCTCTCGGCAATCCTGGGCGTGACCGGGTACTTCGCCGGTCGCCGGAAGGCGGCTCGCGAGGCGGCGGCTCCGGTGAAGCGAGCGGCAGGAACGGCCGCCCAACCGTCGCAACCAGGTGTGACCGCTCAAGATTCGGCAAAGCTGGCAGGCCCGCCGGCATCTGATGCCGCCATCGTCGTTTGGGTAAGCAGCGAGCTTGCATCGGCCGTACCGCCGGCGGGCTTCGCCGAGTTGACGACGCAAACGCGCGCAGAACTGCTCAGCGATCTCGGCATCGAGATCCCGACGGTCGCGCTTGATGTCGACCCGACCCTCGCGTCGGATCGCTTCCGGATTGACCTCGAGGGCACGCCGGTCATTGAAGGAACGGTTCCGCCGCAGGGCCTGCACGTCGACGACGATCCGGCTCACCTCGACCTGCTCGAGATCCCCTACCGTCAGGAACGCCCGCTCGTCAACTATCGCCCCGCGCTGTGGGTCGAGCGCTCGCACGCGGAAACCTTGTCGAATGCTGGTGTCGCCTTTGCGCTGCCGGCCCAGATTCTGGCCAGATGCCTGACGCAGATGTTGTACCGGCGGGCCGGCAGTTTTGTCGGTATTCAGGAGACGCGGAAGCTCCTCACCAAAATCCAATCGAACTATGCCGACCTGGTGAAGGAGGCCGAGAAGATCGCGCCTCTGCAGAAGCTGGCTGAAATTCTGCGGCGTCTGGTCGATGAAAACGTACCCGTCCGCAACATGCGCGCCATTCTCGAGGCCGTGATCGAATGGGGACAGCGCGAACAGAACGTGGTGCTGCTGGTGGAATACGTGCGCGTGGCCCTTGGCCGCCAGATCTGCTTCCGGGCTGCCGACCGCGACCGGTTGATCGCGGCCTATATGCTCGAGCGCTCGGTCGAGGACATGCTTCGCTCCGCCCAGCGCCAGACCGCGGCCGGGACCTACATGAACCTGACGGACGAGACGACCCAGCCGATGATCAATGAAATCGCCCGGGCCCTGGCGGAAGCGGCTCCGGATGCGAAGCCGGTCGTGCTCACCTCGATGGACGTGCGGCGGGTGACACGACACTTGCTCACGCGCAGCAATATCTTCGTGCCGGTCATGTCCTATCAGGAGCTGGCGCCTGAATTTAACGTCCAGCCCCTCGGCGCTCTGACCAAGGACAACCAGGCGGAAAAGGAGGGGCTTGATAGCCTCGGCCAATCTGCAGGACGGTTGAAGCTGGGGGCCAAGGCGGGATGAAGCCTTGCAGGTTGCGCCCGCCCTCGGCCGGTGCAAAGCAATTCGGGCCTCCGACAGACCCCTACGCTACATGTGCCGGTATGAGGCAGGCCGCGGGGCGGACTGTGGCCGAATGGCATCAAGAGCAGTTTTTCGCCCTTACGTTGCCGGTTCGACATTTGAAATCGTATTAACTTACCGTAAAAGCGGGCATCAGCTTCGTCGTCTTGATTGCTATCAATCGGTGTTTGATTATGCCCATTACAAGGGCTGTTGAGGGAGCGACCCTGGTGAGATCGTATATGAGGGCCGCATGGAAGCTGAAGGCGGGCGCATTCCTGCTCGCTCTCCTGCTCGCGCCACCGGTTGCAGGCCAGACGCGGGCAAACTCTTCCTCGTCTCGAGAATCGATCGAACTGATGGTGGGCCAGGGTCGCGTCCTGCAACTTGATGAGCCGGCCGAATCGGTCTTTGTGGCCGACACGACGATCGCCGATCTGCGTATCGTCGCGCCGGACGTCGTCTATGTTTATGGCAGGAGGATCGGCAGCACGAATCTGATCGCGATCTCGGCAGAACATAAGCAGCGCGCCAATGTGGCGTTTCGCGTGGTCGCCGACCCTGGCTTCGCCAACAAGGCGGCCCGCGACCTTCAGCCGACGACTCACACCAGCCTGAAGCTGTTCGGCAATCGGGTGGGCGCGGTCGGCCGCACGGGCTCCGTCGAGGAAGCGGTCGACGTGCAGAACGCTGCGGACACCTTCTCTCCGCCCGAGCAGCCGCCGATCAACGACACCACAATTAACGGCTCACAACAGATCAATATCCGGGTACGTTTTGCCGAGGTGTCGCGCAATGACGTCCAGCGCCTGGGCATCGGGTCGTCAGGTGGCATTGCGTTTGGCGGCAGTGGCGGTGAGGTGGATGCCCTCGTAGGAGCGCTGCAACGCAACGGGATGATGACGATCCTGGCCGAGCCGAACTTGACGGCGTCAAGCGGGCGGCCCGCGAGCTTCCTGGCGGGAGGCGAGATTCCGATTCCAACTCCCGGAAACCAGGCAGGGCAGATCACCGTCCAGTACAAGCCGTTCGGGGTCTCGCTCGAGTTCACGCCGACCCTGATAAGAACAAATCGAATCGCTCTGCGGGTGAAACCGGAAGTGAGTTCGCTGTCGCGGGTAGGGGCTGTCAGGGCCAACGGCGTCGACCTGCCGAGCCTGATGGTCCGGCGGGCCGATACGACGGTGGAGGTGGCGAGCGGCCAGACGTTTGCGATCGCTGGTTTGTTCCAGCGACAGATGTCAACGGATTACGAAGAAACCCCCGAAGTTGCCGACCTTCCGATTCTCGGTCCATTGTTTCGCTCTGCCCGATACCGTCGCGACGAGACCGAGCTCGTAATTCTCATCACGCCAGTCCTCGTCAAACCCGTGCGCGACCGCGGCCTCGCTACCCCCCTCGACAGGCCCGCACCACCGCCGCCGCCCGGGCCGGCTTTCGTCAAGGCCAGGCAGCTACCCGAGCCCAATTCCGGCTTTGTGTTCAAATGATCCATCGAGGGTGCACGATGCCGCGTATGTCCGCCGTCTACCTTTGCCTCGCCGTAGCGGCGTCGGCCCTCGCCGGCTGTGCGGTGGCCCCGCCCTATCCGAGTCCCTCGGTCTACTGGGGCACTTTTCCGGAGCAGCCGCCGGATTATTCGCCGGACTATGCCTCCGTGCCCGTGGTCGCCCCGAATGGCCGCACACGCTATGTGCTCGTCCCGAAATCCTGCCTTGTAGCGGACCCGACGGAGCCTCCGTTCCTGGGACCTCATTTGCCACCGGGCTGCGCCAACGCACACAACCTTCAGCGCATGGCCGAGCGCAAGGCCGACCTGGTTCGCGGCCGCCCGCTCGGCGCCGCTCCCGCGGCACCGACGGCGCGAGCGGCGCAGGAATACATCTATGGCACCAAGGGCACCCTGCCAGGCACCTTGGGGGGTGGCCTTCCGCGTTCGGCGGGCACCGTGCCGCAGGGGGCCGGGGCTCAGAGCGAAACGGAGAAGCCCCCTGCGACGAGGTGAACGTGGCTAGACCGGCTTGGGGGCGGCCGGGGCACCTCTATTTTGCGGTGCAGCGCTGATGCTGCATCACCCGCACTGAGGAAAGGGCGATGAGCATCGGGTTTCGTGTCGCATCCTGCGCTGTGCCGACCCTCCTCGGCCTTCTGCTCGCCGGGTGCGCGACCCAATCTTGGCTGGACGCCGCGGCCAGCACCGAGAAGCCGGATCAGGACGGGCTGATGCGTGTTGCCTCCGATATCGAAGCCCAGGGACAGACAGCAGCCGCGCTGCCGATCTATGAGCGAGCGGCGGCTGCCGCGTCGGGCGATGCCACGGCGCAAGTGCGTCTCGGCGACGCCTATACGCGCGCCGGCAAGACCGATCAGGCGATCCAGGCCTACCGGGCCGCGCTCGCCGTGGCCCCTGATAATCCCGATGCGTTGCTCGGACTCGGCTCGGCCGAGGTCAAGGCTGGCGACGCCGACGGTGCAGTCGTGGCGCTGGCGAAAGTTGCCCCGATCGTCAATACGATGACGGCCTACAATCGGTTGGGCGTCGCGCAGACGCTCACGGGCCAGTTCGCGCAAGCGCACCAATCATTCGAGGCTGCGAGCGCTCTCGCCCCTGACGACCTCGACATCCGCACCAATCTCGCCCTCGCCGCTGCGCTTGAGGGGCAGGAAACCAAGGCGATAGAGGCCGCGCGCGCCGTGGTCACGTCACCGGGGGCGGAGGCACGACATCGGCGGAATCTGATGATCGTGTACGGCCTGCTTGGGCGGACGGACGAAGGGCGTGCCGCAGCGCCCAAGGGATTATCGGCAGCCGAAGTGAAGAAATTGCTCGCGCGCGCGACTGCGATTCGTGCCATCAGCGATGCCAGGGCGCGTGCCAAGGCACTCGGCACGATTATGAGTTGACCTGCGCGCAAGAGCGGGTCTACCGGCGCCAGCGGTCCACGGCATCCCGGTGCCAAGCCGCGCGGGAGTCACGATCCCGAGAAGCGGGAACCGGTTCTCGCAACGATCATGCTCCAGCGTGGATTTTGAGCGTGATGGACTCGAAGAAAAGTCATCACGCTCCAGCCAAACGTAATCGCTTTCGCCGGAATCGAAATCGCCGTCGGAATCGCAGTCCTCACCATCGTCGTCGACGTCGTCCTCGTCCAACGACTGCTCGACGAAACCCTGCCAGTTGTTGCCGCGCCGCCCTCGGGCTCCACCTGGCGCTTGACCGAAACCACGAATACTGAGATCAAAACCCGCATCCAGCGGCGCCCTCTCGCTCATGCGCCGCCCTGGTCGTCATCGACCGGATCAAATGGCCGCCATGCGTCGGAATCCATGGTCGCCTTCACCGGAATGCGCCCTCATGATGAGGTTCTGGCCGTCTTGGAAGCTAATATTGCATGGCAACATGGGTTGAAATCAAAGGCAATCGCATTTCTTTTCTCCGGATTATGGTGGGATTTCTTCCACTCGCTTTCGGATACTTTTTGTCTGTTCTGTTTCAGGGAATAGATTCGCTCGTTGCCGATGATCTGATGACCGATTTGGAGATCGGTACGGGCACGCTAGGGGTACTGACTGCGGCATTTCCGCTGGCTTTCGCGGCCTTCCTGCTGCCGTCCGGCATCGCGATCGATCGATTTGGGCCGCGTACCGTCCAGTCGGCGATGATGGGTGTGACGGCCCTCGGCGCCTTGATATTTGGCCTGTCCACAGGACCCTTCGGCCTTTTGATTGGCCGCGCGCTGCTCGGTGTGGGCACGGCCTCGGCGCTCCTCGCGGGAATGAAAGCGGTGGTCACGTGGTTTCCGCGTGAACGTTTCGGCCTGGTGACGGGGGGCCTCATAACGGTCGCAGGGCTCGGCGCGCTCGCGATGGCCGATCCGGCGGCACTCTTCGTGCGCGCGTACGGATGGCGGGCGCTGTTTATCCTGTTGGCCGCTCTGGCGACGCTCTGCGCTATCCTGGCCGTGCTGCTGGTTCCCACACCAGCAACCGTCACTGGCGATGTGCCGGATCAAGACCACGGCCTGCCCTTCGTCCTGCACGACCCGATCTTTCGACGGTTTGCGCCGCTCGCTGCGATTGTGGTCGGGACGGTATGGGCGATCCAGGGCCAATGGGTTGCAGGTTGGCTTGCCGCTATGAATGGGCTCAAGCTCACCGACATTATCACCTACATCAGCCTCATAGCGGTTGGCCAGACCGCTGGTGCGCTCGTCTGGGGGATGCTCGCCGACTGGGCTGTCCGAAAGGGGCTATCGGCTGCAAGCGTCTTTGTCGTCGCCGTTGCGCTCTGCGTCTGCCTCCAAGTCGCCGCGGTCGGCGGAATCGCATTGCCCACTTCTATCGTCTGGGGCGCGTTGGTGGCTGGTGCCGCAGCCACGCTGCCCTTCGTGGTCCTGTTGACGCATTTTCCCCAAGCCTATGCGGCTCGAGCGTGCGCGAGCGTCGGCGTATTGCAGTATGTTGCCACCCTTTTCATTCAGTTGGCCGTTGGTAGCCTCGTCGCGATATGGCCGCATGAGGCATCAGGTCAAGGGTCAGCGACCGCCTATGCGATGGCGTTCATGGTGCCGATCGCATTACAGCTCGCTGCGCTGGCCTGGTTCTTGTTTCCTCGATCGGAAACACGAGACGGCGGGCAGAGCGTCGGTGAAATCGCTGTTGCGTTTGAGTCGCTTCGATCCGCTGCGGCGCTGGCCGACTCTGCCGTGGAGCCAGCCGACACCGCGGTCGAGCCGATCGGCACCGCATTAGCACCAACCGAGACAGCGGCGCCCGCCTCAGCGCCAGCCGCGACAGTGGGAGCACTGACCGACACCCCAGCGGAGCCAGCCAGCCTCACCGAGGAGCCACCCGACGCCGCTGCAACCCCGGCCGACTCTGCCGGGGAGCCAGCCGACACCGCTGGCGCGACAGCCGAGACGGTCGCGGCCCCCACCGACGCCACGGTCGAGCCGACCGAGGCCGCTCTTCGATCCATCCTCGATGCCCCGCTGAGCGTCGGCCCGGGTGGCGCCATTGACACGACTTTGCGCGGCAGTGCCGACACGTCAAACTGGTCCGTTCCCGCTCACGGAGCCGAAATCGCTCAGCCTCCGGAGCGCGAGCTTTCTTTCCCGCTGATCGCACCGTCGCATGTGCAAGCGCTCAACGCCGTGTATCGTCGACGCCCGGCCTTGGCGGCGACGATTGGCGGACAACAAACAAGCATCGTCGCCGCGTGGCCGCCGCCCGATCGGCGTCCCGATGTGAGCCATCGGGTGGCGCTGCGCCTCGACGGCGAGTCCGGCGAGTTGTGGTTGCCGCAATCTCTGCTCGATATCCTGGTCGGCAGTGTGGATCCGGCGCTGTCGCTCGATCGCCTGGGGCCGGATCGGGCCGCCATCATTCTCGAATTCGCCCTCGACAGCGTCCTCGCGGCGGTCGAGATGAATCTCGGCTGCAAGCTTGCCGTCGATTCATTTTCGGGCCAGGTCGAGCGGCCGGAGAACGATGGACAGCTGCCACTGTTTTTTACCCTTGTGATCGAGGGGCTCGTGACCACCGGCTGCGAATTGCGGATTTCCCCGGATTACGCGCTCAGGCTTGCGGAAGGGCTTGACCGGTATGCCGGGATCAGTCCTCCCGTTCTCGACCTGCCAATCCCGGTGTGCCTGCGCGTCGCTGCTGCCAACCTCGCGGCCGCCGAGATTGAACGCCTGTCACCCGACGACGTCGTGCTGGTTGACGCTTCCTGCGAGCCGGGCGATGCGGTGATCGCCGTCATCGGCGAGCGGCTTGTTGCGCCGGTGACGCTCGCCCCGGAGGGCCCCCGCCTTGCCACGCATCCGATACCGGGAGCCACTTCATCCTGGGCGTGGAGCATGCCGACCGAGGCCATGGCCGGCGCGTGGAAGGCGGACGCCGAAACCGACAACCGGTCGCTGCATGTCCTGTTCGAGATCGGACGCTTCGAGCTGCCGGCCAGCCAGGTCAAGCAGCTCGCGCCGAGCTTCCTGTTGCCGTTGGAGCCACCGCACGACCAGACGGTCGATATCGTGGTCGACGGACAGCCGATCGGCCGTGGCACCTTGATGCGGATCGGCAATCGCACGGGTGTCCGGGTCATTGCAGTGCGCGAACGCCGGCGCCCCGCTGTCGGCTTGAAAAGCGCGCCAGCCGGAGAGGCGCCGGCTTAGAGTGAAGAGCCTGCGGCACGCTCCGCCAGGCGTTAAAGAGAGTCAGATCCCGAACCGGACAAGGAGGCGGGCAACATCCGTGAAGGCATCTTGCGGGATACTCTTGCCGATCGCGTGGCCGATGAGCCGATCGACCAACGCCCCATCCTCGACAACCGGGATTCCGAGGCGTCGCGCTTCGGCGACCATGTCATCGCCGGCCTGGCCGCGACCCTTGCTGACGATCAGCGGCACCGGCGCTTCTTCGCGGTGGTACAGGAGCCCGACGACACGATCTTCTTGTACGACGACAAAAGCGGCATGGCGCACGCCTTTGCGCACCTTCTTTTTGGCGAACATGAACTGGAGGCGCCGGCGCTGGGCTTTGATCAGCGGATTACCATCTTGCTCCTTGAGCTCGCGCTTCTTCTCGGTCAGGCTCATGCGCATTTCTTTTAGAAAGAGATGACGCTGCAACGGCATGTCGAGTATGCCGATGACGACGAAGGCGATCACCGCGGTCACGGCAAGCGGCTGCAAGGTGGAAATCACCATCTGCCCGAGACAGCCTTCGCCGCAGGAAGGTGTCTGAAACAGCGGCGGGATGTAGCCGCGCAGGACGGTCCAGAAGGCGACGGCCACGACGACGACTTTGACGAGACTCTTGGCGAACTCGATCACGTTCTTTGACGAGAAAATGCGTTTCGCGCCCTTCATCGGGCTGATGTGGTCGAATTGCAGTTTCACGGTCTCGAACGAGAATACCGGGCCGCCCGTCGCCGCCATTCCCATCACCACGGCAACGGCGAAAACCACGACAAGGAGCGGCACGGTGGTCATCAGCAGCACCTCGACGGTGCCGTACACTGCGCGTTGCATAGCTTCGGCGAACGGCCGCTCGGTGGCGGTGGAAACGACGTCGATGAGCTCCACCAGACGATCGCGCATCATGGGCCACCGGTACAGCAAATAGAGCACGGCGGCGAGCATTGTGAACCCCGACACGAGGTCCTTGCTGTTGGAGGTCTGTCCCTTGCGGCGTGCGTCTTTGAGCTTCTTTTGCGATGCCGGAAGGTTTTTTTCTTCCGATTCGTCGTTAGCCATGCTGGTGCCTGTCGTCGATCTGGCCGCGCGAGCGCCCGCAGGATACTGACATCGCGGCGCTCGCGGTCAAGACCTGTTCGCAGGCGCTTGGTCTTGTCTTGACCCGGAAAGCCACAGCGCCGCTTCGGCTCACGTGAGTGACGTCACCGTGCGACCAAGCCTCGCGTCGCCGCCATCAAGATCCTGTGATGCTGCCATCCACCGGCAATAGGTGCGCGCGCCCGGCGCAAGCACGCCGTTACCGGATGTCATGCGCCCTCATGGGACCTAAAAATGAGCGACCGGCGCGAGCACCAGCTTCGCTGCCGTCCCACAAGACGGTAACAAAGCCGGTGTTCGTGCCGGTTGAATCGGCTCACCACAGCCGCGCGTGCTGCCTTGGCTCTGCCGATTTGTGGCCGGTCTTTCTCCGGCCAGCTCGATCGGCGCCTTAGATTTCTTGCAGCAGGGACTGGAACGCCTTTATCTGGTCGCCCGCTTTCTTGTCCTCTGCCTGCTGCTGCGCGTTCTCCAGGGCGTCCTGCTTCGATTGCGCCCTCATTGCATCGGTTGCGCCTTGAGTATCCGGACCCATGATCATTCTCCTTTGGGTTTGGGTTGAGTTTGCTGTGTACGTCAGGCCTCACATTGCGGGCCAGACACCCACAAGGTAGCCTCGTTGCCACCGGAAAAAAGTGAGCAAGGTCACATAGGCTCGTCGCCGCCGGAAAAAGGGATTTGGCAGCGTCGGCGCCGACCGGGCTCGGTCAATCGGCGGCTGTCGTAACGCGACCAGCAAATGCGCAACCGGCACACGACAGTCGCACGCGTTGCCGTGGCTTTGCCGATTTCTCGCCGGTCTTTCTCCAGTCAGCATCGATCGATGCGTCAGACGTCATGGGCCGCCGGTTCAAAAAAGCAGGCGGCAACTTGACGGTCTACGACGCGGGTCCGGCGCGCGGCTCCAAATGTGCGATTGATCACGCCAATTTCGCCGTGGTATAATTTTTCGCATTTCAGGATTTGCACTATTCCGCTCCTCGGGACGCAACCCGCCGGGGGTGCACTCGGGAGACGAACCATGCCTCTGAAGATCGTCTCTGCTGTCCTCACGGCGGCGGCAATCCTTGTCGGAGTGCCACAGGTCGCCAGAGCACTGGACCCGAAATGGCCGCCGGGCCCCTACAGGTACGTCGTCATCGAGCAAGACCTCAAGGACGCCCTGATCGAGTTCGGCCGCAACATCAACGTTCCGGTCAAGGTCAGTGACGAGGTCAAGGGCAAGCTGCGCGGCGATCTGGGGGCCGGATCGGCGGAGGATTTCTTCAAGCGGCTCACGGCAGGCCACGGCCTTGTCTGGTATTTCGACGGCTCCGTGCTGCACGTCAATTCCGCCAGCGAATTGCGAACGGAAGTGATCGATCTCGGCCGGATCCTGCCGACGGATGTGGTGTCCAAGCTCACCAAGCTCGGCATCGCCGATTCGCGCTACCCGATTCGGACCACGCCGGGATCGGGCGTCATTTCGGTATCAGGCCCGCCGCCCTATATCGTGCTCGTGCGCCAGACGCTCATCGCAATGGCCCGGAATATACCTCAGGGAGAGGACACCAGGGTGCGGGTCTTCCGCGGCTCGAGCTCCTGACGACGCCGCATTTCGCTGCTTCGACAATTCTGCAGCGGCCGCGCCGGACGCGTTGAGAAGCTTGCCGCTGAGTGAGCTCTCGGCAGGATGTGAAGTCGGCGGAAGCTGATCTTCTCTTGTGCCCGCACCTGTCTTGATCCAGCCGAATGCCTGCTCGATCCGCATTGCGAATGCGCGGGCCGACGGCTTAGCTGCCGTGCCGGGTCATTCGCCTGTCAATCGCGGAGCTACGGTCGCTGGTGTTCTGTGCTACGCGTCACGTCCATCGAGCGCAGCTCGTCGATGAAGTTTTTTGCGTCGTAGGCGTTGTTGACGCCAAGCGGGATCGCAGTCGGCCGGTCAGCACGCCGCGCGATCCC
>Ga0070679_100005218_pt1 | contig 12024 bp, 11 predicted proteins | sample KBSC63BmetaG_FD_65652 | JGI IMG/M metagenome (GOLD analysis project Ga0070679, IMG submission 65652) | Corn rhizosphere microbial communities from Kellogg Biological Station, Michigan, USA - KBS C6-3B metaG | ecosystem: Host-associated > Plants > Roots > Rhizosphere | place: USA: Michigan... | reverse complement strand
GCTTGGTCGTGTGCGTCGTGATCGCGATCCCGCCACCGAGAAGCGCGGCGATGAGAACGATCACTGGATCCGCGTGCCAGGCCGTGGCGGCGGCAAGAATCGCGGCCGCCGGCGGCCGGACGAGGCTGTGCAGCGTCTCCCACGCAGAGGCAACACCAGGAACGAGCGTTGCCGTGAACTCGAGCACGTAGAGGACGACCGCGATGCCGATGACCCAGAGACTGCCGAACGGCTCGATGGTCGACGGCGGATTGGTGACCCAGCCGAGCCGGATGGCGAGGCCAGTGACGGCAACGGCCGCGTACAGGTTGAGCCCGGCCGCATAGGCTAGTCCGATGCCCTGGACGAGCGTGGTCAAGCTGTACATTGCGACCGGCCTCCCGGTGTGGAGGTCGCGGCGCTCAGTCGAGCAAGCGCAGCGGCATCACGAGACAGAGATATGTCGATGGATCCGCCCAGCCCTCCGGCTCGAGTGTCGCAGCGCGCTCCGGCGCCTTGAACGTGAGCCGCACTTCCTCGGTGGGAATGTAGCGCAGGATCTCGAGCAGATAATTGGCGTTGAAGCCGATGTCGAGCGGATCGCCCGTGTAGCGAACCGCCAACTCGTCGGTCGCTTCGCCGAGATCGGGGGTCTGCACGCTGAACTTCAGCATGCCGGCGTTGAATGACAGCCGAATGCGATGCGTCTGGTCCGACGCGATGATCGACATGCGGCGCAGCGCGCTGGTCAGCGCGGTCCGGTCCGCGATCGCTACGCGATTGTTGTCGCGCGGAATGACCTGATCGTAGTTCGGATACGGACCCTCGATAAGGCGCGTAAAGACCGCGGTGAACGGTGAACGGAAGCCGAGGTGATTCTCGCCGCGCGCAATCTCGAGCTCTTCGTCTTCCGGAAAGAGGCGGCGAATCTGCTCGAGCGCCTTTGGCGGGACGATGAGATCCGCGGCGGGCGCGCCGCCCGACTTGATAGGCATCTCCATCTTCGCGAGACGGTGTCCGTTGGTTGCGACCATCCGCATCGCGTCCTGCTTGAGCTCCCAGAGCACGCCGTTGAGAATGGGACGGCTTTCCTCGGTGGAGACCGCGAACGACGTATGCGAGATCAGCTTCTGGAGATCGCCGGAGCGGATGCGCCAGCTCTCGTTGAACTTGACGTTGGGGAATGCGGGGAACTCGTCGCGCGGCAAGCCGAGGATCTTGAAGTGCGACCGGCCGCAGTCGAGCGTGACGCGCTGCTCTCCGGCGGCGGCGATTCGAACGGGTGCCGGTGGTAGCTCGCGCGCGATCTCGCTCAGCTTCTTGGCCGGGATGGTAATGGCACCGCTGGTCTCGACGTCGGCAGCGACCTCGGTTGTCACGGCGATATCCAGGTCTGTCCCGGACAGGCGAATGCCCTTGTCCGTGGCTTCGACCAGGATGTTGGCGAGCACCGGCAGCGTCGTCTTCGCCGGTATGCTCGCCGTCACCGCGGCAAGACCTTCCTGCAGCTTTTCACGGGAGATCGTAAACCGCATCGCGGCTCCTCTGTTGTGCAAAACAACGTGGCAGTACTAGTTCTCTATAAGAGAGAATCAACTAGTAGCCGTAGTAGTAGGTGTTGAGGGGTGGAAAACCGCTGGAAGTTACACCGGTCCAATCAGTTCGCCTATAGCCGAGGCTGGGGAAAACTTGTGGGAACGGCGGCTTTTCCCGGTCGTCGTCGGTGGAGACGACACCATTCGCGCGACACCTGTGGAAAAGCGTGAAGAGCGTGTGTATTTCCACGTTCAATTCCGCAAACTTTCCAACGCGACCTGGACCTTTCCAAGGCGTTGAGCGAAGGACGGTTCTTCCTGCTTCATCGCATCGACGCGCTCGAGGCTGTGGATCACCGTCGAATGATCGCGGCCGCCGAACGCGCTCCCGATTTCCACGAGCTGCATCCCGAGCAACTGGCGCATGAAGTACATCGCGACCTGACGCGGGACCGTGAGATTCTTCGTTCGCGTCTTGGAGCGCAGGCCTTCAGTGGTGACGCCCCACTCCTTGGCCACCGCTTGCTGAATGGCGGCCGGATTCAGCGCCGGGCCGCCGACGGGCTGACCGTCGATCGGTTTGAGCTTGTCGCGGAGCGCATCGCGAGCGACGTCGGTCGTGATCTCTCGGTGCTTGAGCGAAGCGTAGGCGAGCAGCTTGATGATCGATCCCTCCAGCTCGCGCACGCTCGACCGCACATTCTCGGCGATGAAGCGAATGACGTCCTCAGGGATCGTTGCTTCGAGATGATCGAGCTGGGCCTTCTGTTGGAGGATCGCGATGCGATGCTCGAGATCAGGCATCTCGATGTCGGCGACCATGCCCCACTGGAAGCGTGAGACGAGACGCGCTTCCAGTCCCGGAATCTCCGACGGCGGCCGATCGCTCGTGAGGACGATCTGCCGCCCACCTTCGTAGAGCGCGTTGAAGGTGTGGAAGAACTCCTCCTGCATCGCTTCCTTGCCCTTCAGGAAGTGGACGTCATCGACGAGCAGGAGATCCGTCTCGCGAAAGCGGCGGCGGAAATCGGCCGTGCTTCGATTCTGAATGGCGGCGACGAGCTCGTTGGTGAACTGCTCCGTGCCGATGAACGTGATGCGTGTGTCGGGCTTGCGCACGAGGATTTCGTGCGCGATCGCCTGCATCAGGTGCGTCTTCCCGAGCCCGGTGTCGCCGTAGATGAAGAGCGGGTTGTAGACCTTGCCCGGCGCCTGCGCGACGGCGTGCGCGGCCGCGGCGGCGAGCTCGTTCGACTTTCCGATGACGAAGTAGTCGAACGTGTAGCGATCACTCAGCGGCGGTGAATTGGTCGCGCCGTTCTGGGAAGCGGGAGCTGCCTTCTGCGCCACCGGCGCGATGAACATGTCGATCTGCGGTCGAGCGCGTCGCTCTTCCGTGACGCGAAAGATGACCCGGATCGGGTGGCCGAGGGCGATCGGAGCGAGACTGGCGAGAAGGTCCGCGTGCTTCTGCTCGTTCCAGTCGGCGGCGAATTGGTCTGGTGCGCCGACGAAGATGGTACTGCCCTCGAGGGAAAGCGCTTCCGTCGGCTCGAGCCAGGTTTTGAACGTCTGCTCGGGCAGCTCGTGTCGAGCGCGATCGAGCAACCGGCTCCAAGCTTCGTGGGCAGTCAGCGTCATGACGGTGGTACGAGATCCAGCAGGGGCGGGGCAGCGAAGCTAGAGATCGAATGTGGAAAAAGCAAACGAGCCCGATTTGGCAGATTTGTGGCGCGCGGGAGCGAGGTGACATGGTCGGGCGCGACCCGGCTCTTGATCTATCCTCGTGCCGAGAATAGCTTTACCGACTCTGTAGGAAGTTCGTTCGTACCGTATTTGGAGTGGTCAATGGGCAAGCCGACGTATCGTCCCCGGAACAAGCGCCGCATCAAGACGCATGGCTTTCGTGCGCGCATGGAAACCAAGTGGGGACGCGAAGTGCTCAGCCGTCGTCGCAAGAAGGGTCGCAAGCGCCTCACCGTCAAGCTTCCGAGCAAGTACGCAGGCGCGTAATGATGGCTTAGCGTTTCCGCGTCGGGAGCGATTGACGCGGGGCGAGGACATTCAGACTGTCATTCGAGAGGGGAAGCGAATTCGGACCGTGCACCTCGATGTCCGGATCCTCGCTTCCCCTCTTGCCTCTTCGCGCATTGGGATCGTGGTGCCGCGTCATCAACATTCCGCCGTGGATCGAAACCGTCTCAAACGGCGGCTTCGCGAGCTCGTGCGGATCGAGTTGCTTCCATCGCTCCGAGCACGAACCACCGCGCTCGACGTGACCGTACGCGCGCCGAGCCACGCATATCGCGCCGAGTTCGCTGCGCTGCAGTCCGATCTCCGCGGAGTCGCAACTCGTCTCTCGGCCGAGCCGTAGGGATCGCGTGCGCACGATTCTCGTTCTCCTCGTTCGCGGTTATCAGGTGACGCTGTCGCCGCTCCTGCCGCCATCGTGCCGCTATTTTCCTAGCTGTTCCGCGTACGCCATCGAGGCCCTCGAGCGACATGGCGCCGTGCGCGGCAGCTGGCTCGCATTGCGCCGCATTCTCCGCTGCCATCCCTTCCGCCCTGGCGGCTACGATCCAGTTCCCTGAGCACACTCTCGTTGCATGGATAGACGTACTCTTCTCGCGCTCGTGCTGATGGCGCTCGTCATCGTGCTGACGCCGATGATTTTCCCATCGAAGCGGCCAGCGCCGCGGATCGACACAACGGCCGCGAGCGTTGCCACGAATGGCGCGAACGCCACGCCGCAAACCGCGAGCGTGAAGGACACGACGCACGTCGCGACCGCGTCGCAATTACCAGAGAACACGATCGCACCCGCGACAGGTGCGCCGAACGCGACAGGTGCGCCGAACGCGCCGGGTGCGACTCCGGTTCGTCGTCCGGCGGATTCGACCGTCGTGGCGACCGCGGCAGCGCGATACACCATCGTCAGCCCGGGCGCCGCACCGAGCCGTGTCCTCATCCCAGGATACCGAAACCTCCGGCCTGGACGCCGCGACTCGGTCGTCATCGCCACGCCCACCGGTCCGCTGCTTCGCTACCGAGTCGCCATGGGGCGCGATACGATCGACCTCGACACGGTGTCGTTCACCGCGCAGCCGAGCGGCAACGGAGTCACGTTCGTCGCCACCTCGCCAGCGATCTCGATCACCTACGCGCCCGAAGCGAAGGATCCGTACCGCGTGGCTGTTCGCGGAACGTTCGCGAATGCACCAGCCGGATCCGCGCTGCTTATCGATCTGCCGAACAGCCTCAACTCGAGCGAGGCGGACACGCTCGACGATTTTCGACATCTCGCATACGGCTACAAGGAGCCGCTGCGCGACGTGACGAGCGTCCCGTTCTCGAAGCTCGACTCGGGAGCGGTGCGAGTCGACACGGCGTCGATGCAATGGGTCGCGGCACGCAACAAGTACTGGCTCGTTGCACTGATGAAGCCTGTGGGCACGCCGCCAGGCGCTGCCTTTCATGGACTCATCTCGCGCGGCGGACCGCGCATTGCCAAGATCGCTCGCTCGGCCTCGGCGACGACCGTTCACCCGCTCACGAACGGCCAGGTCGCCTTCGACCTCTACGTCGGGCCGCAGTCCTTCCAGGAGCTCCACGCACTCGGCAACGATCTCGAGAATGTGAACCCGTACGCTGGATGGTTGCATGCGATCGTGCAGCCGTTCGCGACGATCGTGATGCGCATTCTCCTGTGGATGAAGGCGACGCTCCGGTTGAACTACGGCTGGGTGCTGGTGCTGTTCGGCGTGCTCATTCGCCTGATCCTCTGGCCGCTGAACCAGAAGGCCATGCGGACGAGCATCCAGATGCAGCGGCTGCAGCCCGAGCTGCAGGAAGTCCAGAAGCGCTACAAGGATGATCCCGCGAAACAGCGCGATGCGCTCGTCAAGCTCTACCAGGAACATGGCATGAGCCCGATCAGCCCGATGCTCGGGTGCCTGCCGATGCTCCTGCCGATGCCGGTGCTGTTCGCGCTCTACTTCGTGTTCCAGAACACGATCGAGTTCCGTGGTGTGTCATTCCTGTGGCTGCCGGATATCTCGCTGCGCGATCCGTACTACATCACACCGATCGTGATGGGGCTGTCGATGTTCGTGCTGTCGTGGATCGGTATGAAGGGCTCGCCGCCGAACCCGCAGACGAAGATGATGAGCTACATGATGCCGGTCATGTTCACGGTCATGTTCCTCAACTTCGCAGCGGGGTTGAATCTCTACTACCTCGTGCAGAACATCGCGGCACTGCCGCAGCAGTGGGTGCTCACGAAGGAGCGGGCGAAAGCCGGGGTCGGTACGCCACCTGCGAAGCGACGAGCCTAGCGGGGCTCGGGGTGCCGGGCCCTCGTGCGCGGGAACGACCTCCGACACCGGTCCCATGAAGATCACGTACATCGGCCACGCCACGCTCCTGCTGGAGATCGCAGGCATTCGGATTCTCACCGATCCGAACTTCGAACCCAAGCTTGGGCGGTTGCTGCCGCGCGTCTCGCCGCCAGGCATCGCGCTGGCAGAGCTTCCCAAGCTCGACGCCGTGCTGTTGACGCACGCCCACGCCGACCATCTGTCGTTCGAATCTCTCGAACGCATGTCGAGCGAGATGCCGCTATACGCCCCGCCAGTCGTCGCCCGCTGGCTGCGACGATTGGGCTTTGATCACGCACTGGAGCTTGCTCCCGGCGATTCGGTGCGAGTCGGCCCCGCGACGATCCACGCCGCGGCAGCCACGCATCACGGCAACAGATACGGCTTCGATCGGTGGCGCAGCGCCGCGAACATGTATCTCATCGACGCCGGTGAGACGATCTTCTTCGCCGGCGATACGGCCCTGGTGGCTGACACGCATGGACTCGTCGAGCGCGTCCTGTGGCAACATCAGCGCGAGCTCGATCTCGCGTTGTTGCCGATCGGCTACGCGCCGTGGTGGAAGCCGGGATTTCGAAAGGGACATCTCACTCACGAGGATGCACTGACGCTGTTCGAGCGGCTTCGCGCGCGCGTGCTCGTTCCCTATCACTGGGGCACGTTCCGGCATGTGACCGCCACCGCGCATGACGCGATCAAGCGGCTGCGCTCGCGCCTCGAGTCGCATCATCTACGCGCGGCGGTCCGCATCATCGAACCGGGTGAGGCGCTGGAGTTGCCGCCGATGGCGAGCGCTTAGTGGTCGACGTCCCGCCGTCGTCCGGTCTCTTCGGCCTGGCGGATACGATCGTCGCGCAAGCGACGGCGCCCGGCCGCGGCGCGCTCGCGGTCATTCGCCTCTCCGGCCCGAACGCACATGACGTTGTGCGAGCCGCAACCGATCGATGGCCCGAGTCGGCTCGACAACTGCAGCTCACGCAGGTTCGCGATGCAGAAGGACGCAGCCTCGATCAAGCCCTGGTCGTCCGCTACGACAAACCAGCATCGTACACGGGCGAGGACGCCGCCGAGCTGATCACCCACGGCGGCCTCGTCGTCCCGACGACCGTCATTGCGGCGCTGATCGCTCGCGGCGCGCGCCTCGCCGAGCCGGGAGAGTTCACTAGGCGCGCAGTGCTGAATGGCAAGCTCGACATCCTCCAGGCGGAGGCGACCGGCGATCTGATCGACGCCGATTCGCGAGCCGCACAGAGCGCTGCGCTCCGACAACTCGACGGCGGCTTGAGTCGCCGCATTCTCGCCCTTCGCGACGACGTGATCGGGCTCGAGGCGCTCATCGCCTACTCGATCGATTTCCCGGAGGAAGACGACGGTCCGATTCCGCCCGAGAGAGTTCTCGAAAGCACCGACCGATTGATCGCTTCTCTCGAGCAACTCGTCGCGACGGGTCGCGCGGGTGAGCTCGTACGCGAGGGCGCGCTCATCGTGCTCGCGGGGGCGCCCAACGTCGGAAAGTCGTCGCTGTTCAACGCGCTCGTGGGTCGGCGGCGAGCGATCGTGACCGATATCCCCGGCACGACGCGCGATGCGATCGAAGCGGTGATCGATACGCCCGCGGTTCCGCTACGCCTCGTGGATACGGCCGGGATGCGCGACGCGAGCGATCCGATCGAGCGAATGGGCGTCGAGATCAGTACGTCGTATGCGTCGAGAGCGGCCGTGCTGCTGGCGTGTGGAGACAGCGCCGAATCGTTCGACGCATTGCGAGCGGTGGTTGAGGGAACGGACGCACCGGTGATCGCGGTGCGGACGAAGGCGGATCTTCCGTTGCGCGACGCCGTCACGATCGACGACGTCGCGCTGCGGCTCGGCGCGCGAACCACCGTAAGTGTGAGCGCCGAAACGGGTGAAGGACTGTCCACGCTGATCGATGCGATCGTCGACGCCGTCACCAGCGAGGTTGGCGGCATCGCACTCGATGCGCCGCTCCTCACGCACGAGCGACATCGGTTCGCCGTTGGGCGCGCGCTCGAGGAAGTACGGGAATTCCGCGAGCGGTGGCGGGAAGACGACCTGCCGCCGCCAATCGCCGCCGTTCATCTGCGGACGGCCGCGTCCGCGCTCGAAGATCTGATCGGCAACGTGGACGTCGAAGACGTGCTCGACGAGGTCTTTCGCCGCTTCTGCGTGGGCAAGTAACCGCTGCGAACTCTGCGGCGGTAATGCAAGAATGCTAAATCAGGCGCTCATCGCGGCGGCCTGGCCGAGCGCCGCGATCTCGATGGCGTTCGCGCGAATGGTCCACGCAAGGCCGTTCGTCGCGATTGCCGGCTCGCTCAGTCGCGCGCCGAGGTAGTAGCCGGCACGTTCGGGAAGGACGTGCCGGTCGACTGTCCGTGCTTCGTCGCTCATACCGCCCGAGAGATACCGAAGCCGAAGCCCGAGCGCGCTCCGGTCGAGATCGGCTGCGACGGCGCGGGCCATCACCGACTCGAGCTGACGCACGTCGGCGTACTGCCGGCGCTCGTACCCGAAGTACTCCCACGCTGCGTGCCCGGGGCTCACGGCGCGCGAGACGTGAATGGCGAGGCCTTCGTTCACGAGCAGTTCGCGAAGCGATGCCCGGCGGCCGGTGTCCCAGTACGAGTAGTAGCCGCCGGCTTCCGCGATGATGTCCTTCATCTCGCTGCGGCTCGTGGGCGACGTGTAGCGCACCACGTGTGCGATCTCGTGCGCGAGCCAGAGCGGGATGAGCTCGGGGTCGAGTCCGAGGCCTTCAGTCTGTGGATTCGCCGTTCCCGTGAAATGCTCGAGGCAGACGAACGCGATCCCTCGGCCATCAACCACGAGCTCGCCAGCGTTTGCCGCGCCCACGCCGACCATCAGCACCACGTCGACGTCGCAGTCCATGGCGAGTAGCTCGCGGCACTGTTGCTCGGTGCTGCGTGCGAGCGCGGGAATATCCGTGCGATCCAGCATCGCGTTGAGATCCGCGCGACTCGCCGACACCGTCGACCGGACGATGTCCGCGAAGTGCGGACTGTCCGGATCGATCACGTAGTTGTGCCAGTACGGCTCGAGGATTTTGCGATGGGTCGCGAAGTAACGCTGATAGGCGGCGATGCGGTCGGTGCTATCCAGAACGGCGAAGAAATCGGGCAGCAGATTGATCAGCATTCGACCGGGCGCGGGGTAGGCAGCGCGACGCGTAACTCGGACGCGGAATGATACTTGTGACCCACAACTCCAACAAGAGCCATTCGCCGCTCATACATGGCACAATTTTTCCCTTAACGGTCGTCGAAGGGGAAGTTGAAGATGAAGACGGAGAGGCACCGATGACCACGCTACAGCAAGTTGAACTCCAGTGCCCCATCTGCGAGACGAGGTTTCGCTCGCAAACGGTGGTGTCAACGAACTCATTCGGCGGAAAGCGCACGGACTTTCACGAGCGCGCCGCAGGCACGCAGCCACTGCCCTATCTCATTCACACGTGCAACCGCTGTGGATACTCGGGCGCGGATCGGGACTTCACGGAGGAAGCGGACGTCTCGCCGGTGCTGAAGGAACGCGTGTGGAACGAGCTCGCGCCGTGCATCAGTTGCGGCTCGCTGACGGGTTCAGAGAAGTACGAAGCGGCGGCGAAGGTGGCCGAGTGGCAGGGAATGGAAGCGCGCCACGTCGCCGATCTGTTGCTCCGCGCGGCCTGGTGCTGCGTGGACGAAGGCGACGTGGAAGCGGAGCGCTTCTTCCGGCGCAAGGCGGCGTGGAAGTTCGAGGAGTCGCTCGAGAGCTTCGACGGCGTCGCACGCGACGAGCGGGCAGTCCTGACCTACCTCGTCGGTGAGCTCTGGCGCCGCGTCGGCGACGCGAAGCTCTCGAGCGCCTGGTTCAACCGAGTGCCGTCGGAGATCGTGGATCCGCAAACACAACAATGGGTGGTCGACGCGGCACGGCAGCAGCGCGATTGCCCGCGCGAATGGTTCGGCTGACCGAGCGCTTGCAGCGGACCGAAACAACACGAGGGGGACGACCAGTGGTCGTTCCCCTCGTGTGTTTTTCGTCAGCGCGTGCCGAACAGCCGGTCGCCTGCGTCGCCGAGTCCCGGGAGGATGTAGCCGCTGTCGTTGAGCTCTCGGTCGAGCGCCGCGCAGTACACCGTCACGTCCGGATGCGCGGACGCGAGTCGCTGCACGCCTTCTGGCGCGGCAACGAGACACATGAAGCGGATGCGCGTGGCGCCCGCGCGCTTGAGTGACGCCACCGCGGCCGCAGCGCTGCCGCCCGTGGCAAGCATGGGATCGAGCAGGAAGAAATCGCGCTCGGGCGCGTCGCCAGGAACCTTGAAGTAGTAGTCGACCGGCTCCAGCGTATCGTGATCGCGATAGAGGCCGACGTGGCCGACGCGCGCACCGGGCACCAGGCGATAGATGCCTTCGACCATCCCCAACCCGGCGCGAAGAATCGGCACCAGCGTGAGCTTTTTCCCGCTCACACGTTTGCCGACTGTACGTTCGAGAGGTGTTTCCACCACCGCATCCTCGAGCGGGAGATCGCTCGTGGCCTCGTACGCCATGAGCATCGCGATCTCGTCGACCAGCTCCTTGAAGATCTTCGTCGGCGTTTCCCGATCGCGGAGAATGCCCAGCTTGTGCTGCACGAGCGGATGCGAGACGATCCGCAGGGTGGGAAAGCCGGGGGTGGTGTCCATGGCGCGCAAACTAGTAATTTCGCGCGCATGAAAGAATACCAGGCGGTCATGCTGCGGCTGACCCGTCACACGCGCGATGACGAAGACGCGTTGACGGATCTGCTCAACGAGCGAAGTCGCGGCGGCTGGGAGCCGGCGATGATGACGCAGGACGGCGCGCGACTCACGATCGTGTTCGCCCGTCCGAGCGACGCGGAGCGATAGCCGCCGCCGATGCTGCCTCGGCGGCGGGCCAACTGGTGGCGGCTGGGCTGGATGCTCGGGTGGCTCACGTTCGGCACGTGGGCGATGTCGCTCATCGGGGTGCTATTCTGGGAGCACCGCGACACCGCGCGACATGCATCGGCGATCGTCGTGCTCGGGGCAGCGCAATACGTCGGCCGGCCTTCGCCCGTGCTGCGCGCGCGTCTCGATCACGCGATCGATCTCTGGCGGCGCGGCCTCGCGCCGCGAATCATCTTCACCGGCGGCTTCGGCGACCGCGATACGACAAGCGAAGCCGCGGTCGGACAACGCTATGCCATCGAGCACGGCGTTCCACCGTCGGCAATCATGATCGAGAACGCCGGACGCTCGACGTCGGAGTCGCTCCAGCAGGTCGCGACGCTCATGGAGGGCGAACCCACGCGCGAGGTCATTCTCGTGAGCGACCCGTTTCACATGCTGCGACTGTCGATTCTCGCGCGGCGATTCGGGCTCACGCCATACACGTCGCCGACGCGCACCAGCCCGATCTCCACGAACAAGCGCGAAGCGTGGAAGTACGCGCTCGCGGAATCGATCAAGGTCCCGATCTCGTTCCTGCTCGTGCGGAAGGGGGACTAGCCGCGGGCGCATGGTCGCCGAGAAGTGCGCGGCCGAGCCACGACCAGTACGCATCGCCGCCGGCGAGGGGAACATCATTGTGTCCCGCGCCGGACACCACGAGCAGCTCCCCTTTCTCCTTTGCGGCGTCGAACACCTCGCGGCCCATGCGCGCCGGAATGATGACATCACGATCGCCGTGAGCAACCCAGACGGGCGCCGCCAGGGCGCGCACACGTGACATCGTGTCGAAATGCACCCGCGAGATCATCGACCAGAAGAGCGTGAGTCCGGGCACGATCATGCGCGCCGCCATCGCACGCGCGGATGTGAACGGTGATTGAAGAATCAGCACGCGCGGTACGCTCGCGCTCGCGAGCTCCGTCGCGATTGCGGTGCCGAGGGAATGGCCGAAGTACACGAGTCGATTCTGCGCGACGCCCATCGAATCGCGCACGTACGCGAGCGCCGCTCTCGCGTCCTCGGCGGAGGTGGCGTAGGACGGCGTACCGGAGACGCCGTCATATCCGCGATACTCGGGCAGGATGACGCATGCCGACGTCCGACTGGACACTTCGGACGCCCACGGGATCAACCAGCGAGCGAGATCCGCATTGCC
>Ga0070679_100005217_pt1 | contig 12025 bp, 9 predicted proteins | sample KBSC63BmetaG_FD_65652 | JGI IMG/M metagenome (GOLD analysis project Ga0070679, IMG submission 65652) | Corn rhizosphere microbial communities from Kellogg Biological Station, Michigan, USA - KBS C6-3B metaG | ecosystem: Host-associated > Plants > Roots > Rhizosphere | place: USA: Michigan... | reverse complement strand
CCTCTCATTAATATTTGTATCGTATCAATCGTTTTTTGCTGAAGAACTATTATTTTGCCTTCTGTTAATTTATTAAGAAATTCACCGGTGTAATGCCTGATGGTAAGTAAGGTAAGGTTTTTTTCTACCTGCACATTAAAAATTTCTGATGACTGCAAAGCAATTTCGTCTATATTTCCGGGTATATCATCCATGCACACATACAGGCTTATTGCCGCATTCTGCGTTAAGTTTGGCTTTACTTTTATTTTATTAAAAATCTCATATAACTTCTTTACGGGCTTTCCTTCCACAAAAGAAAAATCTTTCGATTCGAGTGTTATCATTGCCTGGTTTCGTTTATAAACAACTATTGGTGGCAGGTTGTGAGGATTTTTAGAGGTTATAACGGTGCCGGGCAGACGAATATCAAAAAAGCTTTTAACGTGAAGCGGAATATCGCTGTTTTGTAAAGGCTTTATTGTTTTAGGATGGATAACCTGTGCCCCATAAAAGGCCATTTCTATTACTTCTTTGTAGCTGAGGAAAGGTATATTTATTGCTTCAGGAATTTCTTTGGGGTCAGCATTCATAATGCCTTCTACATCTTTCCATATTGTCACATTTTCGGCATGTAATATCTTTGCGAAGATTGCAGCCGTATAATCGCTGCCTTCGCGGCCAAGTGTGGTGCTTTCGTTTTCATCCGTACTCCCGATGAATCCCTGTGTAATTACAAAATTGGTTTTGTTAAAAAGGGGAAGAATCTTTTCATCAACCCTTTTTGCAGTCACCGTCCAATCTATTGAAGCATTTCGGAAATTATCATCTGTGCGTAATACATCACGTACATCAATCCACCTATTTGCTATTTTTTCTTCATTCAAATAAAAGCTTATAATGCTGCTGGATAGCAGTTCACCGGCACATACAATCTGATCGTAGTAATAATTATAATCTTTTAAAGGCTTATCGTGAAGTAGCCATTCTACTTCTGTAAAAAAATTCAATAATTCGTTGGTTGCAGCTTCCCATTGCTGGGTTATTGCATATTTTAGTAAGGTTAAATGATTTTGCTTAATCTTATCAAAAAGCTGTAGTGCATCCTCTTTTCTCCCCTCATAAAATGCTTCGGCCACTTTTTCCAGTGCATTCGTCATCTTGCCCATAGCAGAAATAACAATAAGTATTTTTTCATCTTTATATCGTTGTAAAATAGCACTTACATTTTGTATACGCTCAAAGCTGTTGATACTGGCTCCGCCAAATTTAAAAACCTTCATATAGAAACTGTTAGGTTAGCAAAGTAAATTAATTATCGATGGATGTTTGCAGTAACTAAACAATTGTTATTTCATATAGTTCTGCTAAAACGGCGTTCATACTGCAGCCGGAATATAAGCGATTAATTTATTGCCTATTTTTGTTTCCCTTAAAAATTACGTATTAAATCAATTTTAAAAATTGAAAATGCAGGAAGCAATTATTTCAGTAAAAGATCTTGTAAAGAATTATGGAAAATTTGAGGCTGTGAAGGGAATTTCTTTTGATGTATATGCCGGTGAAATTTTTGGATTGCTCGGTCCAAATGGTGCCGGCAAATCGACAACACTGGAAATAATTGAAACGCTTCGTGATAAAACTTCCGGAAGTGTTGTTGTTGACGGTTTTGATCTTGATAAATCTCCTGATAAAATAAAAAAGATTATTGGCGTGCAGTTACAGACATCCGGCTTTTATCCCGGTCTTGATCTCGTTGAATTAATTAATCTTTTTTGTGGCTTGTATAATATTAAAACGGATGCAAAAGAATTGCTGGAAACCGTAAACCTGCAAGACAAGGCAAAAAATAAATTTAAAGAAATGAGTGGCGGCCAAAAGCAACGATTTTCTATAGCCACTACCTTAATTAATAACCCAAAAATTATTTTTTTGGATGAACCCACTACTGGACTGGATCCGCAGGCACGCCGGAACTTGTGGGAACTTATAAAAAAAATAAGGAATAAGGGCACAACGGTTATTATCACAACTCACTATATGGACGAAGCGGAGCAACTTTGTGACAGGGTAGCCATTATGGATGAAGGAAAAATAATTGCCCTGCAATCGCCTGATAAATTAATAGATGACCTCGTTGCATCTGGCTTTGAACGTCCCAAACTTACCAAAGCCGCTAATCTTGAAGATGTTTTCATAAACCTTACAGGAAAAGATTTCAGGGAAGATTAAGAATAATAATGCAAGTAATCCGTTATTTTCAAATAAAAATATATTTAACCTCAATGAAAAAAATACTCTTTATTTTACCAGTTTTGTTTTCCGTTTCGTATGCACAAACAAAAAAGCCAGTTGCCGCCAAAAAAGCTCCGGCAAAAGTTACCATGAGCACAATAGATAGCCTTAGTTATGCAATGGGCGTTCAAACGGCGGAATATTATAAAATGCAGGGCGCAGAGCACATTAATACGGCAATGATTAAAAAAGCTTATGATGATGTTTACAATAATAAAACTTTATTAATTACACCACAACAATGCGACATGACTATTCAGCAAAAATTGCAGGAATTTATGACAAAGAAAATCGGCGCAGAAAAAGAAACCAGCGCAAAGTTTTTAGAAGAAAATAAAAAGAAGCCTGGTGTGATTACATTGCCTGATGGCCTGCAATATGAAATAATTACAAAGGGCACGGGTGCAGTTCCAACCGCAGCGGATACAATAAAAGCCAATTATGCAGGCACTCTGCTTAATGGAGAAGAGTTTGATAACTCTTATAAAAGGGGCGAACCGCTTGTGATTGCTGTTTCCGGTGTTATTCGCGGATGGACGGAAGCATTGCAGCTAATGCCGGTTGGAAGCAAATGGAAATTGTATATTCCTTCAGATCTTGCCTATGGAGACCATGGCCTCGGCGCAATACCCGGTGGCGCTACACTGGTATTTACTCTTGAACTTTTGGATATAGTGCATAAATAATTATATGGAAAATGAAGAGCAGCGTTTACGCTTCCCGTTAGGTACTGAAGAAGATGCAACTGCGTACGATAAGCCGTATAGTGAAGCATTAAAAAATGAATTGATAAGAGATATTGAAATTCTTCCCGCAATGCTGGAACTTGCGATACATAACCTGGATGAGGACCAGCTTCAAACTCCGTATCGCCCCGGCGGATGGACAGTTCATCAGCTAATTCATCATATTGCTGATAGCCATCTGAATGCATACACTCGTTTCAAACTGGGATTGACGGAAGAGAATCCCGTTATAAAACCCTATGACCAGGAGGCGTGGGCTGCTTTGCCAGATACAAATAAACTTCCTGTAAACATCTCCTTAACGCTTCTTCATGCTTTGCATGCAAGATGGTACCAGTTGATGAATGATATGACACCGGATCAATGGCAGAGAACTGTTTATCATCCCGAAAGAAAAAAGGAGCTTACCCTATGGGCTTTATTGAAAAGCTATTCCTGGCACGGGCTTCACCACACAGCGCATATTACAAAGCTTCGTGAAAGAATGAAATGGAGTTGAAAAAGATCAATAGATAATTTCATTCGTGTAATTAGTTCAATTCGTGTAATAAAGAAACAGATATGAAATGGAAAATTCTTTCTTCAAAATATATAACAAAGCATAAATATTTTACCTCAAGGGTAGACAAATGTGAAGCACCGGGCGGGAAAATTATTGAAGAATATTTTGTAGTAGAATTGCCAACAACTGCATGCGCTTTGGCTATAACAGAAGATGGAGAGGCGGTTATGACCAGGCAATACAGGCACCCGGTGGAAGAGGTGCTTCTTGAATTGCCAGGAGGTTTTATTGATGAAAATGAGTTGCCTGAAGTAGCTATTGCAAGAGAATTGATGGAAGAAACGGGTTATATATTTTCTTCTGTTGAGCAAGTAGGAATAGTTGCAGCAAACCCTGGCGTACTCAGTGGTTTTACTTGTTTATTTTTAATGCAGGGCGGAAAAAAAATCGCTGATCAAAGTCTTGATCCCAATGAAGATATAGAAATAGTAACAATGCCTTTAGAACAGGTAAAGACATTGTTTCTGGAAAATAAAATAAAGCAATCGTTACATGCCAATTGCATTTTTTATGCATTGAGGAAGATGGGAAAGATATAATTCGCCAATGGTCAACAGTCAATTAAGTAATTATCAAATTGAGTAATTTTTCAAATGACATTCACTTCTCCTACGACAAATACGCTTCCACATACAATTATTAAATCATCTGCTGAAGCATTAGTTCTGGCGGCTTCCAGGGCTTTGTTTACTTCACTGTAGGCATTTCCCTTTAAACGAAACTTATCAGCTCTTTCCAATAATTCATTTTCAGGTAGCGCACGTGGTATTTGGGCCCTGGTAAAATAATATGATGCTTGTTTCGGGAGAAGAGCTAAAACCTTTTCTATCTCCTTGTCTTTCACCATTCCGAAAATAATATGAAGATTATTATATGAACTTATTTGAATTTGGTTAACGAGCTGTTGTATTCCATCCACATTATGTGCCACGTCCAATATTATCAAGGGATGCCTTGAAATAATTTCCCACCTGCCATGTAAACCGGTTAATTTTTTTACATGATCTACAGCTTGTTTAATATTTGTATCCGTTAAAGAAAAATTTTCTTTTAATATATCGGTTGCCGTTAGTACGGTTAAAAAATTTTTAGCCTGGTAAAGACCTGGTAGGTCTAACAGATATCCGGATACAGAATTTTTGCCAACATCATTTACTTCTAAAAGCAACTTTTCATTTAAATAATTTGCGGAAACAACCTTATATTTTTCCTGTGCGAAAAAGACCGGTGCATTTTTCTCTTCTGCTTTATCAAGAAAAACTCTTTTTGTTTCGAACGTAGTTTCGCCAATTATAACCGGCACTTTTTCTTTAATTATTCCTGCTTTTTCGAAAGCAATCTTTTCCAGCGTATCACCTAATATATCTGTATGGTCATACCCAATATTTGTAATAATAGAAACTTCAGGCGTTATTACATTAGTACTGTCTAGCCTGCCACCGAGACCGGTTTCTATTATAGCGATATCCACATTACATTGTACGAAATATTCAACCGCCATTACAAATGTTAGTTCAAAAAATGAAGGGTTTATTTCCTCGGAAAAAGATTTTGTCGCCTCAACAAATTCTGTCACAAAATTCTCTGTAATCATCTCTCCATTTACTTTAATTCGTTCCCTGAAATCTTTTAAATGTGGGGAAGTATAAAGCCCCGTTTTATAGCCACACTGCTGAAAAATGGCAGCGAGCATGTGGCTCGTGGAGCCCTTACCATTAGTGCCGGCTATATGAACTGTTTTTATTTTGTTTTGAGGATTTCCAAGATAAGTGCATAAAGCAATCGTGTTTGTTAAATCAGCTTTATACGCTTTGGCTCCCATTCTGGTAAACATGGGAAGTTTATTATAGAGATAATGTACTGCCTGCTCGTAATTCATGGAGGGCAAATATAATTATCAAATTTGCTTAATTAATTTTCTGTTATGTGTTTCTAAAAGATGTGCTTATTAACTCTTCAAGACAAATACAAAAAGAATGGTTCCGCTTTCAACGTCCTGTTGGCTTGGAGGAAATTTTAATTGTTTTGCTTTATCAATGGCGATGCTTCGGAGGGAGCCATTTGAGGTGGTGGTGCCACGGGCAATTCCAGCTTCTGTTACTTTGCCGTCGGCATTCACTTTTATATCTACATACACTTTTGCATTTTCATTAAAGTCATCCGTCATGTTGGGAAAGTGAATGATCTTTCTGCCCGATAAGCCCCGAACGACACTTACACCACTTCTGCCCCCCGGTGAGTTTCCATAAGCATCAGGCTTACCATCAGGGCTGCCTGCATCGCCATTCCCTGGTTTATATCCCTGGTTGCGATAACCATTATCTTCAGTAGCGCCATTGCCGCCATTACCTGTCCCGCCTTTATACAAAGGAATCTTTGGTTTGGGCGGAGCCGGATTAGGATTTACGACCGGCGAGGGATTTATATTTTTGGTTTTCTTTACGGTAGTATTTTTGTCTATCTCTTTTGCATCCTCTTTTGGCTTTTCAACTTTCGCAACGGGAGCCGCTTCTTTATCATCGTTATTTTCATCTGCTTTTATTTCCTGTGACGGTTCTTCGGCAGCCTTTGCAGCTTTCTGATGTGAGGCTACGCTCTGGTTGTCGGGCGCTCTGTCGCCCTTTACAAGTGGCTGAACCTGGCCCATACCTTCCTGCTCATTTCCCAGGTTTACATCAATTAAATCCTGGACAGTTGGAACAGGCGGAACCTGCAAAGGCCATGTATAAAAGATTGCAATAATTAAAAACAGGCCTACAATGCCAATAGTGTACATTAAGGCTTTCCTGTTTTTTTCTGTTTCGAAAGAATGGTTTATTGCTATACTCAAAATAAAAATTATTACACTTCAAATTTATGTTATTGCAAAAAACATTTGCATTTGTAAATGTTAAAAGATTGAGAGCCTGTCAACTTTATATGAGCTGTACCTGTTATCTCTTTCCAAATAATAAGCTTCCGATTCTTACCATATTGCTGCCTTCTTCTATAGCTACTTCATAATCGGCGCTCATACCCGTGCTAAGAATTGAAAATTGAAAATTGACAATTGACCATGATGAGTATTTATCGAATAAACGTTTTAAAAATTTAAACTCGTTTCTTACTTTTTGTATATCATCTGTGAATGATGCCATTCCCATTAAACCTTTTATTTGAACATTTCTATAAACGGTAAGATCAGAGCTTATTAATTCTTTCAACTCATTTTCGTTAAAACCAAACTTTGTTTCTTCTTCAGCAATATGAATTTGCAAAAGGCAATCAATGACGCGGTTATTTTTTTTTGCCTGCTTGTCAATTTCGGCTAATAATTTTTTGCTGTCAACAGAATGTATCAATGACGCAAACGGGGCAATATATTTTACCTTATTCGATTGCAGGTGGCCAATAAAATGCCAGCGTACATCCTTTGGCGTTAGTTCATATTTTTCCGTTAATTCCTGTACATAATTTTCTCCGAAATCCCTTTGCCCAAGGGTATATAATTCTAATATATCTTCAACAGGCTTTGTTTTAGAAACCGCAACAAGTGTTACACTTTTCTTGTTTAACTCTGATATAATATTTTGATATACTGCTGTGTTTATCGGCAAGATTATTTATTTTTTTGCTTATCAAATTATTTTAAAATTGCCCTGCTGATAACAATCCGCTGTATTTCGCTCGTTCCTTCATATATCTGTGTAATCTTGGCATCACGCATCATTCGTTCCACATGATATTCCTTTACATAACCGTAGCCACCATGTATCTGAACGGCTTCCGTTGTAACCCACATCGCTGTTTCGCTTGCAAATACTTTTGCCATTGCAGCGCTTTCTGTATAATCAATTCCATTATCCTTTTGCCAAGCAGCTCTGAAGCATAGTAGGCGTGCGGCTTCTATCCGTGTTGCCATATCAGCAATTTTGAATTGAATGGCCTGGTGATTTTTTATTTGCATACCAAAAGCTTTTCTTTCTTTTGAATAAGCGATTGATCTTTGCAAAGCGCCGGAAGCAAGCCCCAATGCCTGCGATGCAATACCAATGCGGCCTCCTGATAAAGTCATCATGGCAAACTTAAAACCAAATCCATTTTCCCCAATACGATTTTCTTTGGGGACTTTTACATCGGTAAATGAAATACTATGTGTATCACTTCCGCGTATGCCCAGCTTATTTTCTTTAGGTGCAACCGTTATACCCGGCCAATTTTTTTCAACAATAAATACATCAATTCCATGGCTTTTTTTCGTAACATCCGTTTGGGCAAACACAAGATAACAGGAAGCGCTGCTGCCATTCGTAATCCAATTTTTAACTCCGTTAATTATATAGTGGTCATCTTTTTCAACAGCGATGGTTCTCTGCGAAGTGGCGTCGCTGCCAGCTTCCGGCTCACTCAATAAAAATGCACCGATGTATAATTCACCATCTTTCTTTCCCTGTGCAAGAGGAGTTAAATATTTTTTCTTTTGCTCTTCCGTTCCAAAAGCTTCGATGCCGTAACAAACCAAACTATTATTAACGCTCATGCAAACGCTGGTGCTTGCATCTACTTTACTTATCTCTTCCATCGCCAATACATAGCTTATTGTGTCTAATCCTGAGCCACCGTAATCAGGGCTTATCATCATGCCCATAAATCCTAACTCCGCAAGTTTCATCACCTGGTCGTAAGGAAATTTTTGTTTTTCGTCTCTTTCAATTACGCCCGGAAGACATTCATTTACCGCAAAGTCACGTGCAGCCTGGCGTATCATCAATTGTTCTTCAGACAGTTTTAATTCCATTATAAATTTTTGTAATGCAAAAGTAAGTTAATTGATAGCTACCATGGAATAGTGAAATTTTGTAGGTATGAAAAGGCTTAAAGATCTATTTTGTTAATGCAAGTCTATTTACTAAAGCTTTTCAATTTACAATTCATTAATACCTAATTAATTTACCTTTGCGCACTTTATGAAATATTTAAATGAAATACAAAAACGCAGAACATTTGCGATTATCTCTCATCCGGATGCTGGGAAGACCACATTAACGGAAAAGTTTTTATTGTTTGGCGGAGCAATACAAACCGCAGGGGCTGTTAAAAGCAATAAAATTAAGAAACATGCCACTTCCGATTTTATGGAAATAGAGAGACAACGTGGCATTTCAGTTGCTACTTCTGTAATGAGCTTTGAATATAAAAATACTTTGGTAAACCTGCTGGATACGCCCGGTCATAAAGATTTTGCGGAAGATACTTACCGAACGCTTACTGCAGTAGATAGCGTTGTTTTAGTTATTGATTGCGTAAAAGGAGTTGAAGAGCAAACTAAAAGATTAATGGAAGTTTGCCGGATGCGTGATACACCGGTAATTGTTTTTGTAAATAAATTAGATAGAGATGGAAAAAATCCTTTTGATTTATTAGATGAAATTGAGGCAGAACTCAAGATAAGTTTGCATCCTTTGAGCTGGCCAATAAATATGGGCCGGGAATTTAAAGGTGTTTACAATTTGTATGATAAAAGTCTGCTGTTATTCAATCCAAATCAAAAAGCAACGGAAGAGGATTATTTGCCTTTGGAAAATTTGAATGATGATATTTTACAAAAAAGAATAGGAGAAAAAGATGCGAATCAATTAAGAGAAGATGTGGAATTAATAGAAGGTGTATACGGTGATTTTGATAAAGAGCCTTATTTAAAAGGTAAAGTCGCCCCGGTTTTTTTTGGAAGCGCTATTAATAATTTTGGAGTAAAAGAATTACTGGAAACATTTATACAAATAGCGCCGCTGCCGCAACACAGGGCTGTTACAACCAGAATCGTTGAGCCGGCAGAAGACAAATTCAGTGGCTTTGTTTTTAAGATTCATGCCAATCTTGATCCGCGGCACAGGGATCGGATAGCTTTTTTAAGAGTATGCGCAGGCAAGTTTGAACGCAATAAATATTTCCATCATGTGCGTCTAAGCAAGAACGTTAGGTTCAGCAATCCTTACAGTTTTTTAGCAAGAGATAAAGATGTTATTGAATCCGCTTTTCCCGGAGATGTTATTGGATTGTTTGATACCGGAAGTTTTAAAATAGGCGACACTCTTACTGAAGGTGAAGATTATTATTATACAGGTATTCCATCTTTTTCTCCGGAGATATTTAAAGAAGTTGTAAATAAAGATCCTTTAAAAACCAAGCAACTCGAAAAGGGTTTGTTGCAACTGACAGATGAAGGGGTGGCCCAGTTATTTACACAGTTTGGCGGGAACAAAAAGATAATCGGCTGTGTGGGGGAGTTGCAGTTTGAAGTAATTCAATATCGTTTACTCAATGAATACAGTGCTTCGGTTCAATTGAATTCACTTCCTTTTTATAAAGCTTGCTGGCTTACTTCAAAAGACTCAAAAAAACTACAGGAATTTATACGTTTTAAATCTTCTAACATTGCGGAGGATAAGGATGGGCACATCGTTTACCTGGCGCAAAGCGAATGGTTTCTTAATACTGAAAGAACTAATAATCCGGAAATCGAATTTCATTTTACGAGTGAAATTCATAAATAAGGTAATTATCTAAGTAGAGTCACTGTACCTTTTCTGTTAACGATCCCACACGCAGTCTTTGCTTTAATAATGTAAACAAAAACGTTCGCATTCTGTAGTTGCTGTCTATACCTGCCATCCCAGCATGTATTGGAATTATTGGTGTGAAATACTCTTTCTCCAAAACGATTATAAATGCTAAAATCGAGTTCGCTAACAACGCCCCAGTATTTGATGCCAAAACAATCGTTTAGGCCATCACCGTTAGGTGTAAATGAATTTGGTAAAAGATATAAAGCATTCATATTATAGTCTGCCTTCACGGTAACAGTATCAGAATTAATGCATCCGTTTGCGCCTTTGCCAACAACCGTATATAAAGTTGTATTTGTCAGTGTGGCTATGGGGTTTGCAATGTTGCTGTTGGTTAAGCCGGTTGTGGGTGACCATATGTAATCTACCGCCCCGGAAGCATTAAGCTGGCTTGATCCCTGTGAACACGTTAGATCATTAGAACTTGCAGCATCTACATTTGGAAGCGGCAATATGGTTACTATGGTAGAAAGAGCCCCTGTTTGATTACAGGTGTTTTCGTGTATGGTAACTGTGTATGCTGTCGTTGCGGCGGGTGCTGCAAGAGGATTATTAATATTAGGATTATTTAGTCCGGTTGATGGAGACCAGATGTAACTGTCTCCACCTGATGCCTGCAATTGAATTGGGGTTTCTTTACAAACTGAACCATCGGGGGTAACTGTAAATACAGCAGGGTTTCTTAAGCTTACTTTAACGGAATCTTTATAATTGCAGGAATTTGCATCTTTAATAGCAACATTATAAACTGTTGTAGTAGTTGGTGAAGCCATTGGGCTGGCCTTTGTGGGGTCATCAAGCGATGAAGCCGGAGACCATAGATAAGAACTTCCGCCGCTCGCATATATTCTTACTGAAGCCTGATTGCATATTGTAGTATCATTAGATTTTGTAATAGTTGCTTTTGGATATACACCGATTTTTACCGAATCTTTTTTCGAACAGCCAAGACCGTTAGTGACGGTTATATAATAGGTGGTGGACGCACCCGGTGTTGCAACAGGATTGGAAATTCCGGAATTACTTAACGTAGCTACCGGCGACCACAGATAAGTCGCACCGCCTGACGCAGATAATTGCACCGACGTGTTATTGCAAATACTCATGTCACTTGTTTTTGAAATAACAGGGGGAGCGCTGGTTGTTATTTTTACTGAGTCTGTGTTAAAGCAGCCTGCAACATTGCTAACAGTTACATAATAGGTAGTAGTAGCAACTGGCGTTGCAACCGGATTTGGAATAGCAGCATTGCTCAGGGAAGAAGCTGGCGTCCATGAATAAGAAATCCCTCCGTTTGCCAATAATTGAACAGATGAATTATTGCAAATGCCCGTGTCTTTTGATTTGGATATTACAGGAAGGCTATTTACAATAATCTTAATGGAATCCGTTTTCGAACAGCCTGCAGCGTTAGTAGCAGTAACACGGTACCATGTTGTCACCAAAGGCCTTGCAACCGGGTTGCCGATATTCGGATTACTTAATGATGATGAAGGCGTCCACGTATAAGAAACACCTCCGCTTGCCAGCAGTTGTATATTTGAATTGTAACAAATGCTGGTATCATTTGATTTCGTTATTACTGGAGCATTTTTAACAGCAATAATAACAGAATCTGTTTTTGAGCAACCTGTGGCATTGGTAACTGTTACGTAATATTTGGTTGTTGTATTGGGATTTGCTATTGGATTAGAGATAGCTGCGTTGTTTAAAGTTGATGCCGGCGCCCAAGAATATTTTGTGCCACCTCCCGCTAGCAATTGAAAAGTTGTACCGGCGCATACGCTCGTGTCATTCGATTTTGAAATGGCCGGTAAACTATTAACGGTAATTTTTAC
>Ga0070679_100005214_pt1 | contig 12028 bp, 6 predicted proteins | sample KBSC63BmetaG_FD_65652 | JGI IMG/M metagenome (GOLD analysis project Ga0070679, IMG submission 65652) | Corn rhizosphere microbial communities from Kellogg Biological Station, Michigan, USA - KBS C6-3B metaG | ecosystem: Host-associated > Plants > Roots > Rhizosphere | place: USA: Michigan... | reverse complement strand
CGATGATAATAACTCGTCAAGCTCCGGCAGCACACAGGTTGTGGTGCAGCCGGCGGTGCTGACTGTTACGGCCACAAGCGCCTCACGCTATTACCTCTACGAACCAAATCCTACGTTTGCCTATACGATCACAGGTTTTGTAAACAGCGATCCATCCACGGTGGTCACGGGCGCACCGTCGATCACCACAACAGCGACGCAAACCTCACCGGTCGGCACCTACCCCATTACTGCGACAATCGGAACGCTCGCCGCAGCGAACTACACGTTCACCTTCGTCCCGGCTGTGCTCACCGTTACGACGCCACCGCCGGCGAACTATACGCTCACGGTGACTCCGAGCATCGTTGAAATGGAAAACGGCGCATCGGCGACGTTCTCGTTCTCGCTGACCTCGCTCTACGGCTACACCGGAACGGTGAACTTTACCTGCGCTGCACCCGCCAACATCAACTGCACTTTCAATCCGGCGACGCTGAAGGGTGATCCTAGCAAGGTCGTGACCTCGCAACTCACCGTGTTTCTCGGCAGCGCATATGCGAGTTCGCTCGGCGGGACACGCGGGATGCTATTCGTTGTACCGCTTCTCGCGGCAAGCATGATGTTGCGCCGCCGCAAGGCAGTCGCCGCGATCACACTTTCAACGGCTTTCTTCCTCGGTGCGTGCGGATTGTCGGGTTGCGGTTCAACTGTCAACAACTTGCCTGCGAAGGGCGCAAGCCAGATAACGATCACGGCTGCCGATAGTGCGGGCAGCCTGAGCCATAACGCAACCGTAACTCTAAAGATTGACTAAACGGTCATAGGGACCAAGTGCGGCGGAGTCTGCGATCGATCGCAGAGCTCCCATTACCCAAAAAGTTCTTTTGTTCGAGGTGAGAGTCATGCGTAAGTTTTCCGTTCGCGCCCTTTCCAGAGCCCTGATGTTCGTGCTCATCGTGTTGGTTTCATCGCACATGGCCGTGGCGCAGTCGAATGCAGTGGATGGAGCTGTGAACGGGTACGTCACGGACGCGACCGGCGGTGCGATTCCAAACGCAACCGTGACGCTGACTAACCAGGGAACGAACATCGTGACGACGCTGCAGTCTGGAAAGGACGGCTACTTCCGTTATCCGCTCGTTCCCCTGGGCACGTATACCCTTTCGGTCAAAGCGGAAGGCTTCGAAGAGTATCGTCGCGACGGCGTCACCGTGAATGTCGGCTCCGATGTGACGGTATCGCCCGTTATGAAGATCGGCTCCGAGGACATCAAGGTCGAAGTTATGGCTGACGCGTCGATGCTGGACAATGCAACGCCGGCCATCGGCGGTATTATCTCGCAGACCGAACTGGAGAACCTTCCGCTGACGTCTCGGAATATTTACAACCTGTTCTTCTTTACACCCGGCGTCAAAGGCATCCCCAGCGACAACTTCGCGACGCCGGGCTACTCATTCGGCGGCGTGCTACGCGCATCGTGGACCCTCGACGGCATCGACGATGCCGATCGCGCGACTACGTCCCCGCTTCGTCTTGTAATTGCAACGCCAGGCGCCGTGAAGCAAATCCAGGTGCTGTCGAATGGTTACCAGGCGGAGTTCGGCAAGACAACGGGTGGGCAGACCAGCGTCATCACTCGTGGCGGCGACAACAATTGGCATGGTTCTGCCATGTACATGTACCGTCCTAAGGCGCTGGCTGCAATTCCTGCGCTCTCGACTACCCACACGAAAACCAATCTGCGCTGGTACATGGCTGAAGGAAACTTAGGTGGTCCTGTTATCCACGACCGGCTGTTTTTCTTTGCGAACTATGAACACAACCCGTACGTAACGCCCGCCCCGAACACCATCACCGCGGCCACAATCGCGGCACTGGGCCTGACGCCCGATCAAGTTGCCACCGTCGACACGGCACAAAATTACGACTCGCCCAGCATCCGCTTCGACTATCGGCTCAGCGATAAAAACTCCGGCTTCCTGCGTTACATCCACTTCACAAATAACTCGCCATACAGCGGTGGCGGGGGCCTGAATGTGAGCACTCGCACGACCGACCCTACCGATGAACAGGATGGCGGCGAAGCGCAACTGGCGACACTCCTCACGCCGAATGTTCTGAACGAATTACGCGTCGGCGTCAACCGCCGCGAGACAACGGGCGGAGCTCAATACACCCCATCAGCAACCGATGTCGATACGAACATTGCGGGGTATGCGAATCTCGGCAACAGCCCGTCCACGTCGAACCTGATCGAAAGCCTGAACCAGGTGATCGACAACGTGACCTGGCAACTTGGAAAGCACACGATCAAGGCCGGCGCCGATTATCAGTTCACGAACTATTACACAAAAGCTGCGGCGCCACGCACGTACACCTTCAGCGGTGAAAGCGGTTCGTCAGCCCTGGTTCAGTACGAAAAAACACTCGCTGGCGAGATCGACACCGTAACAGGCCAGCCTTTCACATACACGACGCTGAGCCTTGCGCTTGGCGACCCGAGCGTGCACCGCACCATGCAGTTCTTCAACGCATTCGTCCAGGACCAATTCCGCGCTTCACGCACTGTGACAGTGACTGGCGGCCTGCGCTATGAGAAGCAGCTCTATCCCGAAGGGTCGTCCGACGCGAACTATGCACCCGCGCACCGGCAGGTACATAGCCGCAGCCTCGAATTTGCGCCGCGTGGCACGATCTCCTGGCAGGCGAACCCGACGACCATGGTCAGCGTCGCGGGCGGCCTCTACTTCGACGTGCCGAATATCCTGTTCTTCACGGACATCATTCAGAACGATGGCAATGCGTACCACAGCTACACCATTTCTCCGACGACGCCCGGCGCACCTGTTTACCCTACCATTCCGGACACGGCGAACCTGACCGCGATCGCACAGCCCGATCAGTACAGCTTCGATCCGGATTTCAAGTCGATGTATGCCGTGCATGGAAATGCGCGTGTGCAACAGGTCCTGAGCCCGAACTTGCTGCTCACACTTTCGTACATGTTTCAGGGCACACGCTCCGGCCCGTATGTCTACGACACAAACCTGACGCCGACGGGCTTGCTCCTCACAGATGGCCGCCCTACATATACCGTGAGCCCGCGCCCCAACACGACCTTCGGCAGGGACTACCAGTGGACGTCGCACGGCACGACGAGCTACCACGGCCTCGATGTCACGATCGACAAACGCGTGTCGCGCGGCCTGCAGTTTACGGCTAACTACTCGTGGTCGCACGCGCTGGGCGATAGCGACCAGAATGGCTATGTGGTCTCTGACCCCTCGAACGTGCGGCGTGACTATGGCAACCTATCCACCGACGTTCGGCACTACTTCGTTGCGCGCGCCCTCTACACAACGCGTTTCAAGCCGAAAGCCGCTCACTGGGCCAGCGGGATTGGCTTCTCGGTCATGTCGCAAATCCACAGCGGCTACCCTCTGGATGCGCGGACCAGCGACTTGAACGGTGACGGTGCATCGAATGATCGTCCGCTGTTTTTTGAGCGCAACCAGTTCCGCGGCCCCCACTATTTCCGGTTCGATGCGCGCGCATCGAAGACCTTTACGCTGCATGACCGGTATAAGTTGCAGGCAATCTTCGAAGGAAGCAACATTTTCAACCACAAGAACGCCGCATGCAGTGTGACGGGATGCAACTCGGCGGTGAACGGCACCTACAACAGCACAGGCTTCGGAAACATCACGGCCGCTTCGCAGTCGCGCACGGCGCAGGTGGGCGGGCGCTTCACGTTCTAGCTAGTGAAAACGGTAGCTGAGAATGCGCGACTTCGGCGAACTGCCATTGATGTTTTTGGTTTCCAGCAACACCTGAAAGGGCTGCACCTGGCGATGCTGCGTATGCGAGGCGAGGAATTGGTTCAGACCGTCGCGATCGAGCACGAAGTCCATGGCGGCTTCGGTCCCGGCCATCGTCGTGCCCTGCAGGAGCAGCACGCGGCCCTGTCCGGAAAGATTGGGCATATACGCCACGATCGCGTAAGCGACATGCGCGGGATCATCACCGGCGTAACTGTACGTCTGCGGCTCTCCCGTCGATGGGTGGCGGTTGACGACGGTGTAATTGTTGCCCTGCTGACGATCGACGATCGCGAAGTCGAGAGAGTCCTGGAACATTTGCACCCACGGATTGGCTTCGCGGGCGCCGCTCAGGATGACGTCGCTTTCCTTGAGATCTTCCAGACTCAGGTCGCGCGGAAGAACGATGTCTATGGGCTTGATCGCCTCAGGCAGACGCGCGATCTGCGCGACAAAGCGCACGTCGACCACAGAGTTGTAAGGCCGTTCGGCTTCTTCGCGCTCGACCTCGGCGGGGTATCGCGAGCCGGCAGGAATCTCGGCAAGATAGCGTTTGCTGATGTAGTCGCCGAGCGCAACGGGGCGATGGGTATGGTTTTCAAACAGCACCAAAGCGCTGTCGCCGGGAACAAAAATGCTGCGGCGACTCGGCGCAAACAGCGTGCTCCACATTGCATTCGCCGGCAGGTCCAGCTCGGCTTCATGCACGCGGTATCGCCATGCGTTGACTCCACCCAGGCTCAAGGCGATCGCTGCGACCACCGCAACGATCCAGAGCACCGGAACCCCGCTGGGTTTCGCTTCTACGATCCGATGTTCTTCCGCAACCGGCAGCGGGGCAACCGGCTTGGTCATCGGCTCGGGGCTGGGAACTGCCTCAGGCTCGATCACCGGATCGAACATGAGCGAATGTCGCCGCTCAAAGCGGGGAACATATCCGCCTACGGGCACGGACAAAATCATTGCTTCGGTCTGGCCCTCGAGCGCATAAAATTCCTCGAGCTTTTGCCGGACGCGGCGCGCGGTCACTCGTACGATGTTGTCCAGACCGGGATCGAATCCTTCTTTGCGGGTAAAGACGTTCTCGCCGATATCCTGTTCGCTCAACTCATTGCTCTGACCGCTAAGCGCTTTCCTGCAGATATAAAGCAGGAAGTCAGAAGGGCGCTGGGCCTTGCAAAAACTTTTCGACTGCAGAATCCGTTCGATCAGGGCCCATTTGGCGTCATCAGAAATGTCGCACTCGTGTACTCCCGCCAACCGACCCGCGGCTTGGTCGAAGGAGTCGTTAATCGGAATTGGAAGTGTAGATGCCATAGGCCCGAAGATTACCAACCGATGGTACACCGCTCGCATAGACACCGTGTTACGGTGGAGTTTTACCGTAACAAACCGAGGATTTTCAAGGGTTTTCTGTTCAAGACAGGAAAATCCAGCACGGCGCTGCCGTCGCCCACCGGAAGGAACACTCCATGAAAAAGTCAGTCCGTAACGTCGCGTTCATCACCGCTCTCGCCTTCATTTATCCGCAGCTCGCATGCCCATGGGCCTGGCGTGGACATGAGGTGATTGACGCCGCCGCGGTCGACGGACTACCCGCGGACGGCCCGGTCTTTCTGAAGAAGTATCGCGATTATATTTCCCACTCCGCCTCCGTTCCCGATAACTGGCGCGACGAGAACGGGCTCTTCTCGCGCATCGAAGAGGACCCCAACCACGGCTGGTTCAAGGAACGGCTCGACTTCATGCACGGAAACTATCCGCGCTCGCGGTACGAGTTTGTGATCGAGCTCTACCAACATTATGAGGTGATCAGGAAGACCGACCCCGACGCCGCGAACTACATGAATGTTCGCTGGACGGGAACGCTGCCCTACGCCGCCGTGGAAACCTACGAGCACATGGTCGCCGAGATGCGCCGTATCCATACCCTGCAAAAGGCGGGTAAGGACACTTCGGACCTCGAGCAGACGGTGGCATTCCTCGTCTATTGGATGGGTCACTACATCGGCGACGGCTCGGAACCCCTGCACGACACCGTGAACGCCAACGGCTGGAAGCTGCCCAGCAACCCGAACGGCTATACGACCGGGACGAATATCCACGAAAACTTCGAAAACGTGCTGGTCAATAACATGAAGCTTTCTGAGCAGGATTTGTTGACGCGCATGCCTGCGCCGGGACACCTTCGTGGCGATGTCTTCGACAACATCATTGCGTTTCTCGACAAATCGGCGTCCCGCCAGGAAGACATTTACAAACTCGACAAAGCTGGCGTTTTGATGGACGCATCGAATGCGAAGTCGCGAGACATGGTCTACACCTGTGCGACCGACGGAGCGACGATGTTGCGCGATTTGATCTATCGCGCGTGGCTCGAAAGCGCGCAGCCGAATCCGAACGCGGACAAATCGCCGGTGTCAGTGAAGAATCCGCGCTACAACCCTGAGACAGGATCCGCGCCGGCCACTCGCTCGCCGGAGCTGCTCAATCTGCCGAAGGATACGAAGTAAACGTATGTTGCGAGTGACTAGATTCGGATTGCTCTTATTGATAGCCGCATGTATGGCCACCGCGCCTGCATTTGCAGCCGACTACGCCTCCACCTGCGCTTCGCTCAATACACTCGATGTGCCGAGCGTGACGTCCATACACGCCGAAGAAGTGACAAGCGGAAAGTTTCAACCGCCAACCGGAAGCGCGTTCACTGAACTTCCGCATTTCTGCCGTGTGCTTGCGGTTGCAAGTCCCGCGAAGGGATCGCACATCAACATCGAGATATGGATTCCGTCGTCAGGGTGGAATGGCAAGTTCCTGGGCACAGGCAATGGCGGCGGAGCTGGAAAGATTTACTATCCACCGTTGCGCTCGGGGCTACGCCGCAACTTCGCCACCGCGAACACCGACATGGGCACCGCGCCGAATGCCGACAAGATGGTCGACAACCCCGAGGCCTGGATCGACTTCGGCTACCGCGCCACACACGTGATGACGACGGTCGGCAAGGCGATCATACAGGCGTACTTCGGTAAGCCGGTGCAGCGATCGTACTTCTGGGGAAGTTCCACCGGCGGACAACAGGCGATGTCGGAGGCGCAGCGATACCCGGAAGACTATGACGGCATCATCGCGGGCAGCGCAGCGATCAATCGCACGCATCTTCATTCGCTCTTCCTATGGAACTACCAGGCGATGCACAACGCTGGTGACAGGTCATTGCTCTCGGATGAGGAGATCAAACTGCTTAATCGTGCTGTGCTTCACGCTTGCGCGGGGCACGATGGCGGCGCACCGACGGATGACTTCCTCACTGACCCGCGATCGTGCCACTTCGATCCTGCAACGATTCCCGTCTGCACAACGCGCCAAGTCACGGACTGCTTTACGCAGCCTCAACTCGATGCGTTGACGAAGCTCTACGCCGGTGCGGTAAATCCGCGTACGAACGAACGTATCTACGCCCCGATGCCGCCGGGTTCGGAGGCGTCGAACCTCGGCCTGATGTATCAGCAAACACCCGCCACGGCGAAGCAACTGCTCTATCCCTTTCTCTGGACATTCGGCAGCAGCTTCGATCCGATGACGTTTGACTTCGACAAGAACGAAGCGGCACTGGATGACAAACTGGCGGCGATCGCAAATGCGAACAATCCCGACCTCACTGCGTTTCAACGCCGTGGAGGGAAGCTCATCATGTATACCGGCACAGCCGATCCAGTGGTTCCGTATCCGGACGAGATCAGCTACTACGAGCGGGTCGTCAGCTTCATGCGCACGCATCCGCAGCACGATGCGCCGGCGGACTCGCTGAAGGCAGCGCAGTCTTTCTTTCTTCTGTACGTAGTGCCTGGCATGGGCCACGGAGGAGGCGGTCCGGGCGTCGACGGCTTCGGTCAGTTGATTCAACTTACAGACAATGATGTGCTCTACGCGCTCGAACAGTGGGTCGAGCATGGTGTCGCACCCGGTGCTTTTCCTGGTGTCAGTTGGAATGGCGGCGTTTCGAGCAAAGGCATTCGTCTGCGTCGCAATGTTTGCGCCTATCCGAACTTTCCTTCCTACGTCGGCGGCGATCCAACGCAGGCCGCAAGCTTTCCATGTACGTACCATCCCCGCGGCGAAGTTCCCCAGCCGGCGGAGCGTTATCTGCGATAACGTGATCAGACGCATTGCAGCCAATCACAAGTGAGGGTTGAGTGCATACGGTTTTATCGGGAAATTTACTGCTAAGGCGTCATGTATTTTTTACAATTCCATTGATGTTCACCAAGTACGCAGACTCCTAGCGCCGCTAGCAAACAATCAATACGGAGGGTTTACTTAGACGGTAGTCAAAATTGAGTACAACCAAATCTCACCGATGTAGGCGGATCATCACAAAACCACAAGTTTCATTGATTCCAATAGACTTGTCGAGTCCGTGTTTTCAATGGTTTACCCAGAATGCAGGAATCTGTTTTGGGAGCAGAGGGTCGGAAGTTCGAATCTGTCCACCCCGGCGATTTCGATGAGTAACGTTGCAGATGTGGCCAACTACGTACATCCATCTGTTTTTCGTGTTACTACCGTGATCCGCGCTGAAGAGAATCAAACTTGCTGCCTACGGAAGAACGCTTTCCACCATCTCTGTTTTCTTGCGTTCGATCGTCCACACGTGTTTCGGTTTCGCCCCGTCCCAATCGAAAGCCTGGCCGTTTGTCGGCATTGCGATCGTGCGCAGGTATTCCAGGCGTGCGCCGGACTTCGGCAGTTTCAGCACGTACATCTCAGCCAGGTCATGGCCGGTTACGTATAGAAATCCGTCTGGGCCGAAGCGACCGCCGGACGCGCTCATGTGGCCGAACTTCGCCAGCACTTCTAGAGGGAATACCCACGCGCCCTGATCCACGAATTTGGGACTGTACTTCACAAGTGTCGTGGCGTTATGGTCGCGGGTCGGATCACCGCCCTTGCCGTCGTAGTTTGCATAGCAGACCCACCAGGCTCCCTCATGCCAGTCTATCCACGTCATCGATCCGCGAGTAGGCCCGAAGCTGTGACTGCGAAGGTGCTCGAGGGTCCGTGTGCTGAACCACTCGACCGAGCTGATCTGAGGAAGGTGCGGAAAGTTGGACAGGGCACATACCAGCTCTGCATTCACGACCGAGCAGCTGTTCATGTGGATGAAGACGTTTGGATCTCCATCAAACTCCGCGACCCGCTTGCCGGTGAGCTTGTCGTACTTGCCAATCTTGCTGTCATCGATAGCGTAGACGAAGTGCGCGTCGCTGGCCACACCCTGGTTTGCTTCAGGGGCGGGGATGCGGCGCAGCTCCTTCGCCGCGGTCGTATCCTGCCCCCATGAGGCTGTCGCCAGCACACTGCAGAACAGCATTGCTGAAAGGCGCATCAGTAGATCACCTTCAAACCGAATTGAAGAATGCGCGAGGGGAAAGTGCTCGAGAGTGTTCCCCCCGACGTGGGCGTTCCTCCGATGGGGCCACTCACGCTCGAGTTGGTGGGAGAAGCAAAGTTCGTGTGATTGAACAGGTTATACGCCTCGGTACGGAACTGTACCTTTAAACCTTCCTTCCTGGCGCCAAAGGTTTTGTTCAGGGCGAGATCGGTGTTGTAGTAGGAAGGCCCCAGTGCCGGGTTGCGGGCTAAGTTGCCGAACGGGCTCGGCGTCGTGGACGTATTCGGAATGGAGATTGACGCGAAGTTTACCCACTGAATCGTGCTTCCGATCTGAGTGCGCTTGACCAGCGGTTGTCCGGGGACGCGGTTCGGCCGGTACTGGTTTGCGCCGCGGTTGGTGGCTGAAAGGCCGGGCGAAACCTGGTTGCCCGACGGCGGACTGTAGGTGATGTTCAGCGGCGTGCCCGAGGCAAACTGGTTGATCGCACTCAACTGCCAGCCTCCAATGAATTGGTTCAGCAGATTGCCGCTATTGCCGAGAAACATTTTGCCGCTACCGAAAGGAAGTTCGTAGACCAGGCTGAGCGAGTCGATCACAGGTTGGTTGTAATCCGACTGAGCATATTCGGCGGACGGATTGTTGGCATCTTGAGGCGAGGGGCCGTTGCTATCCTGCGAGGCGCTGTCATTATCCATGCTCTTACCCCAGGTGAAGGAGTTGAGCAAGGTTAGACCGCCAAGAAACCGCTGTTCATAACGGATCTGCAACGAATTGTAGTTACCGTTGCCTTCGTTGGTCGGGTTGGTGATCTCGCTCCATGTTGGAATCGGCCGGGCGAAACCCTTGTTCGGATCGCGCTGGTTGAGGTTGCCGATTGTCTGCAGCTTCAGGCCGTGGTTGCCAACATACGCGAGATCGACCAGAGAGTTCTTGCGAAGCTGACGCTGCACCGACAGATAGTAGCTATGCACGTAGCTGTCGCGCGTGTTCGGAGAGATCGAGATGACTGTCGTCTTGAGCGGATCGAATGTGTCGGTCAGGCCTGCCGGAAAGCCGTCCTGCAGGCGGCGGTAGCCGGCCTGGGTGGCGGACGTCTGGGTGACGGAAACGCTGATGGCCTGCGGGGCATTGATGGGCAACAGGACCCCCGGACCAGCGCGCGTGTAGTGCACGTAGCCCACGCCGTACCCGCCGCGGATAGAGGTTTCCGAATTGACGGCGTACGCTAATCCGATTCGCGGAGCCCAATCGTTCAGATCCGGGTGAATCGTGGTGCGATCGTAAACGCCTCCCGCCTTGGCGTGGACCAGCGATGCGGTGCCTGGATCGAAGTTGGTGACGCGATCATCGCGGTCATAATAGGGGGAACCATATTCCCAGCGAACTCCGAGGTTCAGCGTCAGCTTGGGACCCACTTTCCAATCGTCCTGCGCGTAGAAGTTGTGCTGGTTCTGCCGCAGGTACGCGATAAAGAAGCTCGACAAGGCGTAGGAGCTTGGAGCGCCGAAGAGGAAATCCGCCCAATAGGTATCCTGTGCCGCCGACGTGCTCGTGCAGCCTGTGACCGACTTCGCACACTTACTGAAGCCGCCCGCGAAGCCGAAGCTTCCGCCCAGCGGATCAGTATTTTGGACTGCCATCCAAAGCCGCTCGAACTCATAACCAAACTTCAGCGAGTGCTTGCCCCGCACCCAGGAGTAATTCAGCTTCGGATCAAGGATCGCCGGGTTCTGCCACTGCGGATTCGTGGATTGGCGGCCCAGGGTGGAGAATCCGCCGGAGATCGATATTGTCGGCAGACCACCGAAGACAATCGGATTGGTTGGCCGGCCAGGAATGTTGAAGTCGGTGTTGCCGATGGACAGGGAAGCCTTGCCTGCTTTGGTGCGCGACAAGGCGAGACGGACGTCGAGAAGTTGATTGTTGTTGATCGTATGCGTCCAGCCCAGCACCGCCTGCTGGTCGAGAATACGCTGTACACCGTTGGATCCGCCGTCGAGCGGCAGCGGTAAGACGGGGAAATTTACTGCATTCTCCTTACGATCGCTTATGCGCAGGAAGAGCGAGTCCTTGTGGCTGGCTTGCCAGTCGAAACGGAGGCTTCCCTTGTCCGAATTGTCGGTAAAACGCGATGTGCCCCGGTAGCTGTTGCTCGTCGAAGTGACACTCGGGTCGATCGGCGCCAGCTTGTTGAGATATCCGATCACCTGTAGAGAGATCGGAGAAATGTCAGGCGAAGCGAGGATCGATGTTCCACGGGTGTAGATCTTGGTCGGGTTGTAGGGGTCCTGAACGTCGACGGCAAGAATGCCGTTGCGCTCGTTGGCCGTGGGCAGGCTGGCAAACGCGACCGGCGCCACTACCTGGCGGAAGCCTTCGTAGTCAACGAAGTAGAAGAGGTGATCCTTGATGATCGGCCCCCCAAAGTCTGCGCCAAACTGATTGCGGTTGAATTGCGGCTTGACGCCTCCGGTCGGCGCGAAGAAGCCAATGGCGTTCAGCTTGGTGTTACGGATGAACTCGTACACGGTCGCGTGCAGGCTGTTGGTCCCGCCTCGTGTAACGACGTTGACGGTGGCGCCGGGGCCGCGGCCGTACTCTGCGTTCATGTTGTTGGTGATCACGCTGAACTGCGCGACGGAGTCCGGCGGAGGCGTGATGATCTGGTTGTCAAAGCCCTGATTGCTGGCGCTGTAAGCATTGTTGTCAATGCCATCGAGGAGAAAGTTATTCAGCACCGAGCGCTGTCCATTGACGCTGAACGTCCCGGAGCGAAACTACGCGGACCTGCTGGGACTCGTAACCGGCGTACGCGCCACTACGGACGCCG
>Ga0070679_100005209_pt1 | contig 12031 bp, 12 predicted proteins | sample KBSC63BmetaG_FD_65652 | JGI IMG/M metagenome (GOLD analysis project Ga0070679, IMG submission 65652) | Corn rhizosphere microbial communities from Kellogg Biological Station, Michigan, USA - KBS C6-3B metaG | ecosystem: Host-associated > Plants > Roots > Rhizosphere | place: USA: Michigan... | reverse complement strand
CGCGTGATGCCCTTCTTCAGTGAGTCGCTGCGCATGATGGGACAACAAAGATCGGTCCTGGGCGCGCCTTTGGCAAGGCGGCGCGATCGCCGGCGGACGTAAAGGACCCTTCGGAGGGCTTTGCCCCATGATTAGCTCCCCGGGTCGAAATACGGGGCAGCGGGCCGAATCACGGGGCAGGTTGACCGGCCCCGGGGGGAACGGGGTACGGTGGCGGCCATGGACATCGCCATCTCCATTGGGATCGCGCTCCTCGCGGCGGTCATGGCGTATCTCGGCGTCCACGTGACGCTTCATCCCCCGGCAACGCCGAGATCAAGGCTCGCCTACAAAATCGGGTTCGGGTCTTGCGTCGCCGCTACTGTGATCATGATTTTTTGGCAGGGACTTCGCACTTCCAGATCGCAGGCAGCCATGAGCGACAAGGTGACCGGACTGACCGGACAACTAACGACGCTCCGTGGCGATCTGGCAGGTGAAAAACGACAACTTGATGAAACGATAACTGCCCTGAAAGGCGAATCGGAAAGAAGACAGAAGGCAGAGAGAGACCTTGCAGATACCGTCAAGCGAGTCGGAGAATCCACCCGTACGGGTGTCGCAGAGGATGTGCGAAAATCTCCGATAAAAGTCACGGTCACTGGGCCCCCGGTCCCTGCGGAATCGCCACCGCTCCAGACTGAGGACGTTCGAATCGTACCTGTCGTCGTCCGATCCGAGCACAAGGATGCCCCTTACGCAGCCAGGTGGACGATCCAGGCAAACGTGCCCATCACCAGCCTGAGAAGGATGATCAAGTGCAACGTACCGATCAGGTACCTGGAGTGGAGGCCGTCTAGTGGGACGGTGCCCTATGAGGCAGGTGCGCTCGATCCGATCAGGATCTTCGACGGCGATCCGTCGAAGAAGTCGGTGATTATCAATCTGTTTAGCCCTACTGGTCCCGTGGTAACTCCAGAACGATCGCTCATCGTCGAGCTATCTTCGGCCGATGGGCAGATCAAGATCGACGCGGTAGAAAACGGCCCCCACTAGCTTTGTTCATTGCCGCAGTGTGGACACGTGCCCGGCGGCGGAAACCGCCCGTCCAGAACGGCCCGCGCGTCCATCCCGGCCACCCGCGCCACGCGACTAGCTAGCGCCCGCATCCCCCGGATCCGGTGCCCAGCACGCACCCGCCGCAGGTTCGCCCGCTTCGACTTCACGACCTTGGCGACCCGCGCCCACGATCCGATGCGGGCATGCAGGAAGACCAGGGCCACCCGGACGCGCTCCTGTTCCATGGCCGTGAGCGGAGGCAGCGGACGTCTCACGCGCTGGCCTTCCCGAACGGGGCCGCGATGCCAAGCTCGTGCATCGCGTGGCAGAGGACGGCCAGGTTGTGACAGAGCACCTTCGCCAGAACCTCGTTCTTCTGCGCGGTGAACGTCTTCGAGCGAACGGCCCCACCAAACTTGCGCTTGATGGCCGAGAACGCGCTTTCGACGTTCGACCGCTGGCGCCACGCCGCCATGAACTCCTCCTCTCGGAGCACGAACATGGCGTGCATGCGGCGCCAGGCGGCTGGGCCGTCCTGCTTGCTGTTGCTCTTGAAGGCGATGACCGGACGGCCGCCCACGGCTTCGATCGCGCCAAGTTGTCACCGGACAGGTAAGCCTTGTCGGCGCTGACCTCGCCCATGGTGAACCGCTCTGCCGTGGACTCCACGAGGGCCGGCAGCTCGGGCGAGTCGTGGTCCGAGCCTTCGGTCACGTTCACGGACGTCACGATGTTCGTGTCCGTGCCGACGCAGACGTGAGCCTTCAGCCACTTCGCGCGCTTCATCTCCTTGCCGTACTTGGCCGAATACCAGGACACGTAGGTAGACGTCCCGAAGCCGGTGGAGTCGATCGCGAACTTCGACTCGACCCCAGACAGCGGCGCTGCCGACTGTTCGATCAGGCTGGTCAGGATCTCGGTCATCTCGGGCTTGCCGAAGGCCGTGAACAGCGTGTTGTAGGCGGGCGCCCGACCAATCTCACCGGCCGTCTCGCAAGCCTTGATGCCCGAGGCCGCCCGACGGCCCGAGACCGTTGAATAGGTCTTCATGACGAGTCCGAAGACGACGTCAGAGAGCGGAATCGGCTTCGGGCCGCGTCCGGTGTGTGCGGGCGTCTCGATGCCGTCGCACAGGCCGCGCAGAAGGGCCTGCACGGTCTCGCGCTCTGCGACCTGTGCCGCGTTGTAGCGCGGCCAGTCCTGGCTAAAGGTTTTCTTGGTGAACTTCACAGATTCGGTCGTGGTCGTCGTGCCGTCGGCCGACGTCTCGACGGTCTTGATGAACTCGACGGCGAACAAGTGCTTGCAGCGCTGGCCGCCGCCCGTACTGGGACAAGCCACGGCAGAACGCCGCCAAGGGCGCTAAGAAGGCCGGGTAGCCGCTGACGCCGGGGTGCGGCGCCAGCGGGCCGGCGAGCGCCTAGAGCCGGGTGGTTACCTCGTACCAGCGCCAGAACTTCTGTTCGGATGGGGTCGTGCGGCTACGCCGCAGTGTGTTGTGTCTCATTTGGTTCCTTCGGTGCGTTGTTGAAAGCGACCCGGGGAACCGGCACACTTGGCGGTGTTCAGTCGCGCTGGTGCCGGCGTCCCTCGGGGCGTAGGTGGTCAGCCCGGGCCCGGTCCGCACTTGGCGGTGCGGATCGGCCCTTCGTTTCAGCCGTCCATGGCGTCGCCTCCTTCCTTTGGCGCGCCTATAGCGGAACGGTCCAAGTCAGTGTTCAGGTCGATCCCGAGCCGACGCGCGGCTAGCTCGATGCTGGCGCGGTGACAGGGCAGACGGGCGGCGGCGTGGTCCGGATGGCGCGCGCTGTTTTGGTGAGTCACGAGTGGCAGAGTGACTCACGATCGAACCGCCGGACTAATCCGGCGGTTCCGCGGAAAGATCCGGCGGAAAGATCCGGCGGGTCTTTAACGGTCTAAAACTGTTTAGGTTTTTTCGGCTTTGCGCGCTGATCGAGATCTCGAAACTTGTCCGGTCTGATCAGTGCAGCAAATTTCTCGGAGAAGCGGTTTGGCTTGGTCTCGCTCTGCGGCTTGAGCCCCAGTGCGAGATCTATCTCTTGCGCGATCGATCCCTGCTTCGGCAGGCTCCTTTCGTCATACGTCGTCCAGTTTCTCCGGATGATCTCGAACAGGGACTCAAGTTCCGCGGTAGTGTGAGGGAGAGAAACGGTGACTCCGGGTGATGAGGTCGTCGATGCCTTGGTCGACGATTCCCACGCTCTTTCCCCTGCCGCGGTTGCCTGCGGTGAAACGGGTGCGGGGGCAGGCGAAACGGCTGTCTGAGGTTCCGCCAGCGCGCGTAGTTCCGGAGGAAGTGGCCAGTTTCTCGGTGGAGTAACCGCCCATTGGACGAACTTCGGAAGACGGATGCTGGTATCGCGACTCAGGCGGCGTGTTTGCAATGCCGATCGTAGATCGCCGACTTGAAGTGCAGCGAATGCGATCTCGTATCGACGGTTGTATTCAAGCCGTATGGGCGCGGGAAGAAGCCTATCGAGAACCGCCGGTATCAGATTCATCGATAGGATCACCGCGTGCGCGAGGCTCGCATGCGGCAGAGCGCAATAGAACGTCCAGTCGGGACGTGCATCATCGCCGGATTCAGATGATGCACCGAGAACTGCTTGTCGTTCGGGACGCTGCCCAGGCGCAGTCTGGGTCGCCGTGGAGTCTGGCCTCGCCTGTGGATCCTTAAGCTCACCCGGGAGGGTCCAGTTTCTGGGTTCAATGCGAGCCCACTGGAAGAACTCGGAAAATGGGCCAATTGTGTCGCCTGGCGGCACAGCCAGTTCTGGCGGCTCCCATCCAGGGATAGCCCTTGCGACTAGGTTGTTGACCGCCACATCGAGGCGGAAGTGGTATTCGTCAAGTTCGACATAGCCATCGGGGAATTGGTGCCGGATCAGTTCCGGATTGATGTTGCATGAAAGGGAAACGGCCTGTTCTAGCGTTCCGATCTTCATGAGCCGCCACCTTCGCCACTCGGGTTCGCGAGGCGGATACGACAGACCGCGTTCCACCCAGCCAGGAGGCTGCGATGCAGGTGGCTTCTTAGGCACGGGACCGCCGAGCGTACGACGGCCCTACCGGGTCAGGTCAACCGGTCGGCTTCCAGTCAGGTGGCAGCCCGCACACGCGAAGCAACTGGTTGATGTGCCCCTCGCTGATGTCCCACTCGCCGGACTCGGTCTTGATGACCTTCTCCTCGGGGCGACGAAGCCGCGCTCCAAGCTCCTCTTGGGTGAGTCCGGCGGCCTCGCGCGCACGGCGCATGTCGTACGCCAGGTGGGCGCGGATCAGCGGCAGGGCGTCGTAGAAGACCTCGGACGATCCGGGGTGGCGAATCTCAAACGGCTTGGGATCGAATGGCATGGTCGTCTCCAGGGCAACCGACCAAGCTACACCCGGACGTCGCCCTGACCAAGGCCGCCTGGCTGTGGGTCGATCTCGGCCATTCGAGTGACGCGGTGTTCTCTTCTATCTTAGGCAACCCCGACGTCGGGAGACACGCAGGCCCCCCCCCGCACCATTCAGGTGGCATCGAATGTCAAAATGTAGCAAAATGTTACATGGTTCCAGGGAATCATGACGGCAGCCAGAGCGTTACTGGCAGCGCGGGCGGCCGTCGAAGATCGAAGATTTTTCGTCATTGATCACGCTGATGGCAGAGGCGATCTCAGACACATCACGCTCCACGACATGAAGTACGTCATCAAGACAGCGACTAACTGCGTTCCCTACCCAGAGGGCGTGCCGAAAAACGGCGGAACGTGCTGGCGGATATCCGGGAAGGATCTCGACGGAGAAGAGACCACAGTCGGAATCGAGGTTGTGCGCGACCATCTTGGGAATTGTGCTTACGTCGTTACCGTGTTCTAGCCATGACGTCCAAGAGATCTCGGAGTAGGCAACGGTCTGTGAAGACCATCAGCGACATAGTCTTGTCGGCTTGTACGCGGTGCGGTGGAGTGCGACGAGAGATCGAGACGAACTACGATCTCGGTCCGCTCCTTGGCCTCGATTCCGTGGTGATCACGAACATGCCCGTCATCGTCTGCTCTGGCTGCGACGACGAGATGATTCCCGGAGACGCCATAGACTTCATAGCTCTATCGCTCGCGGCTTTCCTCATCGCGCGGCCAGCACTCGATCCTCCCGAGGTAAAGTTTCTTCGGAAGGCAATGGGTTACACCCAGGAAGACCTTGCACTTCGCTTAGGCGTCGAAAGGGGCACCGTCACGCGCTGGGAGGCCGGCCCCGCCGTGCTCGACGGCGCACAGAGCTATGCCCTAAGGAGTCACGCCCTGATTCGGCTAGAGAAATCTAGCGCCAAGCACTTCGCAGGAGTGTTCAAGGAAGCCCGTGCGGCACTTGAAGAGATTCCGGAGACGCCAGCCGCCGCGCATCCGTTCAAGTTCAGCTTCGGCAACGGACACCTGTCGCCGGCATAAGCAAGCCCGCCCCCGCCCAGCCGAATTTAGGGGGCAGCCTGCCTAAATACGGGGCAGACGGGTATTACGGGGCAAAGCCCCTTCGGGGGTCCTTTGTTAGTAGAGTGAACGGGTGATCGGCGTCTTCGATTCGGGCTTCGGGGGCCTGACCGTCCTCGGCGAGCTGGCGCGGCAGCTGCCCCAGTACGACTACCTGTACCTGGGCGACAGCGCGCGGTGTCCGTACGGCGTGCGCAGCGCCGACGCCGTGCACGAGTTCACGCGCGAGGCGATCGAATACCTGTTCGACGAAGGGTGCCCGCTGGTGGTGCTGGCCTGCAACACCGCCTCGGCGCGCGCGCTGCGCACGTTGCAGACGCGCCACCTGCCGCGGTTCCGTCCCGATCGCAGCGTGCTGGGCGTGGTGCGGCCGACCGTCGAGGCGCTGGCGCAGCTTCCGCCGGGGGCGCTGCCGGGGCAGACGCCGCCGTCCGCGGTCGAGGGGACGGTGGCGGTGCTGGGGACGCCGGGGACGATCGAGTCGGGGTCGTACCGCATCGAGCTGGAGAAGCTGGCCCCGCGCCTGCGCCTCGTCGAGAAAGCCTGCCCGTTGTGGGTGCCGCTGGTCGAGGCGGGCGAGCTCGGCGGCCCGGGGACCGACTTCTTCGTGCACAAGTACCTGGACCCGCTGTTCGCGGCGGGCGCGCGCGCGCCGTCGGCGCTGGCGCTGGCGTGCACGCATTACCCGCTGCTGCACGAGCCGATCCGGGCGGCGGTTCCGGCGGGGGTGCGCATCATCAGCCAGGGCGACATCGTGGCGAAGGGCCTGCGGGACTGGCTGCAGCGTCACCCGGACAGGGAGGCGCGGCTGTCGCGTGACGGCCGGCGGCGCTACGTGACGACGGACGACCCGATCTGGTTCGCCGCGCGCGGTAGCGCCATTCTGCAGCCCGTGCTGGGGTTGGAGGGCGGCGCGATCACGGTGGAGAAGGTGCGGCTGCGGCAGTTCAGCGCAACGGTGTAGTGCGGCCGGCGGACCCTCTCCCCTCCCTGTCCCGCTTCGCGGGCGAGGGCGAACGGTCGCCTTTTCGCGCGCGTCGCCTCCCTCGGCGGCCCTCTCCCCTCCCTCTCCCGCTTCGCGGGCGAGGGCGAACGGTTGCCTTTTCCGCGCGCGTCGCCTCCCTCGGCCCGCCATGCCTCTCCCGCTTCGCGGGCGAGGGCGAACGGTCGCCTTTTCCGCGCGCGTCGCCTCCCTCGGCCCGCCATGCCTCTCCCGCTTCGCGGGCGAGGGCGAACGGTCGCCTTTCCGCGCGCGTCGCCTCCCTCGCCGGGCCTCTCCCCTCCCTCTCCCGCTTCGCGGGCGAGGGCGAACGGTCGCGTTTTCCGCGCGCGTCGCAGAAGGTACCTGGATGACCTCGCCCGCGAAGCGGGAGAGGTCGGCGCGGCAGCGCCGGGTGAGGGTCCGGCGCCGCGGTCGTGGGATGCGCAACGTAACCCGGTCGGAGTTGCCGGCTACTATAGTGAGGTGATGTCGTCGCGGTCGCTCATCGTCCTCGCGCTGGTCGCCCTCTCTTGCGGCGCTCTGGGCGCGGCCTGTGACGCGCAGACGAAGTGCCAGCCTGCTTGCGCGGAGCCGGGGATCGCGGGCTCATCAGGCGGAGGCGCAGGAGGCGCAGCCGGCCGCGGCGACGGGTCCGCGCTCGGTGGCGCCGGGGACGGAGGCGGCGCCTCTGCGCTCGGTGGCGCCGGGGGGGCGACGATCGCCTGCACACCTCCCGCATCGACGATCTGCGCCCAGCCCGCCCCCAGCTTCGCCGCCGTCATCACTCCCGTCCTCGACCGCAGCTGCAACACTTGCCACGCGGACGACAACCCCGACGGCATCTGGCCGCTGCACGCCTGGGCCGACGTCGCGGCCTGGCAGCAGCTGATCATCAGCGACCTGGTCAACTGCACCATGCCGCCCCCCGACTCCGGCACCCCGTTCTCGGAATCCGAGCGCCAGCAGCTTTTCGCCTGGCTGGCGTGCAACAGCCCCGACAACTGAGGGCGTGGCGCTCAGGGTCCGCGGACGCACAACACGGGGTTGTTGTCGCTCGATGCGTCCGGAAAGACCGCGTTGCCGCCCGTCGCCTGCATCAGCAGCATCGTGGCGTCTGGACGCCAGCTCTTCGCGACGAACAGGTACGCCCCGGCCTGCTCGATGGCGAAGGGACCGCTCAGCGCCGGATTGCTCCCCCCGCTGAGTGGCGGGTACTGCAACACGCTCGCGAGCTCCTTGTAGGTGGGCACGCGCCAGTCCGTGAAACCTGCCCATGACAGCGCGTCGCAGTAAGCGAAGACGGTGGCCGGGGTGGGATCGTGGGAACCACTGTCCCCGCACCCCGGACCGAGCCGCCCCGTCAGGCACCCCTGCCACGACAGCCCGGTCGCGGGATCTTGAATGATCGGCTGGGTGCCAGAACGGACGAAGCGCGTCCCGGTATAACCGGAGGGGCCCGAGGCACCTCTGCGGACACATCGCACGCGATAGGTACCCGACTGGGGGCGATCGCTGACGATCACGGGGGTGGTCGCGCCGTACTGCACGCCGAAGACCTGGCTGGCGCTGGAGAAGTGCGACGACCAGTACTCATCGGCGGCGTGTGGGAACGCGGTCCGGTCGATGTTGAGGGGATTGCCGACCGAGTCCTGGTTGGCGGCGTTCCAATCCAGCAGGGACATCAGCTCGTACGCGTCAGGCAGGTACCAGTCCGTCTTTCCTCCCCAGGTCAACCCGTCGCAATAGGCGAGCGCATCGGTCCAGGTCATCTCCTGCTCCGTGCCGGCGGCGCAGCCATCGCCCGTCAACCCGGCGCTGCAACCCTGCCACTCCAGACCGGTCACCAGATCGGCGACGGTCGGCTCGGGCCCGTTGACCAGCAGCAGGTGCTTGTGCCCGTCGTTGGCCGGGATGTGAAAGTGAGGCGCCGGGACGTTGCACGACGTGTCGCCGCACCCCGGGGACACGCACACCCCCTGCACGCACACGTCGTACCAGCGATCGGGGTTCGTCACGACGTTGCACAAGGTGAGGTCGGGCTGCCCGGCGCAGTTCGCGACCGGGGACGTGTCGACGTCAGGCTGGCGAACCACGCTCCCAAAAGGATCCCAGTCGCCTCCGCCACCACCGAGGCCAGCGGCGCCACCCAATCCGGGTCCGTTCCCGCCGGCCGAGCTACCCGCCGTGCCACGGCCCGCCGTACCACCGTCTGCCGGCGCGGATAGGCCGCCGCCTCCTCCCGCGTCGCTACCGCCCGTTGCCGTTACCACGTGACCGTCGCTGCCACCCGCTGGTGCCGGGCCGGTGGTGCCCCCCGCGCCGCCGAGCGCCGTCGTGCCACCTGCCCCTGAGCCGCCGGAAGGGACGGCGCCCCCGGATCCGCCCTTCGAGGTCGCCGGCCTCGACGAACACGCGCCGACCAGGGCCAGCAGGATCACGCACCTTCGTCCGACCGAGCTCAGCGCCATGGGCCCCTCCGCCAATAACGCTATCAGACCAGCGACGCGGGGAGTATCGAGGCGATCCGTCCCAGGGCCTCGGCGGCGGCGAGACGGATGGAGAGCGAGCCTGGCGGCGCCATCGATTCGCGCGGGTTGATCCGGATCAGGGTCGCGCCCATCCGGCGCGCCAGCGCTTCGCCGGTGGCCCGGATCGTGGGGACCGCGGTGCCGGCGCCGCATTCGACGATCGTCAGGCGGGCGCGCGCGCCGCCCAGGTCCACCAGCCAGCGTTCGAGGCCGCGCTGCTGAGCCATGGTGCGGGAGTCGTCCCAGCCGGCGTCGCCGAACATCAGCACGTTGGGACGTGCCGGACCGCCACACCGCGCGCAGACCGGCAGCGGCTCCAGCGCGCGGAACGTCTGGGGATGCACCGCCACGTCGCCCGCGACGAACAGGCCCGCGCCGCATTCACGCTGGCACTGCCAGACGTCGATGGTGCCATGGCATTCGACGACGCGCGCGGGATCGAACCCGGCGCGCTGGAACTGGCCGTCCACGTTCGACGTCAGCACGTAGCCGCCGCGCGGGCGCCCGGCGACCCAGTCGCGCAGCCGTCCGAAGCCTTCGTGTGGCTTGGTGGCGCGGTACAGGTTCAGGCGGTGCCCGTAGAAGCCCCACGCCAGCGTGGGGTCCTGGTCGAACCAGCGCGGGTCGGCCAGATCGGCGAACGACAGCCCCAGCTTCGCGTAAGGCGGATAGGCGCGCCAGAATCCCGCGTCGCCGCGGAAGTCGGGCAGGCCGGAGTCGACGCCCATCCCCGCGCCCGCCGTGACCAGCAGGCCGTCGGCGCGGGCGATCGCTTCGGCGGCGCGCGCGACCGCCTCGTCGTGGGTCATGCCGCCGCCGGCTTGCGCACCGGCGGCCGCCAGGTCGCGCCGTACCAGGCGATGTACAGGTAGCAAACGGCCGCGATGATGAAGCAGTGGTGGATGCCGATGGCGTCCGCCAGGCTGCCCTGCACGACCGGGATCAGGGCGCCACCGACGATGGCCATGCACAAAATTCCGGAGCCCTGTCCGGTGTGCTTCCCCAGGCCATCGATGCCCAGGGTGAAGATGGTCGGGAACATGATCGAGTTGAACAAGCCCACCGCGATGATCGTCCACATCGCCACGTGGCCGGTGGTCAGCATCGACGTCACCACCAGCAGCGCCGCGATCAGCGCGTGGACAGCCAGCAGCTTGCCGGGGCGGAACAGGCGCAGCGTGGCGATGCCGATGAAGCGACCCACCATGGCCCCAAACCAGTAGAGCCCGACGTAACGGGCGCCGGCCGCTTCGGCCAGCCCCGCGATGTTCGGCTCCTTCAAGTAGTTGACCAGGAAGCTACCGATCGCGACCTCGGCCCCCACGTACACGAAGATGCCGACCGCGCCCAGCAACAACGGGCGGTAGCTCCAGGCGCTGCCCCCTGCGTGCCCGCCGACCTGATCTCCGCCCCCACCTCCACCGCTGGCCGCATCGATCTTGGGCAGCTTGAACATCCCCATCGCCACCGCCAGCACCACCAGCGCAACCGCCAGGCCTAGATACGGCGTTTGCACCGACGATGCCTCGACGCGCTGGTAGGCCGCGAGGGCGGCCGGCGCCATCTGCTTCAGCTCGGCCTGCGACTTCACGGCGGTCGCCAGGATCACCGCCGACCCGAACAGCGGCGCGACGGTGGTCCCCAGCGAGTTGATGGCCTGGGTCATGGTCAGACGGCTGGACGCCGTCTCGGGCCTGCCCAGCACAGCCACGTACGGATTCGCCGCCACCTGCAGCAAAGTGATGCCGGCGGCCAGCACGAACAGCGCGCCCAGGAACAGCGGATACGAGCGCGCCCCGGCGGCCGGATAGAACAGCAGGCAGCCGACGCCGGCGGTCAGCAGGCCGATGACGATTCCGATCTTGTACCCCAGCTTGTTGACGATGGTGCCTGCGGGCAGCGACACCACGAAGTACGCGGTGAAGAACGCGAACTGGATCAGCATCGCCTGCGTGTAGTTCAGCTCGAACACCGCCTTCAGGTGCGGGATGATGATGTCGTTCAGGCAGGTCAGGAAGCCCCACATGAAGAACAGCGACGTCAGCACCGCGAGCGGCGCCGCGTAACTCTTGCCGCCGTCCGACGCGGGCGGCACGTAGACGTTCGTCGGTACGGGAGCGGATCCACCGGCCATGCGATCTCCTCTGAAATAGGGACGACCCGAAGGGGACGGACACGTTAGCCGGGCCTGGCGGGCCCGACAACTTAGCCGCGGCGCAGGCGTTCCAGCGTGACGGCCGAGCCGCCGGTGATGCGCACCGTCTTGCGCCGCCCCGTCTCGCCGCGAACGATCTGGACCGAGCGCCGAGGCACGCCGAACGCCTCGGCCAGCGCGTCGATCACGGCGGCGTTCGCGGCGCCGTCTACCGGCGGTGCGGTCACCGCCACGCGCAGGCGCTCCCCCAGCATCCCGCCCACGGCGATTCGCGACGCGCGGGGCACGACCTGGATGTCGACCGTCAGCGCGTCGCTCACGACTGGCGGACGGCGCTGGCCGACTCCGCGGCCGGCCTGCTCTCGGTCTTGACCTCGGGCGGTCGCACCGGCAAGTCCAGCGTGAAGCGCGCCCCCTTCCCCACCCCGTCGCTGTGCACGAACAGCGCCCCGCCCAGCTCGCGCGCGGTCAGCGCCGCGCTGTACAGGCCGATGCCGTGGCCGTCCTTCCGGGTGGTGAAGCCGTTGTCGAAGATGCGGCCCAGGTTCTCGTGCGCGATGCCGCTGCCGTTGTCCGCCACCACGATGCGGACGCGGTTCCCGGCGCGATCCCCCTTTGGCGTGTCGACGCGGACGACGATGCGCGGCGGCTGGCTGTCCGGCGTCTTACCGTCGCAGGCGTACTTGGCGTTGCCCAGCAGGTTGACCAGGATCTGCAGCACCTTGTGCTTCTCGATCATCAGCGTGGGCGCCGGCGAGTACTCGCGCACCACCGTGATGCGGTGACGCTCCAGCGCCTCGCGGTTGATGCGCAGGGCGTCCTCGATCAGCGTCTC
>Ga0070679_100005207_pt1 | contig 12032 bp, 11 predicted proteins | sample KBSC63BmetaG_FD_65652 | JGI IMG/M metagenome (GOLD analysis project Ga0070679, IMG submission 65652) | Corn rhizosphere microbial communities from Kellogg Biological Station, Michigan, USA - KBS C6-3B metaG | ecosystem: Host-associated > Plants > Roots > Rhizosphere | place: USA: Michigan... | reverse complement strand
AACTTCGCGTTCGAGCCCGAGCAGCATCGCCGCGCCACCGGCGACGACGATGCGCAGCACGAGATCGAGCAGCGGGAGGTGGCGCATGAGCGACGGATACCCACGTTGACGGCCAGCACGCGCGTCGCGGCGTAACGTGAGGACGCCCGGCCGGGGGAACCCTCCAGTCGGGCGTGGAGGCAGGCGCGTGAGACTGGGCATTCTGGACGTCGGGTCCAACACTGTGCACCTGCTGGTGGTGGACGCGGAGCCCGGTGCTGCGCCGGTTCCCGCCTCCGACCAGCGCTGGGACTCCCCGCTGCTGCACCAGCGGGACGAGGACCACTCGGTGACATCCGACGGCCAGGACGAGCTGGTCTCGGTCATCGAAGAGGCGCATGCACATGCCCGCGAGCTCGGCGTCGCCGACTTCTCGGCCTTCGCCACCTCTGCCTTCCGCGACGCGTCCAACGCAGACGACCTGCTGGAGCGGGTGCGGAAGCAGACGGGTGTCGACCTGCATGTCCTCGATGGGGAGGACGAGGCGCGGCTGACGTTTCTCGCCGCCCGCCGGTGGCTGGGCTGGGGGAGTGGCCGGCTGCTCATGGTCGACATCGGCGGCGGGTCGCTCGAGCTCGCCGCAGGTGCCGACGAGGCGCCCGAGCACGTCGCCTCGTTGCCGCTGGGCGCGGCGCGGCTCACTCGCGACCACCTCCCGGGCGACCCATCGAAGGGCAAGGAAGTCGAGGCGCTGCGGGACTTCGTCAGCGCCGCCATCGCCGAGCGAATTCGTCCGTTTCGCTCCGACGGCTGCGACGTCGCGGTGGGTACGTCGAAGACCCTTCGCTCACTGGCGCGGGTAGCGGGTGCGGCGCCGTCCGCCGAGGGGCCTTACGTGCGCCGGGTCCTCTCCGCCGCCGACGCCGAACGGCTCGTCGACAAGCTCGCGGGGCTCGCGGCGAAGGACCGCGCCAAGCTCCCTGGTGTCTCCAGCCGGCGCGCACCGCAGCTGCTCGCCGGCGCGATCGTCGCGAGCACGACGATGAGCCTGCTCGACATCGACGAGCTGCAGATCTGTCCCTGGGCGCTGCGTGAAGGCGTCATCCTGGCGCGGCAGGACTGGATGACCGTTTGGTGACACTCCTCCGGCTCGTTCCGAGTCGGGCTCGGCGTTCACCTCGCTGACGCGCATACTCAGAACGCGGATGGTGCTGTTCATCTTGACCTGACACCATGCATCGGTGCCTCCCGTGCTCGGGTGCTATGCGCTCAAAGGCGGCGTCGGCAAGACCTCAGCCGCCGTCAACATGGCGTGGCTGGCTGCGCAAGGTGGCCGGCGTACGTTGCTCTGGGATCTCGACCCACAGGCTGCCGCCACCTTCCTGCTGCGGGCCAAGGCAAAGGTCAAGGGCGGCACCGCAAAGCTGCTGCGGGGAGACACCGACCCCGCGGCGGTCATCAAGAGCACGGCGTACGACGGTCTCGACCTGCTGCCGGCGGAGGCGCTCTACGAGACAGCGGACGTCGACCTCGATGCGGCGAAGAAGAGCAGTCGCCGCGTCGAGCGTGTGCTGCGGGAGGTCGGCGAAAGCTACGACATGTTCGTCCTCGACTGCCCGCCGGGACTGTCGCTCATGTCGGCGAACATCCTTCACGCTGCCGACGTGTTGCTCGTGCCCTTGGTTCCGTCACCGTTGTCGTTGCGGACGTTGGACCAGGTCGTCGACTTCGTCGCCGCCAACCGGGCCGACGGCACCCGTGTCCTCGCGTTCCTCTCGATGGTCGACAACCGGCGGGCGCTGCACAGGGACGTCATGCGGCTCGTCGCCGACCGTTACGGCGACGTGGCGCGGGCCGTGATCCCGGCGTCGGCGACCATCGAGCGGATGGGGCAGCGGCGCGCACCGGTCGTCGAGTGGGCAGCCCACACGAGAGCAGCCGAGGCGTATCGCGAGCTGTGGGGAGAAGTGCTCGCTCGGCTCGACCCGCAGACGGCTACGGCGCCGGCCCGCTGAGTGGCTCGGTCAGGCGAGCCGTTGATGGACGCCGCGTGGTTCGTCGACGATGACGAACTGCAGCCGGAGCACGCGCTGTAGCCCGCGCCTTCGCAGAACCGTGGTCAGGCGCGCCGACGGGTTGATGCACACCAGGGTCGCATCCAGCTGGCGCGCCAGCCGGTGGAGGCCGACGAGCAGCCCGAGACCGGCCGCGTCCACGTGATCGACCTCGTCCAGCCAGAGCCGTACCAGGTCATGGGCGATGAAGGCTCCTTGCACGGTTGCCCGTATGTCCTGACACGTGGCTACGGTCAAGAGGGCACCCACGTGGACGTCGGCGATCTTGTCATGATGCATGTGCACAACGTTGCTTGGACCGCTCCCTGTCCCGCATCGTCCTTACCGGATGAACTGCGGGTCAGGTGACGGTCTCGAAGCGCTCGGCGGACACGATGCGTAGCTTGCCGTTCCCAGCGATGTGCAGCACCCAGAACGCGCCCTTGCGCGTCGAGGTGTCCGCCGGCGCGTCGTGCGCGAGGGCCCGGCACAGCTGGGCGACGAGGTCCGGCATCGTCTTGCCCTGGCTGCACACGACGACCGGCTCGCGTTCGGTGACGAGGGCGAGAAGCCGTTCGACCGCGCGTTCCGGCTGGGCTGCGAACCCGCTCTCCGAGACGAGCGGTTCGCTCTCGACCGGCACATGATGGGTCTCGGCGTAGGGACCGACCGTCTCCAGGCAGCGCAGCACGTCCGCCGACAGCACCCGCCGTACGTTCAACAGGTCGAGCAGCGGCACGAGCGCCTGCGCCTGCGCAAGTCCTTCGGCGTCGAGAGGACGTTCGCGGTCGTCGCCCGACCACGCCGCCCGCTCTCCCGCACTCCCATGCCGGACGAGCACAAGCGGCCACGTCGGATCGGCGTCGCGCGCGAACTCCGCCACGATCGCGCGGTCGCGAGCCGGGTGCAGGAACTGTTGCGCCTCGCGCGGCGGCAGCCACATGAGCTGGTCGACCTCGTCGGTGGGCGTGAACGCGCCGCCGTCTCTTGCCATCGCCCAGTAGCGAACGCGCTTGGGCTCGCCGTCCTTGGCGTAGCGGATCTGGCCCAGCCGCCGGCCAGGAACGCCGACGTGACCGGTCTCCTCCCAGACTTCGCGCACGGCGCCGATCAGCGGATGTTCGTCACGTTCCAGCTTGCCCTTGGGCACTGACCAGTCGTCGTACTTCGGTCGGTGGACCAGTGCGACCTCGACGCCGACGCCTCCGAAAGCGGGTCGCCACAGCACCCCACCTGCTGCCTCGATGATGCGGCCTGTCGGCGGCATCAGCCGCGCAACCACTTTCGGTGCGCCGGCTGCGACGTCTCGGCCCACAGTCGCGGGAACTTTTCGCGGGTGCGTGTGATGGCCTGCTGCTCGCGCCCATAGAGCAGTCCGAAGGTGAACGCCGCGGGGCCGGCGCGCGGGCCGATCGCGAGCCGCCGCAGTGTGTCGGCGGCGACCGCCGCGTCCTGGTGCTCGCCGAGCAGCTCCTGGATCTCCTCCGCCTTCACCGCCAGCCGCTTCGCGTCCTTGCCGAAGAAGGGCGCGACTGCCTCCGACGCATAGCGCACCTGCTTCGCCGCAATGCGTGCCTTGTGCCAGTGCTCGTCCGTCGCGTCCGCCCTCTTCAGATGAGCCGCGGCCCGGGCCAGCCGCCGCCACGCCAACGCTACGCACTCAGGAACCGCTTCCGCGGTAGCCGCCTCGGCACGTTGCGTCGTCATCGGGTCCCACGCCGCGTCTACCAGCCGGTCGACGAGGGCGAGATAACGCTCGGTGCGCAGCGTCTCGACGGCGTGCACCTGGGCCGCGACGAGGTCGCCGCCCACTTGAGCCTGGATGCGCGCCGCCGCGGTGCCGAGCACGAGCTCCGGCGGCAGTCGGTCGAGCGAGCGCTGCAACCGGGCGAGCAGCACCTCGCCGTCGCGTGCGCCGCCGAGGGAGTCGGCGACCCATTTGAGCTCCTCGCGTAAGGAGTTCGCCCAGGTCTCGTCGACGAGCGGCCGGAACGTCTTCAAGGCGCTGCGCAGCCGACGCGCGGCGACGCGCATCTGGTGCACGCTGTCGTCCTCCCCGCGGCGCAGGCGCGGGTCCTGGCTCATGAAGATCCGCACGTAGCGGCGCAGGATCGCTTGCACCGCAAGCCGGGCCGGCGCGCGGACGTCGACATCCGCGGGCGGGGGCGGGTCGGGCTCCGCAGTCGCTTTCGGGCCGAGCGCGCGCACGACTTTCGGCACGAACTCACCGCCGACCGCGCCCGCGGACCGCAAGACGTTGCCGACGGTGCGCAGCACCTCGCGCTCGCCGTCCGCCGACTCCACCTCGATCTCGCGGAACCGGCCCGCCACATGGCCTTGGCTGAGCACCGACACGACATCGTCGGTCAGCTCGGCGCGCACCCTTTCGTCGGCGCCGCGCAGCCGGTACGTCGTACGTGTGGTCACCAGTGTCGCGACCGGACCGAGCACGGCGCCGCGCACGTGCACCGACACGAGGTCGTGCAGCTGCTCAGGAACAGCGCTCTCGAGGCCGGCAGCGTGCAGCTCCTCGCGCACACCGGTGCTGGTGTCGGGGACTGCGGCTTCCTGCACAGGCAGCTTCAAGTGCCAGCCGTCGCTCGCACCTTCGCCGGTGCGGTAGCGCAGAGTGATGCCTTCGCGAGCCAGCCGGAGATCCGTGGTGTCCCAGTAGACCGCCCGGAGCTCTCGGACGACCGGGTTGTCGACGGAAGCGATGCCGGTCTGCCGGCCGGTCAGATCCGGGATCTGGAACGGCGGGTGAACCCGGAACTTCGCCTCGACCTCGGTGCCCGTCCGGATCGAGTCGGCCTCGGCTGCCCGGTCAAGCACTGCGGGTCTCGCGCGCCTCGGCGTCCACGCGGGCGTGGCGCCGAACCAGCGCCTCCTGGTAGTCCGTGAGCCGTTTACCGTCCCCGCCGGTGATGTCCCGGCGCCACGAGCCGTCGGGAAGCAGCTCCCAGCCACTGATCCTCGGGTCGAGGGCAAGGTCGAGTACGGACCGAATCTGTCGGCGAACCTCGGGGTCGCGCAGCCGGGCGAGGGCCTCGACGCGACGGTCAAGGTTGCGGTGCATCATGTCGGCGCTGCCGATCCAGACGTCGTCGTCGCCGCCGTTGAGGAACCGGAAGATCCGGGAGTGCTCGAGGAACCTGCCGACGATGCTGCGGACGCGGATGGTCTCGGACAGGCCGGGCACCTGCGGCCGTAGCGCGCACATGCCGCGAACGATGAGGTGGACGGGGACGCCGGCCTGTGATGCGTCGTAGAGCGCGTCGATGACCTTCTCGTCGACGAGGCTGTTGACCTTGACCCAGATCCCGCTCTCGCGCCCGTCACGCGCGTGGTCGGCCTCTCGCTCGATCATGTCGATGATGCCGCCGCGCAGGCTGTCGGGCGCGACGAGCAGCGTCGCGTAGTTGGTGTGCTTCGTGTAGCCGGACAGGTGGTTGAACAGGTCGGCCACGTCGCTGCCGAGCTCCTCGTCGGCAGTGAGCAGACCGATGTCCTCGTAGATACGCGCGGTCTTCGGGTTGTAGTTGCCGGTGCCCACGTGTGCGTAGCGGCGCAGGCTGCCGTCGCTTTCCTGACGTACGACGAGGGAGAGCTTGGCGTGCGTCTTGAGGCCGACCATGCCGTAGACGACATGACAGCCGGCGTGCTCGAGCGCGCGGGCCCACTTGATGTTCGCGTGCTCGTCGAACCGCGCCTTGATCTCGACGACCACGAGCACCTGCTTGCCGGCGTCTGCGGCGTCGATCAGTGCATCGACAATCGGCGAGTCGCCGCTGGTGCGGTAGAGCGTCTGCTTTATGGCGAGCACCGCCGGGTCGGCCGCCGCCTGCTCGACGAAGGCTTGCACGCTGGTCGCGAACGAGTCATAGGGGTGGTGGACGAGAACGTCGCCCTGGCGCAAGGCAGCGAAGACGTCACCGGGTTGCTGCGTCCCGTCCGAGCCGCGAAGCCGGGGGTGCGTGGTCGGTACGAACGGAGAGTCCTTCAACGCCGGGCGGTCGATGTCGGTGATCGGCCACAGCCCACCAAGGTCCAGTGGGCCCGGCGCGCGGTAGAGCTCCGGCTCGCCGATGTGCAGCTCGCGCACCAGGAGCTGCAAGACACGGTCGCTCATGCTCTCCTCTACCTCGAGCCGCACCGGTGGCCCGAAGCGGCGCCGTTGCAGCTCGCGCTCGAGTGCCTTCAGGAGGTTCTCGACGTCCTCCTCCTCGACCTCCACGTCTTCGTTGCGGGTGACGCGGAACGCGTGTGTCTCCAGCACCTCCAGCCCGGGGAACAGCTCGGGCAGGTGCGCTGCGATCACATCCTCGAGCCGCACGAACCGCGTCTCACCGACCTCCACGAAGCGCGGCAGCAGCGGCGGCACTTTGACACGCGCGAAGTGCTCGCTGCCACTGTCGCGGTCGCGCAGGAACACAGCGAGGTTGAGCGACAGTCCCGAGATGTAGGGGAACGGGTGGGCCGGGTCGACCGCGAGCGGCGTCAACACCGGGTAGACGCGTTGCTCGAACATCTCGTCGACGTACTTGACCTCATCCGGTGTGAGCTCGTCGTACCGGAGCAGGCAGATGCCCTCGGCGCGCAGTGCCGGGGCGAGCTCGTCGCGGAACAGTCGCGCGTGCCGCTCGACCTGGTCGTGCACGCGCCGCGCGATGAGGTCGACCTGCTCACGCGGCGTCAATCCGCTCGGACCGGCGACGGCGATCCCGGTGGCGATCAGGCGGTGAAGACCGGCCACGCGCACCATGAAGAACTCGTCGAGGTTGCCGGCGAAGATGGCCGCGAACCGCACCCGTTCGAGCAACGGCTGGTCCGGATCGGTCGCGAGCGCCAGCACCCGCTCGCTGTAGTCGATCCAGCTCGACTCGCGGTCGAGGAACCGGTCGTCCGGCCGTTGCGGCGATCGCGGCGGGAGCGGCTCGAGCTCCTCGAGCTCCTCGGCCAGCTCCTCCGCGTACCGGGGCACGTCGGGCGCACTCGCCGGCTGCGGTTGGCTGGTCATAAGGCGAGCGTGGCACTAAATCCTTGCGTCTTCATTCGGCCGAAAGAACTAGAGGTGAACGCGGGGTGAACAGATGGCGGTTCCCACGCTGCCGCGAAATGTCACAGGCCATTGGCTCTTGTCAGGTGCGCTGGAGCGAGTGCCACAGTGTGGTCGGCGCACAGCAGGGTGTCTACTCGGGAGGGGCTATGTCCGCTACGTCTTTGCCGGTAGAAAAGCAGGTGGAGCACGTGGCGGAGCGCCTGGTCCACGACTTCGCGGGCAGCGTCGAGGACGCCGAAGTACGCAGCCTCGTCAGCGCCAGCTACTCGGCGTTCTCCCACGCGAAGGTGCAGCAGTTCGTGCCAGTGCTCGTCGACCGGTCGGTGCGCCAGCAGCTCCGTAGTCGGCTCTGACTACTCGACGTAGACACGCTCGCCGGTCACGAGGTAGATGACGCGACGGGCCACGGACACTGCGTGGTCACAGAATCGCTCGTAGTAGCGGCCGCAGAGGGTGACGTCGATCGCCCGCTCGATCCCGCCATCCCACGCCGGCTCGAGCAGCACGCCGAAAAGCCGTCGGTGCAGCTCGTCCATCATGTCGTCGTCGCGCTCCAGCTGCGCTGCGTCCGCGATGTCGCGTGACTCGATGACGTCCGCGCACTTTGCACAGATGCTCTCTGCGATGGCGCCCATCTCCCGAACGGTGGAATGCAGCTCCTGCGGGATGGCCGGTGCAGGGTGTCTGCGCCGGGCCACCTTCGCGATGTGGAGAGCAAGATCGCCCATGCGCTCCACGTCCGAGACCATGCGCAGGCTGGTGATGATGATCCGCAAGTCGCTGGCGACGGGCTGCTGACGCGCCAGCAGTGTCAGTGCCCGCGCTTCCACGTCGGCGTACAGCTGGTCGATCGCCAGGTCACCGTCGATGACGGCCTCGGCCGCAGTGAGGTCGGTGTCCAGGAGCGCCACGGTTGCTCGCCCCACGGCCGCACCGGCGAGCCGCGTGATCTCCACCAGTGACTTGGTGATCCCGTCGAGGTCCTCGTGATAGAGATCGCGCACCGTTGGAGCGTAGATCCGGAGAGAGTGCGACTGAAGACGCGAAGATGAATGGCGAGCGACGGCACGCTGAACGGTTGGTTGTTCACGGAAGGCAACGCGCCGGCCGGCTCGCGCGTACATAGTGTTGTGGTGCGCCCCCTCCTCGCAGTGACCGTGGTCACGGCTGCCGTCCTCGCGGTGCCGACCGCGCTACCCGCAACGACGGCGGTCGCCGCGACGCCGGCCGGCTCGAACGCCGCCGCGGTGATGGCGGGCCTGAGCCAGGCGCAGCGCGTCGGGCAGCTGCTGATGGTGTCGGCCTCGCTGTCCGGTGTCTCGCAGACCACCAAGGACGCCATCACCCGCTATCACGTCGGGTCGGTGATCCTCGCCGGGCGCAGCTCCGCCGGTGTGTCCGAGATCAGGCGGATGACGAACGGGCTGCAGCAGCTCGCGACGGCACCGGCGACCGGCGGGGTGCCGCTGTTCGTCGCCACCGACCAGGAGGGCGGCCAGGTCCAGACCTTGTCCGGGCCGGGATTCTCGACCATCCCGACGGCCGTCCGGCAGGGCACGTTCTCCACCACCACGCTGCGCAACGACTGGGTGCGGTGGGCCGGCCAGCTGGCGGCGGCCGGCGTGAACCTCGACCTCGCGCCCGTGCTCGACACCGTGCCTCCGGGCTCGACGTCGACCAACCAGCCGATCGGCAGGTACCAGCGCGAGTACGGCACGAACCCCTCGACGGTCAAAGCGGCTGGGCTGAGCGTCGTACGCGGCATGCATGCGGGCGGCATCGAGGCGACCGTGAAGCACTTCCCCGGGCTGGGTCGGGCCAGCGGCAACACCGACACGACGTTCGGCGTCGTCGACAACGTGACGACGCGTCACGACGCTTACATCGCTCCGTTCGCGGCGTCCACGCGCACTGCGGACGCCGGCGTGGTGATGGTGTCGCTCGCGACGTACAAGAAGATCGACGGGAGGCGCGCGGTGTTCTCGCCGACCGTGATCGGCGGCATGCTGCGCCATGACCTCGGCTTCACCGGCGTGGTCATCAGTGACGCCATGAACGCGGTGGCGCTGCGCGACGTGTCACCCGGCCAGCGCGCGGTGCGTTTCGTCGACGCCGGGGGCGACCTCGCGCTCACCGACAAGCCGTCCGACATCAAGGCGATGGCGAGTGCCCTGCTGTCGCGGGCGCAGTCCGACACGAAGTTCCGAGCGAAAGTGAATGCCGCGTGCCTGCGTGTGCTCATCGCGAAGCAGCGCCTCGGGCTGCTCGCCGGCGCGCTCGCCGCGGCGGCCGACAGCACCCGTCTCTACCTCGCCGAGCAGACGACGACGCACCACGTGAGCCTGGCCGTCCGCGACGCCGGCGGCTGGGGTGCGCCCGTGGACCTGGGCGGCGGATCGGCGCACGCGCCGGGTCTCGCCGCGCTTCCCGGCGGAGGCGTCGAGGTGGCACGGGTGACGCGCTCCGGTGCTGTGGCGGTGCGCTCCTACGTTCCCGGCGGATCGGCGACCTCCTGGCAGTCCCTGGGCGGGTCGGCCGTCTCGTCGGCGGCGGTTGCCGTCGCAGGGGATGGGCGGATGGCCGTCGTCGCGGTCTTCAGTGACGGCAAGCTGCACGTGCGCAACTTCACGCCCGGCCGTGGATGGGGATCCTGGTCCGGGCTCGGCGGCTCCTTCATCGATGCCGCGCCGGCGCTGGTGTTCCTGCCCTCCGGTGACCTGGCGGCCTACGCCGTCGGGCCGACGCAGAGCGTCTACCGCAAGACCCGCCACGCGGGTTCCTGGTCCGGCTGGTCGTCGGTGGGCGGCCTCGCCGACTCGGGCGTGGCAGCAGTCGTTGCCGGCGGTGGCGACGTCTCGTTGCTCATCCGCTCGAGCAACGAGACCCTGCGCACAGCGGCGGTTGGTGTCACGCGCTGGAGCACGGTCGGCGGAGCGCGTCCGGCCGGCGCTCCCGCGGCGGCGCAGACGGCGCCCGGTGTGCTGACGGTCGTGCTCGAGGGCTCCGACGGCAAGCTCCATCTGGCCACGCGGTCAGGCGCGACGTGGAGCACCTGGTCAGCGCTGCCCTTCGACTGAGCGGCTGGCGGTTCCCCATCTGTCATGCTCTCCGCCGTGCCCGACATCGACCGTGTGCTCGACCGTGCCCGTGAACGCGCTCTCGGCCAGGGCCGCGGCTTGGAGGAGGCAGATCTCCTCGCCTGTCTGCAGGTCGACGACGCGCGGCTCACCGAGCTGCTGCAGCTGGCGCACGACGTCCGTCTGCGCTGGTGTGGCGACGAGGTCGAGGTCGAGGGAATCGTGTCGGTCAAGACCGGCGGCTGCCCGGAGGACTGTCACTTCTGCTCGCAGTCCGGGTTGTTCGACTCGCCGGTGCGTGCGGCTCATCTCGACGTCGACGAGCTCGTTCGAGCCGCCCGGGAGACGAGGTCCACCGGTGCGACCGAGTTCTGCATCGTGGCCGCGGTGCGCGGACCCGACGAACGACTGCTCGCGCAGGTGCGCGCCGGGGTCGAGGCGATCCGGGGCGACGGGAACGACGTGAACATCGCCTGCTCGCTGGGCATCCTCACGCCCGCGCAGGTCGACGAGCTGGTCGCCATCGGCGTACACCGCTACAACCACAATCTCGAGACCGCACGTTCGCACTTCCCATCGGTCGTGACGACGCACACCTGGGAGGAGCGTTGGGCGACGCTCGCGCTCGTGCGTGCGGCCGGGATGGAGGTGTGTTGCGGCGGCATCATCGGGATGGGCGAGACCGTCGAGCAGCGGGCGGAGTTCGCTGCGCAGCTCGGCGAGCTGGCGCCGCACGAGGTGCCGATGAACTTCCTCGACCCCCGTCCTGGGACACCGTTCGCTCATCTGCCCGTGGTCCCGGCCGGTGACGCGTTGCGTGCGATCGCGACGTTCCGGCTGGCGCTGCCCAGGACGATCCTGCGATTCGCCGGTGGGCGCGAGCTGACCCTGGGCGACCTCGGGACCCGCGACGGGCTGCTCGGCGGCATCAACGCAGTGATCGTCGGTAACTACCTGACCACCCTCGGCCGCTCGGCGCGAGAGGATCTCGCGCTCTTGGACGAACTCCGGATGCCCATCAAGGCCTTGTCGTCGACCCTCTGACGTGGTGACGTCGTGTCTTTCTGCGTCCGGTGCGGTGAGCCCACACCCGATCGGGATCACGCCGAGTGCGCGGAGCGGCTGCGGTTCGAGCCGCCGCGGCACTGCCCCGAGTGCAGTCGCCGCCTGATCGTCCAGGTCACGCCGCTTGCCTGGACCGCTCGGTGTTCACGTCACGGTGACGTGGCGCAGCTTGTCGGGGTCGGCGATGAGGTCGAGCGCGGCGATGCGGCCGTCGACGACGGTGAAGCCGACGACGCCCAGCAATGAGCCGCGCGCGGACACGGCACCGGCCTGACCGTTGACGAGCGCCGGGGTCGCATAGGGGATGAAGGTCGGCGCGCGCCGCGCTGACGAAGGCGTCGACGACCCGGCGAACGGGACGCCGAACACGTCGTGCAGTCGCGAGCTGTTGGCGGCATCAGCGCGTTCCAGCTCGGCGCCCTCATGATGGCGGCGTCTTTGCGCGGCTCGCACTTCCACACAGTGGCAGCGGCGTCGCCGGCGGCCGCGTGACGGGTTGGTACATTGCGCGGCCATGAGAGTGGACGCAGGCCTGGCCTTCACCAACAGTGTCGACGCGCGGGACGCGGCCGCCGAGGCCGAACGCGCCGGCTACGCCGCCGTGTGGACCAGCGAGGTCAAGCACGACCCGCTGACCGGGCTCGCGCTCGCTGCCACCTCCACGGACAGCATCGAGCTCGGCACCGCGATCGTGGTCGCGTTCGCGCGCACTCCGATGGAGCTCGCGGTGCAGGCCAATGACGTGCAGATGCTGTCCGGCGGGCGGCTGCTGCTCGGGCTCGGCTCGCAGATCCGCGC
>Ga0070679_100005206_pt1 | contig 12033 bp, 9 predicted proteins | sample KBSC63BmetaG_FD_65652 | JGI IMG/M metagenome (GOLD analysis project Ga0070679, IMG submission 65652) | Corn rhizosphere microbial communities from Kellogg Biological Station, Michigan, USA - KBS C6-3B metaG | ecosystem: Host-associated > Plants > Roots > Rhizosphere | place: USA: Michigan... | reverse complement strand
GCGACCCAGCGTCGCCGCCCGGGCGTGGAGCGCCGCGGCGCAGGCGAAGCCCGTCATCGCGGGCATATGCACATCGACGAACGCCACGGTGATCGGCTTGGCTTCGAAAAGTCCAAGCGCCGCCGCGCCGCTGTCGGCCATCACCGGCAGAAACCCCGCCCACTCGAAGCAGCACGCGAGTGCCATCCGGACGGTACTCTCGTCGTCGACGATGAGTACCGTCCGTTGTCCCGGGAAATCCGATGCCGGCGTCATGGCCGGGGTATCGCTTCGGCCGCCGCTGAATCGGATGGGTTAATACGTGACGCTGCGCTCCTCACGATTTTGTCTGGTTTTCCGGACAATACCGCGCCGATCACCTGATACGGTCAAGTCTGGAATTCCAGACAAGTGGCCGAACTAAAAAATATTGTAGGACCCCGCGTGCGCGAGCTGCGCCACCGCATGGGCTGGTCCCAGGAGACGCTGGCGGCGAAATGCCAAATGGCCGGCTGGGATATTTCTCGCAGCATCGTGGCCGCGATCGAGGGGCGGGTCCGCTGGGTGGGGGACTTCGAATTGGTTTCGCTCGCCGCCGTGTTTCAAGTTGCCCCGGCCGAACTCTTCCCGGCGGGAGAGCGGCTGCACGAGCTGTCCGTGAAACCGGCGGCGCGACGCGCGCGGACGGGCACGCCCGCGTGACGCGCCGGGCCGCGCGCGCGACGCAGTGCCACTCGAGCCGCAGGGGGGCGTATCCAAAACTTGGGTTCCGAAGGTGCAAAATGCACCGAAACGGGGCTAATACCCCTGACCCGTTTGTTCAGGGTGCCGGTCGATGGGCGCAGCAAGAGCCATGTACCCGGTGAAAACCATCGTCGACTTCCTGCTTTCCGGTGTGAGCCGCATTCCGCGCGCGGAGCGCATCGACGCGTTGTGCTCCATGTTCGCCGGGCTCCTCCCGGAGATGTCCGAGGCGGATATCGCCATCGCGCGCGAACAGGTGATCGCCCGCTTCTGGGGCGATCCCGACATATCCGACCCGGTGGTGGATTTGATCGACGGCCACGTGGCCTTGCGCGCGATCGTCAATGGCTCCTCCGTGTCGGCGAGCGAATCCCGCCCACCCTTCGGCTGACCCGCAGCCTCCCTTTCCAATCTGCCGCGCCGGCCCCAATCGGTCGCCGCCCACCGGCGACGCGACGCTTTACGCGTTCTTCAACGCGATCTCCATGATGATCGTGCCGGCCTTGCGGCATCGATCGACCGCGCGCTCGATCAACTCGTACAGCCGTTGGCTGATGATCATTTCCTTCGCGGTGAAATCGCTGCGATAGAGTTCCTGCAACAGGCGGAGCATCATCTTGTCGGCATCGCCTTCCGCGGTTTGCAGCCGATCGTTCGCGGCCGCGATTTCCTTCACATCCGCTTTCTTCAACAACAGATCCAGCATCGCGGTGAGCGCTTCCGCCGCCGCCGTGAGGAGGGCGACTTGACGGAGAAAAGCGTCATGCGGCAGCCGTCCGGGATAAATCGAGATCCGCTCAACTAGCTTCTCGACCGTCTTGGGCACCCGATAAAGGGCGAACGCGAGCGCTTGGATGTCGTTGCGATCGAAGGGCGGGACGAGGGCCTTGTTGAGTTCGGTGATCGTTTCGCTGCGAATCGCCTTTTGGCGGCGCCGCGATTCGGCAAACGCACTCAGGTGGTCGGCGGAGCCGCCATCGCGCAAGGTCGACAGATACTCGCTCAGCAAGCGGACACTCGTGCGCGCTTCGTTGGCGCTGGCGGCGAGCAAGTCGTAAAACTTGTCATCCTTGCCGATGAGGCGATGCCACAGATGGATGAGCGTGCGCTGCATGGCGGCCACCGTATGAGGGCCGAGCGCCGATGCAAAGTCTCTCTCGCCCTGGCGGTTCAACGATGCCGCGCGGCCGCGCCTCAGAGCAGCGTTTGCTGGTCGCTGCCTGCCGCGAGCGGTTTTAGCCCAACGGCCGTGTAACCGCGGGTCGTGAGGACGCGGCCCTGCGGCGTGCGTTGCAGATAACCTTCCTGAATCAAAAACGGCTCGTGCACCTCCTCGAGGGTCTCCGCTTCCTCGCCGACCGCGACCGCGATGGTGCTCATGCCGACAGGACCGCCCCGATAATTTTCGGCCATGACGCGCAGCATGCGTTTGTCCATTTCGTCGAGCCCGGTCGCATCGATCTCGAGCAGCTCGAGCGCGCGCGCGGCGACCGGCTGCGTGATCGCGCCATTGGCGCGTTCCTGGGCGTAGTCGCGGACGAAATTGATCAGGTTGTTGGCGACGCGCGGCGTGCCGCGGGAACGCGCCGCGATCTCGTTGGCCCCGCCGTCGTCGACCGCCACGTTCAGCAACGCGCAGCTTCGGCGGACGATGCCGACCAGCGTCGCGCGGTCATAATAGTCGAGCCGCGTTTGCAGCGTGAACCGCGAGCGCAACGGCGCGGTCAGGAGGCCCGCTCGCGTGGTGGCGCCGACCAGCGTGAAGCGTGGAATCGTGAGCCGCACGCTGCGGGCGTTCGGGCCCTGGTCGATCATGATATCGAGCCGGAAATCCTCCATTGCGGAATAGAGGTACTCCTCGACCGTCTTCGGGATGCGGTGGATCTCGTCGATGAAAAGGATGTCGCCCTCCTCGAGATTGGTGAGCAGCCCGGCGAGATCGCCGGCCTTTTCGACCACGGGCCCGGAGGTCACGCGCACGTTTTTTCCCAGCTCGTTGCCGAGGATGAACGCGAGGGTCGTTTTGCCGAGGCCGGGCGGCCCCGACAGCAGGATATGGTTCAACGGATCGCCGCGGCGCTTGGCGGCGCCGACCATGACCTGCAGTCGTTCGACCGTTTTCGGTTGGCCGTGAAAATCGCCGAAGGAGAGAGGACGCAGCGCCGCCTCCGCCGGCGACACCGGTGCGGCGAGCGCGCTCGTGATGAAACCAAGGCCCTTCGAGGATTCCGGCGTCGGCATGGGATGGGGGAGCGGCCTCAGGGTAAGCAGCGAAGCAAAGAAGCAAAGATCCGAAAAAGAGTATGCATCAGATCGGCTTCGTTGCTCCTTCGCGGCGAAGGGGCCGGCCGCGGTCCGCGCTGCACCGAGCCGTCAGTCTTTCCACTCCACGTCCGCGCCGAGGCTGCGCAGGTTTTCCACAAAGCGCGGATGTGCGCGCTTGATCGTGTCCGCCGTGCGCACAACGGAACGGCCCGGGATGCTCGCGGCCACCATGTAGAGGCCAACCGCGGCCCGGATGATATACGGCGCGTCGACCGTCGTCGGTCGCAGGGGCCGGTCGCCGAACATGATGACGCGGTGCGGATCGCTGACGACGACGTGCGCCCCGAATTTCGCGAGTTCCGGCATCCAGGTAAAGCCGCCTTCGTACACCTTGTTCCAAAACTGGATCGCGCCTTTCGCGCGGACCGACAGCGCGATCATGCACGGCAGTAGATCGACGGGAAAGTACGGCCACGGCGCCGCTTCGATTTTCGGCAGCAGATTGCTGGTGAACGGCGCCTCGATCACGAGGCGCTGGCCCCTTCGCACCACCGCGGTATCGCCGCGATGCTCGATGACGACGCCGAGTTTCTCGAAGGCGCGCGTGATCAAGTCGAAGTGGTGGGGCAGGGAATGCTTCACCTTGACCTCTCCGCCGGTGATGGCGCCGAGGGCGAGGAAGGTTACGACTTCGTGGTAATCGGTGTTGATGCGGAATTCGCCGCCGCGCAGGCGGTCGACGCCTTGCACCGTCAGCTTGCTCGTGCCGAGGCCCTCGATCTTCGCCCCCATCGTGGCGAGCACGGCGCACAAATCCTGCACATGCGGTTCGCTCGCGGCATTGATCAGCACCGATTCGCCATCGGCCAGCGCCGCGGCCATGACAAAGTTTTCGGTCGCCGTGACCGACATGTAATCGGGCCAGTGGCGGGCGCCGCGAAATCCTTTGGGGAGGCGCATGGTGAGTTCGCCATGGTGTTCGATCTTAGCCCCCAGCTTCTCGAGGATTTCCAAGTGCGGATCGAGTTCGCGAATCCCGAGCGAGCAACCCTTGGCGTTGGCGGGAATGGTGATCTTCTTCATCCGCTGGAGGAGCGGCGCAAAGAGCAACACGGACGATCTCATGCCGGCCGGCAGCTCGCCCCGCATTCGCTTCGGATCGAACCCGGAATGGTCGAGCTCCATGCGGCCGCGGTCCTTGTCCCACGCGATTTTGGAACCTTGCTCCGCGAAAAAATTGACGAGCTTATCGACGTCGGTGATCGCCGGCACGTTGAGCAGCGTCACCGGCTCGTCCGTGAGCAGCGTCGCGCACAAGATGGGCAGCGCGGAATTCTTGTTGCCCGAAGGCGTGATCGTGCCGGAGAGCGGCCGGCCGCCGTTGACGATGAGGTCAGACATGCTCGAAGAGCTGGGAGTTGAGGCGGACCGGAACGATGTCGGGAAGGACGAAGGGACGCGAACGAAGACACCCGAAAAATCGGGAGCCGAAGTCACCAGCGCAGTGCACTCGCGGCGAGTCGATGTAAACCGCAGCGATCATTCCGCCGCTGCCGCCGAGTTCGTGTTCATTCGGGTCCATTCGTGGTTAAATTTCGGAACTCGGAAACAAAAAAGGCGCCCGCGAGTGCGGACGCCTTTGAATTCACACGTTTCAGACGCGTTTAGATCGCGCCGCCGCCCTGCTGACCTTCGGGACGCGGATCGCGATCGCCGCCTGGGTTCCGGCCACGGCCGCCCCGGCGCCGCCGCCGGCGACGCGGACCATCGAAGCCACCTTCGCCGCGCGCTTGGTCGCCACCATGACCGCCCTGCTGGCCTTCGGGGCGCGGACCGCGGTTTTCACCTTGGTAGCCGCCACCGTGACCACCACGGCCACGGCCGCCGCGATGACGCGGACGGAAGCCGTCGTCATTGCGATCGTCACGGCCCTCGCGGCGATCTCCGCCGGACGGAGGTGCAACCGGCACTTCCGGTTTCATGCCGAAAAGACCCTTGAGCCAGCCAATGAAACCGCCGGCTTTCGGGGCGGGTTGCTGGGGCTGTGGCCGGCGATCCTGGTAAGGGCGCGATTCAGACCGCGGTGCATCACGCCGAATCTCGGCGCGCGGCTCGCGGTTTTCGCGCGGGCCACGGGCATCGCGGTCGTTGCGGACATCGCGTTCGCCGCCCCGTTGGTCGCGTTCGCCGCGGAAGTCGCGGCGCTCACGATTGGCTTGGCCTTCGCCGCCTTCGCGGTTTTCGCGTCGCTCGCGATCGGGGCGGAAGGTCGGACGTTCTTCGCGGCGCGACGGGGTTCCGGCGCTGTTGCTGCCGGCTTCGGTGCCCGCGGCGTCCCAATGCGTCGAGGCGCGCTTCGTCTGCTCGGGCGGAAGAATCTTCAGCTCGGCCTTCGTGTCTGCTGGCTCGGTGGCGTCGAGGCTCGCGGCCGATTCCGGCACCGGCGAACCGACCGGAGCGGGCGCGACGTCGTTGATGACGGGCGCAGCCGCGGGAGCGGGAGCGGAGACGGGAACGGGTGCTGGGACAGGAGCGGGAGCGGCCGGCTGGGGAGCCGGCTCGTTGGCGCGGGGAGCATCCACGGACGTTTCGCCCGTGAACGGATTCTTGTATTCGGTCTGCGTAGTCACGACCTCGATTGAGGTCGGTTTGTAACCCGCCGCGGAGGCCGCGGAGGTGGCGCTGGGGCTGGGGGCGCTGGAACGCTTGCCTCGGGCAAGCCCTGACCCACGTGCTGCGCCGAAGGCTCCGAACGCGGGGGCCGCACTCGCCTGATCGGCGGCGGCACCCGTATTCTCCGCCTTGGCCTGCGCCTCGGCTGGCGCGGGAGCGGTTAAGTCGGCGCCGCTAGCAGCGGGATCGCCGGACTTTTCATGTTCTGACATGTGTTTGTTTTGTTTTGTAAGGCGCTCATCTCGCACAACAAGAGAGCAACCGGTTGGTTGGGCACCCGGAGCGCCAGAGCGCTCGACGCGTGCATGAAGGCAGCACGATCACCCCGCTCGACGCCCGGGGCAACTGTTATTTGCACCCGTGTCAAGCGGGTTAAATGCGACCTGAGCGGCGGCGCGACCGACGCCACGCGCTTCACGGTCGTCGCCCATATCCGCGAACTTTGCACCAAGCCGAGATTGGTTCGGGTCGCGACGCCAGGTCGCCGCGGCGGACTGGACCGTCGCGAAACCCAGAGAGCGCCGGGGCAGCGCCCGGGCGCAGCCATCATGAGCCTTGCCACCGGCCCGGGCCACGGCTCACCTGACCGCATGGACAAGCTCGAAGAGATTTTCCAAATGCAGGACGCTCTCAACCGCCGCATCGGCGTCAATTTGCCGCCGGCGTCCGAGGAGGAAAAAGCGAAGTGGATTCTCAACTACACGCGCGCGCTGCAGCAGGAAACCGCCGAGTTGATCGACAGTGTGCCGTGGAAATGGTGGGCCAAGTACCAGAAGTTCGACGAGCAGAACGCGAAGGTGGAAGTGGTCGACCTGTTTCACTTTCTCGTATCGCTCGCGCAGACCCTCGGCATGACGGCCGACGATGTCTACCAGGCGTACCTGAAGAAAAACGCGGTGAACCACTCTCGGCAGGACAGCGGCTACGTCAAAAAAGACGAAGCCGACTCGAAGCATATCTGAGTTCGGAGTGCCGGCGTCCGCGAGGCCGCCGCGACCCGGCGAGGCGACGACGGCCCGGCGAGTCAGTGGAGGTACGGCGACAGCTCAGCGCGAGGACACGACAGCTCAGCGTGAGGCCACGAGAGCGTCAGCGCGAGACGACGAACGCGGCCGTGACGTCGACGGCGACGTTCCCGTCTTCGATGATCGAGGCCTTCAGCTTGAGCTTCGCTTTGCCGTAGCGCGTCAAAGCATCTTTGAATTCGGAGATCGCGGCCTGAGCCGGCCGCTCGCAAATCGCGCGGAGATCGCCGATCACGGGGCGGCGGTAGGCGGCGCGGCTCTCCTTCACCACGATGCGCCACTCGGTCTTTTCCGCGCCGCGGTCGCTTTTCATCAGCTCCCAAACGACACCATAGCCCGCGAGCGTCGCGAGCGACACGAGGCTGCCGCCGAACGCGGTGTTCAACGAATTCTTGTTTTGCTCTTTCGGTGCGTGCAGGACCAGCGAACGGTCATCGCTCAACTCCACGCCAACGCCCATCGCCTTCGCGAGGGGAATCATCTCGTGGAGAAACAACTCCAGCGCGGGGACCTTGAGCGATTTCATTCAACCTTACCGTGCAGTGTTTTTCACCACGCGTCAAAGCAACAGAGGCCTTACGCATTTTTGGAGAATTTCTTGCTCAACTTTCCGGCGAATGTGACGGCAGGCCGGCCGCAAACGCGACCGCCGCAGCGGCTTGCAAACGGCCGCAAGTTGGCTGATCGCGCGCGAGGTCGAGTTAAGGCGGCCGAAGAAATCAAGGTAGGGCGAAGCGTCCTGCTGAGCCGCTCTGGAGTCCCGACTCACCGAGGACAGTTCGCTCGCCCTACCTCGCGAAGCCCGGTTCAGCGAGGGGCGGCGCCCCGGCCCATGGCGTCTCGCCCCTGCCGCTGCGAACCCGCGCCCGGCTTTACTTCCCGTTCGCCGGCGACGTCTCCGGCGACGATCCGGCCGCCGGCAGGGTGCCGGCCATCACCGTGACGATTTTGTCCGGATGTAACGATTCGTGGATGGCGGCGTTTACCTGTTGGAGCGTGAGCGCTTGGAGTTGGCGCGGGTACTCGTCGAGCCATTCGGGCCCATAGCCGCGCTGAACCGCCGCCAACAGCGTCCTCGCCAGTCCGTCGGTCGTGGCGAGCGCGACTTTATACGTGCCCGCCAGGGTAACCTTGAAGTTTTTCAATTCGTCGGCGGTGACGCCCTTCGCACAAAACACGTCCAGTTCGTGCCGCGTCGCCTTCGCGCCTTTCGCGAGCAGTTCCGGCGCGAACGTGCCTTCGATCAGCCAGAAACCGTCGGCATAGGTGTCGGCGCCAAGCTCCGCGCCGATGCCGTACGTGAGGCCTTGACGATTGCGCACCTCGTTCAGCAAACGCGCCGTGAAAAAGCCGCTGCCGAGGACGGCGGTGCCAAGCCGCAGCGCCTGGTAGTCAGGGTCGGCGTACCGCATTTCGCTCGGCTGCCCGATGACGAAACTGACGCTCGTTTTTCCCGGCATGTTCACTTTCTCGGTCCGCGCCGAGGTCAACGGGGGCGCCTTCGCATGCGATGGGATCGGTTGGCCTGCGGTCCAGCCGCCAAAGTCCTTCGCGACCGCCTCGTCGATCCCCGCATCGGCGACGTCGCCGACGAGCACCAAATGAAAAGCGGCGGTGCCGTAGTTCGCGGCGTGGAACGCTTTCACCTGCTCCAGCGTCGCCGCTTTGATATCGGCGAGGTACTTGTCATCGGCCGGCGGCCGATTCGGGTGGCCCACCGGAAACAATGCACGTTCGAAGGCCGTCTCCGCGCGGTAATCGGTGTCTTCCATTTCGCGTTGGTGATTCCCCGCGAGCTGCTGTTTTGCCTTCGCAAATTCCGCCGGATCGAACCGGGGCGATCGCAACTGCTCGGCCAGCAGCGAAAGTACGAGCGGCAGATCGTGGCGCAGACATTTGCCGGCGACATTCACCGTGTGGCTGCCGGAACTGAAGCTCAGCGTGGCGCCGACTTGTTCGAGCAAGGCCGCGAGGGCAAACTTGTCGTGCGCGGTGGTGCCTTGGTCGAGCATCGCGGCGGTCAAGTCGGCGATCGCCGAATTTTCCGGTGGATTGAAGACGTCGCCGCCGCTGAGCGAGCCGCGCAGGGTCACGACGTCATGGATCGAGGTCGGCAGCGCCAGCACATCGATGCCGCTGACGCGGCGACGATGAACGCGAGGCGCCATCAGCGCGCCGTCCGAGGCTCCGCCGCTGGGGTTGCTCGGGTTGGAGCCCGGCTCGGCGGCACTGAGTGGGCCACCGAGGACTCCTGGCGCGCCGTCCCGCCGAGTCGCGAGCTCGCGTTCTTCGCGATAGAAATTGGGGCGTCGCGCGGCGGGGTGACGCGGGTCGCGCCACGCGGCGGCGGTTTTCTCGGCGCCGGCTTCCGCTTCGCGCTGCGGAATGAACCAGCCGGTGGTGCTTTGATCTTCGACGAGGTACTTTCTCGCCACGCGCACGACGTCGGCGGCCGTCACCGCTTTGATCTTGTGCTCGCCATTGACGTATTCGGTCCAGTCGCCGACCGCGATGCATTCATTGATCTCGCCGGCCATGGCGAAGGAGCCGTCGCGGCGATAGGCCGTGTCGGCGACAATTTTGTGAATGGCCCGGCTGACTTCTTCCTCGGTCACACCGGCAGTCTGCAGCTGCTGCACCTCGTGCAGGAGGACTTGTTCCACCTTGGCGTGCGTCGCCTGCGGCGCGAGCAGCGCGGTGAGGTTGAACAAGGTGTTGTCGTGAAAGAACCCTTTCGACGCATCGGCGGTGATCGCCAGATTGGTGTCGATCAACGCGCGGTACAGCCGGCTCGTCTTGCCGGTGCTGAGGATCGCCGCGAGCACCACGAGCGGTGCATGGTCGGGATCGAGCGCGCGCGGCGCCTTGTACGCGATCTGCACGGCGCCGACTTCGCCGGCGCGCTTGACCGTCACCCGGCGCGGGCCGGTTTGCGGCGGTTCTTCCGTGTAGATGGTGGGAATCGGATGCGGGGAGCGCGGGATCGCGCCGAAATGCCGCTGCAGCAGGGCGAGGGCGGCGGCCGACTGGAAATCGCCGATGATCGTTACCGTGGCGTTGTTCGGCCAGTAGAACGTGTCGTAGAAATCGCGCAGCCGCTCGATCGACACCTTCTCGATATCGGAGCGCCAACCGATCGTCGGGTGGTGGTAGGGATGGGCGATGTAAGCCGCCGCACTCACTTCCTTGTCGAGGGCCTCGGTCGGATCGTTTTCACCGCGTTCGAATTCGTTGCGCACCACGGTCATTTCCGGCCGCCGATCCGCTTCCCGCAGCAGCAGCCCGCGCATGCGGTCGGCCTCCAGTTCCATCGCGAGCTCGAGATGATCGCTCGGCAGGTTTTCGTAGTAGTTGGTGCGGTCGAGCCACGTACTCGCATTGTTGATACCGCCGACATGATCCATCATCGTGTCGAAGCTCGTGCCGAGCTGCGCGTTGTAGTGGGTGCTCCCTTTGAACATCATGTGCTCGAGCAGATGCGTCGCGCCGGTCGTCCCGGTGACTTCGTTGCGCGATCCGACCCGAAACGTCATCATGAAGGTCAGCACCGGCGCCGAGTGGTCTTCGAGCAGCAGCACATCGAGGCCATTGGCGTCGCAGGTGAATTCCGCGATGCCTCCGACGGTTTTGACCGGGGTGAAACCCGCGACGGCGATCGGTTGCGCCGCGTGGGCGACGATGAGGCCAAGGCAGAGCGGGAGCAAAAGGAAGGAAGGTTTCATACGGAGGCGGCGGAAGGCGAAGGTGTCGCACCCCGGCCCCGCCGCCAAGTCGTTATCGGCGAATACGGGGTTGCCTCATGCTTCGGGCAGGGGCCCGGCCATCGGCACGATGGCGCACGACTCGAGTCTCCCCGGGAGCGCCGGCGGCTCGCCGGCCTTCCCCTAAACAACCCCCAAGGCGCCGCGCACCGCCACGCCTCGACTTCTCAGCTCCCCGCAGGGATCGCCGCTTGGCTCAGCTTGCCGTCGATCGTTCGCCAGAGCCCGCGCGGGTTCGCATTGCGCAGCGGCTCCGGCAGCAGCTCGCTGGGGAAATCTTGGTAGCAGACCGGGCGGACGAAGCGCAGCAGCGCGGCCGTGCCGACCGAGGTGAAGCGCACGTCGGTGGTCGCCGGATACGGACCGCCGTGATTCATGGCGGGGCTGACTTCGACGCCGGTCGGAAAACCGTTGATCAGGACGCGGCCGGCCTTGCGCTCGAGGATGCGAAGAAGGGCGGCCGCCTGCCGGAGATCGTCGGGGGTGCCATGCACGGTCGCGGTGAGCTGGCCTTCGAGGTGCTCGGCCGCCGCTTCCAGCTCGGCGAAATCCCGCGCCGTCACAATCCACGCGAACGGGCCGAAAATCTCCTCCGCCACTTCCGGGTGCTTGATGTACGAAGGCACGTCGATTTCCAGGGCGACCGCCTCGCCCTGCGTTTTCGTCGGATCGCCGGGATTTGCGCGCGCCAAGGGCTTCGCGGCCGACAGTGCTTCAGCGCGGCTGAGCAGCTTGCGGTACGAGGCACAAATGCCGGAGTGCAGCATCGTGGCGGGCGCGACGGCTTTCAATTTTTCGGCAAACGCCCCGCGGAAGCTGGCGAAGTCCGCGTTCTCCGCGCCGAAGACCAATCCCGGTTTCGTGCAGAATTGGCCGACGCCCAGCGTCACCGAATTCGTCAAGCCCGCGGCGATGGTCGCTCCGCGTTCGCGCAGCGCGCCCGGAAGAATGAAGACCGGGTTGAGGGAACTCATCTCGGCAAAGACCGGGATGGGCTCAGGCCGCGCGGCCGCCGCATCAAACAAAGCCCGGCCCGCCGTGCGCGATCCGGTAAACCCAACGGCGCGGGTGAGCGGATGCTGCACCAACGTCCGCCCGACGATGTGGCCGGGGCCGTGCAGCAATGAAAACACGCCAGCCGGGAGTCCACTCGCCACCACCGCCCGGCGGATCGCTTCCGCCACCAACTCCGAAGTGCCAGGGTGGCGCTCGTGCGCCTTCACGACGACGGGATTGCCGGTCGCCAGCGCGGACGCCGTGTCGCCGCCGCCCACCGAGAACGCGAGAGGAAAATTGCTGGCGCCAAAAACGATGACCGGTCCAATCGGCCGAAGCATCCGGCGCAGGTCGGGCCGCGGCAAGGGCTGGCGAGTCGGCAGCGCCGGGTCGATCCGCGCATCGATCCAGGATTCGTCCCGCGCCACCTGCGCAAACATCTTTAACTGGCCAATCGTGCGCCCGCGTTCGCCGGTCAAGCGCGGCAGCGGCAGGCCCGTTTCGCGGTGCGCGCGTTCCACGAGCGCATCACCCAATCCCGCGATCTCATCCGCGATTTTTTCGAGGAGTTGCGCGCGCTGCTCGCCCGT
>Ga0070679_100005204_pt1 | contig 12036 bp, 9 predicted proteins | sample KBSC63BmetaG_FD_65652 | JGI IMG/M metagenome (GOLD analysis project Ga0070679, IMG submission 65652) | Corn rhizosphere microbial communities from Kellogg Biological Station, Michigan, USA - KBS C6-3B metaG | ecosystem: Host-associated > Plants > Roots > Rhizosphere | place: USA: Michigan... | reverse complement strand
TCGTTCACGGTGACCGTGCGCGACACGACCGCGCCGACGATTTCGAGCCTCAGCGCGTCGCCGAACACGATTTGGCCGCCGAACAAGAAGATGGTCGCCGTCACGGTTTCGGTCGGGACGACCGACATCGTGGGCGTGAGTTCGGCGAAGATCGTTTCGGTGACGACCAATGAGCCGGACGGCACGACGCAGTGGGTAATCACGGGCAACCTGACGTTGAACGTGAAATCCGATCGCCTCGGCACCGGTGACGGTCGCATCTACACCGTCACGATCGAGGTTCGCGATGCTGCCGGCAACGCGACGCGTCAAACCGTCACGGTTTCCGTCCCGCACGATCAAGGGAAGTAGTTCGACGTAGGGCCGGATCGCGATCCGGCCATTCGCGTCAGACCTCACATACGGCCGGATCACACAATTCGTCCGAAAGTTCAAAAGCCCGCACTCACCCTGCGGGCTTTTTTGCGCGCCGCCGTCGGCGGCGCCGATCCGATCGTTGCCTTCACCCGAAAGCGGCAAACCCAGCGACGCTCCGAATCAAATGTAGCTCCGCACGGAGCTTCGCTGGATCGTCGCTGGCTGACACGGGCGCGAGTGCGGCTTAACGGCCACGATTGTGGCACCCTCGTCGCGACGCCGTTCGAGATGGTGCTCACGGACGTTCACCCGTGGGAAGCGTTCGCTGGCTTGCGGGCCGAACGCGTTCGCGCCGAGGGAAGGTCGCAGACGCTTTCGCCGCTCGGACGTGACGCATCCTCGCGGGGTAGGCGGGAGCTTTGCGCTGCGCCAACCGCTTAGATTGCGATGGGCGGAGCCGGTGGTGCGCCCGCCGTGGATTCCAGCCAAGCGCTCGCCGCCGCCTCCGACAGAAAGCATCGCGTCGTCACGGCCGTCATCCGCACCTCGTTCAAGGCCAGCTCGGCGGCTTGCCGCGCCTCCTGATCCGGCAAAGCGAAGGCGCAACGGCAGCCGGATCGCCGGACGCTCCACGTTCTCACCAGCGGCGCCATGATCGCGGCCGTCGCGGGCGGGGGTACCGCGCTCGAATCCATCGCCACCACCAGCGAATCGAAGCTCGCGTCGAACTTCGGATCCCGGAACAGCTGCGCCAAATACCCGGCGAAATTAGCCGGTGTCAGCGGACCGGATACGCGGGTCGTGATGATACGCCGCGCAGGATCGATGTGATAAGTAATCATCCGACCCGGCAAAAGAAACCAGCCATATGGCCGGTTCAAGCTCCCGCGCACCCGCGGGAGATTTTCAGGAAATTTTACGGATCCTGAGAATGCACGCCGCGTCGCCGACTCCGTTTGGAACCCGGAGTGCCGGTTCGGAAGAGATTGGGCGCTCGTGAGATCGTATTCATGCTATTGTGTGAATCGCACGGCCTGGCACGGGCTGGCGTTGCCGTGAGCGCTGGCTATTGGTCATCGTATGCGTCTACCCCTGCTTTACGTCCTGGTCGCCGCCGGATCCCTGCTCCACGCGGCCGATGCGCCGCAAGCCGCGGCCCCGCGCGACGATGTCCCGCCGTGGTTGTTGACTACCGCGGAGCGCAAGGTGCTGCAGGAGCAAACGAATGCCGATCATGAGGATATGCTGCGTCAGCTCGGCATCACCAAGCTGCGCCCGGGCCGCGATGGCAGTCCAAACGCCTCGGGCCCGAATGCCGCGAACTACGACCAAGCAAAGGCGAACCCGTACCCCGATTACCCCGACGCGCTGGTGCTAAAGAACGGCGAGAAAGTCACTTCGCCGCATGCCTGGTGGCATCAGCGTCGACCGGAGATCGTCGCAGACTTCGAACGCGAGGTCGTCGGCCGCGTGCCGGCCGACGTGCCGGCGTTGACCTGGTCGGTCGCGCGCACGCTCGACACGACGGTCGCGGGGGTGCCCGTGCACGCGCGAAAAATCGTCGGGCATGCCGACAACTCCGACGCTGCGGGGATCAAGGAAAACATCACCGGCGCCTTGGTGTTGCCCGCGAACGCGAAAGGTCCGGTACCCGTCCTGATCATGTTCTCTTTCGGCAACATGCCGGACGAACCGGCGCCGACGTTCGGCGCCGAGCCGAAGGATCCGCCATCGACCGAGCAGTTGATCGCTTCGGGGTGGGGTTATGTTTCTCTTAACACCAACAGCATTCAGCCCGACAGCGGCGCTGGGCTGACGCGCGGCATCATCGGTCTCACGAACAAGGGCAAACGGCGCACGCCCGAGCAGTGGGGCGCGCTGCGCGCTTGGGCTTGGGGCGCTTCGCGGGTTCTAGACTACCTCGAGAAAGACAGCGCCGTTGACGCGCACCGCGTCGGGATCGAGGGCGTGTCGCGGTACGGGAAAGCCGCGCTGGTCACGATGGCCTTCGACCCGCGGTTCGCGATCGCGCTGATCGGTTCGTCGGGCGAAGGCGGCGTCAAACCGCACCGACGCAACTTTGGTGAAGCGGTCGAAAATCTGACGAGCTCGTATTCGTACCACTGGATGGCGGGCAATTTCATCAAGTATGGCGCGGAGGAGTCGCGGTTCGGTCGCAAGGACGCGAACGACATCCCCGTTGAATCGAATGAGCTCATCGCACTGTGCGCGCCGCGGCCGGTCTTCGTGAGCTACGGCATTCCCGAGAAAGGCGACGCGAACTGGCTCGATCAGCAAGGCAGCTACATGGCCACCGTTGCCGCCGGTCAGGTGTACCGGCTCCTCGGGGCCAAAGCGATCGGGGCGGGGCAGGATTATCACACGGCGAAGATGCCGCCCGTGAACACCGGTCTCCTGGACGGCGAATTAGCCTGGCGGCAGCATGACGGCGGGCACGAGGACCGCTCGAACATGAAATACTTCATCGCGTGGGCCGACCGCGAGCTGAAGTTCCCCGGTCCGACGACCGCACAGGCGGTCCTCGCTCGCGTGCCGGTGCACCCGCACGCGGCGAGCCGCCACGATGTGCCGGCCGACGAGCCTCTGGCGCGCACGGACCGGAATTCGCAGCTAGCGCACGAACAACTCGTCGCGAAAGCGCGCCAAGGCGGCGTGGACGTTTACTTCGAGGGCGATTCGATCACCCGCCGCTGGGGCGCGACCGACTACCCGCAGTTTCTCGAAAACTGGAAACACAACTTTTACGGCTGGAATGCGGGTGATTTCGGGTGGGGCGGCGATCGTACCCAGAACATCATTTGGCGGCTGCAGCACGGTGAGCTCGATGGCGTCGAGCCCAAGGTGTACGTCCTACTCGCGGGGACCAATAATGTCGGCCGCCACCCGGCGCCCGGCATCGCGAACGAGGTGCCGCGGGCGATCAAAAAGATTATCGATCTATTCCGGGCCAAGTCACCCGACGCGACGATCATCCTAACCGCTATTTTCCCGCGCAACGATACGGCTGCCGCGAACCCGGTGATCACAGAAATCAATGCGCAGCTCGCGAGTCTCGCGGACGGAAAGAAGATCCGGTTCGTCAGTATCAACCACGAGCTCGCCGATGCTTCCGGCACGCTCCATGAGGGCTTGACCATGGACAAACTGCATCCGACGGCGAAGGGATACCAGATCTGGGCGGACGCGCTGAAGCCAATCTTCACCGAAGTGCTCGGGCCGCCCGCGGCCACCGACCACGCGCCGGCGCCGACGGGAGATCCGAGCGCCAAGAAGTAGGCCGCGATCCCAATTCCTTGGCGGCCAGGGGGCTCAGGCGAGTGCCGCCGTCGCTCGCCGAAATTACGGGTCACTTATCGGCGACGGACAAGGAACGCGCTTGGGGCCGCGCTTGGTGCCGTGCGATCTTTGCGTTCGATTCGCGGGTCATGGAATCCGTCGGCGGTAAAATCCGCTGCACCGGAGCAAGTCCGGCGGCACGGACAGAGATTGCCGGCGCCGGGTAGTGCCAAAGTCGTAAGCCAAATTCGGCGCCACGACCGATACCGGATGACATCGACCTGAGTACGTTCAGGCATGCACATCATCTCTCGTCGGACTCACGGGATGCTCGACTACATTGTCGGCATCATCCTTCTCCTCGCGCCGAGCATTTTCCGCTTCGGTGGCACCGGCGCCGCGTCCAGAGTGTTCATTATCGCTGGTATTGCCGCGCTCGTGTACAGCGTTTTCACCAACTACGAACTCGGCCTTATCAAGGTGCTGCCCTTCAAGGCTCATCTAACACTGGATACGCTCAATGGCCTTTTTCTGCTGCTGTCGCCGTGGCTCTTCGGCTTCGCGGATCAAATAAAGGGGCCGCACATCGTGTTCGGCCTGATCGAACTCGGAGCCGTTGTCCTCACTGGCACCGCGAGGAGTGAACATCCGACGACGCCGCCGGGTGCTCCGGCTCCTCTCTGACGCCCAAGGCCGGGGGGCTCCGGCTTTTTCGTCGCTCGCGAGCGAGGGCCGTCTCGGTGGCAGCAGCCTCGACGGCCAGCATGCCGCGCGCCGAATTCATTCGGCGGTTCGCCGGCGCCGGTTGACGTTCGCGCGCCGTTGCGGATCGAACGACGCGGTCCAGGCGCGCGACGATGCACAGAGCTCGGGGCACCTGCTCGGCGTTCGGCAGCCGGTATTCGGAGAACAGGGTGCTCGGCCGAGGTATCCCTCGATGCCAACGAAAAGGGCGAGCCTCGAAGGACTCGCCCTTAGCCATGACAAGGTTAAGTCGGACTACCTAACGACTAGACCTAAAAGTCGATGCCGGCGGTCAGGCGAATGCCTACCTTCGTCGGAACCTTGTAGCGCTCGGTCGCGATAACGGTCGACGAGCCGGTGCCGACCCAGCCGACGTAAACGGGGGTCTTCAGCAGATTCCGGAAGTTAAGCTGCCAGATCGTGTCGTAGCCGAACAGCTTCACGCGGTACTGCGCAAACGCATCGCCAAAGGTGCGTGCCGGCGTAAAGCGGCCGCTGGGGATCCGATAGTCGACGAGCTGCTGGTCGAAGTAGGAGAGGCCGAGTCCGAGCGACAAACCCTACACCGCGCCTTCGCGGAAGCTATACTTCGTGAGCAGCGAAGCGCGATTCTTGACCGCGTCCGGATACGTTTGGCCGATGGTCGCCGGGTCGGCGGACGTGACGAACTCGTGGTTCACGTGCTCGAAGCTGAACACCATCTGCAATTCGCGAGTCGGCTGGAAGGTGAGATCGACATCGACGCCCTTCGCCTGCTGCTTGCCACCCGCGATGATATCGCCGGTCGCGAACAAATCGGCGCGGGTTTGGCCGGGGAATGCGATGGCGCGATCTGCGGCCGAAAGCCGATCCCAGCGGGCCGTGTTCGAGTTCTCGTGATTCGGCGCGTTTTGCGTGCCGCCCGTCTGCTCGATGTCGAAGTAGCTGATCGTGCCGCTCACTTTGCCATCGGCGAGTTCGGTCTTCACGCCGACTTCCCAGCTTTTGCCAACTTGCGGGCCGAACTGGTTGCCAAAGCTGTCCTTCGTCGTATCCGGAAACAGCGAGGTCGAGTGCACGGCGAAGATCGAAATCTCCTTCGTGACGTCGAATGTCGCTCCGAACATCGGCGAGAGCTTCGAGGCCGTGTACGCGTTATCCACGGTCTGCGAAGCACCGTTATTCCAGGCGAGCAGCTTCATGTGCGTCTCGTTGGCGCCGATGTTGGTTTTCAGGCGATTGTTGAAAGCCGAGAGCTGCCAGTTGATGAAGTAATAGTCGTTCGAGTTGTTCTCGTGGTGGTAGCCATTGCCGTTCGGTCCGCCATCGGACTCCGGCACGAGATCGCTCGGCACGAAGTTCGGCACGGTGATCGGGATGTAGGCTTGGATCGGCAGCACGATCGCCGACGCCAGCGGATTCAGCGGCCGCGCCGCCGTGGAAATTTCCTTTTCGGCCCAAACGTTGGCGCCGAAAGCGAAGGTGTTCTTCGTCCCCGCAAAATCTACTTTGTATACGCCGGTTGCGCCGTAGGCATGCATTTCATTACCCCAGTCCCGGTAATGGTAGGTTTCGGTGATGGTGTTGTGGACGGTATCGAGACCGCTGCCCGCGGACTCCCAGCTATCGCCGCCGCCGGAGCCGTTGGCATCCCAGCCGCCGCCCGCGATGTTCATGCGGCTCGAGTACTGCACATAGCCGGTGACGTTCAGCGAATCGCCGATGCTCTGCGTGGCCTTGCCGCGATAGATCCGGGTTTCGAGGGTCGTGAAATCCTTGCCGTTCGACCAATTCCAGTCCCACGGAATCTCGGGGTGCTTGATCTGAAGCGGGATGTCGGAGCCGTTGCCGGCGACATCGCTGCCATAACTGAAGTACTGCAGGCCGTTGGGCTTTTCGCGGAAGCCGCGCTCGGTCATGAACTCCAACTGCGTCGTCGGGAAGGGGCGCCATTCGGCTTCGATCGCGGCGAGTTCCACCCGCCCCTTCGAGTGTTCGCGTTCGTCCTGCGAGCGCTCGTTCGCGCCGTTAAACCGGATGCCGAACTTGCCACCGTTGGGCGTGCTCGTCGTGACGTTCGTGTCGATGCTGGCGCGCCAGTCATTGAAGTTGCCGGCAGTGGCGCGGAGGTTCGTGAAGTTGTGCGCGAAATCGACGCTCTTCGTGATGTTGTTCATCACGCCGCCGGGATAAGCGAGACCGTACAACGGGGCGGCTGGACCCTTGACGAACTCGACGCGCGAAATGTTTTGCATGTCGACGGGATCGTACTCGCGGATGCCGTCGCGCAGGCCCCAGTTCTGGCGGAAGCCGCGGACCAGCAATTCCTGGTAGGGCTGTTGGATGACATTGTCGGAGAACGTATCCGCGCCGCCGTAAACCAGCGCGGCGTTGTACGCTTCAAAGTCGACCTGCGTCTTGATCAGAAAATCATCCGCCAGATCTTTCGTGAACACTTGAATGTTCATCGGGATGTCGCGGATCGGCGTGTTCGTGCGGGTGCCGGAGAGCGAATTGGTCGCGGTGTACCCCGTATCCTTTTCGGTCGAGACCGTGAAAGGCGACAGCTTGATCGTATCGTCCGCCGCGACGGCCGGGGCGTTGCTAGTCTGGGCGTGCGCCAGCGCGCCGGCGGCAACCGACGCACCGAGCGCGAGGAGGAGCTGAAGTCGGCTTCGACGGAAGCCGGCACTCTTTTGCGCACTGCGCAAAGAGGATGACAAGGCGGTGGACGCGTGGGGCGCGCCGCAGCCGCGACGGGTGAGGATGATCATAGCACCTAGGGTTACTTGTTGGAGCGAGTGTGGGTCTGCTAGCCGGAAACAAGCTTTCGCTGCCGGCCAAACCACTGCCATCGCGGCTCGCGCGCCGCGCTTCAAACCCACCGCTATTCACATAACAGAGTAAGCCGCCGCCAAACGGGTCCTTGCGCCGGTCGGCAAGCTCAGGATTGCATGCGTCACCCACAGGAGTCCCGGTGGGTTGCTGGCATATGCGTTTATCGTGGACAAATAACCATGGCGCATTCGAAGGTGCGGGATGGCTACCCCCTCCGATATTCCGCCACGGTTGGAGCCTGTAGGAGCGAATTTATTCGCGATCCGATCGATCGTAGCGCGGCCGGCGGCCGCGTAGCGGCGGGCGTCTCGCCTGCCGGCTCGCAAACCCATAGGCGAGACGCCTGTGGCTACGGCTCGGCCGGAGGCCTCGCCCTACCTCGCGTGCTCGGGGTCCAGTGACGGCGCTCTCGGTGCTGGCGGTCGTGGTGCTCGCAATCGCGGCGACCACGCTTCGCCATTAAGTTCGCTGCCCGAAGCTACTACACTTTCGCGGCCGCTTGGCGTGCGCGCTCGGCGACGTCGGGTAATTCGGCGAGCAAGGCTTGCAGGCCCGTAAGTGATCCGGGCTTTTCGTAAAACGCGATGCAGCCGGCAGCGAGCGAGTCCTCGCGATCGTTCGGTCGGTCCGATGACGAGAACATCACGATCGGAATGTGCGCCCACTGCGAGTCGTGACGAATGCGGCGCGTGAATTCCAAACCGTCCACGCCCGGCATGCTCAGGTCGGTGAGGATCAAATCTGGCGGTTGCTGCGTTTCGCGCGCGAGCAGTTCGAGCGCGGCCTCGCCGTTTTCAGCGGTCGTGATCGCGTGATACCGGCCCGTGCGCTGCGCCGCGGCCGCGGTGAGTTCGCGAATGCGCGAATCGTCGTCGACGATTAAAAGGGCGAGCGCGAAGGCTTCAGGCATGAAGGGAAAGACCGCAAAATGGAGCGGGCGTTACGCAACCGAAGGCGCAGATTGATCCGATCTTGATCGAAAACGTCGCACCGCGAGTGCCGCGAGCCGACTCGCTGAACAGCAACCCGCGAGCAGCTCGAACCTAAGTGCCCGACGGCAGCCGACGCCGCCACGATGCAGGCTTTGCCGGCGTGATTCGGGCATTTACCGATCGCGTGCCTGTTCGGCATGGGGGTTAGCGATAGGAGGGGCAGTAACATGGCTGCCACCAAGTTATCACTAAGCCGCCCAGCCGCGCCATCGTGGCACGTCCTCGGCGCGGACGCGGAACTTCTCCGAAGCGGTTGCGGCGCGCGAGCGCGGATCAGGCGGCAGCGCGTTGCAATTCGGGAGCCGGTGCCGGCCGACGTTCGTTGGCGAACGCTCGCGCAATCAACGCTCGCGCCTGCTTCAGGGCGTCGAAGGCCGCGATGCTGACGGGATCCGGCGTGCGGAGTTCGGTCATCAACGCGATCGACTGATCCAAACGATTCAAAAGGGACTCGGGTTTCGGTTCCATGGTCTGCGCCTTGACCATCGATCCGAGCAACGGTTGCTGCCCTTTTGTGCTACCTGCGAGGTAGGGCGAGACCTCATGCCGTCCACCGCTGCAGCGGAAAACGATGCGAATCGCACGCCGCGCTCGCGCGCAAACGCCTGCCTGCGAGCAGTCGCAAGCATCTGCGCTTTACCACGACGCAAAGTGACCCGCACCTCGTCGCCGCGTTACGCGGCATGCCGATGATGCGTCGGCTTCTTTTTGGACGCCTTGTGGGCGGGTGCGCGCGAGGATTTCGATTTGGTTGCGGTCCCACCGCCCTTGCCCGTCGCCGCGAGGCTTTCCTGCAACACCTTGACGAGGTCCACGACGTTGGTCGCAGCGGCCGCCGGCTTTTTGTGTCCCGGCAACTCCTTGCCGCCAGCTTCCACCTTTTCGTGGATCAACTTCATCATCGCCGCCGCATATTCGTCCTTGTAGCGGTCGGGCTCCCACTCGGCGCTCATCTGGTTCACGAGTGTTTTCGCCATTTCCTTTTCGCGGGCGCCGATCTTTTTGTCCTCCGGCACCTTCACGGCGTCGGCCGGCGCGATCTCGTGGGCGAAGTGCATCAGCTCCATCACGAGGAGCGTACCGTTGGCCTTGACCGCGGCGAGATGCTCGCGATTTCGCATGGTGACCTTGGCGATCCCAACCTTGCCGGTGTCGGCGAGCACGTCGCGCAACAGCGCGTAGGCGCCGGCGCCGCCTTTCATCGGTTCGAGGTAATACGGCGTGTGGAAATAGATCGGATTGATCTGGTCGAGCTCGACGAAGTCCTGGATCGCGATCGTGTCGGTGGAGGTCAGCTCGACGGCATCGAAGTCCTTGTCCTCGAACACGACGAACTTGTCCTTCTCGTATTCGTAGCCCTTCACGATTTGGTCCCACGGCGTTTCTTTCCCGTCGGTCTCGGCCACCCGTTTGTAGCGGATCGGGCTGAGGTCGCTCTTTCGCAGCATCTTGAACGAGATTTTCTCGCTGCTGGATGTGGCGGGCAGAACGGCGATCGGAATCGTGACCAAACCGAAGCTGATTGAACCCTTCCAGATAGGCCTCATGGCCTCATAGACCCTAGCGGCCGGCCGTTGGGAATCGTTTGTGAATAACTTCAGCGACGGGCCGGCCGGCGCCCGCACGCGGCGCCTCCTTACCAGCCGGCGCGCGGCGCTGGAGTCGGGGAAGGGAATTATCTCCGCGAGAGTAAGTTGCGGCGCGCCGCGCCGCGCGGTCGCCTGGGGCGGCAGTTTGGCAATGCGCTGAGCCTCGCCGGCTTTGTCGATCAGCGTTCGAATCAAAGCGCGTTGGCGGGCGATGGCGGCGGGAGAGCGGGGGGACTCTTTCATTGCAGCAATGGCTTTTAGGTGAGGGCCGGCGCTGTGCGCCTGCAAGCCGAAACCGTGCGCCACTAGGTAAGTTCGGGCCTATTTAGTCCCTTGAAAAGGTCCCCTCCGGTGCTTTCACTTGGCAGTCCCGGTGAGGAGCAGATAGGTGGAATCGCGCTCCACTCTCGATGAGCATCAAATCCCGGTTCGCCATTGTTTTGGCGCTGTTGCTGCTCGGCTTCGCGGCAACCGTGGCTTTTGTGCGCACCCTGGAGTGGCGGGCCGAGCGCGAACGGGTTGCGGCGCAACGGAAAACACAGGCGCAACTCGCTGAGCACTGGCTCGATGCGGCGAGCAAGGCGCTGCCGTTGTTCGCGGAAGATGCGGCCTCTGCGGCGCCCATCATCTCCGCAGTCGAGCATGAGGATTGGAACCACGTACGGGCACTCCTGCAGCCGGCGCTCGGCCGCGCCGGAGTGACCGCAGCCTGGGTTTATGGCTCGGGGGGGGCGGTGGAACTGAACGTGGGGCCATTGACGCCGCCGTCGCTGGCGCCGGCGGATTTCGCGATGCTTGTGGCCGAGACGCCGCGGCCGCGCTTTTTCGTTGCGGAGCACGGCGCGCTGGCGGAAGTCGCCGCGCGGCGCATTCGGGCGGGCGCCGCGCCGGCGGTCGCGGACCATTGGCTCGTCGCCGCCCGCGTGTGGGACGCGCCTTACCTGCAGCATCTCGGCGCGCTGCTGGATAGTACCGTTGCCCTTGAAGGGCCCGAGGCCGTGAACCGGGCGCCCGGCGAACGCGACGACGTGCTCCTCGTTCGGCCCTTGCTCGACTGGGCTGGCCGGCCGATCGCGAGCCTGCGGATCGATCATGCGCTGCCGCCCTCGGAGAAACCGGTGGCGCTGCAGACGTGGACCATGTTGGGCTTCGGGCTGCTGCTTCTTATCGCCACCGTCGTGGCGCTGCAGCAATGGGTCGTCCGGCCCTTGCGTCAGATCAGCGACAGCTTGGCGCGCGAGGATGCCCGCGTCGTGGCCTCCCTCGAGAGCGACACATCGGAATTTGGCGAAGTCGCGCGGCTCGTGCGCTCATCGTTCGCCCAGCGCGACGCCCTCGCGGGCGAGATCACGGAGCGCAAGCGCACGCAGGAATCGCTGGAGAAAACGGAACTCGACCTGCGGCGCAGCATGGAGGAGCGCGTGCGTCTCGGTCGCGACCTGCACGACGGCATCATTCAGTCGCTGTACGCGGCGGGCATGGGGCTCGCGGGCATCCGGCCGCTGCTGCAGCCTGAGCAGACGGAGGCCGCGGCCCGGCTCGAGCAAACGCGCGCCGCCCTCAACGAAACCATCCACGACGTGCGCAATTTTATTGTCGGTCTCGAACCGGAGGCGCTCAAGCTCCAGTCGTTTACGCACGCCGTGCACCGCTTGCTGGAGATCATGCAGGCGATCCGGCCGATTGCGGCCGATGTCACCATCGACGAGACGCTCGCCGAACGCCTGACGCTGTCGCAACGCGTCCACGCCCTGCAGATCGCCCGCGAGGCCGTGAGCAATGCGCTGCGCCACGGCAATGCCACCGAAATCGGGATCGCGTTGCGCCGCGCCGGGCTCTTCGCGGAGTTCGAGATCCGCGACAATGGGCACGGTTTCGATGTGCACGCCGCGGGCCCCGGGCGGGGGCTGGCCAACTTCGCGCAGCGCGCCCGTGAACTCGGCGGCGAACTCGGCGTCGAGTCCGAACCCGGCCGCGGCACGACGGTGCGACTGACCTTTTCCTTTCACTCATGACGCAAGCCGACGCTCCTCCCATCCGCGTACTCCTGGTCGACGACAGCGAACTCGTCCGCCGCGGCATCAAAACCGTCCTGTCGGCCCAAGCCGATCCACCGATGCAGGTGGTTGCCGAAGCGGGCACGGTCGCGGAGGCGATCGCGGCCTGCGTGCGCGAGCTGCCGAACGTGGTCCTCCTCGACATCCGGTTGCCCGACGGGTCCGGCTTGGATGCCTGTCGCC
>Ga0070679_100005203_pt1 | contig 12039 bp, 11 predicted proteins | sample KBSC63BmetaG_FD_65652 | JGI IMG/M metagenome (GOLD analysis project Ga0070679, IMG submission 65652) | Corn rhizosphere microbial communities from Kellogg Biological Station, Michigan, USA - KBS C6-3B metaG | ecosystem: Host-associated > Plants > Roots > Rhizosphere | place: USA: Michigan... | reverse complement strand
CGCTTTCTCGGCGGCCTGATCCTGCCCGGCTTCGGCCTGATGCTGCGTGCGCTCGAGATGGGAACGGCGGGATTGAAGGCGCCGACCGGCGAAGCGGTCGACTTTCCGACCAACACCAGCGACGCGCTGATGAGCGGCGGCGCCGACGCCATCGCCGGTGCCGTCGAACGCATGCACAGGAAGCTGCTCAGGCACTCGGGCCGCGAGCCCGCACTGATCATGAGCGGCGGCGCCGCGGTCAAGCTGGCCTCGATCAGCGACTTGCCGTTCGAGCCGGTCGAGACGCTCATCTTCGACGGGTTGCTCCAGCTGCAGGCGCGGACCACGCGCTCCTGAGGAGGGCGGCGGGCCGCCGGAGCGGCGTCGCCTTTCCGTCAGAAGCGACGATCCATCAGCTGCATCGCTGCCGCCTTGCCTGGCTTGGGCATCGACACCACGAACAACTCGTTCACGGACGCGATCAACGCGGCTTGCGAGACGGCATCGACGCGATCGTACGGATGCACGATGCCGCTGAAGGCCGGCTGCGACCGGCCGCTCTGGCTGTCAACGAGGGCGCAAGACTCGTCGGGCGAGCAGACGAGCACGAAGGCGCCGGCAAAAGGCCGCGCAAATCGGGCGAACGACACCTCGACCGGCCGCTGACCGCCGCCGCTGACGTCGTACGCCACGCCGTCATGTCGTAGGCCCGCGACCAGCACCGCCTTGCCGTCGCCGCTGAACGACAGTTGCTGAACCGGGAACGGCGGCTTGCCGAGCAAGCGCGGCTCGTTGCCAGGGGCGACGAAAAAGACGCCGTCGCCGTCGGCGAAGGCAGTCCCGCTCGAGACACCGGCTAGCCCGAGGACGTACGAGTGCCCACGCAGCTGCACGGCAGGCTCGGTCGAACCGGCGGCGAACCAGAAGAGGCGGTCGAGCGTGCCGACGACGAAACCGCCTGCCGGTGCTGCTGCGACTCTCGTGCCCCCGGGCACCCGATATCGCACCGATGCGCGCCGGGTCGTCAGATCGAGTTGCAGCACCGTGACGTCCGCCGAGTGGCGCAACGCGATCTCGCGGCCATCGGCGGAAACCCACATGTCGAGCACGTTGCGCGCCTCGGGGATGCCGATGGCAGCCTCGATCCGATACGGTGAATCCGGGAACGAGATCGCCGGCGGCGGCGACTGGAGGGCCCAGACCTTGAGCAAGCCGCCGGCGTCGAGCGAATACACGCGTGTGGTGTCGCCGACGAAGGCGGCGCCGGTGATGCTGCTCTCATGGGCGGGCCTGTAGACCCATGACCACGCAGCGGCGACCGTGCCCACGACGACGACCGTGACGAGAGCAAGATCCTCCAGCGTCCATCCGCTCCGGCCCGGCCTCGCCGAACCGCCGTCCGGTCCTGCCTCGATCGCCGGCCGCCTTCGCCTCCAGGACTTGATCGTCACGATCCACAACCCGAGCGCGATCAAGGCCGACACGACGAGGCCGATCATGATGAGCAGCATGCCCGGCCCGTCGCTGGTCCAGTGCGCCATCTGGCCGGTCACGAGCAGGCCCACTGCGACCGCGCTGAACGTCAGCGCGAGCAGCGAGAGTGCGATGCGCGCCACCGTGCCGAAGATCCCGCCTCGCCGCGCGCCCACCACGATGAGCGTGACCAGTGCCAGGGCAAGCCAGAGGCTGGAGCGGATCGTGCTGCTCATGGCATGCAGGCCTGCGTCGGGTCGGGAACGAACACCGCGCGCGCTTCCCGGTCGCCCGGCACGCATTCAGCGATGCGACCCGCCGGCGCGGGCCCGAGACTGACGTCGTTGCAAAGGACCCGGCCGACGCCCACGATCGAATCGCTCCATCGCACCTGGCGGACAGATCGCTTCGATGTGCTCTCTTCGGACCAGCGAAGCCAGTACAGGCCCGGCTCGTCCGGCAGCCTGTACACGATTCGCTCGGCGGTGCCCGCCTTCGCCGGATCGAGCAGCACAGGAGCGGAAAGCGTAGGCAGTCCGGGCAATCGTCGCCAGCCTTCGGTCACCGGGTCATAACGGCAGCCGAACGCGATCTGCACTGCGACCGGCGCTCGAGATGCGACCCGCCATCCCTCCTGAACCTTCAAGCCGGCGCGCCCGGTTGCGGGATCTCGGTGCGCGATGAGGACGCGCACGTCGGCCGACCGAGCGTCCGATGCTGCCCCCGGCAACCCGAGCCCGAACGCGAATCCGGGCGCGAGCGCGCGAGGGGGAGCGCGAGGGGGAGCGCGAGTGGGAGCGCGAGTGGGAGCGCGAGTGGGAGCCCGCGCAAGGCGGAACCCTCACTCGATGCACGCGAATCGGCCAACCGCGCAGACACGTTCGCCTTCGACTACAGGATGTAGCGCGAGAGGTCTTCGTTGCGCGCGAGGTCGCCCAGCTTCTCGTCGACCGCCGCCGCGTCGACGCGCACGGTCTGGCCGCCGCGGTCCGGCGCGTCGAAGCTCACCTCGTCGAGCAGACGCTCCATCACCGTCGACAACCGTCGCGCGCCGATGTTCTCGGTGCGCTCGTTGACGTCGAAGGCGATCTGGGCGATGCGCCGGATCGCGTCGGGCGCGAGCTCGAGCGTGACGCCTTCGGTCGCGAGCAGCAGCGTGTACTGCTTGACGAGGCTCGCGTGCGTCTGCGTCAGGATGGCCTCGAAGTCGTCGACCGAGAGCGAGCCGAGCTCGACGCGGATCGGAAAGCGCCCCTGCAGCTCGGGGATGAGATCGCTCGGCTTGCTGAGATGAAATGCGCCCGAGGCGATGAAGAGGATGTGGTCGGTCTTCACCATGCCGTACTTCGTGTTCACGGTCGTGCCTTCGACGAGCGGCAAGAGATCCCTCTGCACGCCCTGGCGCGAGACGTCTGCGCCTTGCGTCTCGGAGCGTGAGGCGACCTTGTCGATCTCGTCGATGAAGACGATGCCGTTCTGCTCGGCGTTGGCGAGCGCGCTCGCCTTCACGTCGTCGTCGTTGACGAGCTTGGCCGCCTCCTCGTCGAGGATCAGCCGCTGCGCTTCGGCGATCTTCATCTTGCGCGACTTCTTCTTCGCGCCGCCGAGATTGGCGAACATGCCGCGCAGCTGCTCGGCCATCTCCTCCATGCCGGCCGGGCCCATGATCTCGAGCGAGGGCTTCGGCTCGGCGACCTCGATCTCGATCTCCCGATCGGCGAGCAGGCCTTCGCGCAGGCGCTTGCGCATCACCTGGCGGGCCGTGTTGTCGGCCGAGGGCGACGGCGCGAGGCCGAAGTCGCTGCGCGCTCCGGGAACGATCACCTCGAGGATGCGCTCCTCGGCGGCGTCCTCGGCGCGCGCGCGCTGGCGCTTCATCGCCGCTTCGCGTTCCTGCTTGACGGCCATGTCGACCAGGTCGCGGACGATCGAGTCGACGTCCTTGCCGACGTAGCCGACCTCGGTGAACTTGGTCGCCTCGACCTTGATGAAGGGCGCATCGGCGAGGCGCGCCAGGCGGCGCGCGATCTCGGTCTTGCCGACACCGGTCGGGCCGATCATGAGGATGTTCTTCGGCGTGATCTCGCCGCGCATCGCCTCGTCGACCTGCTGGCGGCGCCAGCGGTTGCGCAGCGCGATCGCCACGGCGCGCTTGGCGCCCGACTGGCCGACGATGTGACGATCGAGCTCGGAGACGATCTCCTTGGGTGTCATGCTGGACTTTGATTCCATCAGTCCAGCGTCTCGATCGTGTGGTTCTGGTTCGTGTAGATGCACAGGTCGCCGGCGATCTCGAGCGAGCGCTTGACGATCTCCTTGGGCGCCAGCGTCGTCTCCTGCAGCAGGGCGCGCGCGGCTGCGCTCGCGAACGAGCCGCCCGAGCCGATGGCGACGATGCCGTACTCGGGCTCGAGCACGTCGCCGTTGCCGCTGATGATGAGCGAGCTCTCGCGGTCGGCGACGGCGAGCATCGCCTCGAGCCGGCGCAGCACGCGATCGGTGCGCCAGTCCTTCGTCAGCTCGATGGCGGAGCGGACGAGGTTGCCCTGGTGCTTCTCGAGCTTGGCCTCGAAGCGCTCGAAGAGGGTGAACGCATCGGCGGTGGCGCCGGCGAACCCGGCGAGGACCCGGTCGTGGTGCAGGCGGCGCACCTTCCTGGCGGTCGACTTGGCGACGATGTTGCCGAGCGTGACCTGGCCGTCGCCGCCGAGCGCCACGGTGCTGCCGCGGCGCACGCTGACGATCGTCGTGCCGTGATAGGACTCCATCGGGCGCACATTGTGGCGCGCCCGGCGAACTCAAGCCGGCGCCGGGGCCGGCGGCTCAGAGCGTGCGGACCTTGACCGTCGCGTGCTCGTTGATGCCCATCGCGCCGAAGAAGAGCGCCACGATGCGGTGCGCGTCGACGAAGCTCACGTCGCGGTTCTCGCTGCGCCGGGCGAGCACCCAGTTGAGCAGGTCGCCGGCGGCGATGAAGTCGACCCGGATCAGCCGCGTGCAGGAGACGTTGACGATCTTGGCCGTGCCGAGCTCGCTGTCCATCTTCTTCAGCGTGTTGCTGATGTCGCCGATCAGCTGACCGGAGAGCTCGACCGTGGCGACCTCGACGAGCTGCGCCGCGTCGGTGATCTGCGATTCCTGGAAGCTGGTCGAGACGTCGCTCACGACCGAGAGCGGCGGTTGCGTCGTGCCCTGGTGGGAGCCGGCGATGCGCACCACGCAACGCGCCGCTTCCCACGACGGTGGCGAGACCTCGTAGGTCACGCAATAGTCGATCGCCGCCTCGTCGAAGTGATCGGCGCGGTTGGTCATCCGCAGCGCATCGAGGCGCACCTGCCAGTAGGCCGGGTCGGCGTCGCGCACGCCCGTCGGCGCGGCTTCCTGAAGCACCGTGAAGAGCCGCTCGCCCGACAGCCAGCGCATGTCGAGGTCCTGCGGCATCCAGCTGCGAAAGAGCTCCGAGAGCCGGCCGGCCGCCTCGGCGTCGATCGTCTCCAGCGCGCCCCAGTCGAACACCCAGGGCAGCGGCATCTGCAGGGCGAGCGAGGAGAGCTTCGCGACCGCTTCCGCGTCGAGGTAGGCGGGGCACACCCAGCCCACCTGTCCCTCGATGCGCGCGCTGCTCGGCCGCTCTTCGCTCGCGGCTTCCGCCACCATCTTCGGCAGCGAGAACCATTGCGGCGCCGACCAGCCGAACTGCTGCGCGTAATCGAGCGCGAGGCTCTCGAACTTCTGCTGCTGTCCGGTCGCCCGATAGAGATCGAACAGCACGAGCCACGTTTCGGCGTGCTGCGAGCGCGTGCCGCCCATGCCGGTCAGGCCCGAGAGCGCCTGCTCGCACTGCTCGAAGTCGGCATTGGCGAAGGCGATGACCGCCTCGTCGAGATCGGGATCGTGGCTGACCGTGCTGTTCGCCGCCGAGAAGGCCTTGCTGAACTCCTCGGCCTGCGGCAGATCGAGGCGGATCGAAGGCGCAGGCGCAGGCGCAGGCGCGGCGGCAGCGCGTTGCGGCGCGGCGGCCGCCGTGGCCGCCGCAGGCGGCGCGGCCGGCGCCCGGGCGGGCGCGGCGGGCGGCCGCGCGGACGGCACGAAATCCTCGACGCGGCCGCCGTGCTGAGAAGGCACTGCCGCCGGACGCAGCTTGGCTGCGCCGAGCGGCGCCGGCTGCGTCGGCGCGTTGTAGAACTCGGGCGCCCGGCGCTGCGTGCTCGCATAGCCGTCGCCGACCATCTGCTGCTCGATCTCGTCGATCTTCGCCTTGACGCCGGCGTCCTGGCGAGCCGGGGTGTCGGCCATGCGCGGCTCGGAGTCGTCGATCCGCGACGAGCCGCCGAGCGCCGCGAGCTGCTCGCCCGACAGGCCCTCGCGGCGCACCTTGCGCAGCATGTCGAACTCGCGCTTGCGCACGAAGTCGTTGCGACGCTTGCGCTCGATCATCGCCTTGAGCTCGCCCTTGGCGTAATCGTTCTCGCGCGATTCCTCGTTCTGCGCGTCGAGCTCGGCCCACTCCGTCGCCGGGTTGGCCACGAACTTGACGACCTTGCGAAAGAAGCTGGTCGTGTCTTGTTTGGGTTCCGGCATCGACTGCATGTCCTCAGCGGAACGGACGCCACCCGCCCCAGACCGGCCCCGGCGTCGGGGCCCAGCCGCGGGCCTAGTCGCCGAACATCTTCTGCTTGAGCTCGCGCCGCTGCTGCGCTTCGAGCGACAGTGTAGCGGTGGGGCGCGCGATCAAGCGCCCGAGGCCGATGGGTTCGCCGGTTTCGTCACAGAAACCGTATTCGCCCGACTCGATGCGCGCCAGCGACTGGGAGATCTTCTTCAGGAGCTTTCGCTCGCGGTCGCGCGTGCGCAGCTCGAGCGCGTGCTCTTCCTCGATCGTGGCGCGGTCGGCGGGGTCGGGAACGATCGAGGTGTCCTCGCGCAGGTGCTCGGTCGTCTCGCCAGCGTTGCTGAGCAGATCGTCCTTCAGCGCCTGCAGCTTCATGCGGAAGAACTCGAGCTGCTTCTCGTTCATGTACTCCGAGTCGGGCATCGCCAGCAACTCGTCGTCGCTGAGGTCGCGGCCGGCCTTCGTCTTCCAGGCGTTCGCCAGCTTGGGATCCGACTTGTGCGCGTGCCTCGGCGTGTCTTGTTCTTGCTTGTTCATCTGTCGGGTCGGGGGCCGCGGTGGCGCAAACCGGTCGGCGAATCGTGAGGTCGGTGGTGGCAGCGGCGCCTGAACAGGAGCGACGAAGTACTTCGGCGTTCCGCGCCCGGGCTTGCGCGGAACGAAGCCGTTCGGCATGGCAACAGACGCGCCCGCGGCGACGGTCGGCACTGGCGTGGCGACCTTCGCCTGCGCAGCGGCGGGCGACGCTGCCGGTTTCGGCTTGACCGACGCGCCGGCGGGCTGCTTGGCAGCGGCGCCCGTCTTCGGCCGCGGCGCGGGTGCGGGCGCAGCCTTCGGCGTCGGCCACTTCGCTGCCGGTCGCGCCGGCGCCTTTTTCGCCGCGGGCGCGGCCTTGGGGGCGCTCTTGCGCGGCGCGGGCGCGGCTTTGCGGCTCGGCGCGGCGGCGCGCACGGGCGCCTTCGCAGCGGGTTTCTTCTTGACCGCCTTGCCCGCCGGCGGCGCCGCGCGTGGCGCGGGCTTGGCCGACGGCCGGCCGCGTGAGCCGGTCGTGGCCGGCTTTTTCAGAGTCTTCTTGGCGGCAGATGTCTTCACGGGATCTCCTCGCAACGGCGCCGCGACCCTCGATGTCAAGGCTCGTCGCGAAGGCGCGGCCAACTTTGGCCGCGGCGGATTGTAGTCACGCCAACGAGGCGCTCGAGACGACGCTCAGGCGGGCTTCGTGCGGTGGCGCGGCCTCAGACCAGGCACTGCTCCAGGCCCTGCTTCAGGATGTCTTTGGGCAGGTCGATGCCGATGAAGACGATCTTGCTGCCCTTCTTCTCGCCGGGCGCCCATTTCGGCCCCAGGTCCGAGCCCATCAGCTGGTGCACGCCCTGGAAGATGACCTTCCGGTCGGCGCCCTTCATGTGCAGGACGCCCTTGTAGCGGAGCATCTTCGGCCCGTAGACCTGAACGATCGCGCCCAGGAAGTCCTCGAGCTTGCCGGCGTCGAACGCCTTGTCGGCACGAAAGACGAACGATTTCACGTCGTCGTCGTGGGCGTGGTGGTGCGGGTGCTCGCAGTGCTCGCCGTGCTCGTGGTCGTGGCCGTGCTCGTGGTGCTCGTGCTCGTCGGCCTTCAGGAAGTCCGGGTCGATGTCGAGCTTGGCGTTGAGGTTGAAGCCCTTCAGGTCGAACACGTCCTTCAGCGGCACGTCGCCGAAGTTGACCTTCGTCTGCGGCGCGCGCGGGTTCATGTGCTTGACGCGGTGGATCAGCGCCTCGACGGTCTCGTCGTCGACCAGGTCGCTCTTGCTGATGAAGATCTGGTCGGCGAAGCCGACCTGGCGGCGCGCTTCCTGGCGGCTGTCGAGCTGCTGGTCGCCGTGCTTGGCGTCGACGAGCGTCAGGATCGAGTCGAGCAGGTACGTCTCGGCGATCTCGTCGTCCATGAAGAAGGTCTGCGCGACCGGGCCGGGGTCGGCGAGGCCGGTCGTCTCGATGACGACGCGGTCGAAGTCGAGCTCACCCTTGCGCTTCCTTTCCGCCAGGTCGGCGAGCGTCGTGCGCAGGTCTTCGCGGATCGTGCAGCAGACACAGCCGTTGTTGAGCTGGATGATCTGCTCCTTGGCGTCCTGCACGAGGATCTCGTTGTCGATGTTCTCCTCGCCGAATTCGTTCTCGATCACCGCGATCTTCTGGCCGTGCGCCTCGGTGAGCACACGCTTCAGCAGAGTCGTCTTGCCCGAGCCGAGGAAGCCGGTCAGGATGGTGGCGGGGATCAGGCTCATGGCGGGCGGGGCGAGTTGGAGGGATGGCGCGGTGGCGCCGGACGCGAGCGTGCCACATGGAGGCGAGGGCGGCTGGTTTCAAGGTCACCCCGCGAGAGCAGCTCGTTTCAGGGGCACTCCACGACGCCAGCCGGGCGAGCGCCTTGCGGTAAGCTTTGATTCCTCCCCCTTCGGCCTGCTCGGGCCGCGTTCTTCCTCCATGTCCGACCTCCCTGCCGCCCGCGCTGCGCGCGGCGCCGACAAGGCGACCGCCCCGGCGGAAAAGCGCCCCTTGTTGAAGAAGATCCTGGACCTCCTCGCGCCCGGTCCCGATTCGCGCGACCAACTGATGGAGTCGCTCGCCGACGCCGAGCAGAAGGAGCTGATCCAGCCCGAGTCGCGGATGATGCTCGAGGGCGTGATCCGGATGGCCGACATGACCGCCGGCGACGTCATGGTGCCGACGCGCCACATGGACCTGCTCGACATCGACGCGCCGTACGAGGAGATGCTGCGCCTCATCATCCACGCCGGCCACTCGCGCTTCCCCGTCTTCGAGGAGCGGCGCGACAACATCATCGGCATCCTGATGGCCAAGGATCTGCTGAAGCTGCAGCGCGCGCCGACGCTGCACCTGAGGACGCTCCTGCGGCCGGCGTTCTTCGTGCCGGAGTCGAAGTCGCTCAACGAGCTGCTGCGCGACTTTCGCACCAACCGCAACCACATCGCGATCGTCATCGACGAGTTCGGCCACACCGCGGGCCTGCTGACGCTCGAGGACGTGCTCGAGGAGATCGTCGGCGAGATCGAGGACGAGTTCGACGACGAGGACGGCGAATCGAGCATCTACACGCTTGCCGACGGCAGCCAGCGCGTCGCCGGTGACGCGACCGTCGAGGACGTCAACGAGGCGTTCGACGTGCAGTTGCCGACCGACGAGTTCGACACCATCGGCGGCCTGGTCGCGCAGGAGCTCGGCCGGGTGCCCCGGCGCGGCGAGTCGGTGACGATCGGCGGCCTGGTCTTTTCGGTGATGCTCGCGCGCGGCGGCGCGGTGCGCTGGTTCAAGGTGACGCGCGCGGCCGAAGAGGCGCTCGGCTCCGACGGCGCCTGAGCACCATGGATCGGCTCGCCTCGCGGCGCGCGCGACCCTGCGCTTGAATCGAGGGGCGCTCGCCGCCGAGCTGGCGCTGGTCGCGCTGCTCGGCGCCATCCAGACGGCGGCGTTCGTCGCCGGCGATCTCTGGCCGCTGCAGATGGCGGCCGTCGCGCTGCTCGCCTGGCGTGTCGGCAGCGCCTCACCCGCGCGCGCCGCGCTGCTTGGCTTCGTCTTCGGCACGGCGTGGCTCTGCGCCGGGACCTGGTGGCTCTTCGTCAGCATGCACCGCTACGGGGGCCTCTCGGCGCCGCTCGCGGCGCTCGCGGTGCTCGCCCTGGCGGCGTTCCTGTCGCTCTATCTCGCCGCCGCGATGGCGGCGGTCGCGCGCTGGCGGCCGCGCTCGCCGGCGCGCGCGGCGGTCGTGTTCGCCGCCGTGTGGCTGCTCGCCGAGCTCGCACGCGCCGTCCTCCTGACCGGATTCCCCTGGGTCGCGAGCGGCTACGCGCACGTCGATTCGCCGCTCGCGGGCTTTGCGCCGTGGATCGGCGTCTACGGCATCGGCGCCGTCGCCGCCGGGCTCGCGGCGCGCTTCGGCTTCGCCGACTTGCGCGAGGGGCGCGGCTGGATCGCTCCCGGACTCGCGCTCGCGCTCGCCATCGGCGGCGGCGCACTTCTCGGCACGGTCGACTTCTCGCGGCCGACCCGCACCATCACCGTCTCGCTGCTGCAGGGCAACGTCCCGCAGCAGGAGAAGTTCGAGCGTTCGCACCTCGAAGAAGGGCTCGCCGCGACCGCGGCGCAGATCGAGGCGGCGCGCGGCGAGCTCGTCGTCGGGCCGGAGACGGTGATTCCGGTCCTCTTCTCCGAGCTCGACGCGGCGTGGTGGCAGCAGCTCCTCGAGCGCTTCCGCGCGCCGGGCCGGGCGGCGCTGCTCGGCATTCCGATCGGCGACCCGGAGCACGGCTACACCAACTCCGCGGTCGGCATCTCCGCCCGGGCGAGCGCGCTGCCGCAGGGCGTCTACCGCTACGACAAGCACCATCTGGTGCCCTTCGGTGAGTTCGTGCCGACCGGCTTTCACTGGTTCACGCGGATGATGAACATCCCGCTCGGCGATTTCGAGCGCGGCCCGCTCGTCGCGCCGTCGTTCGAGGTCGGCGGCGAGCGCGTCGCGCCCAACATCTGCTACGAGGACCTGTTCGGCGAGGAGCTCGCCGCGCGCTTCGTTCCCGAAGCGGGCGCGCCGACGATCCTCGCCAACCTGAGCAACATCGGCTGGTTCGGCAAGACGATCGCGGTCGAGCAGCACCTGCGCATCTCGCGCATGCGCTCGCTCGAGCTGCAGCGGCCGATGATCCGCGCGACCAACACCGGCGCGACGGTCGTGATCGACCATCGCGGCGTGGTGACGCACTCGCTCGCGCCCTTCACGGTCGGCATCCTCGAAGGCACCGTCGAAGGTCGGCAGGGCCTGACGCCGTTCGCGCGCTGGGCGGGGCACTTCGCGCTCTGGCCGCTCGCGCTTCTCGCGATCGCGCTCCTGCTCGTCCTGCGCGAGCGCGGCCGTCCACGAAGCGGCGCCCCCTAAAATCGCCCGGCTCGGCGCGCGCGATCTGCGCTGCCGCCGCCAAGTCCCTCGACGACCCGCGCGATGCTCTCCTTCCAGCAACTCATCCTGCGCCTGCAGTCGTACTGGGCGGAGCACGGCTGCGCGCTGCTGCAGCCGTACGACATGGAAGTCGGCGCCGGCACGAGCCACACCGCCACCTTCCTGCGCGCGCTCGGCCCCGAGCCCTGGAAGGCGGCGTACGTGCAGCCGAGCCGGCGGCCGAAGGACGGCCGCTACGGCGAGAACCCGAACCGCCTGCAGCACTACTACCAGTACCAGGTCGTGCTGAAGCCGGCACCGGCCGACATCCTCGACCTCTACCTCGGCTCGCTCAGCGCGCTCGGCTTCGACCTGCGGACCAACGACGTGCGCTTCGTCGAGGACGACTGGGAGAACCCGACGCTCGGCGCCTGGGGTCTCGGCTGGGAGGTGTGGCTGAACGGCATGGAGGTGACGCAGTTCACCTACTTCCAGCAGGTGGGCGGCATCGACTGCAAGCCGATCACGGGCGAGATCACGTACGGCCTCGAGCGGCTGGCGATGTACCTGCAGGGCGTCGACAACGTGTTCGACCTCCAGTGGACCGAGGGCCTCAGCTACCGCGACGTCTATCACCAGAACGAAGTCGAGCAGAGCACCTACAACTTCGAGAAGAGCGACGTCGAGTTCCTGCTCGCGGCGTTCGCCGCGCACGAGCGACAGGCCAAGGCGCTGATGGCCGGGCAGCTCGCCCTGCCGGCGTACGAGCAGGTGCTGAAGGCGGCGCACAGCTTCAACCTGCTCGATGCGCGCGGCGCGATCAGCGTCACCGAGCGCGCCGCCTACATCGGCCGCATCCGCAACCTCGCGAGGAGCGTCGCGCAGAGCTATCTGGCGAGCCGCGAACGGCTCGGCTTTCCGATGGCGCCGCGGGCGTGGGCAGAAGAAGCGATCGCGCAGCTGCAGAAGAACGCGGCATGAGCCCGGCGCCGGGCCGTCCCAAGCCGGGCTCGGCCCCCTCGGGGGGCAGCGCAGCGGC
>Ga0070679_100005201_pt1 | contig 12039 bp, 9 predicted proteins | sample KBSC63BmetaG_FD_65652 | JGI IMG/M metagenome (GOLD analysis project Ga0070679, IMG submission 65652) | Corn rhizosphere microbial communities from Kellogg Biological Station, Michigan, USA - KBS C6-3B metaG | ecosystem: Host-associated > Plants > Roots > Rhizosphere | place: USA: Michigan... | reverse complement strand
TGGAAGGAGCCGGTGATGAGCGTCGCCTCGGTGTTCTCACGAGAGAGCGCGAGCGCGCGGTCGAAGTCCGGCTCCGCCCCGGCAGCCCACCCGTGCCCCCGAGCGAAGGCTACCGCTTCTTCGAGTGCCCACGCGCGGTCGGCGGGGACGCTGGGAGGAGCTGTGAGCACGAAGCGATCGACCCGTGTGGCGAGCTGCGAGATCATCGTGCGCCAGTCCTTGTCGGCGAGCACCGTGAGGAGACAGGTGAGTGGATGCGGAACTCCCACGGCATCCAGCGCCTCGCAGAGAACGGAAATACCGGCCGGGTTGTGAGCCACATCGAAGATCACGTTGCCGCAGCGCTGAAAGCGCCCCGGGATCGCCACGCGCTCGAGCGCGCGGCACGCATGCTCGCCCGCGTCCGCGTACGCACCGCCCGCGAGCTGCAACATGGCCAGGGCGACCGCCGCGTTCGACGCCTGATGCCGCCCCACGAGCGACGTGCGCAGCTGGCGCCGGCGTCCGCTCGCACGCTCGGTGATCGAGAAGCTCGTGCCACTTGCCGAGACCACGACATCACCCACCAGCCAGTCGTCGCCGATGACCACGACTTCGCTCGCGCCCGCCGTACTCGCGAGCTCCGCCAGTCGCGCGCGCACGCCGGCATCGCCATCGCCGATTGCCGCGGGCACGCCAGCCTTGAAGATCCCCGCCTTCTCCGCCGCGATCTGTTCGATCGTGTTGCCCAGATACTGCATGTGATCCATGCCGATGGATGTCACCGCCGCTGCGAGCGGCGACAACACGTTGGTGGCGTCGAGCCGGCCGCCCAGGCCCACCTCTACCACCGCCACATCCACGCGTTCGCGCGTGAAGTGCTCGAAGGCCATGCAGGTGGTGGCCTCGAAAAAGGTGGCGCCGAGCCGCTCGACCTCGGGGATCCAGCGCTCGGCGAAGCGCGTCACCGAGCCCTCGTCGATCGGAATGCCGTCCACGCAGATCCGCTCGCGGAAGTCGATGAGATGGGGCGACGTGTAGCGGCCCACCCGGAGTCCGGCGTCCCGCAGCACCACGTCGAGCATGCTCACCACGCTCCCCTTACCGTTGGTACCGGCGACGTGGAATGAGGGGAAGGCCAGCTGCGGATTCCCCATCGCATCGAGCAGCGCGCGCGTGGTCTCGAGGCCGAGCTTCCAGCCTCCGCTCACGCGCGCGAACAGGTACTCGAGTGTTGTCTGGTAGGAGGTCAGGTGGACGTCCACCCCGAAGCCGCTGGTTGACCGCTCATGTGGCGAAGGAGCTGGCCTACGGTGTTCTTGAGCTCCTTGCGGTGCACCACTGAATCCACCATCCCATGGTCGAGAAGGAACTCGGCGGTCTGGAACCCCTCCGGAAGCTCCTGACCGATGGTCTGCTTGATGACCCGCGGACCCGCGAAGCCGATCACCGCACCGGGCTCCGCGAGGATTGCATCTCCGAGCATCGCGAAGCTCGCGCTCACGCCGCCGGTGGTGGGATTGGTCAGGATGGAGACATAGGGCACCCGCCGCTCGGCGAGCTGTGCCACGAGCGCCGACGTCTTGGCCATCTGCATGAGGGAGAGTACGCCCTCCTGCATCCTCGCGCCGCCCGATGCGCAGACGATCACGAGAGGGTACTTGCGCTCGACCGACCGCTGCCCGATCCGTGCGATCTTCTCGCCGACCGCCGATCCCATAGAGCCGCCCATGAAGGCGAAGTCCATCACGCCGAGGTTGATCGGCATGCCGCCCAGAGTTCCGGTGACGGTCATGATGGCGTCGGTGTCGCCCGCGTTGGCGGTAGCCTTCTTCAGCCGCTGCGGGTACTCGGGAAAGCCGAGAGGATCCACCGAGCGGAGCTCCACGTCGAGCTCCTCCCAGCTGTTCTCGTCCACGAGGATGTTGACGTAGTCGCTCGCCCGGATCCGTCTGTGGTAATCACACTGCGGGCAGACGTTGAGATTCCGGATGAACTTCTCCCGGAGGTCGGTATGCCCGCATGCCTCGCACTTTTCCCATGCGTCGGCCGGGATCTCCAGCCTCTCCCGCCGCGGCTGCCGGGGCTTCCTTTCCTTTCTGAACCAGACCATGGGCGAAATGTGCGGGGGGGTGGGGGGAGGGACAAGTGGGGAGGGAGGGCGTGAAGAAAGCAGAGAGCAGAGAGTAGAAAGCAGTGAACTACTAGAGGGGGCAGGAGGCAGGGGGCAGGAACGGCACACCGGTCGAGATCTTCTCGACAGAGGTTCTACCTGCCTCCTGCCGCCTGCCTCCTGAGGTTCTCACTGCTTTCTGCTCTCTGCGTTCTGCTTTCTCCCCTAGACGGCCAACTCCCCTACCCTCGCCCCTCTCCCTTCGCTCGATATTCGTAACAGCATGCCGACGGCGAGCCAGCAGGAGAGCATGAAGGAGCCGCCGTAGCTGAAGAAGGGGAGCGGGATGCCGGTGATGGGCATGAGATTCAGCGTCATGCCGACGTTCACGGTGACGTGGACGAGCCAGCTGGACGCGAGGCCGAAGGCGACCAGGCCGCCGAAGGAATCGTTGGCGCGCTCGGCGACGCGCACGGTGCGCAGCAGAAGGAAGAGGAATAGGGAGAGCGCGACCGTTACACCGATGAACCCGAGCTCCTCGCCGAGCACGGCGAAGATGAAGTCGGTGTGTTGCTCCGGGAGGAAGGCCAGGCGTTTCTGGGTGCCGAGGAGGTAGCCCTTGCCCAGCCACCCGCCGGAGCCGATGGCTACCTGCGACTGGATCACGTGCCAGCCGGAGCGGCGCGGGTCGATGGACGGGTCGAGGAAGACGAGGAGGCGGTGGCGCTGGTAGGGCGCGAGACGCTCCCAGAGCACGGGGGCGACGACGCCCATGACCACGTTCGCGGTGGTGAGCGCGACGCCCTCGAGCATGAACGGCTTGTACCATACGACGAGCGCGATAAGCAGGAGGAACCACGCGCCCCAGAGGCTGGTGTTGAAGGCCAGCACCAGGCTCACTGCCGGCGAAGCAATGAGGATGAGCAGCGGCAGCGGCACCCCCGACCAGAAGAGCATCGCGAAGAAGATGCCGATGAAGACAATTCCCGTCCCCAGGTCCGGCTGCATCATGATGAGGAGCCAGGGAATCAGCACCACTATCGCAGGCTGCCAGATGTCGAGGAGCGACCGCGCAGGTTCCCGCCGCGCGGATAGCACCTTCGCTAGCATCATCACTACGGTTACTTTCGCGAGCTCCGAAGGCTGGCCGAGGCGGATCCCGCCTATCGCGATCCAGCTCTTCGTGCCGGCGGCGGTTCCCGCTCCGGTGCCTATCACGAGCGTGGCAGCCAGGAGGAGAAGCGTGAGCAGATACGCGGGCGTCGCCACCCATTCGTAGAACCTCACCGACCCGCGGCTCACGAAGTACGCGGCTCCGAGGCCCAGGATGAGCCAGCGCGACTGCGACACCCAGGCGTGGAGCGCGGCGGTTGGTACGTCGGTCTGGCCCGCCGAGTACACCATCGCGATCCCGAAGATCGAGAGCGCGAGCGCGCCCGCCAGGAGGGCGTAGTCGGTGATGACGCGTTTCACCTTCAGCCCTCCGTGTTGATGAGCTGCGTGGGCGTCACCTTCAGATATGCCTCGACGATCTTCGACGCGATGCGGGCGGCGCGGCTGCCGTGCAGGCCGAACTCGAGCATCACCACGACGACGATCTTGGGGTCATCGGCGGGAGCGAAGCCAGCGAACCAGGCGTGGTCGCGGTTGGGGTCCTGCGCGTTCTGAGCGCTGCCGGTCTTGCCTGCCAGCACGGTCCCCTTGATCGACGCGCTGCGCGCCGTACCGCTGGACACGACGCCGGCGAGCGCCGCGCGCACGCCGTCCATCTGCTCGGGAGTGAGCTTGAAGAACCGCTCGTGCTCCGGCTCGTGCCGGAGGATCTGCGGCGTGGAGGCGGTGCCGTCGGTGGCGAGCGCGGTGTAGAAGCGCGCCATGTTGGCGACGGTCTGGTCGTTCTCCCCCTGGCCGATGGAAAGGTTGAGGATCACCGCCTGGGTCCAGCCGCGCTTCCCGTAGCGCTTGTCGTAGTAGTCCTGGACGTCCTTGTACGGGAAGAGCGGTCGCGATTCGCCGGGAAGGTCTATCCCTGAGCGATCACGGCTTCCGAACTTGAGACCACCGGCTACGAGACGGGAGAGTCCGAGCCTGAGGCCGAGCTGGTAGAAGTAGACGTCGCACGACTGCTCGATCGCCTCCGAGAGGGTCACGGCGCCGTGCCCGCTATGGTCCCAGCACTTGAAGTAGCGGTTTCCGAACTGAAGGCCGCCGGTACAGGGCTCGGGCATCTTCTCGTCGAGCGTGACGATGCCGTCTTCCAGCGCCATGGCGGCGGTGGCGAGCTTCCAGGTGGAGCCGGGCGGGTAGCGACCCTGGATCACCTTGTTGTAGAGCGGATGGCGCGGGTCGTCGTTGAGCTGCTTCCAGAGGTCGCGCGAGATGCCGCCGATGAAACGGTTGGGGTCGTAGCTCGGCGCACTGTAGAGCGCCAGCACGCCACCCGTCTTCGGGTCGAGCGCTATGGCGCCTCCCTGGAGCGAGTCGCCGAAGATACCGGCGACGAAGCGCTGCAGGTCGATGTCGATGTTGGTGTAGAGCGGCTTCCCCGGCTCTGGCGGGAGGTCCTGCCGCGCGCCCGCCTCGCGCACCACACGACCGCGCGCGTCCACCTCCACGAAGCGCACGCCCTCCTTCCCGCGCAGCGAGTCCTCGTACTGCTTCTCCAGTCCACCCTTCCCCACCTGCTGCCCGGCCTTGTACGAGCGGTACTGCGGCGAGGCGAGCTCCGTTTCCGTGATCTCACCGACGTAGCCCACGAAGGATGCGACCGCAGGACCGTCGGGATAGTAGCGCTTGGGGGCGGACTGGATCACCAGCCCGGGGAAGTCGATGCGATGCTCCTCGAGAACCGATACGACATCGAACGAAGCATCCGAGAGCACCACCGCGGGTCTGGTGGGCGCCCGCCGGTAGCGGCGCACCGAGAGATCTATCGCGTCGTCGCTCAGCGGGATGATCGTGGCCAGGCGCTGCAGGACTGCGCGGAGCGAGTCGGCGCTCGGGCTCAGGAGCGAGACCGAGTAGCCGGGGACGTTCTCCGCTATCACGCGCCCGTTGCGGTCGTAGATGATCCCGCGAGGCGCAGGCAGAGGTACTTCGCGGAGACGGTTCTCTTCCGACTGCAGCGTGTACCGGGAGTTCTCCACGATCTGCGCGCGGAAGAACGCGCTTAGGAGGAGCGCGAAGAGCGCTGTAAGCCCCCACGACGCGATGCGCGCGCGACGAGCCAGATCGTTGGGGTGGAAGCTCACGTCCGCGACGGTCGCAGGATCGGGCGCAGAATGAGGAGGGTGAGAAGTCCCCAGAGCGCCGTCACGACGGCGGTTATCGGCGACCACACGAGCAGCTCACGGAGGAGCTCTCCGCCACCTACCCGGCGCTCGGCCAGGAGGAAGATGATGTCGAAGGCCCACTTCCCAGAGAAGAAGAAGAAGGCGTTCAGGAACATGTCGTCGGCGAAGAACACGGCCTTGAGCCACGATGCCGCGAAGCCCACGCAGCACATCGCCAGGGCGCCGGCGCCGAAGGCGTGGAGCTCGATCGAATCGGCCACGATGCCCATCACCAGCCCGAGGACCGCGGCGGCTCCGGGACGCACGCGGATCGCCACGAGGAGGAGCGCGATCACGAGGAAGTCGGGACCCACGCGCCAACCGAGGAGCGGGCGCAGCGTGAAGTGCAACAGCACCAACACGACGAAAGCGATCAGTGTGCGCGCGAGGTCGATCGGTCTCATCGGCGTGGCTCCGCTGTCGCGGCGGCGCGCGAGAGCGAATCGGGGGTGGCGGTCGCGCTCGCGGAGTCGGCGCCGGATTTTCGGGAGAGCGAGTCCCCGGCGTTGACTATCGCGCGCGTTGCCGCGAGCGTGCCCTGTCCGGTCTGCCAGACGCCCGCGACCCCGGAGTCGGCTCTGGCCGGAAGGAGCACCATCACCGCGGATACCGCAGAGGGGAGCACCGCCGGACGCAGAAGGTAGGTGCGCGCCCAGAGCTCGGAAGTTTCCAGCTCGCCGAGCACGACACCCACCGGAATGCCACGCGGGAACGTGCCGCCCAGCCCCGACGTCACGATCTCGGTACCTGGCGGGATCGTCCCGCGCACGGGTACGCCGCGCATCTCCAGGAGGTAGCGCTCGGGGCCCGAGCCCAGGTGTGCGGCGACGATGCCGAAGGCGCTCCCGTCTGCCGCCATCGCGCTCACGCGGAAGTCGGGGTGCGACCACATGATCGCGATGCTCATGGTGGGATCAGCGGTCTTCACGACGCCCACGAGCCCCTCCGGCGCCACCACCGGGCTGAACTCCCTTACGCCAGCCCGCGCACCCGCGGAGAGCGGCATCGTGTACTGCTCGCCCACGCCCCGCCCGGAGAGCACCTCGGCGGGTACGAAGCCCCAGCGCAGCCGTGCACCGAGGCCCAGAAGGTCGCGGAGCCGCGCGTTCTCCGCACTCAGCGCATCCACCGACATCGAACGCAGTGTGACGCTGTCGCGCGCGGCCACGCGCTCTTCACGCGTGGCCCAGGCGCGGCGACTGAGCTCGGCGTCGCTCTGCAATGATACGAGCGGCGCGAGCACTGTGCGGCGAAGCGTCGTGGCGAGAGGTTCGCGCATGCGCTCCGGTAGAAAGAGCGCGACCAGCGAGAGGACTACGCACCCGGCGAGGAGAATAGTGTCCCGACGACCGTAGGTCCGGGCAACGCTGGACACCGCGACCTCAGGACGAAAGCACCGACCAGTACTTTTCCTCGTCGTCCAGGATCCGGCCGGTTCCGCGCACCACGCAGGTGAGCGGATCCTCGTCCACATGGATCGGGAGGTTCGTTTCCTGGCTGATCAGGAGGTCGAGCCCGCGGATCAGCGCGCCGCCGCCGGTCATGACGATTCCGCGATCCACGATGTCGCTCGCGAGCTCGGGCGGAGTGATCTCGAGCGCGCGTCGCACGGCATCGACGATCTGCTGGATCGGCTCCTGGATGGCTTCGCGGATCTCGCTCGAGTGGACGCGGACGGTCTTCGGGATGCCCGACACGAGATCGCGCCCCTTCACTTCCATCTCACGCTCGTCACCAACCGGCGCCGCCGAGCCGATGGTGAGCTTGATCTGCTCGGCCGTGGGATCGCCGATCAGCAGATTGTAGTTCTTGCGCATGAACTGCACTATCGCGGTGTCGAGCTCGTCGCCGCCCGTGCGGATGGAGGTGTCGCTCACGATGCCGGAGAGCGCGATGACCGCGATCTCGGTGGTGCCACCGCCGATGTCGATCACCATGTTGCCGGTGGGCGTCTCGACCGGGAGCCCCACGCCGATCGCGGCCGCCATCGGTTCGGCCGCCATGAAGACTTCCTTGGCTCCCGCGCCCAGCGCCGAGTCGCGCACGGCGCGCTTCTCCACCTCGGTGATCCCCGACGGAACGCACACGATCACGCGAGGCTTCACCTTGAAGATGTGATTCTCGATGATGAGCGTGAGGAAGTAGCGGAGCATCTTCTCGGTGACATCGAAGTCCGCTATCACGCCATCTTTCATGGGGCGTACGGCGAGGATTCCTTCGGGCGTGCGGCCGAGCATGCGCTTCGCCTCGAGGCCCACGCCCTTGATCTTTCCCGACGCGCGGTCGATGGCGACCACCGAGGGCTCGTTGAGCACGATTCCCTCGCCCTTCACGTAGATTAGCGTGTTCGCTGTGCCAAGGTCCACAGCGATCGCGTTGGCGGGGAAGAAAGTCCCCGCTTTGAACAAGGGCCAGCGCATCAGAATTTCGGTGTCGCGTTCCGGGCGGAACGGTATCGGCAGGATGAGAACACGTCGGTCGGGCGAACGCGGTTTAAGCTAGCTGTCAGGCAATGCTGCGACAAGGCATTCACTTGACGCATCACGGTGTCAACAGGTATCGTCGCGCGCATGAAGACCCCTTATCTCCCCGAGATCGCCGTGGTGGATGCACGGCTCTGCGATGCGTGTGGGCTCTGCCTTCCGCTCTGCCCTCCGGCGGCCATCGGCATGCGACGGGAGGGGCTCCTTATTGACGATTCAACTTGCACGGGGTGTCGGAAGTGCATCGCCCCCTGCCCCGTCGGCGCGCTTTCCATGGTACCCCGGCCGGTGGTCTCGATGAACGAGAGCGCCGAAGCGTCCACCCCGGCCCGCGGTCGATGAGCGCCATTCGCTGCGACGTCCTGGTGGTCGGCGGCGGGCCGGGCGGGCTCGTGGCCGCGCGCGAGCTGGCGGCCGCGAATCGTGGCCTCGAAGTTCTTCTCATCGAGCGCGACCGCGCGATCGGCGCCCCGGTGCGCTGTGGCGAGGGAGTGGGGAGCGCGGGCGTCTCCGAGTTCATCGACCCGGCGGGCGCGTCGTGGATCTCGCGGCGCATCTCGCGGGTGATCTTCCGTTCGCCGAATGGAACCGAGGTACGGGTAGCCGAAGGGGACGTGGGCTACATCCTCGACCGCACGCGCTTCGAGCCGGCCCTGGCCGCCGAGGCGGGGCGTGCAGGCGCCGAGATACTCGTGGGGACGGAGGCCACCGGCATGCAGCGCTCGAGCGGCGGCTGGGACGTCGCCGTCCGCGGGCCCAACGGCGAAGGGACCGTGTCGGCGCGCCTGGTGATCGGTGCCGACGGAGTGGATGGCATGGTGGGCCGCTGGGCCGGCCTCGATACGCGCGTCCCGTCGCGCGACATGGAGAGCTGCGCCCAGTACGTGGTGGCGGGAATCGACTTCGATCCGGACGCCATCTACCTCCACTTCGGAGAGCAGATCGCTCCGGGCGGGTACGCGTGGGTCTTCCCCAAGGGGGTCGGGGTGGCGAACGTGGGGCTCGGTATCGTGGCGCTCCGCGCCGAGCCGGGCGTCACCGCACGGCGGTACCTCGATCGTTACATGTCGTACTATTTCCCCACCGGCGTCCGGACCGGTTACACCGTGGGCGGTGTCATCGTGCACCCCACCGTGAAGCGCACCGTGACCGACGGCGTGATCCTCTGCGGCGATGCCGCCCACATGGTGAACCCGCTCTCCGGCGGCGGGATCGTGAACGCGATGAAAGCTGGCCGCCTGGCCGCCGGTGTGGCCGCCTCGGCTCTCGCCTCTGGCGACACGAGCGCCGCGCGCCTCCTGCGCTACCACGACGAATGGATGGCGCTACTCGGCGACGACCACATTCGCTTCCACAAGCTGAAAGACGCGCTGGGCAAGTTCGACGACTCCTTCTTCGACCAGCTGGCGACCTCGGTGAACCGGATCCCCGAAGAGAAGCGCACGCTGAGGCGGATCTTCACCACCGCGCTGACGCGTCACCCGGGGCTGCTGCCGGTGGTGGTGAAGTACTTCGTCTGAGCTCGGGGAGGGCGGGGAGAGAAGGCAGACAGCAGAAAGCAGACAGCAGAAAGCAGTAAAACCTCAGGCGGCAGGAGGCAGGAGGCAGGAGCGGCTCGTGGGGGTAGGGCCCTCAACCCCGAGGCAGTTCACTGCTTCCTGCTTCCTGCTTCCTGCTTCCTGCTTTCTCCCTCCCCCTCATCACCGTCGTTCCCACCGCGCAGCGGTTCGCCGCGGCGCCGGCGAGGCGCTCGAGGGGCGCCAGCGCGCCTACGGCGGGTAGGGGCGGTGCCCAGAGGTAGACCGGGGTGCGGGGGACGAGCATCGCGTCGCCCCTCCAGCGGCGAGCCAGAGTGAAGCCGAGGTCGTAGCCCTCGTGCATAGCGCGATCGCGCTCGCGATGCGAGCAGGCGCCGAAGGGGTAGCTCACGGCGGTCGCGCGGATGTCCAGCGCCCTTTCGAGCGCGTCGCGTGACGCGGACAGCTCGCGTGCGAGCCGTGCGTCATCCACCCAGGTGAGACGCGGATGCGTGGCGGTGTGCGATGCGAACTCCAGACCACGCTCCTGCCACTTGCGCATGTCGCGCCAGGCAAGGTGCGCGAAGCGACGGCCACCGTACGCGATGTCCCACCTGTTGAGCCGTCCGGCGTACTCGGTGATCACGAAGCAGATCGCGCCGAAGCCGTGCGCCTCGAGCACCGGGAAGGCGTGCTCGCGGAGACCGCGGTAGGCATCGTCGAAGGTGATGGCGAGCTCCCGCGGGCCGGCCGCGCGCTCGCCCCGCACGCAGGCGGAGAGCTCGGCCAGGGTCAGCGTGCGCCAGCCGCGCGCGGCGAGGCGCTCGATCTGCCGTGCGAAGCGGCGGGGGGAGATGCGGGTGGCGCCCAGCTCGTGTCTCCGCTCCACCTTGTGGTAGCAGAGGATCGGCGGGATCACCGCGGGAGGGGACGGAGAGAAAGCCGATCTCTCGGCCGTTCCCTCACCGGGTAAGGGGAGGCGTGGCGCCTCCCCCTCCCGTGGGGCGGGTGGAGCCGCGCTACCGTGCGCCTGCACGGATTATCGCGCGCGGCTCTGGCCCCGCCCCGGCGTGCGATATCACAGCACGTCGGAGACCGGCGTGTACTGGAGTCCAAACACATCCGCCACCGCCGGGTAGGTGACCTTTCCGTCCACCACGTTCAGCCCCTTGGCGAGCGCGGGATCATCGCGCAGCGCCTGCTTCCACCCCTTGTTCGCCAGTTGCAGCGCGTAAGGGAGCGTGGCGTTGGTGAGCGCGAGCGTCGAGGTGCGTGGTACCCCGCCCGGCATGTTGGCCACCGCGTAGTGGATCACGCCTTCCACCTCGTAGGTGGGGTTCTCGTGAGTGGTCGGGTGCACGGTCTCGATCGAGCCGCCCTGGTCCACTGCGACGTCCACCACCACCGTGCCGGGCTGCATCAGCTTGAGGTCCTCGCGACGAACGAGCCGCGGCGCCTTCGCACCCGCCACGAGCACGGCACCGATCACGAGGTCGGCGGTGGGAAGCAGATCGAGAATCGCGTGCCGGTTGGAATGCACCATCGTCACGTTGGCCGGCATCACGTCGGCGAGGTAGCGCAGCCGATCGAGCGAGATGTCGAGAATCGTGACGCGAGCTCCCAGACCCGCGGCCATCTTCGCCGCGTTGGTCCCGACGACACCGCCGCCGAGCACCACCACGTTGGCCGGCGGAACGCCAGGAACGCCACCGAGCAGCACGCCGCGACCGCCGAAGAGCTTCTCCAGGTACTTCGCCCCCTCCTGCACCGCCATCCGGCCGGCAACCTCCGACATGGGTGTGAGCAGCGGTAGCTCTCCGTTCGAGAGCTGCACCGTCTCGTACGCGATGCACGTCGCGCCGCTCTTCATGTGCGCCTTCGTCAACTTCTCGTCGGCGGCGAAGTGGAAGTAGGTGAACACCGTCTGGCCGGCGCGAAGGCACCCCCACTCCTTCTCGATGGGCTCCTTCACCTTCATGATCATGTCGGCCTTGCCCCACACCGTCTGCGCGTCGGGCGCGATCGACGCACCCGCGCTCTCGTAGCGCTCATCCGGGAAACCGCTCCCCTCGCCTGCACCCTTCTCGATGAGCACCTTGTGACCCGCCGCCACCATCGCCTCCGCACCCGCCGGCACGAGCGCGACGCGGTTCTCGTTGGTCTTTATCTCCTTCGGGACGCCTATGAGCATGTTGTGAGTATTGTAGATGTTTTTGAGAACTGACTGGTAAAAGAAAGCAGACAGCAGAAAGCAGAAAGCAGTGAACTGCCCCGGTAAATTAGTCTCGAAAGCAGTTCACTGCTCTCTGCTTTCTGCTTTCTGCGTTCCCCTCACGGTCCCAGACTGACTACCGTCTGCCTGCCAGGGGCGTAGAACTGTCCGCAAACAGCCGCCACGTCCTCCGGCGTAATCGCGTCGATCAGGGCGAGAACCTCATCCAGTGTGCGGTAAGGCTCATCATAGAGCGCGACGCCGGCAGCACGATACATGCGCGAGGAAACGCTTTCCAGTGAGAGGGTGACCTGCCCCTTGAGCTGGCTCTTCCCCGCTTCGAGCTCCTCGGCCGAGAGGCTGTCGCTTGCCAGGCGGGAGAGCTCTTCGCGAATTGCCTCGC
>Ga0070679_100005196_pt1 | contig 12046 bp, 12 predicted proteins | sample KBSC63BmetaG_FD_65652 | JGI IMG/M metagenome (GOLD analysis project Ga0070679, IMG submission 65652) | Corn rhizosphere microbial communities from Kellogg Biological Station, Michigan, USA - KBS C6-3B metaG | ecosystem: Host-associated > Plants > Roots > Rhizosphere | place: USA: Michigan... | reverse complement strand
GACACGTTCTTTCATGGCCATCGAAGTGCTCCCAAGAAGTCTGACATCAAGATGATATCACTCTGGTAGCATGTCAATCGAAGCCGGATTCGCGAGCGGTTCTACGCGAGTACGCGCAGGCGCCCCGCCGCTCCCGAGGCGTTGCGCTAGAAGTCGTACATCAGCCCGAGGCTGACCCGCCACAACGACGCGAACACGTCGACGGTCGTCGCGCTCGGGTTGCGCAGGTTGCTGTAGATGTACTTGCCGCTCGCCTGGTCGTAAGAGACGTCGACGGCGGGCGCCATGTACGGGAATGGCACGGCCGATGCGCGGCCCCACTTGTGATCGAGCAGGTTGCCGACGTTCTCGATGTCGACCATGAGCTTCGCGCGGTGGCCGAGCGGGTTCGGAAGATCCTGCGAGAACCGCACGTCGACCTTGTTGAACCACGGGCTCGAGAACGCGTTGCGCGGCACGATCCGACCCCGATACTTGTCGAGGCCGGTCTGCTTGAGGAACGAATCGAAGTCGGCCTGCGAGATGCCGTTCAGGATCACGTCGCTGCCATCGCCCTTCGGCACGTAGAACAGCTGGTGGTTGTTCGCTCCGAACGTGCGCTCCTCGCCGAACATCTTCGCGAGCGTCGTGCCGAATGTCGCATCGGCGAACGTCCACGAGTACGGCTGGCCCGAGCGCGACTCGATGAACATGCCGAAGCTGGTCTTCAGGTTCTTCCACAGCGGCGCATCGGTCGCGTCGCCGATCAGCGCCCGAGAGAACTCGATCGCGCCGGTGATCCGGTGCGTGCGCTGGTAGTTCGAGGTCACGAGCGACGGGTTGTTCGGATCGGTGACCGCGAGCAGCGAGTAGTTGCTGACCGAGCGCGAGCTGTTCGCCGGGTTGACCTCGAGGACGTGCTCGAACGCGTAGCTGCCCGCGATGTAGACGCCGAACGGCAGCGTCTTGTCGACGAGGACGCTCGCGCTGTGGCCCGAGCCCTCGTGGTTGTTCGTCAGCAGCATGTCGTAGCCGCGGCTCACGTTGAACCCCATCGCGGCGGTGTCGTAGAGCGGGCGACCATCGGGGAGCGTGCCGACCGGGACGTTGTCGGGGAGGCTCGACAGGTCGCGGCGCAGGTCGACCCACGTGACGCCCTCGTGGACGCGCGTGTACGTGTAGTTCGGCTTGACCTCGAAGTTCTTGCCGTAGTCGCCGAACGCGTCGACGTCGAACGACCACTCCGCGCCGGCGCCGACCTTCCACGCCGACGGCAGCTTGAAGTTCGGATCGAGCGCGTCGACGTTACCGTTGCCGGCCTGGACCATGTTCTTGATCGCCTGCGGGATCGTACGGCCGTCGAAGCCGTTGACGATCGTCGGGTCCGTGGTGAACACCGATGCGATCCGCACGCCGTCGTTCGAGTAGTTGTTCGAGACCCACACGTTCGGCGAGCCGCCGCTGTACAGGCCGGCGCCGAGCCGGAGGTTCAGCCGATCGGTCGCGAGGTAGCTGGCGCCGAGCCGCGGCAAGAAGCTGCTGCGGCCGTTGAGCGTCGAGGTGTTCGCGAACCCGTTGCGCATGAGGAAGTTGGGGTTGTCGGTGATCTTTTGGTCGGCCGTCATGGTCTCGACCCGGAGGCCGCCGGTCAGCGTGAGCCGGCTGTCCACCTTCCACTGATCCTGGAGGTAGCCGACGATCGTGCCGGCGTTCCAGTTCGCGGCACCGTCGGCGGGGTTCAGCGTCGTCGCATTCGAGTACGAGATCGACGTCGGCGTCATCGCCGCGAACGCGTCGAGCGAGGCGTACTGCGCGGCGCCGTTCGTCGCGGCGATGAACAGGTTGTCGATGTGGAGCAGCTCGTACTCCGCGCCCGCGGTGATCAGGTGATCACCCTGGAGGTAGTTCGCGGCGGCCTTGATGTGGAACGTATCGTTGGCGAGCGAGTTCGAGTGGCGGAACTGGTCCGGCCCGAGCACGATCTGGCCGCCTTCGGGCGTCTTGATCGTCGCCTGCATGAACCCGTTGCCGTTCAGCGGGTCGACCTTGTTCGTGACGAGCTTGCCGTCGGCCTCGATCTCGGTCGACAGCTTCGACGACCAGTCCGAGAGCAGGCGGCCGGAGAACGTGTTCAGCGTGTCGACCGCGTTGTACCAGTTGGAGCTGAGCGGGAGGCTCGTCGCGCTCGACGACGACGCGATGAACGCGTTGCCGCCGGTGCGCGCGTACTCCGCCGTGAATCGGTGCTGGTCGTTGATCGCCCAGTCGACCTTCGAGAACACGTTGACGTCGGATTCGTCGAGGCTGCGCGAGGGCACGCCGGCGTCGAAGTGATAGACGCTCTGCGCGATCTGCTGCGCCATCGCCATCTCGTCCTGCGTGACCTTGCCGACCACGTTCGCGGCGCCCGAGCCGGCGGGACCGACGGAGATCGGCGTCGCAGCGGACAGGCCTTCGACGTCGAGGAAGAAGTGGACCTTGTCGTAGACGATCGGCCCCCCGAGCGCGCCGCCGTAGCGATACTCGTGGAAGTGGTTGCCGTTGACGCGGACGTTGCCCGAGCGGTGACCCGAGAGCGCGTCGCTCGTGTACGTGCCGAACAGCTCGCCCTTGAAGTCGTTCGTGCCGGACTTCGTGACGATGTTGACGTTACCGCCCATGAACTTGCCGTAGCGAACGTCGAACGGCGCGGTCTCGAGCGTCATCTCCTCGATCGCCGAGAGTGCGATCGGGCTGCGCAGCGTCGGATAACCGTTCTGGCTGAGACCGAAGTCATCGTCGTTGCGGATGCCGTCGACCGTGACGCTGTTGAACCGCGGGTTCGCGCCCTGGATCGACATCGTGTGGTTGCTGCCTTCGACCGTGACGTCGGGAGCGCGCCGCACGAGGTCGCGCGGATCGCGGCTCACCGAAGGCAGCGCCTCGATCTCCTGCGACGTGATGATCGTGCGCTCCGACGCGTTCTTCGAGACGGTGCTGCCCGAGACCTCGATCACCTCTTCCTGAAGCTTGAGGCCGAGCGGCACGTCGCGGGTCTTGCCCGCCGACACGTAGATGTCGCGCTCCTCGGCCGGCTTGAAGCCTTCGACGGTCGCGGTCACGCGGTACGGGCCGCCAACGCGAAGGCCGGTGAACGCGTACTCGCCGTCGTCGTTCGTCGTTGCGGTCTTGGTGTTGCCGCTCGGAATGTGGACGAGCGTGACCTCGACGCTCGACATCGGCGTGCCGTCATCGGCCGACTTCACGCTGCCGCGGATCGTCGCGGTGGTGACCTGCGCGGCCGCGGTCGACGCCGCGACGATGATGGAGAGTGCAACGAGTAGCGCGATCCTCCGCGCCGCGATTCCAACCCGGGTCTTCACCCCGCCCAGATCGCACGCCGCGATCGCGATCGGCAATCGCTAACGCTCGCGATCTCGCAGCGTGGCGATCCAGCTCCGCTCCGGAGCTTGGTTTTGTCGCGCGCGAGAAGCGAGGCCGACTTAGACCTCGTTGTTCACGTATGCCAGATCACCGCTCTTTGTAGTACCGACCCTGCAGCTCGCGCAGCGCGTGGTGAACGAGCCCGAGCGCTTCCTCGCGATCGCCGGCGGTGAGCGCGGTCGCGACCTCGGCAACACTCTCGCCTCTCGCGTAGCGAACGAGCGCATCGCTGTAGCCGCCACGCGCGACACACACGTCGCGCTTCACGAGGCGCCAATCGACGATCGAGGAGCCCGTGCTCGTGTCGAACACGCGCTCGCTCGCATCCCGATACGGATCCTCCGGCACGACATACTCGATGACGTCGACGCCCGTCGCGACGCGCAACAGGAAGTGCGAGCCGGCGTGGTCGCGCCAGCTCACCGGCGCGGTGGTCCGAGCCGCGCCCGCGACCTGGAGCGTGTCCCCGTCGTGCACGAGTGCGAAGTCGCTGCACGCGTACTCGACCGGGAACCGCGCGTGGGTCGGTCGAGATCCGGCGCAGCCGACGGCGAGGGCGGCGAGGAGCACGAGCTTGGTACGCATGACCGCGCCATCGAGCAGAAACCGCGCCAGCTCGCGCCTCGCGTGGTGCGCGGGAAGCCGCCTCGTTCACGCCCGTCGTCGAGCAAAGCTTGCCGTGCGAGCAAGACTTGCCTTCCACGCCGCCGCACCGGTGCAGCGAACGGCGGTCGCCGGATGGCCCACAACGTGCTCCGGCGGCGTGCATGAAGCTCTGGCTCTCTTCCACTCTCATCCTCGCGTCGTGCGTGTCGGGCAGCGATGCGCTGACGTCCACCGACCAGGCGATCTCGACGAAGCACGCGTGCCCCGCAAACGTGCCGGCCTCGCTCGCACCGGCCGCCGATCAGGATCTCGCGTTCGCGCTCGATGCCAGCGGAACGCAGAACTACGCGTGCCAGGCGACCGCCACCGGTTATGCGTGGACGCTGGTCGCGCCCGATGCGCTGCTCTATCGGACCGAGCACGGCCGCTGCCACGATCGCGATCCGGTCGTCCATCACTTCGCCGGTCCCACCTGGCAATCGCTCGACGACGGCAGCACGGTCGTCGGCGTCAAGGCGGCGGGCGCGACGGTCGATGCCACCGCGATTCCGTGGTTGCTGCTCACCGCGACGAGCCACGGCGCGCCGACCGACGGTGAGGACGAGGGCCTGATGACGCCGATCACCGCGATCCAGCGCCTGTCGACGAGCGCGGGTCTGGCGCCTGCGACTGGGTGCGACATGGCCCACGTCGGTGCAACCGCCGATGTCCCCTATACCGCCCGCTACTTCTTCTACCGGACCGAGACGCACCATCCCGAGCACAACGTGCGCTGCGGCGGCTGAGACGAGCGTACGCTGCGCGGGAACCTTTCCCGATCGCGCTCGTTTTCAGGATCGCCATGCCCTTGTTCTCGCTCCGCGGGCGCCGGCCGCCGCTCGCGGTCGTGCCCGATAGACCGGCTCCACAACCGACGCTCGCGGAGAGCGCGCTGGAGTACGTCGATCAGCTGTACAGCCTCGCGGTGCACCTCACCGGGAACGCGAGCGACGCGGAGGACCTCGTCCAGACCACCTACGCCCGCGCGCTCGCCGGCGCCGCGCAATTTCACGAGGGCTCGAACGTGCGCGCGTGGCTGTTCCGGATCCTGCGCAACGGCTTCATCGACCTCGCGCGCCGCAAGAAGATCGTGCTCGAGATTCCGGACGACACGCTCGACGCCCGCGTGCCCGAGTCGACGGGGCTCGAGCAATTGCGCTTCATCACCGGGTCCGAGGTCAGGACCGCGATCGCGAGCCTGCCGGTCGAGTATCGTCTGGTCGTGCTGCTCGATGTCGAAGGCTTCTCGGAGGCCGAGATCGCCGAGATCGCGAGCTGTGCGCCGGGCACCGTGAAGTCGCGCCTATCGCGCGCGAAGGCGAAGCTGCGCACCGCGCTACAGGAGCCGCGATGAGCGAAGAAGCCGATCGCCTCGTCACCGCAGCGCTGCGCGATCACGCGCGGATCCCGGCGCCACCGGGCCTGCGCGCGAAGCTCGAGCGCAAATACCTCGCACCGCGCCGGCGCTGGGTGCTCGCGTCGGTCTCGGCGTTCACCGGTGCGCTCGCCGCCGCGGCGATCCTGCTGTTGCTCGTGCGGCCGGGCCGGCCCGCGGAGGATCTAGCGCTGGCCCCGGCGCGCGAAGCCGTCGGCGATCACCTGCGCATGCTGATCGGGCGCGGGCTCGGCGTCGAGGTCAGCGACATGCACCAGGTCAAGCCGTGGTTCGCGGGCAAGCTCGACTTCGTCCCACCGATCACGTTCCTCGGCGATGACGACTTCCCGCTCGCGGGCGGTGACGTCGCGGTGTTCCTCGGTCACAAGGCGGCGCAACTCGTCTATCACCGCCGCCTCCACGTGATCTCGCTGTTCGTGTTCCAGGGCGAGGTCCCCGACGGCGACCGCACGATCGAGGGCTTTCACGTCGTGATGTGGAGCCGCGATGGCTTCGGCTTCGCGCTCGCGTCCGACGTCAACTTCGACGATCTACACACGCTGCACGCGAAGCTGCAGTGAGTGCTACGGGCAGCTACGAATTTCCCACTTGCAGGTCTTGTCGGCGTTCTCGAGGCAACGGCCGGTCGGTCCGCCGACGCTGCCGTCGGAGCACGCGGTCGACTTCATGCCGAGCGCCGGCCCGCACTTCTTCTTCGGGCACTCGGCGACGGTCGAGGATGTCCCACCGGTGGTGGTGGTGGTGGTCGTCGTCGTCGCGGATCCCGTCTGGAGCGATCCGGTCGAGCCGTTGCCGGTGTTCGGTGCGGGCGTCGGATCCGGGGTCGGCGTGGGCGTCGGGGTCGGGGTCGGGGTCGGCTCCGCGGTCGGCTCGGGGCCCGGCGCGGCGCCGGTCGACGGTGCCGGATGACAGCCGAACGCGAGCAAGGTCGCGAGCAACGTCAGGCGCACCATCAGAAGCCCGTCCCGACGGCGAGGTAAACCGCGGGGCCGGTGCTCATGAACCCGTTCGTCTGCATCGTCTTCAATCCCGCGAGGCCTGCCATCGCGGTGACCGCGACCGGACCCGCCACCACGGTGCCGGTGAAACCGCCGAATGCGTCGCGCAGCACGCCGAGATCTCCGCCGCTGCCGAGCGCGTCGCGATAGGTCGCGGTCGCGCCGACGAGGAAGCGGTTCGAGAGCGGGAGGTCGGCGTGCAGCGCGAGCTCGCCGTCGCGCTCCTTGGCATCCGCATCCTGGCCGTAGCCGACGTTGAGGACGCTGCGCACTGCGCCGAACGTCTTGCCGAACGCGACGAGACCTTCGATCTCGCCCTCGACCTCGGTGAATCCTTCGGTCTTGTAGAGGAGGTACGCCGTGGTCGACACGCCGTGCTTGGCCTCAGAAAGAAACTGATACGCGGCGCCGACGCCGGGCCGGCCATGCGACGCGACATTGTCGACGCGGAGGACCAGGTGAAGTCCCTGGTAGACCCCGAGCTCGCCGACGAGATCCAGCGTCGAAGCGCGTGTCGTGCGGTTGTAGTTCGACGTCGCGAGCATGCGCACGTCGCTCGTGTTGTTCGCCGGCTGCATCCCCGGCGAGAACGCCGCGTCGCCGGCCATATCGAACGTCGACGGCTTCGGTGTCGAAGGCGTCGCCATGTCGTCTTCGGCGAGCGCCGGAGTTGTCGCCACCACCAGGAATACCAGCGCGAGCCGCGTTGACATGGGCCTCACCATAGACGATCAGGTTCCAACATCCCGCATAGAACTGTCATTCATTGCGTTTTGCCATGACGCATCGCAGAACCGCGACGACGCGTCGACAGTGCTGACAGGGGATACGGGTAACTAGCCAGGCAACCGCCGGAAGGTACAGCCTTACTCGACGCGGCCGATCCGGCCGAGCTCGAGCTTCTGGCCGTCGGTGAGCCAGATGCTGCTGACGATGCCCTTGATGTTGGCGATGGGTACCGCGCCCCAGATCCTCGAGTCGTTCGAGTTGTCGCGGTTGTCGCCCATCACGAACACGTGGTCCGCTGGAACGACGTAGTGAAGCTGCGGCTGGCACGTGGCCGACGTGTCGGGCTTGGTCTCGACGAGCTTGCCGAGAACCTGGTCGACTTGCTCGGCGGTCTGATCGTATTCGTTCGCGCAGCTCGGCGGGTTGCTGCCGCGAATCGGGAAGTCGCGCACGGGATGCTGCTCGCCGTGCTCGGGCCGATCGGCGTCGTTGAACAGATCATGGGCATGATCGCCCAGCACTTCGTGATAGCGGCTGACCGCACGTTCGTACCAGCGGTCCGTGGCCTCGTCGTGATCCATGTAGCTCGCCTTCGCCGCGACGAGGGTCTGTGGCACCACGGTGCCGTTGACGTAGATCAGGCTGCAGCGAACCTCGACGGTCTCGCCGGGGAGCGCGACGACGCGCGAGACGTAGTCTCTCGCCGGATCGCAAGGGTAGACGAACACGGCCAGCTCGCCGCGCCGTGGACCTCGCCACAGCGTGACGAGCTTGTTGACGTAGATGTGATCGCCGATCACGATCGTCGGCGACTGCGACGACGACGGGATCCGGAAAGCCTCGACGACCCACGAACGGAGGGCGACGACGCCCATGATCGCCGTGACGAAGATCGCCACCGGGCCCCAGGTCATGACGACGAGCTGCCGCTCGGATCGCGACGCGACGCGATATGCGTCGATCGCAGCGCTGACGTGGAGCACGAGCATCAACCCGGCGCTCGACGGCGTGACCAGGATCAGGAGCGCCGCTGCGCCGACGGCGCCGAGCCACGCGAAGCCGCGGAGCGGACGACCCGCGAGCGCGAGCCCGAGCCCGGGTCCGAGGAAGAACGATGCTGCCGCCGCGGTGACGCCACGCTCCCGAACGCTCTGGTTCCCCATCCGGGCGAGCGTAAGCGGTTCGCGTCGCGCTGGTAAGGTACTAGCGGCGGCGCTTGCGGGTGACCAGGCCGAGCAGCGCGAGTGCGACCGCGCCGCCAGCGCCACCGCTCGTCGAGCAGCCGCCGGGCGAGGTTCCGTCGCCGGTATCGCTGCCGACGCCGGGCCCCGAATCGGAGCCCGGATCGGTCCCCGGGTCGGAGCCTGTTCCGGATCCGTCGGAGCCAGTCGCGTCGGTGTGGCAGACGTCGTCGGTGCCGATCGCCATGACGTCGCAGCCGCCGGTGCAGTGATCGATCTCGACGACACCGTTGTGGCAACGCACGGCCTCGGTCTTGTCGGTCGTGCAGTTCCACAGCGACCAGGCGTCGTTGCACTCGCACGATCCGCCGAGCTTCTCCATGTACTGACACCACTGCCAGTTGAAGCCCGGATCGCGATGGTTGCTCGCGCCGCCGTAGTTCGTCGCGTTCTCGCAATTCTCGAGCGTGTCACCGCACGGCGCCGACGACTCGGAGATGTGATCGCCATCGGGGATCTGGTAGTGGCCGACGATGTGCTTGCGATCGAGCGGGACCGACCAGCGCGTGCGGATGTTCTGGACGAGCTTGCGGCTCTTCTCGTACAGCCCCGTCGAATAGCCGGCCGGATCCGCGGCCACGCCGACGTGCTCGATGCCGACCGACGTCTCGTTGTAGTAGTAGTTGCCGGCGTGGTAGGTCGTGTCCGTCTCGGGGCGGAACTGACCGACGCGCGAGCCGTCCTTGTCGACGATGTAGTGCACGCTCTTGCCGGGGTCGTTCTGGAGCGTCGCGACCGAGCCGTCCCAACCGCCCTCGGTATCGTGGATCACGATCTTGTTGACCGAAGCGTGGCCGAGCGGACGCCCCACCGTGCACTTGTTCGTGCAGCTCGTCGTGAACCAGATCGCGCCGGGGAAATCCGGCGTCGCGGGCGGCGGTGCACTGACCGCAGCGATCGCCGTGCTCGTCACGCTGGCGAGCTCGGGGTGCGGTGCGAGCAGGAGCCGCTCTTGGTCACGCGCAGCGAAGGCGCCGCCGTTGCCGAGGATCGCGAGCACGCGATCCGCATAGGCGTTCGCGTTCGCGTCGTCCATGCCCGAGAGGAGCTCGAGCGCGCGATGCCAGCTCGCGAGCGTGGCACCGGCACCGGTCTGCGCGCCGAGCTGCGCGAGTACGCGTGCACCGGCACGGGTGGCGAGGTCGGTGTCGGCCCGGAGGTGATCCTCGGTCGTGCCCATCAGGCTCGCACCGAGCGCGAGCGTGTCGAGTCGGCCGTGGCGGAGCTCGAGCGCGCCGGCGACCGGCACGTGGTCGTCGCTGCGTACGACGCGGAGCGCGGCCAGCTGCACGCCGCCTTCTTCGATCGCGATCGCGGCGAGCAGGTCGCGCGGCACGCCCGCTTCATCGGCCGCGGCGGCAAGCGAACGACCCACGGGACCGGTCGAACCATCCGGCGCAGGGCGTTCCGGGGTCGAGCATGAACAAGCCAAGACCAGCAACGCGCACGCGTAGCTCCTCATCGCCGGGCGGAACTGCAGCCGTCGCGCCAGGGCGTGGCGCGTCATGCGCAGCGTCTAGCGCGATCCGTCCCGAGAATGCGAACCGGCGGTTGCGCACGGCCGTTTGCAGTGGGCGATCGAACCCCGGCTCAGCCCGAAATCGGCCGGTCCGTCACGGTCATCACGGTCGCGAGCATCGTCGCGATCGGCTTCGGCCCCGCGGCCGTCTCGGCGATCACGTCGCCCGTCGTGACCGTCACGGTGCGCCCGGCCTTCATCACCCGGCCGTGCGCGACGAACCTCTCGCCGATCGCCGGCGCGAGGAAGTTCACCTTGAACTCGATCGTCAAGACGGCGGCGGTCGCCGGCATCAGCGAGTAGGCGGCAAAGCCGCACGCACTGTCGACGATCGCGGTGACGATCGCGGCGTGGAGATAACCGTGCTGCTGCGTCAGCTCCTCGCGAAACGCGAGCCCGATGACGACCTCGCCGGCCGCGACCGACACGAGCTCCGCACCGATCGTCTGCATCACGCGCTGCCGGTCGAAGCTCGTGCGCACGCGCTGTGCGAAGTCGTTGTCCGCTGGTGTGAACATCATCAGACGACCGGTGCATCGAACGGCAGGTAGATCTCGCGAAACGCCGGCAGCTCGCCGAGCCGTGCGCAGCGCTCCCGGATCGCCGGCGGCGCCTCGAGCTTCACGGTCTCCGTCGCGTACGTCACCGCGCAGCCGAGCGTGATGTCGGCCTGCGAGATCCGATCACCGAACAGGTACGGCGTCGTCGAAGCCGCGCACAACTTCTCGAGCTCGCCGGCCGCCGCCAACAACTGGCCGTGCAGGCGCTCGAGCAGCGGCGGATGGCGCAGCGTCGCGGGGCGGAACAGGAGCTCGTACATCTGGAGCCGCGCCTTGTCGGCGAGGCCAGCTGCGAGCGTGGTCGCCGCCATCACGCGTCGCCGCGCGTCGCCGGATCGTGGGACGAGCGCGCGCTCCGGACCGACGCGGTCGTCGAGATAGTCGAGGATCGTGGCCGAGTCGACCACCGCCTCTCCATCGTCGAGGACGAGGATCGGGACCTGACCGAGCGGGTTGAGCTGCTTGACCCGGTCCTGATCCTTGCCGATCGACCAGTTCAGGTGCTCGAACGGCAGATCGAGCAACCGCATCGAGATCGCGACGCGACGGACGTACGGCGAATCGAACATGCCGACGAGCTTCATGCCCCGGAGGATGCCACTTCCCCGGACCAGTCATAGACTCAGATCACCCTTGCCGGCACGACCACAGGTTTCTCGCTGGGAGCGCGTGCTCGCATGGTCGTTGCGCGCCGCCCTCGTGGCGATGGCGATCTATCACGCCGTGATCGGCGACCTGGTGCTCGTCGGCTACAGCGCGCTCGCCTTCGCGGTCCTGCTCGTCCCACCGATCCTCGCGCGCACGAGCCACGCGAACATCCCCGTCGAGCTCGAGATCGTGCTCGTCATCCTGCTCGCGATGGACCTGATCCTCGGCAAGTGGCTCGGCCTCTACGACCGCATCGTCTACTTCGACAAGGTGCTCCACCTCGGCGACTCCGCGATGCTCGCCACACTCGGCTTCCTCTGCCTCTACGTCCTGCGCACCACGGGCCGCCTCGATGTCGGCCCCGCGATGGCCGTCGGCATCACCGTCTGGTTGACGCTCGGCCTCGGTGCGGCGTGGGAGATCGGGGAGTTCACCATCGATCGAATCTTCGGCACGTACACGCAAGGCTCGCCGAACATGCCGCCGCTCGCGGACACGATGTGGGACCTGATCCTCGACGCCACCGGCGGCCTTGTCGGCGGAATCCTCGGCGTGTGGTACCTGCATCGCTCGTCTCGCGCGAGCCGCGTCGCGCACTGGTTCCAGACTTCACCGTAGCCGCGTTCCCGCATACAAACAGGTATGCCAGCAAGCGAAGGGCGCCTCGCGACCGCGCATCTCGATAGCGGGACCGTGCGGTACGCGCAAACGATCCGGGTCGGCCATCACACGCTCGTCGCCGACGAGCCCGCCTCCGTCGGTGGCGGCGACGCCGGGGCGTCCCCGTACGGGCTCTTGCTCGCAGCCCTCGCGGCGTGCACGTCGATCACGTTGCGGATGTACGGCGACCGCAAGGGTTGGGAGCTCGGGGCGGTTCATGTCGATCTGGTGATGGAGCGGACCAGCGA
>Ga0070679_100005195_pt1 | contig 12048 bp, 9 predicted proteins | sample KBSC63BmetaG_FD_65652 | JGI IMG/M metagenome (GOLD analysis project Ga0070679, IMG submission 65652) | Corn rhizosphere microbial communities from Kellogg Biological Station, Michigan, USA - KBS C6-3B metaG | ecosystem: Host-associated > Plants > Roots > Rhizosphere | place: USA: Michigan... | reverse complement strand
TATTCTCCGGGATGTTCCAGATCATCTATACCGCTTTATTCTTTTGGGCTCCGCCGCTGCTAATTGCTGGCGGTCTGTTGTTCATGCCTCTCTTCACCCATTGGGAAAATAAGCAAAAGAGCAACTAACTGCAGTGATGAGTTCTTAAACGCAAGGTTCCTCAGGCCTGCTCACGCGCATAACAGCGCATTCACTTCCCGCCTCCGGGATCACGCTTGTTTGGTGGCGTCCCCGCAATCATTAGGGGATTTAATTGAAATCCAATCAAACCGTAATCGCCGGTTTTTATAAACAAGGTACGATTTGGAGCGGTGTTGGAGTTGCTGTGAACGGTCCCGCTGCAACAGGGCTTTCCCTGCCATCAAAAGCAACAGAACGGGCGCACACACAACTCCGAGACCGCTTCAAACGAAGTTTTCCGACAGCGACGGCTTCCGGCACGAGTTCTTTCCGTCTGTGGTCGGGATAGAAGGGGGCTGAGTATGACGCCCGAATTGATAACGACGGAAACCCGCAGTGTTTCCACTCCCGCCGCAGATCGCGACGAATTGGCTGAACTCCTCTTGTATGTGTGGCTCCGGTCAGAGATCAAGGATGACTGGGGGCTGCCGCTGGTGATGGAGCAATAGGATCGCCGGCATCGCCGTGGTCGCCAAAGCGGCCAAGATGCACGTTTGACAGAAACAAAGATGGGCCTGCGGTGCGTCGCAGGCCCATGCTCATAGGTCTTCTTACATCAGTTAGCTGTGACGTTGATCGCGTTGGTGCTGTGGGCGCCGAACTTGTCCACCGCCACCAGGGCGACACGATGCGTCCCGGCAGCTACGGTCACGGTCGCGCTGATCTGGTCGTTCCACATCTCTGTGTTCTTCTTGCCATCGATCCATAATTCGATTCGTACAACTCCAGCCGGCGAGTTGCCGGAGCCTTTCACGGTGAAGGTGAGCGGCACCGTCGCATTTGCTGCAGGCGCGCAGAACTTAGCATGCAGGCTGCCTGATCCCGGCGGAGCGCAGGTGACGGCTGCATTGTTATTGATTTCAAGCAGGATATTACCGGGCAGGTCTTCCGGAACCATGAAATCGTGGCGGCCGTCGAGGTTCATGTCGCGTGTCGCCACCATCGCCCCGGTATCCGGCCCAGCAAGCTGATGCGCCGCGCTGAAGATGCCGTGACCGTCGCCCAGCACGTACTGCATGTTTCCGTCAAAGTGGCCGTTGTTAAGACCCACAATGTCTGTGATCAGGTCACCGTTGACATCCACTGCCACCAGGTTGGAACCGAACATTTGCGTCTTGCTGCGAAGAGACAGGTTCCCGGTACCATCATTCAAGTAGTCAAGAATATCGGTAGTGCAGGGAGGCGCCGTGCAGGTGGGAGTTTGGCGGCCAAGAGCGATATCAAGCGATCGATCAGTGTTGTTGAAGCTTCCATAGGTAAGGCCGAAGCCGCCGCTGACACTCTTGCCGGTAGGCGCGGCAAACGTGCCATCGCCGTGACCGAGGAATACTTCAAAGCCATTCAGTTCCAGCACAATCACGTCCAGCTTGCCATCGCCATTGAAGTCAGCTACAGCCAACGTATGGCGGATCTCGGGAAAAGTCTCGGTGCCGGGCGGAATGAGTATTTGAGAGACGGTAAAGTTGCCTGCGCCGTCGTTCTTGTAGGTTTTTACCGTGCATGAGCTGGAGTCGGTGGCGCACTCGTGAGTGATGATGTCCACTGCGTCGTCGCCGTTCAGATCGCCCAGTTCCAGGTCCCACACAGGAAGTGTGGTGGCGAATGAGCCCGAGGGCGTTATGGTGCCGTTACCAACGCCGGTGAGGATAGTTACCAGTGGCTGACCTCCGCTGGAGACGGCCAGATCAAGATTGCCATCATTGTTGAAGTCGGCGGTTTCCACCAACTGCGCGGTGTCGACTGTCTGTGTGTTTATGCGAGTGTAAGTGTTGTTGCCGGTGTTCTTGAAGATGGCGACTGAGTTGCCATTGTTTGCGGCAACAGCGATGTCAGGCAGGCCGTCGCGGTCGAAATCGCCGGTGGTGACCCACGTTGGAAAGCTGTCAGTCACGAAACTCCTTTCAGTAAATGTCGTCTGCGCCGCCGAGGGGAGCGCCAGAGCAAATAGGAATGCGAAGGAAATAGACAGGGCGATCGTACGTAGCATTTTTTGGACTCCGGGTTGAAGAGTTCCAGGGGAGGTTTGCGGGATTAGGTGCAGTGCTGCACGTGGAAGTTGCCATGCAGAGCAGCGGATGATGATGAACGCGCGCGACTGAAGAAGTTCGAAACCCAGGTTCTTGAATGAGTAAGGAGAGCCGAAGAGAATTGGCATTTCTCAGCTTCAGTGAGAAGGTGAAGCTTCTGGAGAAGCTGCGCCAGAGCAGTCTGGCCTTGGCGGAAGCGCGGCAAAAGTTGAGGGAGAAAACGGGCCGGAAAGACTCGTGAGGACGGAGATCTCTTTTCAGAACGCCAGGAATTTGTTGGCTTATTTGTTGCGAGGATCGACGTACAGCTTTACCTGCCTACCGCGGAGCGGATCCTTCGCCTTCGCACAAGGCATTCATGTGAGGGACACTTCACTCGAGTCTTCGGCTCAGGATGGGTGCTTTAAAGCTACCGTCGCTGGGGCGAAAAAAATCGACACCGGTGGAGCGCTACTTTTTCTGGGATTGCTGAACTACTTTGTGGAGTCGATATCATCTTGCGAAGCTGCCCTCTGGCAGGGGCGCAGAATCACGCTCGCTACTCCGAAGCTGATGAAGGGCTCTTCCTGCAACTTTCGCTTGCTTTTCTGCTGAATTCGTGTTAACGTAAATCGTTTATTTGCAACAGCTTACGCAAATAAATGTAACCCCGAGAACCCCGGCGTTCAAGGTCATCAACACCGGGAGGCGCGGGGTTCAACTCCGGGGTTGATCCGGGGTTGAATGACGTAAGTTCTTTAGAATCCTAGTTGACGGGTGGAGGGGTAGGGGTGAAGAGATTGGGTGATCGGATGGTCGGTGCATCGGGCGATCGGAAGTTCTGTTCGATCGCTGCGGGATTGGTGTTTCTCATGTGTTCGAGTGTGTTGGCATTCGCCCAGGCGCCGCCGATCGGCGTTCCGCACGAGCTTGCACAGCAAAGAGCGCAGCGGATCTTGGACATCCGATATGACCTGAGCTATACCCTCGTGCCGAAGGCGCCGTCAGCCGCCGGCAAGGAAGAACTCAAGTTTCGCTACAGGCCGCAGCAATTGCTGGGAAATGGTCCTCTGCGTCCCACAGCGCCGGGGCCGCTGCTTTTGGATTTCCGCGAGGGGACAGTCAGCAAGCTGGTGGTCAACGGCAAACCGCTTCCGGTGAAGATGGAGAATGGCCACATCGAAATCCCGGAAGATCTGTTGAAGATCACAAAGAAAGCGGTCAATGAAGGTGAACAGGCGTCGCGGCAGGCTGCCCAGGCAACGGACAATCTGGGGCGTCCCGTGGGGCGGAAGCCTGGAGAGCACATTCCGGACAGTCCCGATGACAACATCATTGACATCGAGTTCACGGCGCCGATTGGGCCGTCCGGCAAGGCGCTCACCCGCTACGAAGACAAGGACGATCACAGCGAGTACATTTACACCCTGTTCGTCCCCATGGATGCCAGCATGGCGTTTCCGTGCTTTGATCAGCCGGACCTGAAAGCTGAGTTCTACCTGCGCGTGCTCGCGCCGGAAGAGTGGGTAGTGATTTCCAACACCGACTTTGAGAATCTGTTTTCCTCCGAGCCGGGCAAGCGCTTGACCATCTTCTATCGCACGCCACCCATCAGCACGTACCTGTTTGCCTTCGCCGCCGGACCGTTCTCAAGAGTTCGCCCCCGCCCGAACTATCCCGAGATTTATGTACGCCAGTCGCAACTGAAGCGAGCCATCCCCGAAGGGCAAGAGCTCCAGGAAATGACCAAGCAGGGGATGAGTTATCTGGGGGAATATTTCGACCAAGCTTACCCGTGGTCCAAGTACGACGTTGTGCTGATTCCGGGCTTTCCTTATGGAGGAATGGAGCACGTGGGCGCCACCTTCCTGCGCGAGGAGTCAGTCCTGTTCCGGACCGCGCCAACTCACAGCGATCTGCTGAACCGGGACATCCTGCTGCTCCATGAGTTGACACACCAGTGGTTTGGCGATCTGGTGACTATGCGCTGGTTTGACGACCTGTGGCTGAAGGAAGGCTTCGCCAACTACATGGCCTACCACGCCCTGGCTGACCTGAAGCCGAAAGATAATGTGTGGAAGCGTTTTTATCAGGCGACCAAGCCGGCGGCTTACGCGATTGATTCGACGCAGGGCACCACGCCTATTTATCAGGACATTCCAAACCTCAAAGACGCGAAATCGGCCTATGGCGCTATCGTCTATTCCAAAGCGCCGGGCGTGATGCGGCAATTGAATTATGTGATCGGCGACGACAAGTTCCGCGACGGTCTGCGCACCTATCTGCGTGACCACGCCTATGGCAACGCCGAGTGGAGCGACCTGGTGAAGGCCCTTGAGAAATCCTCAGGCAAGCCGCTCCAGAAATGGGCTGACGCCTACATCAAGCATCGTGGCATGCCGCAGGTGGATGTGAGCTGGAGCTGCAGTCCACAGAACAAGATCAGCCGTATGACGCTCTCGCAGCATGATGTTCTGGGCACCAGCGAGCTGTGGCCGATTGCTACCGAAGTGCTGCTCAGCTATAGGACGGGAAAGCCGGTGCGAGTGCGCGCGCAACTTGATGGCGCAAGGGCGGCAGTCAAACAGGCGATTGGGAAACCGTGTCCCGCCTTCGTGTTTGCAAACAACAACGATTACGCCTACGGACGCTTCCTGCTGGATGCGAAGAGCCGTAAAGCAGTGATGGCGGAGCTGGGCGGCATCAATGACGTTTTTGAGCGTTCGCTCCTGTGGGGATCGTTGTGGGATTCGGTGCGCGAAGCGCAGCTTGACCCGCGCGCGTACATTGATCTTGCATTGAAGCTTTTGCCGCAGGAAAAAGACGAGCAGCTGGCGCAGAGCGTGATTGGGAGAACCGTTACCGCACTGCATCGTTATGTGCCGGCGAACACTCGCGCGGAACTAACGCCGAAGATGGAAGCCTTGGCCTACGACGAGATGCTGCATTCACAGGACCAGGACATGCGCATTATCTGGTTCCGCGCGCTGCGCGTCTCCGCGGAGACTCCCAAAGCTCTGGGCGATCTGAAAGACCTGCTTTCGGGCAAACTGACCATTCCGGGAGTGGAGCTGCGGCAGCTTGACCGCTGGAGCCTGGTGGAGCACCTGATTGCGTTGAATGATCCTGATGCCGGCGCGGTGCTGGCGGCGGAAGAGAAGCGCGATCCCTCGGGTGAAGGACAGAAATACGCATACATGGCGCGGGCGGCGCGTCCTGACGCGGCAGAGAAAAAGCAGTACTTTGATGGATACCTGCATGACAGCGCGCGTCCGGAAGACTGGGTGTCAATGAGTCTGGGAGCCTTCAACTACTGGAACCAGTCCGAATTGACGCTGCCGTATTTGCGTCCGGCGCTGGATGCGCTACCGCAGATGAAGCAGCAACGCAAAATCTTCTTTGTCCTGGGCTGGCTGAACGCTTTTATTGATGGACAACAGTCCGCGCAGGCGCAATCACAGGTCGATGACTTCCTGAAGACGGCGCAGCTCGATAAGGACCTGCGGCTGAAGGTGCTGGAGGTCAAAGACGAGCTGGACCGGACAGTGAAGATCCGGGAGAAATATGACGCGGTGGCGAACGGGAAAAAACCGGGTGATCGGGTGATCGGGAGATCGGGTGAACGGAAAGGCGCGAAGGTAGTTGCGAAGAGGCGCTGAATGGATTTAGTAGGTGAAGCCTTGGCAAATGCGAAGAGTGGTCAAATGAATTTCCGCGTGGAAGGTTGCGGCGCGTGGCGGACTTCATGCCCGCCGCGCTCCGGAGAAGAATTAAGCGGCGCGGCTGTAACGATCAGAGCCGTGTTGTTTGACCATTTTGTTGTACACGCCCATGATCAGGAATGCCGGCGCCCATTGGCCGACGAACAAGGCCCAGTTATCCTTGCCCATCATTTTGAGTACGGCGGATCCGGCCATCGAGCCAATGGCCGCGCCGAGATAACCAGAGGATGGAATTCTGGAGGTCTGAGATTCAATTCGGGAGGTGAACTCGTCTTCACGCTGCCCAGTCACGCTGGTGCTGGAGGGAAATGCCATGAAATGCAAACTCCTTTGGTATTTCCGCGGTGTGATGAAAGGCATGGAAGGACGGATGTCCTGACCGAGCTGGATTCGAGCTTGTGCCAGCACACGAATCGCAAGCTTATGCTGGAGGCGGCGCTCAGGCCACCAAAGTTTGCGATTGTAAAGTCATGGCATCGCCGCACTGCAAAGATGAACCAAGGGAGTGTGCTTTTCGTGGATTTTCAGGTATCTGACCCAGAAAGCCGGGAGGTATAATTTAGGACGATGCCGAAGTACTCGATTGTTGTTCCATTCCATAACGAGCAGGAGAGCGTGACCGCTCTCTATGATCGACTGAAGGCGGTCATGGAGTCCACCGGCGACAGTTTTGAGCTGGTATTTGTGGATGACGGCAGTCTGGACCGCACATACAAGTTGCTGCGCGAAATCGTGACCATTGACAGCCGTGTGGTCGTGGTGAAGCTGCGCCGCAACTTCGGGCAGACATCGGCGCTGGCCGCGGGATTTGCGCACGCGCAGGGCGAGTACGTGATCGCCATGGATGGCGACCTGCAACACGATCCGGACGAAATCCCCAATTTCATCGAAATGCTGGAACAGGGTTACGACCTGGTGAGCGGATGGCGCAAGGAGCGGGTAGACAATTTTGTGATGCGCCGGCTGCCTTCACGCATCGCCAACTGGACCATGGCGAAACTGAGCGGCGTGGACATTCATGATTTCGGCACCACTTACAAAGCGTATCGGCGCGAAATCATTCAGCAGCTTCCTCTCTATGGCGAGCTGCACCGGTTCATCCCCGCGCTGGCATCATGGTATGGCGCATCGATCTGCGAAATTCCCATCAAAAACATTGTCCGCCCCAAGGGGAATTCGCATTACGGGATTTCGCGGACGTTCCGCGTGTTTTTTGACCTGATTACCATTCGTTTTCTGCTGAAATATATGTATCGTCCGCTGCACCTGTTCGGCAGCGTTGGCATGCTCTCATTATTTAGCGGCCTCGGCATCGCTTTGTGGCTGATGTTCAGCAAATTTTTGTGGCACATGAGCGTGATGGGAGAGCACGGTCCCCTCACCATCTTCGCCGCGGTGCTGATCGTCTTCGGAGGACAGATGCTGGCGCTGGGCTTGCTGGGAGACCTGCAGGTGCGCAACTTTCAGGAGCCTGCCCGCCGTGTGCCTTACACCGTCGCGCACGTGTTGCGTTCGCAGAGCCAGGAACAGGCTGTCAACGAATAGCATCTTAGAAATGGACATCATACGAGCACATCATGAGCACAGGACTGACTACGCAAACTGAGTTGCGGCTGGCCAAACGCATGAGCCGCCTGGGAACGGAAACCGCCTTTGAAGTACTTGCCAAGGCGCGCGCGTTGGAGGCGCAGGGAAGGAACATCATCCACCTGGAGATCGGCGAGCCCGATTTCGATACTCCCTCCAATGTGATTGACGCCGGCGTGAAAGCCATGCGTGGCGGATGGACGCACTATACGCCTTCGGCCGGATTGCCGGCGCTGCGCGAAGCGATTGCTGAGGACGTGACCAAGTCACGCGGCGTGAAGGTCACGCCCGATGAAGTGGTGATTGTTCCCGGGGGCAAGCCGACCATCTATTTCACCTTCACGGCGCTGGTGGAGGAAGGCGACGAGGTTATCTATCCGAATCCGGGCTTTCCAATTTATGAGTCGCTGATCAACTTCACGGGCGCCAAAGCAGTGCCTCTGCAGATGCGCGAAGAGAAAGACTTCCGCCTGGATCCGAACGAACTAGCGGACCTGATCACTGAGCGTACCAAGCTGATTGTGCTGAACTCGCCGCACAATCCCACAGGCAGCGTGCTTACCAGGCAGGACGTGAAGGATATAGCCGCCGCCATTGGCGACCGCGACATCATGGTGCTCTCCGATGAAATCTACAGCCGGCTCATCTTTGAAGGCGAGCATTTCTCGCTGATGTCACTGGATGGCTGGAAGGACCGCGTCATCATGCTGGACGGCTTCTCCAAGACATTTGCTATGACCGGCTGGCGCCTGGGCTACGGTGTGATGCGTAAGGAACTGGCAACGCACTTCGGGCGGCTCATGACGAACGTGAACTCGTGCAGCGCAGGCTTTACCCAGGTGGCCGGAATCGAAGCGGTGAACGGCGATCAGTCATCGGTCGCGCACATGTGCCAGCAGTTCAAGCTGCGCCGCGACAAGTTCATCGCCGGCCTCAACAAAATTCCGGCATTCAGTTGCACGGTGCCTCACGGTGCGTTCTACGCTTTCCCGAATATCAAGAAGACTGGCTGGACTTCACGGAAGCTGGCAGAAGCGCTGCTGCAGGATGCGGGAGTCGCTTGCCTTGCTGGGACGGCCTTCGGCCAGTTTGGCGAAGGCTATCTGCGGTTCAGCATCGCCAATTCCATGGAGAACCTGAATCTGGCGTTGGAACGCATTGGCGACTGGACAAAGAAGAACCTGTAAATTTTTTGCTTTAGATGAAACTTTGAGATCGGCCGCGAATGAACGCCAATAAGGACGGATATGCCGGAGTTGCCGATTCGGGTTCATTCGCGTTGGTTCGCGGCCAGACTCATTTTGCGATTTTTCGTTTTCGGTGACTCCCCATGCCTGAGTTACCAAAGGGCGAAAGCAGCAGCGATCCACGCGGCAACTTGGCTATAATCATCCTAACTTGATTAAACCAGCCCGTGTCGTAATCTCGCTGCTTCTCTGCATCTTGGCAGTTCCCGTGTTCCTCCGAGCACAGGAGCAATCTTCCCGGCGAAGTCAGATGGTTCTCGTCATGCCGTTCGAGAACGCGTCCAGCGTGCCGGGAATTGACTGGATCGGCGATGCTTTCCCGGAGGTACTGGGAACGCGGCTGGACTCGACGCCCTTGTTCATCATCAGCCGCGCGGATCGTCTGGCTGCCTTCGACCGCCTGGGAATCCCGACTTCCGCCAAGCCATCGCGCGCCACGGTGTACCAGATCGCGCAGGAACTGGACGCCGACTACGTGGTCATGGGGCACTTCGCCTTTGATGGACAGACATTTACTGCCCAGGCCTACGTGATGGATACAAATCGTCTGAGGCTGAGTCCGGAATTCACGGAACGCGGTCCACTCAATGACCTCATACAAATTCAGACGGCGCTGGCATGGGACATCCTTGATCAGTTGAAGGTGCCCGGCATCGCTGCGAAAACCCAGTTTGTTGCCCAGTTTCCTCCCATGCGGCTGGACGCCTTGGAAAACTACGTCCGCGGCGTTTTAGCCGTCAACCCGGAAGAAAAAATTAAACGATTTCAGACGGTGGTCCGGCTGGAGCCCTCCCACACGTTGGCCATCCTACAACTAGGCAAGGCATATTTCGAGACGCGGAACTACGATCAGGCGATGAACTGGCTGGCCAAAGTCCCCAAAGGAGATGCCAAACGGAACGAGGCTGAATTTTATCTCGGGCTCGCGGCGTTCTACGCCAACCAAATGGACAAGGCAGACGCTGCATTTCGTGAGCTTTCCACGCGGCTTCCGCTGACGGAAATTTTCAACAACCTTGGCGTGGTGGAAGCTCGCCGTGGTGACAAAAGCGCCCGCACTTACTTTGAAAAGAGTGTCGAGACCGATCCAAACGATCCCGATTACCACTTCAACCTTGCGGTTGAGCTCTACCGCGAAGGCGACACGCAGGGTGCGGCGCGGGAATTGCGTTCCGCCTTGCAACTCCACAACGATGGCGAAGCAAAGGGTTTCCTTGAAGCGGTCGCCTCGGGTGCTTCATTGACGCGCGTGCCTTTGGAAAGAATCAAGCGCAACTATGATGAATCGAGCTTCCGCCAACTTGCTATGGAACTTCAGAATGCTGAGGAGGCGCGCCTGGGGCAGACCGATCCCGTCCATCACGCGCAATTTCACGTTCAGCGAGGCCAGGAGTTGTTGCAGGAAGGCCTGATCAGGCAGGCGGAGAAACAGTTTCGCGAAGCCGTCACCCTGGATCCGCAAAGTGCGGAAGCACATACCGGACTTGCGCAGGTTCTTCAGGCATTGGATGATGCTGGCAGCGCGCGCGAAGAGGCGAATGCCTCACTGCGATTGAAGCCGTCTACCGAGGCATACCTCGTATTAGCCAAATTGGATCTGGCGCAGAACAATCGCGGCGAAGCTCAAAAGAACATAGAACATGCGCTGGCGCTCGATCCGAATAACGCCGCCGCTATCGAATTCAAACGCGACCTGATGGCCAGGTCGGTGGCCACGCCGAAGTAAACGGGAAGCTGAGGTACATTCTCATGCATGTCCGCAAACTCCTGAAGAAAGCACTGGTCCTGCTGCTTTGCCTTGCTCCTCTGAGCGCTTCGGCTGACGTGCTCAAGCTGGTTATTGACAATACCATCCAGCCTTTGTCAGAAGAGCGGTTTGATCGAGCGATTGATGAAGCGCAGAAGACGCATGCTGACGCGCTCTTGATTGAGCTGCGCACGCCCGGCGGGCTCATGACCTCCATGGAGCATATCATCCATAAAATTCTCGCCTCACAGGTGCCGGTCATCATTTATGTAACGCCCTCCGGGAGCGGCGCGGCTTCCGCGGGCTTCTTTATCCTGGAGTCGGCGGACGTAGCAGCCATGGCTCCGGGAACCAACACTGGCGCGGCGCATCCCGTCTGGGGCGATGGCAGGGCCATGGACCCGGTGATGAAAGAAAAGGTGGAAAATTACGCCGCCTCACTGATGCGCTCGTATGTCAGCAAACGCGGGCGCAACGTCCAGGTGGCGGAAAGCGCAGTGCGCCAGTCGAAGGCATTTACTGCCGATGAAGCCCTTTCTGAGCACCTGATCGATTACATCGCTAGAGACGAAGCCGACCTGTTGCGCCAGATTGACGGAAAAACCATTACAAGGTTCGACGGTTCCAAAACAGTCCTCCACGTCGCCAATAAGGCAGTTCGGGTCTACCCCATGACGTTGCGCGAAGAGATTCTTTCCGCGCTCATGGACCCGAACTTCACTCTGCTGCTGATGGCACTCGGCGCGCTCTGCATTTATTTTGAATTCAGTCACCCGGGCGCGGTCGTGCCCGGAGCCGTAGGCTTTGTGGCCATTCTGCTGGCCATCTACGCTCTGGATATGCTGCCCTTCCGCACGATTTCTCTGGTTCTGATATTGTGCGCCTTTGTGTTTTTCGCTCTTGAAGCCAAGTTTCAGACGCACGGTGTCCTGGCCGTCGCAGGTCTGGTCATGATGATTTTGGGTTCACTCCTGCTGGTAGATGGTCCTATTCCGCAGATGCGGGTGAAATGGTGGACCGCCCTTTCCATCAGCATTCCTATTGCCGGTATTACGGTTTTCCTCATGACTATCGCCCTGAAGGCCCGGCGCAACAAAGTAGTCACTGGAATACAAGGTTTGATCGGGGAAGTCGGCACTGTGAGTTCGCCGCTCATGCCCGCTGGCAAAGTTTTTATTCGCGGCGAGCTTTGGGATGCTATCGCCGGCGGCAATATCGAGGTTGGACAGCCGGTAATTGTGCGCAATGTTCGCGATCTCACCCTTCAAGTGGAACCCGCGCCCCAGGCAGCTTCACCTGCGGCTAAACTCTGATTTTTGTTCCAGAAGCACCCGGATGCCATAGAATCCGATGAAAGCACAAATTTAGAGATTGCATGGAGGCAATGTGCCAGGGATAGCGGGTCTGGTAATCATCATCATTGTTGGGTTGTACATCATCAATTCCATTAAGATCCTGCGCGAGTACGAACGCGGCGTCATCTTCCGCCTTGGCCGGCTCATGGAGAACGCCAAAGGGCCTGGCATCATCCTGGTGTTTGCGCCGCTCGACCGCATGGT
>Ga0070679_100005191_pt1 | contig 12055 bp, 8 predicted proteins | sample KBSC63BmetaG_FD_65652 | JGI IMG/M metagenome (GOLD analysis project Ga0070679, IMG submission 65652) | Corn rhizosphere microbial communities from Kellogg Biological Station, Michigan, USA - KBS C6-3B metaG | ecosystem: Host-associated > Plants > Roots > Rhizosphere | place: USA: Michigan... | reverse complement strand
TGTTCACCAGGTCCGCCAGCACGCATCCGAGCGCCCTGCCTACATTCTCGAAGATCTTGCGGGCCGGTTGGTCGCCCTGCACCGCCATCTGGTAGACGACCTTCGAACTGAACTCCGGTTCTTCATTCATCGCCCTAGAAAGCTCGGGTGCTGCGCCCATGGCAATGGCCTCAATCGCCATGCGCTTCACTGCCGTGGCCGATGCATACTGCTCGACGCATCCCCGGCTGCCGCAACCGCACGGCGGCCCCTGCGGATCAACATTGATGTGCCCCAGTTCGCCGGCCATTCCCGTCATGCCGTGCCAGATCTTTCCCTGCAGGACGACGCCCCCACCCACTCCGGTGCCCAGCGTGATCATGCACACGTCATCCACATTCGATGCGGCGCCCAGCCACTTCTCTCCGAGGGCCGCCGAGTTCGCGTCATTCTCCAGCACAACCTTCGTGTTGAGGCGGCGCTCAATCTCTTCGCGCACCGGATAATCCTGCCATCCCGGCAGGTTCGGCGACTCACGCAGCATGCCGGTCTGCATCTCGATAATCCCTGGCACTCCGATCCCGATCCCTTCCATGTGACCGAGTCCGCGAAATTTCATGGTCAGGTCGCGGATTGCGCTGCACATTTCCAGAATCACGTGGTCGCGGCCGCGATTCACCTGCGTGCCGGTTGTGATTTTCTCGAGCACCTTTCCTGACGTGTCCACCGCTGCTATGCGCAGGTTGGTGCCCCCCAGATCAACGCCAATGGCGAAGTTTCCCATCTCCACTTTGACTCTCCCCACGCGTTCAATGATGCTCACAAGTCTACATAAAACCGGCGCTGCTGCTACACATGTATCCCGTCCCTGTCTCGGAAGCCTTCGGGCGAGTTCACAGCGAGTCCGGGTTTGACAACTCATCATGCCACGCCCGATGCTGGACAAACGGTGCGGCACAATTTTGACGTCCTGATTCTGGGTGGCGGCGCGGCCGGGCTCATGTGTGCAATCGAAGCCGGCAAACGCGGGCGCCGTGTTGCCGTACTCGAACGCAGCGAGCGCATCGGCAAGAAAATTCTGATTTCCGGGGGCGGACGGTGCAACTTCACTAATCTGCACTGCCGCCCGGAAAATTTCATCTCGAACAACCGGCACTTCGCCAAATCGGCTCTCGCCCGCTACACGCCGCAGGATTTCATTGCCTTGGTGAAGAAGCATCGCATCACGTATCACGAAAAGATCCTTGGCCAGCTCTTCTGCGACCATTCAGCGCACGAGATCGTAAACATGCTGGATTCGGAGTGCCGCGCCGCCGGCGTCCAGATAATCACGAACGTGAAGATCGAATCCGTATCCCGCGGCAGCTCCTTCGCGGTCCTCGCGCGCAACGATGAGTTCAATGCGGAGGCACTTGTGGTTGCGACCGGCGGCCTTTCCATTCCCAAAATGGGCGCCACGGCTTTCGGTTACGATGTTGCGCGACAGTTTGCGATCGACATCATTTCCACTCGCCCTGCGCTTGTTCCTCTGCTCTTCAACGAGCACGACCGGCAGGCCTGGTGCGACCTTGCCGGCGTCTCGGCCGAAGTGATCGCTTCGATCGGCAAGCAGAGCTTTCGCGAAAAGATGCTGGTTACACATCGCGGCCTGAGCGGCCCGGCCGTGCTTCAAATTTCTTCTTACTGGAATCCAGGTCAGGCAGTGAATTTCGATCTCGCGCCTGACCACGAGGCGTTTACGCCGGTGGTTGCAAGCCCCGCGCAACGTACGCCCGGCGCTTTGAAAGCCGCGTTGCACAGCGCGCTGCCGCAGCGCCTCGCGGATCGCTGGGTTGATCTGCACGCGCCGAAGAGCTGGACGAATCCCGCCATCGCCGAACTCGAGCGCAACCTCCACCGGTGGCAGGTGCTGCCTGCTGACACTGAAGGCTACGCCAAAGCCGAAGTCACCGCGGGCGGTGTGGATACCAACGAACTCTCGGCCAAAACCATGGAGAGCCGCAAGGTTCCGGGATTGTTCTTCATCGGCGAAGTCGTAGACGTTACCGGCCACCTCGGGGGCTTCAATTTCCAGTGGGCATGGGCTTCCGGCTTCAGCGCTGGGCAGGCAGTGTAGAGTAGTGATCGGCTCTATGAGAGATGATCGCCCGCGCACTTTTGAAGGAGCACAAACCAGGTTCTGCGCCTTTCTGCGCCAGAATGGCATCCCTGAAAACGTGCACTGGCTCGCACCTGGAGATCTTATCTACTCGTTCAAGGGAGAGTACCTGATCAGAGAGACGAGCGACGAGCACGCCAAGCAAGCAGTCCGAAAATTGTACGAATCAGCGCTGAGTGAGCATTTCGGGATTGCAATGGAAGCTCTTTGCTTTTCCAACGACCGCACCTTTGCCAGAATCCACATACCAGCAGACCAACGGACTGCTGAACTCTGCTTGCTTCCGCCTGGAGTTCTCAAGCTCTCCGTCCCAATCCACAACCCTCAAGTGAAACTCATCCGTAGCATGATCAGCTGGCGCCTGCTGAACTGGCGCTATCACAAACACAACCAGCAGCTCGGACAAGCTGGTCAGAAGCTTTGATCACTCCGCTCTCAGGGCCTCCACTGGATCCAGGCTGGCTGCCCTGCTCGCGGGTTGGTATCCGAACCCGGCGCCCACAGCCGTCGAGAGCAACAGGGCTGCCAGTACGGCGAACCACGAAATCTCAAAGCCGGTCAGTTCATCCAACAATCCTGCGGCAAACCACACGCCGGCAACGGCAATCAATGCGCCAAGCCCCGCTCCGGCGAAGCTGATGAACCCTGCTTCCATCAGGAACTGCATGCGGATCTCTGATGGTCGCGCGCCCAGAGCTTTGCGCAGCCCGATTTCTTTTTTCCGCTGCGCGATGTTCACCAGCATGATATTCATGATCCCCGTCCCGGCGGTCACCAGAGTCAGCACAGCGACGCCGAGCAATACCAGGCTCAAGCCGAGCGAAACATTTTCTGCCGTCCGCAGCACGGCAGAGAGGTTTTGGACGTCATAGCGCGCCTGCCTGCGATGCCGGCTACGCAGCACGCGAGTAATGGTCTGTGTAAGCGCGGGAACCTGATCGTTCGAACTTGTCTGCGCATAGATCACCTGCAGAAATTTTTCCCCGGTTATCGACGACACCAACGGCCATGGCACCAGCACGGTGTCTTCCTGTATCTCGGACTGCCCGAAGGTCGGCACACCTTCCCTGAAAATCCCAATCACGGTGCACCGGAAGCGCCGGAACTGGAGCGCCTGCCCGACAGGATGCGCGAGAGTCCTCGTGCGGCGGGCGATCGCTTCCGTGATCAGGCACACCGGGGCTCGCGACGCGAAATCTTCCTGATCAAAATACCTGCCATCCGGTACCACTAGCCTGCGAATCTGCTGGAAACCGTCGGTGACGCCAACAAGCCGCGCGTGCACCGCCCGGCCGCCGATCGCCACGTCCACAGGAAGGTCATAGGTTCCGGCGGCCACCGCAACCAGCGGCTGCTCTTGACGGATATGCTCCAGGTCTTCCGCCGTGAGCTCGTCTTCGGGGATCACGGGGGCGCCGTTGCGATCCAGCGTAGCGTAGGCGAGGTTCGCGCCAATGCCTTCAATCTGCGCGATGATGTAGCCCTTGCCGGTGGATGCGATCGTGACCACCAGTACCAGTGACATGCTGCCGATCATCACGCCGAGCATGGTGAGCGCTGCTTTGGCTTTTTCAGCGGCCAGCGCCTGCCACGCCAGCTGCAGCGCCTCTCTCATCTGCGAGAAATGCCATTTCGTCATGGCAGTGGATGATTGGTAAGCAGATAGTTGCCGCCGTTTTCGCGAACCACATGCAGCTTTTCGCGGCCAACCAGCTTCGCCATATGGTCAAGATCGGAGCCGTACGCAAGCAGGTAATAGCGGCCTTCATCCCGCCACAGCTCCGTAAAGCGCGCATCGTCAATGAACACCTGCGGAGCGCCTGGAGCGTACGAGCCGTATTCCAGGTTGTTCATGCGCCCGTTTAACAGCAGGGCTGTGCGGTTGGTGTAAAAGAAAACTGATGAGAATGCGTAGTAAGCATCAGCCTCAATCAGCGTTCCCGGAGGCCCCTGCTGCAGGCTCTGCGCCAGCGCATACGACCCGAGATAAGGATCGAACGTAACCAGCGCCAGTCGTGACGCCTGAAAGAAGATGATCATCCCCAGCACGGCTCCGAATACCTGGCGTCTCGTATCCGAGAAAAGCGCCAGCGCCAGTGCGATTACCGCAAACGCCACCATCGCCAGCAGCAGTGGAAGCTTCAAGTAGGCAAATGCCTCAAGGGTGAGGTCGCCCATGTGCCCCATGGAGAGCGTGTACATCTCCGGGTGTTGCTGCAGGGCTCGCGAGATGTCGCCGGGCGCAGGCGTATTCCTCACCCACATGTATAAGGTCGATAGTGCGACGGCGATGACACCGGCAGCCGCGGCCAGCAGCCTCTTCCCTGCGTCAACGCTGCGGGAACCCCGGTCGAGGGTCGAACCGATCAGCAGCGCCAGTGCAGGATAGATGGGCATGGAGTAGTACTCCTGCGTGGTCGAGAAAGTGAAAAACACCATTACCGCGCCGATCCAGCACAAAGCCATCAAGCGCACGCGCGAGGCGCGCGTCGTTCCCCGATAACTCAGCTTCGCTGCCGAAGGAAGGAACAACGACCACGGGAACAGCCACACCAGATTCAACAGCCAGAACCAGAGCCTTGGCACGGTGTTGTAGTCGCGTGGATAGCGCAAATTCAGGAAACGCAGCAGGTGCTCATTGAAGAAGTAGAACCAAAAGAAGCCGCGATACTCGCGGGGGCCGCTGTGCATTGAGAACGCAAAGTATGGCGGGTTGCGCAGCGTAGCCAATATATGCCAGGGCGCGGCGATCACCAGCGCGACCGGAACCGCAAACTGCAGGTTCAGCCTCTTCCACGCATCTACCGAAAAAAGCCGGCGCATCACCGCCATGTAAACAAGGGACGCAAGCACCGGGAACACAACTGCGATCAGTCCCTTGAGCAGCAGACCCAGCCCGAAGCACAGACCCATGAGCACGGCCCAGCGACGTGGCTGAGATTCATCTTCCTCCAGCAGCCTCATCCACGCCCAGATCGCACCGGTGATGCAGAGAGTTACCATCGCATCCGGAATCAGAATGCGAGTGAAAAGATAAAGCCCGACGGAGGTTGCAAGGGCAAGCCCGGCGTATATGCCCGCGTCATCGCCAAAGGCCCAGCGGCCAAAGCGGTACGTCACAAAACAAAGCAAGACTACGCACAGTGCCAGAGGCAATCGGGCCGCCCAGTCATGAACTCCGAAAATTCGATAGGAGCCCGCCATGACCCAATAGACGAGCGGAGCTTTTTCCAGATACGCCACGCCGTTCAATCGCGCGGTCACCCAGTCGCCGGATTCCAGCATGTTGCGGGCGATCTGCGCCTGCACCGCGTCCACATCGTCCATGAGCCGCGGCGGACTGATGATGTTGAGAAGGAATACCAGAGCTGCTGCGGCTAGAACGATCCAACCGGGTCGAACGCTTCGGCGTGCTGCCTGCCGGTTCTCATCTCCTGCAAAGGCGGCTCGATCCTCCACTCTTTCATCCACAACAGCAAGACCATCAATCCCCATAAGTGATACCCCAGGTTTGCGCGGCGCTCCAGATGATCGTGGAGCAGGCGCTTCACGCCGCTCCAGCGGAACAATTCAGTGCTCGTCACCGCTTCTTGTGACAATGTCTCCAGCAGCAATGGCCGCAGTACGCCGCGGAACCAGTCATGCACTGGAATGTCAAAACCGATTTTCGGACGCTGTAGAACGCCCGGCGGCAGTTTGTCTTTCATCAATTCGCGCAATATAAACTTCGAGCGCGAACCGTTCAATTTGAACTTCTCCGGCAGCTGCGCCGCAAAGTCCACGATTCGCGGATCGAGATAGGGCGGTCTCGCCTCCAGTGAATGCGCCATACTCATGCGATCCACTTTGTACAGAATGTCATCAGCCAGGTAATAGCGCTGGTCGAACTGGAGAAAGCGCTCCAGCCCCGAGAAATTCTTCATCTCGCTTACCACCTGAGCGATCGGCGCCGGATCAGGGTAACGGAAAAACTGGCGCTTCTCCTCCTCGGTAAAGGTGCCGTTCCAGTAGATATGCGCCTGCTCCGGCGAGAGCAGTGAGCCGCGCAGGAAGCGCTTGAGCTTGTATTCGAAGCTGATCTTGTCGTCGGAAACCGGCAGCAGCCCTGCCAACTCGAGACCTGCGCTGCGAATCCAGGATGGAACGCGCCGCCCCCACGCAGCATAACGATCCGCTTTATAGGTCAAGTATCCGGCAAAGAGCTCATCGGCTCCCTCGCCGCTGAGCACAACAGTAACTTTCCGGGCGGTCATCTGTGCCAGGAACCACGCGGGCAGCGCGCCGGCGTCGGCACTCGGCTCATCCGAATAGAACGCTATCTGCCGAATGGCCGCTTCCAGGTCCAGCGATTCGTCGAGGTTCAGTTCTTCATGGAGGCTTCCGAAATGTCGCGTGATCTGGGAAATGGAATCACTCTCATCGAAGCTGCGACCGCGAAATGTAATGGAAAACGTCCGTAACGGCGAAGAGCTGGCTTGCGAGGCATAGCTCAACACGGTAGAAGAATCCAGCCCCCCGCTCAGCCAGATCCCGACAGGAACATCCGAGACAAGCTGTTCGCGCACCGAGGCCGCAAGGAGAGTGTCGAGTTCCTCACAGGCGTCTTCGAGGCTGCGCGGCCGTGATCCGCTGGCCGTCTGCGGCACATATGACTCGACCGTAGCGCGCCCGTTACGCCACTCCAGCATATGTCCGGGAAAGAGTTTGTGGATCCCTTCAACCAGCGTGTAGGGCGCCGGAACATAATTCAGGCGGAGAAAGCAATTCAGCCCATCGAGCGAGATGCGGCGCGGCACCTCAGGGTGGGCAAAAATACACTTCAGTTCCGAGGCAAAATAGATTTCGCCCTGGTGCTCGCAGTAGTACACCGGCTTGATGCCCATGCGGTCGCGCGCCAGTACGAGTCGCCGCTCCGATTGCACCCACACGGCCACACCGAACATTCCGCGCAGCCGGGCAAAGCATCCAGTGCCCCACTCGAGAAATGCATAGAGCACCACTTCCGTATCGCAACGGCTTTCAAAACGGTACCCTTTGGCCCGGAGTTCTTCTCGCACTTCATGGTGATTGAATATTTCTCCGTTGAACACCATGACAACATTGCCATCGGGGCTGATGAGCGGCTGGTCGCCGCCGGCCATGTCGAGGATGCGGAGGCGCGTCGCGCCCAGACTCACCGAGTCGGAGGCGAAGTGGCCCTGCTGGTCAGGGCCGCGATGTGCCAGAGCAGCCAGTGCATTACTCAGCACTCGGTCTGGCAGACGATTTGTGACGTGCGAGTACCCGAGAATGCCACACATAGGTGTCACGGGCAGCAGATGTGAGAGTCTGTCCGCTCCACGGACCACAACTGTGCCGGGCAGACGACAGCACGATGGCTGTCCCAGCACACTCACGGCGCTAAATTTCCCCCAGAGTTTTTGCGAAGGCTTGCGCAGGATTATAACCAGAGTTTCTGAATTTCCAACAAGAAAATAAAGAAATGTAAAGCATGTAAGTAGTTGATATCAGGCAAGTCTTAGGTGGCGCGCCATAGATGATAGGGCAAAAGAGGCATTTGCGATAATGTTTTCGCAGAGTAAAGAGAAAACAAGAAGAGATGAAGATCGGAATCCTTGGGTCAGGAAGAATTGGAGCGGTAGCGGCGCGCCTGTTTGTTGAGGCCGGACATGAGATCGCATTGAGCAACTCACGCGGCCCGGAATCTCTTCGAGAGATGGTGGCAAAGTTAGGCCCCCGTGCGCACGCCGTGACCGTGGACGATGCCGCACGGTTCGGTGAAATAGTCCTGCTCGCGGTTCCGTGGCACCTGGAAGAAGCTCTTCCTCATCCGGAGCTGCTCAAGGGCAAGATCGTGATTGACGCCATGAATCCCTACCGTCCCGAAGGCGGCTTCTTCGATCTGGGCGGCTCAACTTCCAGTGAAATCGTGCTGCGCCGAATACCTGACGTGCGGCTGGTGAAGGCGTTCAACACGATCTATTACGAGCACCTGGCGAATCGCGGCCGCACGGAGATTCCTGTCCACGAGCGGCACGCAATCTATATCGCCGGCGACGATCCCAAGGCAAACCAGGTGGTGGCCGACCTTATCTCCCAAATTGGTTTCGCGCCTGTGATCACCGGCAATCTTCGCGAAGGTGGGCGCTTACAGGAGCCGGACTCGCCGATTTACAACGAGACCTTCACTGCTCGCGAAGCACAGCCATACCTTGATGCCCTGCAAAAGAAACCGAGTCGCTGAATGAACGCCGTAGTCACAGGAGCGGGACGCGGACTAGGACTCGAATTCGCACGCCAGTTGCTCCCGCGCGTCACCACACTGATCGCAACCGTTCGAAGTCCAGAAGCAGCCAGGGAATTGGCGGCGCTGGCGAAAGAAAATGCAGGCAAACTCCACATCATCGAGCTGGATGTAGCCGATGAAGCTTCCATTCATCACGCAACGAAGCGAATCGCCGAGCTCACGCCTTCACTCGACCTGTTGATCAACAATGCTGGAATTTATCCTGGCCGTCCCGGAGCCGTGAGCGGTTCTGACCGGCTGGGGCAACTCACCATGGAAAGCGGCGTGGCCACGCTGCGCACCAATGCGATTGGTCCGATGATCCTGACTCAAGAGCTGCTGCCGTTGTTGCGGAAGGGCCGCCAGCCGCGGATCGTGAGCCTTACGTCAGGGCTGGGATCCATCGCGCAGTCCTCCGGCGCTCCTTACCACTACAGTGCCAGCAAGGCTGCGCTGAATATGTACATGCACGGGGTGGCAGCAGAGCTGCGTCGGGACCATATCATTTCCGTTGTGATAAATCCCGGCTGGGTAGCCACGGACATGGGCGGCCGAGGAGCGTCTCTGCCCACTTCTGAATCCGTGAATTCAATTCTCCGGGTTGTGGAAAAGCTCACGATGGAACAAAGCGGAGCGTTTTTCAATTACCGCGGCGAAATTGAGCCGTGGTAAGTCTTCGATTCACAGCACGCTTTCGCAAGCCTCAGCTGCCTTGCTGGTAACTCGCCCCACGATAAGTGTCATCTTACTTATACAAATCTAGCCTTTGGGGACGCATCATGAAATCCAGTTTTCTCCTGCCCGCATTACTTTCGTCGTGTGTCTGGCTTTCCCTGAGCGCTCAGCAGAGCACCACAACGCCAAGCACGCAGAGCACAACCGTGGATCAGACGCAGAGTGCTCCCGCTCCTGACCAGAGCACGCCGGACCAGAACAACAGCTCTCCGTCGAATGCCAGCAGCTCAGCAGACCAGGAGAACACACAGACAGGTCCAGCGCAGAATCCCAATGCAGCGGTGCCAACCTATCGCGTGACCGTGGTGCAGCGCACCACTCAGGCGGTTGACTATCGCGATCGCGGCGGCACAACGCAGCTCGACTTCCGCGGAACGAGCCTTGAACCCACCGTGAACGGAGATGCCCATGTGACCGGCCACACCGGCCGCCTGCTCATTGATGCCAATCTCCACAAGCTCGCGCCGGCGCGCAGCTTTGGTCCGGAGTACCTGACTTACGTTTTGTGGGCGATCACCCCGGAGGGCCGCGCCAGCAACCTGGGCGAAGTGATTCCCAATGACGGCGGCAACGCGCGCGTGCAGGTCACGACCGGTTTGCAGGTGTTTGGCATGATCGTTACTGCCGAGCCATACTTTGCCGTTTCCCGTCCCAGTAATCTGGTGGTCGCTGAAAACGTTCCGCGTCCGGAAACCATGGGCGGCATTCATCCCATCACCGCCAAATTCGACCTGCTGCAGAAAGGGCAGTACACGGTGAACATCACCCCGGCGCAGCTGCCGGCGACGAACATGGACAAGAGTGTGCCTCTGCAATTGCAGGAAGCGGAAAATTCCATTGCGATCGCCAAAGCCGCAGGGGCTGATCAGTACGCCGCTGACACCTTGCAGAAAGCCCAGGCGTATCTGGCACAAGGACAGGATTATTACCGGAGGAAACAGGGCATCACGCCAATCGGAGCAGTAGCACGCGCGGCAACACAGTCCGCTGAAGACGCGCGATTGCTGACGCTCGAAAAGAAACAGCAGGAACAGGCCGCGGCGGAACGCCAGCGGGCACAAGATCAGATCCAGCAGGCCCAGACCCAGGCTGATCAAGCTGCGGCGCGCGCAACAGCGGCTCGCGACGAAGCACAGCGTCAGTCAGAGGCCCGGGCCCTGGCGGACCAGGAGCGCCAGGCTGCGGAGCAAGCCAGACTTCAGGCCGAACAGGCAGCGCAGCAGGCAGCAGCGGATCGCGCGGCTGCGCAGCAACAATTGCAGCAAGCGGAGCAGCAGCGGCAGGGCCTGGTTCAACAGCAACAGGCCCTGAGCCAGCAGGCGGAGCAGGCCCGGCTTCAGGCGCAGCAGGCTGAGCAGGAGCGCCTTCAGGTCCAGCAGCAAGCGGAGCAGCAGCGCCAGCGTTTGCTCACCCAGCTCAACCAGGTCCTGCAGACGCGCGACACCGCTCGCGGCCTGATCGTGAACATGTCTGATGTGCTGTTCGATCTCAACAAAGCCACGTTGCGGCCGGGAGCAAGGCTGCGTCTGGCCAAAGTCGCGGGCATTATCCTTGCGTATCCCGACCTAAAGCTCGAGATCGACGGCTTTACTGACAACACCGGAACGCCGGAATACAACCAGACACTTTCTGACAAGCGCGCGAAGTCAGTGAGCGATTTCCTCACCAGCCAGGGAGTTCCCGCCGGCGCAGTGACCACGCGAGGCATGGGCGAATCGAATCCAGTGGCTTCGAACGCGAACGCCGCTGGCCGGCAGATGAACCGTCGCGTTGAGCTGGTAGTAAGCGGAACCGCGATCGGTACGAACGTTGGCCCGGGACAATCCGGCACACCGGGAACCTCTTCGGTGGGAACGATAGGCCCAAACGGCAGTGTTCAGCCTGGCAATGCGGGAGCCCAGGGTTCAGGTTCCTCTACTGGGACAGCAACCATTCCAGCCGGCTCGCAACCGACCGGCACTGCCCCGGCCGGATCGCAGCCGAACGGGATGCCGTCAACGCCAGCCGGCGCCGGAGCAACACAATCCAGCCCCGCAACCAACAACCCGGCGACGAGTAATCCCAGCACACCGCCGCCTGCGCCCTCCAGCGGAGGTGTGCCGCCGCGTTTTTGATCACAGTTCAGGACAAGCACATGGGGGACGCCAAAAAGCGTCCCCGTTTTTTTGTGTCCCCGTTTTTTATTTAGATCTCCGTGCACATGAGACTTCCTCTCAGAGCGAAAAACATGAAAACCAGCATTCTGGTGGGCTCACGCGAGGCGGCAGCAGAGCAGGCCCCTCACACTCCGCCCCATCAAGCCAAAATCGGGCTTGCTGGGGGCCCCGGCTGCGACGTCGCATACGCTCCGTCTCGGTTCGGGGTGGATCCTTCAGGAGGAGGGAGCTCAGAAGAAACTCAAGAGTATGGGCGACTGACGCCTTTTTTCACGCCAGAGTTCTAAACGGAAATGGTAAAAGACGTCTCGGTGCGCACGACGGGGTGATACATGGTGTCACGTTCCACCGGCTCGCGGCCGGCTTCACGGATGAGCCGTTCAAGTTCGCTGCGGCGCAGGCCTTGAGGAGTGGTTGCGCCAGCGTCGTGATAGATCTTTTCTTCCACCACGGTGCCATCAATGTCATCGGCGCCGAAGCGCAATGCGATCTGCGCGATCTTGGCGCCGAGCATCTGCCAGTAGGCTTTGATATGAGGGAAGTTGTCGAGCACCAGACGTCCCACTGCAACCTGCCGGATGTCACTCATGCCGGTTGTGGTGAACAGGTGCGAGAGCGGAGTGTTCGCCGGATGAAACGCCAGCGGGATAAAGGTCTGGAAGCCGTGGGTTTCGTCCTGAAGATCGCGCAGGCGCATCAGGTGATCGGCGCGATCTTCTTCGTTCTCGATGTGACCGTACA
>Ga0070679_100005190_pt1 | contig 12056 bp, 10 predicted proteins | sample KBSC63BmetaG_FD_65652 | JGI IMG/M metagenome (GOLD analysis project Ga0070679, IMG submission 65652) | Corn rhizosphere microbial communities from Kellogg Biological Station, Michigan, USA - KBS C6-3B metaG | ecosystem: Host-associated > Plants > Roots > Rhizosphere | place: USA: Michigan... | reverse complement strand
CGGCTACGACCGCGAACTGACCCGCTACCCGGTCCAATACCCCACCGCATGCAGCCCACAGGCATGGTCAACCGGGGCACCACTACTCCTGCTGCGCACCATGCTCGGCCTGGAACCACGCGGCAGGCACCTGACCACCAACCCCGCCCTACCCGCCAACATCGGGTGGATCGGGCTGCTGGAGGTACCCGGCCGCTGGGGAAGGGCGGACGCCTTCGGCCGGGGCCGCGGGGCTGAGTCGCTGCCACCGTTCGGTCGTGCCGGCCCGACGTAGCCGCGGGCCGCGGACAGGACCGGCGTCGGCCCCCACGGGTCGGCGCCGCGCAACCGCTCGAGAATCACCCGCCCTCCTTCGGTGGCCTTCGTCCGAAGGTGTCCGTTCGTCCCCAGCGGCCGGGTACCTCCAGCAGCCCGATCCACCCGATGTTTCCCGGTAGAGCGGGATCCGCCGCCAACCGGTCCTCCAACGGTTCCAGGCCGAGCATGGTGCGCAGCAGGAGTAGTGGTGCCCCGGTTGACCATGCCTGTGGGCTGCATGCGGTGGGGTATTGGACCGGGTAGCGGGTCAGTTCGCGGTCGTAGCCGGCGAACGCTTCCGGTAGCCGGCCCTGGAAGAAGGCCGCGGCTTCCAGCATGCCCTGCGCGATGCGGGCGGCTTCGTCCTTGAACCCGTACGAGCGCAGCCCCCAGGCGATGAACGAGTTGTCGAACGGCCACACCGTCCCGACGTGGTAACCCACCGGGTTGTACCGGCCCTCACCCACCGCCAGCGTTCGGATGCCCCACCCGGAGAACATCCGCGGCCCCATCAGATGCGTCACCACCTGCTGCACCCGGTGCGGCTGCGCGATCCCACTCCACAGCAGGTGCCCCATGTTGGAGGCCAACGCGTCGACCTGGCCACCGTCGGCGTCCAACGCCAACGCGTAGTACCCGCCTTCCTCGATCCAGAAGTCCCGGTCGAACCGATCCCGAAGCCCCCGCGCCTGATCCTCCAACCCGTCCGCGTACCCCGGATCACCCCAGAACTGCCGGGCCAACCGCGCCCCCCGCAGCTTCGCGTCATACGCGTAACCCTGCAACTCACACGTCGCCCGCAACGGCAACGGAATCCGACCATCACGATAGGAGATGGCGTCGGCCGACTCCTTCCAGCCTTGGTTGTCGACGCCGGTCTCGAGATTGCGGCGACGGTAGGACACGTAGCCGTTACCCATGAGGTTGCCGTACTCATCGATCCACTCCAACGCGGCCCGAGCCTGCGGCTCGAGCCTGCCCACCAACTCCGCGTCCCCCGTCCACCGCTCAAACTCGTCCAGCAACACCACATACAACGGGGTCGCGTCGGCCGAACCAAAATACGGCGTGTGCGGCTGCTCCTGAAACGCCGCCGACTCACCATAACGGACCTCCCGCAGGATCTTCCCCGGCTCCTCCTCCCGGAAGTCATCCAGCCTGCTGCCCTGCAAGCTGCCGAGCAACACGAGTGTGTGAGCGGCCAACTCGGGGAAGAACGGCAATGCCTGCAGACTGGTCAGGATGCTGTCCCGGCCGAAAATACTGACGAACCACGGCAGACCCGCCGCCGGCACCCACCCTCCCGGACTGGTGAGCGGGACGAACCGCAGCGCAGCCAGATCCGCAACACTACGCCGGTACGTCGACATCAGCGTTCCCCAGTCGCTGTCCAACCGTGGCGCCCGCTGCATCCACTCGTCGAGTTCGCCCCTGAGGTCGGCCGTGGTCGGACTGTGCTTGCCGGAAGCGCGACGCATCTCCATCCGGCGGTCGCCTGCCTCGAAGACGGTCGGTTCGACCCACAGGTCGGTGTGCCACTCCTCCTGCGGGCCCAAGCGGACAGTCCAGGAAAGTCCCCGCCCGTCGAACTGGGTCGGCACACTGCTGCCGATCACCGTCTGCCGGTGGAAACGCTCCCGCCGGTAGCCGAGGTAGAGTTGGCCCTCTTCGAAGCTGGTGTCGTAAATCCCTCGCTTCGTCTCCGTACTCCTGAGCTCGAACATGTCGGCGAAATCGCAGCCGATCTCCAGACGCACGGTCACCTCGACCGGCTTCTGGTCGTGATTCAGCACCGTCAGCCGCTCTTTGAGGAGCTGTGACACGGCACGGTGCCGGATCACCGATACCGTGGCGTCGACATACTGCACCGGTACGCCCGGGACAAGGAAAAACCGGCACTCGAAGTGCTCGTGAGCATCAACGGCGAGCGAGTGGAGCCGCTCCCCGTCGACGGTCAGGACCCAGTGCGACAGGAACCGGGTGTCGTTGGCGAACAGTCCGGTGGGATCCGTCAGCGACGAGACGATGTCGCCGTTGTCCGCACTCACGACAAAGGTGTTTCCGTCGAGGACCCGTACCTGCTTACCGCTCACGGCGCCGCCCATCATGTTCCGCGAACTGTCGTGGGTGGTGCGCACCCGGCCTCTCATGGAAGAGTTGCTGCACCACGGCCAGCAGCCCGAACCTGCCCTGGACGCCCATCTCGTTGCTCAGGAATGCCGCGAACGGCACGGTCTCACCGTCGGCCAGCCGCTGAAACGACAACTCGTCCATGCTGAAGACGCCGTCCGCGTCTCCGGTACCGGGAGAGACGACGACGTCGCCCCGGTTGACGGTCACCCGCCAATGAACGGTCCGGTCACGGTGGCGGATGTCGAAACGGATGGTGCATTCGGTCGTGCTCAGCGCGCGAATGTAGCGACACTTGCGGAGTTCGTCGAAGAACACCGCATCGCGATTCGGCATGGTTCCTCTCACCGGTCAAGGCCGTCAGCGTTGTGCTGATCGCACACGGCCCTCCTTGGTCGGACAGTCGAGTCTGCATCGCGGAGCGGCGAAGCTGGCTCACCCGGATCAGGTGAGAACGAGCCCCTGACCGCAATCCGGCCAACCGGCACCAGCGTCGCAGGCTAACGGCGGGCGGCTGCCATATGGCACAGCAGCGCCGGGAGCGTGAGCCCGAAGCTGGGCCAGAAGAGCCCAGAACCCGCCGCCGACGTGGATGTACTCGCTGACATGGCGGTTCGGTGGCAGGGGGTGGGCCAGTTGACCCCCGAGCCGGTCGATCGCGGCCGACCGGGCACAACGCAACACCGCCCCGCCAGCATCTACCGCGCCGGCCCGCTCCTCATCGCAGCCAGCATTTGGCTCAGATGATCGACAGGACTAGCGACCAAAGATCGCTAGGCCGTGCCGGCTCAGGAGATGTCGGGCGCAGCGCCAGCCATTCGTGGGCAAGGTCCGCGTGCGGGCGGCGCGCACCACATCCGCTGGTAACGGGGCCAGGTAGCCGGGAGGCCGCCGTTCCGCAGCCAGGACACTCACTCCTCCGCCGACGCTGCGGCTCGGGCCTCGACGGCTATTGCCGTACGCGGTCCGCTATACCTGTTCCACGACCGTTTTCCGCAGGTGCGGGAGAAGTTCGAGATAGCAACGGAGTCGGCTACTAGAAGTCCACATAGGACATCGAAAGCGCCACGCCGGTCGACCACAAGATCCTTATCGGTACCGGCAGCACGGGGCCGAGGCGCCACCGATGAGACCAGAGCCGGGCTACGGGTTTTGCAGGAGCAGTCGGATCCAGGCGTCGGTTAGCCATTGGCGGAACTTGTTGGTGGTCCAGTGTCGTTCGTGGATGAGCAGGACCCAGTACTCGACGGCGTTCATGCTCCAGATGATGTCGGCCGCGTCGTCGTTGGTGAGGTCGTTGCGTAGCTCGCCGGTGGCGCGCAGGTCCGCGGCGAAGTCGCGCATGTTGCGGGCGCGTCGTTGCGCGATCTCGGTCCACAGCTGCGCGCAGGCTGGATCCTGCAACGCGGCGTCGCGTAGCGCGAGGAAGATCGGTGCGAGGCGCTGGTGGATGCTCGTGATCGCGTCGGCGTAGGTGGCCAGCTTGTCCCGGACATTGCCAGCGGCCCGGATGGCGGTGACGTAGTCGCGTTCGATGGCGGGTACCTCGTGGTCGGTGCCGGACAGCGCGGTTTCCACGAGTGCGCGCAGGAGCACTGGTTTGCGTCCGATGGTGGCGTACACCGTGTCCACCGAGACCTGCGCCTGGTCGGCGATTTCGGCGACCGTGGTGGTCACGTAGCCGTGCTGGACGAATAGGTCGCGGGCGGCAGCGAGGATGGTCCGGCGGGTGGCGGCGGCCTGTTCGGCCCGTCGTGGCGCCTGGTAGCGCCGCTTGCCGGTCTTGACGTCGTCGTTCGTCACGCTCTAACCTTACCAATATTCGTCCGAAGGTACTTCGGACTAAATCTGGAGGCCATCATGGTCTACGCGTACACGCAGGATGTCCCGATCGGCGAGGAACTCTACCGGCGCATCATCGAGGAGCTCGGACCCGAACCGCTGGCGGGTTCGCTGCTGCACCTGTGCGTACGCCAGCCGGATGGCGGGCTGCGTTACATCGACGTCTGGGAGAGCGAGGAAGCGTGCAGCCGGGCATTCGACGAGCGCATCCACCACGCCGTGGACGCCGCGTTCGGCGGTAGCCGTCCCGGCCGCGAGCCCGTGGTGGACCACCTCGAAGTCATTCACGCCACCGGCGCCTTGCTGGCCGGCGGCGTGTCATGAGCGGCATCGCGCGCGATCGGGGCGCCGCGGTCGTTCCGGTTACCCGCGCCCGTGTTCTACGGTGTCGGCTTCGCTGTCGGCCTCGTGGTCGCGCACTGGGTGCCGTTGCGCTTTGCCCGCCCACCCGCCGTTATCGTCCTGGCGGGTCTGCTCCTGGCCGCGGGCATCGGCCTGGCGCTGGCTGGCGTCGTGGCCGTGCTGCGGCACAAGACCACGATCGTCCCGCACCGGCCGGTGTCCATCCTGGTCACTGGCGGGCCTTACCGGATCTCCCGCAATCCGATGTACACCGGGCTGGCCCTGGCGTTTGTCCTGCTCGCGGTGCTCCGGCCGGCCATCCGCCCGGAGGAGGACTACCTGACCAGCCGATACACCGACGCCTACGCCAGCTACCGGCAACGGGTGCGACGCTGGTTATGAACCACCGGCCCCAGGTGCCTCCTACCGCAACAGGGCTGCCGCCAACGAGTCGCCGATGAACTGGCCGTACCGGGCGGCGTCCCACCCGCAGCGCACCACGAGAAGCTCATACAGCTCGGACGAGCTGTAGGTCCACAGCACATCGGTGGCGACCTTCAGCGTGACGCCGGGCTTGAGAATGACCGCGATCGGCCAAGGTGCGGCACAGGTCCGACGGAACTGGACCCAACTGTTCGCCGGCATACCCGACCTGACCGCCCGCATCCTCGATTCGGCCGTGGCCGGCAAAACCATGTGGACCGAATGGGAGATGTCCGGCACCCGCCGCGACGGCGGCGCCCATCTCATGCGGGGTGTCATCATCTTCCAGGTCGCGGCGAGCCGGATCGCCTCGGCACGGTTCTACCTCGAACCGGTCGACCACACCAGCGGCGACGTGGACGCCACGATCGCCCAAGCTACGACGACCGACCCGCAACACCCGCAAGGCCAGGCCCGGCCGTGATCCTCGTCGCCTGCGGCACCGGCACCCCTCGGCACACCCCTGGTCCGGACCCTCACCGCGAGCGCTGCCGCCGTATATGTACTGACCCGCCACCCAGGCCGCGCCGCCGCCTTGCACGAAGAAGGCGTCGAAGCCGTCGTCGGCGACGTGCGGCGCCTTGTGCGACAGTGGGCCCCTGCGCCCCAGTGCGGAATCCCTCTCGTTGGGATCAAGGCGGCCCCGACAGGCCGCACGCGCCGCCTCACGGGGGCCGGGCCAGGCCCGCCGCCGACGCCTTCCGCTGCCGCTCCCGGCGCCGCCGCGCAGGCAGGAACGCCAGCGTGCCGGCACGCTCCGCTGTTAGCGCTTGCGGCTTTATTGGTTCGGGCAGGAGCTTGCCAGGAACTCCTGTGGTGGTTGGCCGTTGACGTTGGCCCATGCCGGGTTGAGGGACAGTGCGAGTGGGGGTGCTTGCCATGCCGCGCCGGATCGTTGGATTGCTCCGTAGTCCCAGCGCAGGTCGGGATCTGGTGTGCCGGCGTTGAGGAACTGGACGACCCGCTGTTTCGCGGCTGGCTGCTGGATGAGCAGGCCGTGGGGGGCCGGTATCTGCACGACTGGGACTTTCGCGCGGACCCCGGGCGGTACCGCGGCGGCGTCCAGTGTGGGCAGGAAGGCGATGGTCTTGACTCCCCGGACGGGGCAGAGCATGCGGTTGTTGCGAAACAGTGGGGCGTTGTCCGTCAGTGAGCGGATGAACGGTTCGTCGGCGCTGTTGGGTAGGTCGTCGACCGCGCCGAGGACGGCGAAGATCGCCCGTAGTTCCCAGCCGGTGGCGATGCCCCAGCCGGTGTGTGCGTGCCGGGGTGGGTAGTAGATCCGTCCGGCGCGGATCGGTGGGCTGAGCAGCACCACATGGTCCACGTTCGGGTGCGGCATGGTCACCAGGTAGTAGTGGGCGATCAGCGCGCCCTCGCTCTCGGCCAGCAGCGCAACCTTATGACCGGTGCGGGCGTGGACCTGATCGATCTGCGCCGCCAGGAGTCGGGCGCTGTCGACCATCGACTGATGCGTGGCCGTGGACGGGTAGGGCCGCGGGGTACCGTCCGGCTCGATGCCGCGGTAGGAGTACCGCAGGATCGGTAGGATCCGGCCGCTGGGCTCCCCGCTGTAGTGCGAGTTGTACCCGGCCAGGAAGATCACCGGCCCGTCGGTCGCCTCCGCCTCCAGCCGTAGCAGTGCCGGCGGCTCCGACACCTCCGGCCGGCGGGTGGTGCTCTCCTGCACGTCCCCGACGGTGAACATGAAACCGGCGACCAGGGCGATGACGATAGCGGCGACCGGTACCCGCCCCCAGCGCGCCTCCCCCTCGAGCCGCACCGCGATGCGCACCGCCCACCACCAGAACAACCCGTTAACCCCACCCGTGACCGTGGCCACCGCAACCGAGAATGCGGGCGGAACGACCCAAACGAGCACGCCACCAGCGGTCAACGCGGCGAAGTTGAGTACCGACAACCCGACCGTGTCGGCCGGCGGCAGCCCCCGCCACCAGCCGGGCACCATCCCGCCGCGCTGCAGTACGGGCGCCATGACCAGCACCGGCACCAGTTCACCCAACACGTACCAGGACACCGAGACGTCCGAGGCCACCACGCCCATCGCCGCCCACGGCGACAGGAACGCACCCAGCACCGCCGCGAACACCACGTTCCGGGCGCCCAGCCGGGCCAGGGACGGACGCGGAACCCCGGACGGCCACGCCAAGGCGGTCAGCGCGGTACCCAGCAACCCCCGTACCGCGATCGCGGCCAATGACTCACCGACGAACCCGGCCCAGGACCGGTGGTACACCAGCACCCAACGCAGATCATGCAGCGTCCCGTACGGCCACATCGCGCTGACCTGCGGAGTGAGGCTCAACGGCGACGAGAAACCGACCGCCCGCAGCACCCCCGCCTCAACCCCGGCCGGGACGGCGCACAACACCACCAGCAGGAACAGGCGCAACCACCGCGACCGCACGAGACCCCCCCCGCGAATGCTCCTCAACCTTCCCAGATCGTCCCCTCCATACCCAGAGCACCCAGACGTATACGCGGGTACGGGCCAGGACTATCTCGTAAACGGTTTGCCCCGTGAGGCGCTGGTGCGCCGTGAGGCGCCGCTAACCGAAGGAGGTGCAAGTCCTCCTCGCCGGGTTGTCGCAGCAACCCGGTAGGAGCTGAGCGCAGCCCGACCCGGGAGACGCCGGGGAGGGTGGGAAGCAGCGCTGACAAAGCCGGGACGGTTCGGTACTGCCAGACGAGTCGGGTCCGGCGAGCGAGATCAGACGGTATACGAGAGGAACCAGCGTCATAAAGCTCCGTAAGCGTGGCACCGGCTCAAATCTGGTGGATATGGGCCGGGGTGTAGGGCACGGCTGTCCGTTGTGGATGGTCGACTCCGAAGCCGGTTTAGCGTGCCGGTGGGGAGGCCATGGTGAAGGTCTGCGGCGTAACCATGGCGATGCTGCCGGGGCAAAGTTGGGTGCCAAGCTGATCGATCGGTTTGCGGTGAACACGCCGCCAGCATGAGCCAGGGCGAGTTGGGTGACCAGGTCGGGGTGACCCGGCAGACCGTAAACGCCATCGAACGCGGCAAGTACTCGCCATCCCTGGAGGTCGCCTTCAAGATCGCCCGGGTTTTCGGAGTACCGCTGGAGGAGGCGTTCCAGTACCCGGACTAGCCTCGGGCTAGCTCCGTCCGACCGCTCGATCGTTGACCTGCTCGCTGTTTAGCTCGATCCTTGGCCAAGCCCAATCTCTGAGGGCGATGCAGACAGACGCTGCCCCTGGGTGCGCCTACGCCGGCTCGTGTTCATTCACGCGGTGCCAGCACCATCGTTTCCCGTGCGCCACAGGTGGGGTCGCGAGGGTGAGCGGTACCTATCCGGTGCGGTCAGGTTGTCAAAGGCTGGGAGTATCGTGAGAGGTGAACGTTGCCGAGGTACGCCATGTTTGGCGGTTCGTGATCGCGGCAGGGTGATGATTGAGCCGAGCCGCGCAGGAGCCGCATGAGCCATCGCACTTCCGAACCCGCCCGTGAACAGCACGTGCACCGGGCAGTGGTGCCGCCGATCGGGCTGTTCAGCCATCCGCCGGAGGCTGACGTGTTCGAGCAGCGCCACCCTCCGGGCGGCCACGGTGACGGCGCCGAATGGCGAGCGACATCGTTCTCCGGCGGGCCGCCGAGCAACACCGCCGGTTCTTCCGCAACGAGGAGAACTAACGCGGGCTATCGGCGACAGCCCGGCCGGCGGCCCAGTACAACGACTCCTCGGTTCCATCATGACCCAGGCGCCGCTGGTCGCGGATGAACGGCCCCCAGACGTCCTGTCTGGCCATGCCGGCCTTCTTCATCGAGTTGTTCGTGCCGTTAGCGGGCCGACCGGCATGACAGAAGTCGACAAGCGCAAGATCCTTCAGACACTGCGGGCTCGGGGGCTTTACGCCAGAGCGGACTGGGTGGACCGGCAGCTACCGGAGCGCGTCGATCTGGAGAAGAACGCCGGGCTGCTCGCGACCCTGCGCATCAGCCCGTCTGAGCTCACCGATCTCCCGCCGTGATCGGGCGCAGGGACACCGCACAAGGCCATGTGTCAGGCTCCGGGACTGGCCAAGGTCATGCGCGGCAAGGGCCCCCGGCATCGCTGGCGGCCAAAGGTTTCCGGCTACGGACCATCGACGGTGTTGCGCATCATCCGCGGCTAACACGAACATGGGCAGTTGTGCGAGGAATGGCCGTGAGCGTCGCTCGGCGGCGGGCGTCAGCCCGTGCGTCTCGGTGTTGCCGACGGCGTGGCCGGCAGGGCGTTCGGCTGGTAAACGGGTGGGCCGGGAAGGATGGCTGGACGAAGCGCCCCGACGGTACCCAGGTTCATCGCAGCACGTCGATGACCTGTCCGTACTGGTCGACCGCCCGGTATACGTACCGCCAGACGCCGTTGACTTTGACGCAGGTCTCGTCGACGTGCCACCTGTCGCCTGGTTCGCCGAGGTGCTCCTCCACCAGGTCCCACTGCATGGCGGGCGAGTCGGGCAGCGTCGGCCAGCAGTGGGTGAACCACTGCACCCATCGGTAGACGGTGACTTGGACGGCCTCGACGCCGCGCTCGACCAGCAGCTCGTCCACGTCGCGGTAGGAGAGTCCGTAGCGCAGGTACCACCGGACCTTGACGACGATCACCTCGGCCGGGAACCGGAAGCCGGCGAACGCGGACTTCGGCGGTAGCCAAGAGCGTGAGCAGATCGATGACTTCGCTGCTCAACTCTGCCTATATCTTGCCAACACATAACGCAACGGAGCCGTCCGAAGGTCTGTGGCGAGCTGGTCCACGTCGGTGGTGGCGAGGTCGCCCCGGCTGCGGTTGACGCGACCAGACGCCCTCCGTGGGGTTGAGATCGGGGGCGTAGGCGGGCAGCTGGATAACGTGCGCCATCGTGGCAGGCGCCGTCCGCCCGAGGCGAACGTGGTGCCCCGACGTCAACCCGTTGGTCAACCGGCCCACGAGGCCGCCCCGTGCTACATGCGCCAAAAGCCCCCGCGTGCAGTCCCGGCCGTCTCGCGCGGCCCATCGGGCGTGGTTGCCGCTGTGCGGTTCATGCCGCGCCATGCTGGGAAGATGAACGGGGCGAGCGTGGCGAGGAGCATGCATGCGCCGCTGGTTAGCGCGGCCGTAGTCAGTCCGGCGCTGGTGGTGAGTGCGCCGCCGAGAAGCGAGCCGAACGGGATGCCGACCCAGGCGCTGGCTTTGATGGCGCCGAGGGCGCGGGTCTGCAGGTGCTCGGGTATTCGTTCATATGTAACGGCGCCAACGATGGGGTTGAGCGCGCCTGTGGCAAGCCCGCAGAAGGCGGTGATCGCGAGCGTCGGCGGGAGTGTGGTGAAGAACGCGAGGGCCGCGTGGCGAGGTGCGCCGCCGAGGAGAAAACCAATCCCGTAGGTGGCTCGGCGGGGCAGGCGTGGTCCGAGCCATGCCGCGGTGAGGACGCCGACGAGCGCCCCGATGTTCATCACGCCACCCATGAGGCCGAGCGCGGCGGGTTCGTGGATACGCTCGCGTACCCAGACCGGTATGAGCACGGAGGTTAGCGCTTGCCCGAGCAGGTTTGTAACCAAATTCATGGTGGCGATGCCGAGCAGCAGCCGATCGGCGCGCACGGCTCGCAGTCCCTCACCGAGTCGCGCGAGGTAACCGGCCGTGTCTGGTGCGACCCGGGGCTGCGCCGCAGCCGGCACCAGCGCTGCGATCAACGCCGCAGCGACGGCGAAGGTGAGCCCGTCGACGAGCACGACGACGGGAGCGCTGGCGATGCTGATCACGATGCCGGCCAGCGGCGCGCCGATGAGAATGCCGGTCCGGTCACCAGTCGAGTACAGGCCGGCGGCGCGTTCTGCCGGAATGTCGGTGAGCCGGGCTGTTCCGGGCACCAGCGGGCTTGTGGCCGCGTCGGCAACGCCGCGCGCCGCGCCGGCGATGGCCACGATTGCAACCAGGGCTCCGAACCGGAGTGTGCCGCTGGCGTAGAGCGTAGGGATGGCGCAGACGGCCGCGGCCGCGGCGGCATTGCCGAGCACGCAGCCGCGTTTGGCGCCAAACCGGTCAACGAACGGCCCGACGGTCGCCTGCAGCGTCACGTACGGCGCCATCTCGGCAAACCCAACCAGCCCAGTCCGCCCCGCGCTACCTGTTGTAGTCAATACCAGCCATGGGATCGCCAAGGCCGACATTGCCGTACCGAGCATCGAGATCCCATACGCCAACACCAGCGCGTAGAGCGGCAGCCTGACCCTCACTCTGGCCACCCGCGCCACGGCTGCCGCTCTAACAGGGCAAGGCCGGTCGGTGGCCGTTTCTGATCTCGTATCACTTCGGTGCTCGCTCCTTCCGCGAGCAACATGGTGAGCCCCAACCTGGAACGTGCATGATCGTGCCACAGGCACGCCGAACCAGGCCAGGTACGGATGGACTACCCATTCGGCGACTAGGTCGCCGTGTTCAAGGTCGGCGGCCGGATGTTCGCCCTTGTCGCTCTCGACGGGAGCCTCGGCTTCGTCAACCTCAAGTGCGACCCGACGCTCGCTTGGAACTGCGTGCTCTCCACTCGTCGATCCGCCCTGGTTACCACCGAACAAGCGTCATAGGAACACTGTCGAACTCGACGGCTCGGTGGACTACAGCACGCTGCGAGAGATGATCCAGCACTCATACGGGCTCGTCGTCAGCCGCCTGCCAGCTGCACAGCATGATCGACTTCCGGGAAGCCGACCACAATCTACTTGAGGCCTGTGCCTGCTCCCGAACGACGAGACAGCGATTTCTTCAATGAGTGCGCGGCGTCAGCCCGGTTGACGATCACACGACATCCGAGCAGTCTGGAGAGCCAGAACGGCGCAACAGTGCCGCGGCGGCTACGTCCTCTCGTCTGCTACTTGTTTGAGGATGATTCGGCAAGTTGCGCGGCGCATTCGATCAATATCCCGTCCGGTCGGCGTGTCGTGATGATCTCGGCGCCAG
>Ga0070679_100005185_pt1 | contig 12058 bp, 7 predicted proteins | sample KBSC63BmetaG_FD_65652 | JGI IMG/M metagenome (GOLD analysis project Ga0070679, IMG submission 65652) | Corn rhizosphere microbial communities from Kellogg Biological Station, Michigan, USA - KBS C6-3B metaG | ecosystem: Host-associated > Plants > Roots > Rhizosphere | place: USA: Michigan... | reverse complement strand
GAGCTCGACAAATCCAACATTCTGCTCATCGGTCCCACCGGCGTCGGCAAGACGCTGCTGGCGCGCACGCTCGCGCGAATCCTCGACGTTCCGTTCACGATCGCCGATGCGACGACGCTCACCGAAGCCGGATATGTAGGCGAAGACGTCGAGAACATCCTCGTCCGTCTGCTCCAGGCGGGTGACTTCAACGTCGCCGAATGCGAGCGCGGTATCGTCTACATCGATGAGATCGACAAGATCGCGCGCAAGTCGGAGAATCCGAGCATCACGCGCGATGTGTCTGGAGAGGGCGTGCAGCAGGCGCTCCTCAAGATCATCGAAGGGACCGTGGCATCGGTACCGCCGCAGGGCGGCCGCAAGCACCCGCAGCAGGAGTACATCCAGCTCAATACGAAGGACATCCTGTTCATCTGCGGCGGCGCGTTCGACGGGCTGGAAAAGATCATCGAGGCCCGCACCGGCCGCCGTCAGATCGGCTTCAACGGCACCGCCGCGCGGGACAAGAAGCTCGCGCAGACGAAGATGTTCAGCGAAGTCGAGCCGGACGATCTCCTTCGCTACGGGCTGATTCCAGAGTTGGTGGGACGCCTACCGGTCACCGTGGCGCTGGAAGGACTCGATGAAGAGTCGCTGGTTCGAATCCTCAAGGAGCCGAAGAACGCGCTCACGAAGCAGTACGCCAAGCTGTTCGGGCTCGAGGATGTGAAGATCACGTTCGACGAAGCGGCACTGGTTGCCATCGCGAGCAAGGCGCTCAAGCGCGGCACGGGCGCGCGCGGATTGCGGGCGATCCTCGAAGAGGTGCTCATGGAAGTGATGTTCGACCTTCCGGGCAGAGAGGACGTGGTCGAGGTCAAGGTGACAGAGTCGTGCATCACCAACGGCACTCAGCCGCTGCTCGAGATTTCCCCCGTCAGACGGAAGAAGGAAGCGTAAGAACTGCCCCAAACTTTTCAGCGCGACAACGAAACCATCCCGACGTCGGACCGCATTCCGGTCCTGCCGCTTCGGGATGTTGTCATTTTCCCCTATGTTGTAATTCCGCTCCTCGTCGGGCGGCCCGCGTCGTTGGCGGCGATCGAGGCGGCGATGGCGGAGGACAAGATCATCCTGCTCGTCGCCCAGCGCGACGGGGAGAAGCAGGAACCAGCGGCCGCTGACCTGCACCGGACGGGCGTCATCGGGCGCATCGTCCAGGTGTCGAGGCTCCCGACGGGCACCACGCGCGTGCTCGTCGAAGGAATCGCCCGCGCCCGCGTCACGCGCTACATCCCCGCCGGAAACGTACTTCGCGCGGCGGCATCTCCATTTCCATTCGAGGGCGGCGCGCAGGATCCGGAGACCGAGGCGATCAGCCGGCGCGTGATGAACGCGTTCGAGGAATACGTCGGTCTCCACCGCCGCATTCCGCCCGAAATCGTCACGATCATCCAGAGTACTGATTCCGCGGAGCGGCAGGCGTTCGGAATCGCAGCGCACGTCGCCGTCAGATTCGAGCTGCGACAGTCCCTCCTCGAGGCCGCCAGTCTCCGCCAGCTGCTCGATCTGCTGGGCGAGCTGCTCTCGGGCGAGATCGAGCTGCTGCGACTGGAGCGGAAGATCGATGACGACGTTCGCGGCGCGATGTTTCAGAACCAACGCGAGTTCTATCTCCAGGAGCAGCTGCGCGTAATCCATCGCGAGCTCGGCGAGGAAGACAGCGACGATTTCGCGGAGCTCGAGGCGCAGGTCAAGAAGAAAACACTGCCGCCTGTGGTAGAGGAAAGAACTCTCCGTGAGCTCCGCAAGCTTCGGCGGATGCCGCCGATGTCGCCCGAGTTCACGGTCGCGCGCAATTTCGTCGACTGGATCGTTTCGATTCCGTGGACCGAGCGCACTGACGAGATGCTCGACGTCGCGTACGCGAGGGGAATCCTCGACGCCGATCATTACGGGCTCGATGAAGTGAAAGATCGCATCCTGGATTTCATCGCGGTGCTGTCGCTCGTCGGCCGTCTGGATGGACAGATCCTCTGCCTCGTCGGACCTCCGGGCGTCGGCAAGACTTCGCTCGGCCGGTCGATCGCCCGCGCCCTCGGCCGCAAGTTCGTGCGCATGGCGCTCGGCGGAGTGCGCGACGAAGCGGAGATCCGAGGCCATCGACGCACATACATCGGGTCGATGCCGGGCCGGATCATTCAGGCGATGAGACGGGCCGAGGTCGTGAATCCGGTGATTCTACTCGACGAAGTGGACAAGCTCGGGCAGGACTTCCGCGGCGATCCGGCCGCGGCCCTACTCGAGGTGCTCGACCCGGAGCAGAATACCACCTTCAACGACAACTACCTCGAGGTCGACTACGATCTCTCGCAGGTGTTGTTCATCACGACGGCAAACAGTCTGGCCGGCATTCCCGAGCCGTTGCGGGACAGGATGGAGATCCTCCGCATCGCGGGGTACCTCGATCACGAGAAGCTCGCGATCGCCCGGCAGTACTTGTTGCCGAGGCAGATCGAGGCGAATGGGCTCAAGAAGGAAGAAGTGGTGCTGGAGCCCGACGTTCTGACCGCGATCATGCGCGGCTACACGCGCGAAGCCGGTGTGCGAGAGCTGGAGCGCCGGATAGCGCGGGTGTCGCGAAAGCTGGCGCGCAAGCGGGCCGAGGTCGCGGGGGTGACCGCGATTCAGACCGTCCGCGTCGACGATCTCAAGGAGCTTCTCGGCACGCCGCCATTCGATCCCGATGACACTTCACTCGAGGACAAAGTCGGCGTCGCGTCGGGACTGGCCTACACTTCGGCGGGCGGAGAAGTGCTGGAGATAGAAGTGAGCGTCGTGAAGGGACGAGGAAAGGTCCAGCTCACAGGCACACTTGGCGACGTCATGAAGGAGTCGGCGAGTGCGGCGCTCTCTTACGCACGGGCTCGAGCGAGGGCCCTCGGGATCGAGTCGGAGTTCTATCGCACGCGCGACATCCACATCCACATGCCGGCGGGCGCGACTCCGAAGGATGGACCGTCAGCTGGCATCGCAATCGCAACGGCGGTGATCAGCGCGTTGACCGGTGTTCCGGTGCGGGGCGACGTGGCGATGACCGGTGAGATCACGCTGCGCGGACGGGTGCTCCCAATTGGCGGATTGAAGGAGAAGTCCGTCGCCGCGCATCGGAACAAGGTCAGCGACGTGATCATCCCGCATGGCAATGCGAGAGACATCGAAGAACTTCCCGAAGAAGTGCGCGCGTCAGTTCGTTTCCATCCCGTGAAGACGATGGACGAAGTGCTCGCACTCGCCCTCCGCACTCAGGTACAACCCTCCGGCTCGGCGTCGTCAGGCGAAGCGCTCTACGATTCCGTAACGCACTAGATGCCGCCGGACCCGGGTGCCGATCGACTCGTCATCCGCAACGTCGAGTTCCTGGGCGGGATGGCGGAGAAACACGGATGGCGTCCCGACTCGACGCTTCCAGAGGTCGCGTTCGCCGGCCGCTCCAACGTGGGAAAATCCTCTCTTCTAAATGTTCTCGTCCGCCGCAAGTCATTCGCGCGGGTGAGTCGCACGCCAGGACGCACGCGAGAGATCAATTTCTTCCGGATCAACAACAGCTTTCTGATGGTGGATCTTCCGGGATACGGCTACGCGCGCATCTCCAAGGAGAGGAAAGCAGAGTGGCGGCCGATGATCGAGAGCTACCTGCGGCGGACTTCGCAGCTGCGGGGTATAGTTCTTCTGCTGGACATCAGGCGCGAACCGAGCGAAGATGATCGGGAAATGCTGGATTTTCTGGCGGAGCTGGAGGTCCCTACGATTGTCGCGTTGACGAAGGCTGACAAGCTGAGCAAGGCCGGCGCGCGCCAGCGCGTTGCCGAAGTATCACGGCTGCTTACCCTCGAGCCCGACCAGGTGATCCAGTTCAGTGCGCACAGTGGCGAGGGTCGCCTCGAGCTTCTCGAGGCGATTACGGATCTGGTGCAGGCGGTTCCGGAGGTGGACTCCGAGTGAAGCCATTCCCTGCTGGGTCGGTCTGGCGTCGGACCCGCACATCGAGAGGCCGCGCATTGGTCGTGGGAGCGATCGCGATCGCCATGGCGTGCGCGGCCGGGGGAACGGCAACCGCAGCACAGGAAGGCTCGCTGGCCCCGATCTCGGATGATACGATCGGTCGCGCGAACGTGCCCGTCGGATTCGGCACGCTGAGGCAGGACGACATCGCGATACGAATGGAGCTTCAGGGCCTGATCGTTCGCGCGATCCCGCTGGACGAGAATCTCATTCGCCTTCTCACTGTCGACTCATATCACGCGCTGCGCGATCTGCAGGAGAGCAACAAGAAGGCGATCGCCGCGGTGACGCGGCGCACCGGCGGCCGCTCTCCGGATCTCTGGTATGTTTCCTTTTATGGGGTAGAGCCAGATGTCCATTTCAGTCCGATGGAGCTCGTGATCACCAGCAGCGGGCGCGATTTTCGTCCACTCGAAGTGCTTCCACTCAGCTCCGGATTCGGCGAGCAGCGTCTCACCCAGCGTGAGACCCAGAGCGCGATCTATCTCTTCGATGATGCGATAGACCTCGACCAGCCGATGACCGTTACGTTCCAGAATGTGCGCAACGCAGACTGGGAACAGATATTGACCCGCGTCGAGCGGGAACGCGCACTGGTGCGCGCCAGAGCATCCCGACCGACAGACCACTAAATCCGGGCACGAGAATGGCGATCCTCCCGCTCCGAAAGCTTCCGGCGCTTCCTACGGCCGGCATCGAATCCCACTGGCTCGAGAAACTTGGCGCCGACCTGCAAGCGGGATCTGATCGCGCGCAGATCTGCCGTCGAACGCTGTGCGAGATCGCCTATCCCGAGTACGCGGCAAATTGGGAAACGGCAGTCGCGGATTCAAAGCTTCCGCTCGCAACGCGGCTCGCGCTCTCTTCGCTCGATCCGCGAAACATAACGCTAGAGCCAGAATACTACGCCGAATGCGACGACGCGCGCTTTCAGAAGGTGAAGCCTCTGCTCTGGCTCTGGTATTCCTTCGACCGCACCGTGGCGGGGGGACAGAACGTCGAGCTTGGCGTTCAGCTGCGGCGATTGCTGGCACCGCACATCTTCAAGCGGTGCGGCGAGAACTTCAAGGCGTTTCAACACGTCGAATTCTCATTCGGCTACAACATGGAAGTCGGCAACAACGTGGTGGTGCATCGAAACGTTCTGCTCGACGACCGGGGCGGGATCTCGCTCGGGAACAGCGTATCGATCAGCGATTACGCCAACATCTACAGCCATACGCACAGCATCATCGATCAGCGTGACGTCACCGACGCGCTCACGCGACTGGATGATGGAGTCCGGATCACGTACCACGCTACCGTGCTCGCCGGAGTTCACGTCGCCGAGCAGGCGATGGTGGGAGCGATGGCGGTGGCGACGAAGGACGTTCGGCCCTACCACGTGTATGTCGGGATCCCGGCGAAGAGCGTGCGCGTGAAGCCGAACTGCCCGCCGAACCCCGACAATCTCACCAGCGTCAAGCGCCGTTAGATAACGCGGAGCGCGTCCTCGACGGGCCCGGCGTCTCCGTTGGCAAGCAGGCGTCGCGCGTCGGACAGAGCCTGGACCGAGCGCGGCCAGGTGAAGCGGGCTCGAGCATCCTCAACTGATAGCCACTCGTACTGCTGGTGCTCTTCGCTTAGTACGACTGCAGATTCTTCGTCGACGAACGCCACAAAGGCGATGCACATCTCGACGGTCTGGCTGGCATGGAGGTAGAAGCTAGTCACCGTCAGGTTGTAGAGAGCGCAGACATCGAGACCCGTTTCCTCGCGAAGCTCGCGCACTGCCGCCAGCTCGGGACGCTCTCCCTTGTCGATCTTTCCGTAGACAGTCTCCCATGATTCGGGCCGCTTGGTATCCTTGGCGCGCTTGAGAAGGAGAACGCGCCAGTCACCCCCGTTCGGGCGGATCACGTACACTTCGACGACGCCGGGCTCGATCCTGGTCATTGGTGGCTGTTTCGGTCTCTCGTAGACGATGGGCTTCGGTGAATCATATCCAGCACGCGCCGGGCGTGCAGGGCCCCGCGCCGACTCCGGCTCAACGACCCGCACGAGCTCCTGCGCGCTGGTGTTGCCGGCGAGCAGCTGCGATGCGCCGCAGCTCCAGAGCGACCGGGTGCCCGACTTCCTGGCGGCTGCGAGCAATCGATCGGGCGGCTCGTTGCCAGCAATAGCGCGCTCGATCTCCGGAGTAGTGACCAGCACCTCAGTGACGGCAACACGCCCTGAGTACCCGGTCATCGCGCACTCGCGGCATCCAACCGGCATGTAGATCATCGAGCTCTCCGGAATGGATCCGATCAGGCTTTGTGGCACTCCCGCGTTCGCGACGAGCTTGCAGGCTGGGCAGAGGCGCCGGATCAGGCGCTGGGCGACTACACCCTTGAGTGCCCCCGCGAGCTTGGCGGAATCGACGCCGAGATCGGTCAGTCGAGTGATGGAACTGCATGCGTCGTTGGTGTGGAGAGTGGCGAAGACCAAGTGACCGGTGAGCGATGCCTGGAGCGCGATCGCGGCGGTCTCGCGGTCGCGAATCTCGCCGATGAGAAGCACATCGGGGTCCTGCCGAAGCACGGAGCGGAGGGCGGACGCGAAAGTGAGGCCGGCTTTCTCATGAATTTGCACCTGCACGATTCCGGGGATGCGGTACTCGACCGGATCTTCAACGGTGATGATGTTCACGCCACGATGCAGAAGGAGTCGGAGCGCGGCGTAGAGTGTCGTCGTCTTGCCCGATCCCGTTGGCCCGGTGACGAGAATCAATCCCTCGCGCACCTCGAGCAGCTTCTGCATTCGCGGGCCGTCCACCGGATCCAGGCCGAGGGACTCGACGGAGCGAAGCGCGGCGCGCGAATCGAGGATGCGAATCACGACTTTTTCGCCATGCGATGCCGGAAGCGTCGAAACGCGAAGGTCGACGCGCGAGCCGTTGATCGCGACGCGCGCTCTCCCTCCCTGAGGCCGAAGGCGATCGGCAATATCCATCTCGGACATGATCTTGATGCGGGACACCAACGGGACGCCTACGGCTTTCGGGAGAACCATGACCTCGTTGAGCATTCCGTCGATCCGATAGCGAACCGCGATGCCGCTCTCTCCGGCTTCGAGATGGATGTCGCTCGCTCCGGCAGCGATTCCTTCCGCGACTATATGGTCCACCAGCTCGATCACCGTTCGCTCGGCCTGTTTCTCGTTTATCTCTTCCTCGGTCGCGTCGGCTTTTTCGAGAATCGAGTCGCGTCCATTGCCCGGTTTCCGGCCAATCAGCTTCGTGACCCGCTCGACGGGCGCATAGATCTCCTCGATCCGCCGCTCTATCTCAGCCGGCGGAGCCAGCGACATCCGCACTTTGCGCGACGTGGCAAACTCGAGCGTCTTCTCGCAATCGAGGTCGTAGGGGTTGGAGGTCGCAATGTGCAGCGAGGCCCCGGAGACCGAGATCGGAAGAATCCGAAACCGCCGTGCGAGGCGCTCAGGAACGAGGTCTCTGGCGTCGGAGCTAACGAGCAGATCGGAGGCTATCCCGACGTGCGCGCGCTTCGAGAGCGCCGCGAGTATCGCATCGTCGGTCAGAAGGGCTTCGGAGACCGCGGTTCGCCAGAGACTCTCGTCGATCTTTGATTCCAGGATGTCGAGAGACTTGGCCGGAAGTATCTCACGCAGAATCGGGAGAAGCCACCGATCATTGGCAGATATATGGACGGCGCCAGTCACACCGCAAACTAGGTCTCATGAATCGACTCATCGTACTCTGCTCGATTCGGACGCAATCGTATCAGCGCTGAGCAGTGGCCAGCTTGTTTGGTCCGGCTTCGAATTGCTGCTCTCGGAGGGACAAGGGGAAGGTGGTGGAGACCGGTGAGACCGGTGAGGAATTCGATTTGTTCAACAACAGCAAACGCTTCTGGTCGTTGCGATCGATTTGCGAAGTGACGCTACTGCGATCCTAGAGCACGCTCCAGAAATCGCGGCCGACGTCGATCGAAAATGTCCAGCGCCCGTCCCTCAGGCCGCGTGCGACATCGAGCCTAAGGATATCAAAAAACGTCAGCGCGCCCAACCCGACGGAAGGATACCAGCCCTGGCGCGGCGGCTTGAAGGCGGCCGAGCGATCGATCCAAACTGCCGTCGCGAACGGGGCGAGCGTGATAGAGGCCGGCGCGCGGCCGAACCTGCCGAGCGGTAGCGGAATGAACGGAGCAAGGAAACGCCACTCGAGTCGTTGGCTCACTCCCGCCCGTCCCACGAATTCATGGAAGTTGTAGCCTGGTCCGCTCGATGGGCCCCCCAGAAAGATGAGGTGCTGAGCGGGAACCGAATCGGGGCTGACGACTCCCGCCGCGATTGTATGAAGCACAAGTCTGGTCGAGCCGAAGGGCTTGGCTAGATCGAGCACGAGCGATGGCCGCAGCAAGTCGGAGCGAATTGCGACCGGGCTGTTTACGCGTACGCCGGTGACAGCCAGATGCGCAGCCATCTCGAAGCCGCCGAAAGTGAGTGCGGTCGGCCGGTCCATTCCGAGTGTCGCTCTCGTTTCGCGGAGCTCGAGCGCCGGTATTGTCGGCTCGAACTCGCCGGTGGCGGGGCGAGCGTGCACCGAGAGCGGACTCTGCCGGTCGTACGTCACGCTGAGCGAGGGTCGCCAACCCATGCGCGCCAGCGCCCATGAGAGCGATACACCTCGGGCGTCGTAGGCATCGATGTAGTCGCTCCCGAATTCCTGCGCCGCGATGCTGTTTTCGACGAGAGATGTCTCAGCATCGTCGCTCACGTCCCGGTACTGCCGCTCTCCGGCCAGGATGAGCGACGATCCTGCGCCCGTTCGATACTCGATCGCGCCTCGCCCTTTCAATTCCTTGTCGCTGAAGCCGTACCTACCGGACGCCGCGACGTCGAAACCGCCACCAACCCGCTGGAGGAACCCGGTGCCGAGCGCGAGCCCTTCGACACGATTGAAGCGCGCGAAGTCGGAGATGTGGTGAGCAGAGAGCGCGAAGCTCTTGCTCCTCGCGAGCGCCTGCGCACGAACGAGAGAACGAGCTTCTTCCTGCACCCTCTTCACGTCTGCGTCAGTTACCGCGCGGACGTCGGGTGGAAGTGAGTCCAACACCTGGCCCTTGAATGGGAACGGGTGCAGCGCCCGCTCGCCGGGCGGCGCCATCACGATCTCCGGTCCAGTGAAAAAGCTAACCGGCACCCCGGTGTTCACCTCGTAGCAGCAGATCTCCCACCGGCCCCGGATGATCCCGCGCGCGGGGTAATCGAGCCAGGACCCCGTACGACGGATCTCGATCTCCTGGCGCCGCGGGAGCCAGAACCGCCCTTCGATCAGGGCGTTCTCGAGAACTACGGAGACGTCCTCGAGGTCCTTGTCGATGAGAGCCGCACGCGTGAAGCTGAACGCCATCCGTACTACCTCTCCGCTCTCGCGATCGATGAACACCGCCCCCACCGCGCGCGGCTGTCGATCATCTTTCGGACGAACCCTGACCTCGTAGACATCGAGCACGCGGTCGCCGAGTCGGATCTGGAGGGAGTCGTGGATGGCGTAGTCGTATTCCTGGAGCCCGACCGGAGAGAGCGGGTGCGGAACGTCCTTCACTTCGTCTCCCTCGCCTATCCGTATGACGTTCCTGAAATTGTTCTGGACGATTCCCAGGTGGTCGCGGTGGTAGTTGATGTCGGTCGGCAGCATCAGCGTGTCGCGGCGACCCATGATCCGCTGCTTGCTGAGATCGGGCGCACGCCAATAGACTTCCAACCCCAGCTCGTCCGCTTTCACGATCTTTGGCGGCTCGGGGAATCCTTCACCAAGTTGGGCGAGGAAGGTGACGTACCCGTGCGCGGTGGCCTTGTAGTCGACGAGGCCGGTGTCCGCGAGCTGGCTGGTCCTGCGTTCCGTCGCACGCTCGACCAAAGCGCGCGTCCGCGGATCGTTCCACGTTTGCGCGTCGAGCCGGCCGGCCGTGGCGAGCGCGATGAGAAGGACTGGGGCTCGGAGATTCACTCAGGAAAGTTAGTTGCGGGCCAAGTTTGGGGGGAGCAATTGCAAGCAAAACGAACACAGGACAGTCGATGAGTCTGGCGGAATTCAGAAGGCGCGCGAAAACCGCGACACTGGTGCCGGTGTGGAAGGATTGTCTCCTCGACACTGACACTCCGGTGTCGGCGTTCGCAAAAATCAGCCGCGGACCATTTGCGTTCTTGCTTGAATCCGCACCCGCCGGGGGCGAGACCTGGTCGCGCTACACCTATCTCGGGTCAGAGCCGCGCGCGGCGTGGAGACTTGCGAACGGCGTCGTCGAGGACTGGACGGCCGAGCTGGGATGGCACAATGCTCGAATGCCATCCGATCCGCTTGCTGACCTCGCGATGCTCGTCGATGGCGCCAAACCCGCGGACGTTCCCGAGCTCGGAGACTTCTGGGGTGGAGTGGTTGGCTATTTCAGCTACGACATCGTCCGCCTCATCGAAAAGCTTCCCAATCGACCGCCGATGGGCGTTCCAGTTCCCGATGCGGTGTTCGTATTCACGCGTTCGCTGGTGATTCTCGACAATCTGCACGGAAAGGCGCGCGTCGTAGTTTCGGTGCCGGTGCCGGCCGGCGCCCCCGATGCGGACGTTCGGTCCCTTTACGACGGCGCGATTGCGGATGTCGAGCAGATTCTCGCGCGGCTGCGCGCGGTCGGGCGCATGGAGCCGATCTCGTTGGACCTCACCGCTGCGCCCGTGATCGGAAAATCGAGTTACGTGCGCGCGGATTTTCTCTCTCACGTCGACAAGATCAAGGAATACATCCGAGCAGGCGATTGCTTTCAGGCGCTGTTATCCCGGCGAATCGACATCCCGCTGGATTTCGAGCCGGCCGATCTCTATCGCGCGCTGCGGGCGATCAATCCATCGCCGTACATGTACCATCTCGTACTCGACGGCGTGCAGATCGTGGGGAGCTCGCCGGAGCTGCTCGTGCGCGTGTCGGAGGGGCACATCACACTTCGCCCGATCGCGGGCACGCGTCGGCGTGGGGCAACGCCGGCCCAGGATGATGAGCTGTCGGCCGAGCTTCTCGCCGACGAGAAGGAGCGCGCCGAGCACGTGATGCTGGTTGATCTGGGTCGCAATGACGTCGGCAGGGTGGCGAAGTACGGTACGGTGAAAGTCACCGAGCTGATGAAAGTCGAGAAATATTCGCACGTGCTCCACATTGTCAGTCAGGTGGAGGGCGACCTGAACGACGGACTCTCGGCGCTGGACGTGTTTCGCGCTTCGTTCCCCGCCGGTACCATGACGGGCGCTCCCAAGATTCGCGCGATGGAAATAATCGATGAGCTGGAACCGGTGTCGCGTGGCCCGTATGCAGGCGCGATCGGCTATATCGCCGCCGGAGGAAAGCGGATGGATCTGGCGATAACCATCAGGACGTGCATCATTGCCGATGGAATGGCGTCGGTGCAGGCCGGCGCAGGCATCGTCGCCGACTCCGTCCCCGAGAAGGAATGGGACGAAACGCAGAGCAAGGCGCAGGCGCTTCTGAACGCGATCGCATCGGTCCGCCAGGTGCGGAAGCGGCACAAATAGTGGCAGTCATCGCAATTCCGTCCTACGATCGATTCGAGGTCGGCGGTGCGCGCGTTGTAGCGACGATATCGTGTGCGGCGTGCATCCGGGACGTGCTCGAGAAGGAACGTCTCTATGAATATGCGGCGAGGCAGCCGGATGCAGTTCCGCTCGTGGGACGAGCGCCCGTGTTCGCCGTGAATCTGCCCGGTGCGTGCGGACGCGTTGTGGTTCGCCACAACATGCGCGGCGGGTGGATGGCGAAGTTCAACAAGGATCTGTTTGTCTTTCCCACACGTGGCTTCCGCGAGCTGATCGCTTCGCTGCGCTTGCGGGCGAGCGGGGTGAGCACACCCGAGGTCGTGGCGTACGTCTCGTATCCGAAGAACTGGGTGCTGCGTCGATCCGATGTGGCGACGCGTGAGATCTCGAACGGCCACGACCTGTCCGTCGCGCTCGCCAAAGTCAC
>Ga0070679_100005184_pt1 | contig 12059 bp, 9 predicted proteins | sample KBSC63BmetaG_FD_65652 | JGI IMG/M metagenome (GOLD analysis project Ga0070679, IMG submission 65652) | Corn rhizosphere microbial communities from Kellogg Biological Station, Michigan, USA - KBS C6-3B metaG | ecosystem: Host-associated > Plants > Roots > Rhizosphere | place: USA: Michigan... | reverse complement strand
GGAGGAAGCGTGGAGTTCCCGACGTCTCCGTGACGGGGTCGGACTCCCGTCACGGATCCGTGTCCCTCCGGTGAGGGATCCGTGGCTCCCTCGTGACGGACGCCCCACGGGTCCCCCCGCCCCCCGCGACCCGGCCGTCTCGGCCACGGCCACAGCCTGCCAGGGCCGTGGACGAGACGGCCCGTCCCTTCCTTCCCCAGGGGCGACAGAGGCCTTCCGGCTCGCCTAACCGGGGCTATCGGCTGGCCTACTTCTTCTTCGGTTCGGGCTTCGGGGTGCAGGTCTGCGTCGTGGCGGCGTTGATCGTGGCGCCGTCGGCGTAGGTGAAGGCGCCGCGGTACTGCAGCTTCTTCGAGGCCGGGCATCTGGCGTTGACGAAGCTCATCTTCTTGCCCTTGTAGGTCCAGGACTTCTGGATCTTCACCTTGAAGTCGGTGATCACGCCCGCACCGCCGGCGATCGGCGGGATCGTGACGTCGAGGCGCGGCCCGTAGCCTTCCTTGCCGTAGTTGGAGACGGTGCCGACCAGGACCAGGGTGGTCTGGATCGGCGAGGTGCCGTAGGCGTGCAGGAGCACCACCGGTTTGCCGCCCTGCGGCGCGCCGTTGAAGGCGGTGACCTTGGTCGGCTCGGTGTAGAGGACGCTCAGCGGCAGCAGGGTGATCGCCGAGCCGCTGCCGATCTTCGCCTTGCCGCAGGCCAGTTCGGCCGCTTCGGTGGTCGTGTTCTGCAGCTTCGCCGCGGTGCAGGTCGGCAGGCCCTTGGTGGACAGCGACAGGTTCTTGTCGAAGTCGATGACGTCGTGGACGGCCGGACTCGGCACGCCGCCCGCAGCGGCAGTCCCGGTCTTGACCTCGACGTTCAGGGTCGCGGGCAAGGCCATCTTCTTGTAGAGCCGCTTCGGCGCGACCGCGGCTTCGATCGACTGCGTGTTGCCGTCGGGCCCACTGACGGTTTCCCCGCCGAGGGCGGCCGAAGCCGGGATCGCGATCGCCACGAGGACGGCAAGGCTCGCGATCAGAGTGAGACGCTTGTGCATTGACATTGCTCCTGGATCGGAAATTGTGCGGATCGCCTCCCATTCCCCCAACCGGTCCGCGGCGCCAGAGTAGCGCGTTGAATTCCCATTAAGGCCCCGTTCCGGCCCCTTTTGGCGGGGATCGCCTCGGATACGATTCCGGCGCCCATCCGCAGGGTCTAGGGGGCCAAGGGAGGGGCAGGCGACGACCTGTGGCAGCGAAACCCCAAGGCGAGGAGAAACGCTCGGCTCCGAGCCGTGGGACCACTCCTGCCCGGATCGCCGCGATCGCGGCCCTCGCGGCGGTGGTGATCGTCCTCGCGATCGTGCTCTTCACCGGCGGCGGTGGCCACAAGTACACGTTCATGTTCCAGAACGCGGGCCAGTTGGTGAACGACAACCAGGTGATGGTCGGCGGCTCGCCGGTGGGGACCGTCTCCGGCATCGACCTGAGCCCCGACAACCTGGCCGAAGTCCACGTCGAAGTCGAACATGAGCTGCACGAAGGGACGACGGCGGTGATCCGCGCGACCTCGCTCTCGGGCGTCGCCAACCACTACCTCTCGATCAGCCCCGGGCCGAACAGCAGCCCGGCGCTCGACGAAGGCGCCACGCTCGGCCTCGCCTCGACCACGACGCCGGTCGACATCGACCAGCTCTTCAACAGCTTCCCGACCAAGGTGCGCGAAGGCCTGCAGAACTTCATCAAGGGCAACGGGCAGATCTACGCCGGGCGCGGCAAGGATGCGAACGAAAGCTACAAGTACTTCGGCACGGCGCTGAACCGGGCGACGGCGTTCGCCTCCGAACTGAACGCCGACGAACAGATGCTCTCCAAGTTCCTGGTCAGCTCCAGCAACCTCACCAGCGCCGTCGCCGGCCGCGGCGAACAGCTGTCGAGCGCGATCTCCAACGCCAACCAGGCCTTCCAGGCGATCAGCAGCCAGAACGTGGCCCTCGAACGGACGCTCGAAGAGCTGCCGCCGGTGATGCGCCAGTCGAACACGACCTTCGTCAACCTGCGCGCTGCCCTGGACGACGTCGAACCGCTGATCGACACCGCGAAGCCGGCGACCAAGAACCTGGCCCCGTTCCTCGCCGAACTGCGCCCGGTGTTGAACAAGTTCATCCCCTTCACGCGGAACCTCGGCCTGGCGCTCGACCGGCCCGGCCCGCACAACGACACGACCTCCCTGCTGAAGGAAATCCCGGTCGTCCAGCAGCGCGCCTCGCGCGCATTCCCGCACGCCGAAGACGCGATCGCCGCCTTCCAGCCGCAGCTCAACTTCGCCCGCTCCTACACGCCGGACCTCTTCAACGCGCTCGGCCATCTCGGCGCCGCGGCGGGCGCCTATGACGGCAACGGCAACTACGTGCGGGCCTCGGTCTCCGGCGCGAACCTCTTCAAGTACGACAGCGGCAAGCTCACGCCGATCACCCGCGGCGAACAGTTCGACGGCTTCACCTCGACCTCGACGCCGCGCCGCTGCCCCGGCGGCGCCACCCAGCCCGCCGCCGACGCGTCGAACCCCTACGTCGACCCGCCGCACGGCGGCAGCTCCGTCAACCCGTCCGAATGCAACGTGAACCAGGGGACGGGCGGATGAAAAAGGCGATCGCGGGCCTTGTCGTGGTGGCGGCCGTGGTGGTCGCGATAGTGCTGATCGCCGGCAGCGGGTCGGGCGACGGCTACGTCGTGCGGGCGGTCTTCGGCAACGGCTCCTTCATGGTCGCCGGCGAGCAGGTGCGGGTCGCGGGCGCCAACGTCGGCACGATCAAGTCGGTGAGCGTCTCGCTGCCCGGCGAACCGACCGCCGAAGAAGGGGGCAAGCTCGTCGACGTCCCCGGCAAGGCGATCATCGAGCTCGAAATCTCCGACCCGAGCTTCCAGGACTTCCGCCAAGATGCCGGCTGCGAAATCCGCCCGCAGTCGCTGATCGGCGAGAAGTTCGTCGACTGCCATCCGACCGAGCCACGGGCGCCGGGCGAGCAGCCACCGCCCGCGCTCCAGAAGATCCCGGCCGGCGAACCGGGCGCGGGCCAGTACCTGCTGCCGCTCGGACGCAACCAGACCACGGTCGACCCGGACCTGATCAACAACATCAACTCGCTGCCCTACGCGCAGCGCTTCCGGCTGATCTTCAACGAACTCGGCGCCGGCCTGGCGGGCCGCGGCGAGGATCTCGAGGCGGCGATCAAGAAAGCGAACCCGACGCTGCGGTCGGTCGACAAACTCTTCGGCCAGCTGACCGAACAGAAGGACCAGCTCGCCCAGCTGGCCGCCGAATCGCAGGAAATCCTCGAACCGCTGACCCGGGAAAAGGAACACGTGGTCGGCTTCCTCGCCCACTCCGGCGAAGCGGCGGAAGCGAGCTCCGAACACGGCGCCGAACTGGAAGCGGCGCTGCGGAAGTTCCCGACCTTCCTGGTCGAGTTCCGCGAAACGATGAAGAACCTCAAGGTGTTCTCCGACGCGGGCACGCCGCTCCTCGAAGACCTTGGCGTCGCCGCTCCGTCGCTCACGAGCGCGACGCGGACGCTGACCCCGTTCTCGGAAGCGACGACGGTCGCGCTGAAGAGCCTCGCCACCGCGGGCGAAGCCTCGGGCCCGGTGTTTGCCGAAGCCACCCCGGTGGTGAGGAAGGCAGGCAAGCTGGCGAAGACCGGGGTCGTCTCCACCAGGGAACTCGCCGCCCTCTTCGGCAGCCTCGAAGAAACGAAAGGCTGGCAGCGCCTCACCGAACTCATCTACAACTCGACCGGGGCATTCAACGGCTTCGACAAATATGGGCACTATGGCCGAGCGCTGGTGACGCTGACGAATTGTCTCGACTACGTCGCCGAACCGAAGGGGACGTCCGGGTGTGACGCCAACTTCAACGGCGAAAACGCGAGCATCGCGCAGGATTCGGCGGCATCGGTCGCGGAAATCCTGAAGATGCTCAAAGAAGACGAGGCTGCTGAAGCCGGCGGTGGCACGACTGCCCGCGTGAAAGGTTCAAACACGTCGACTACCGGACTCAGCGACGGTCAATCGACCGAACCGTCGGCGCCCGTCGAACGCCTGCGGGCCGAACGCGAAGAAGAAGCCGGGCTCGGCGAAGCCGCGGAAACCGAAGGCGGTACCGAACCCCTTCTCGACTACCTCCTGGGCCAATGAGGAATCGCAACGGAGGATTCGCGGTGAGCCCCGTGCTGGTCGGCGCGGTGACCGTGCTGGTGATCATCGTCGCCGTCTTCCTCGCCTACAACGCGAACAACGGGCTGCCCTTCGTGTCGACCTACGACCTGAAGGCGCGGGTGCCCAACGCCGACGCCCTGGTGAAGGCGAACGAGGTGCGGATCGGTGGCGCCCGCGTCGGCGTGGTCAAGTCGGTGGTGCCGGTGCAGCTGAAGAGCGGCGGGGTGGAGGCCGAACTGACCCTGAGCCTCGACAAGAGCGCTGAACCGATCCCGAAGGGCTCGACCCTCTTGATCCGTCCGAAATCGCCGCTCGGGCTGAAGTACCTGCAGATCACCCCCGGTACCTCGACCGAGCCGCTCAAGGCCGGCGAAACGATCCCGGTGCGCTACGCGAAGCCGGAACCGGGGGACATCGACAGGTTCTTCGACATGTTCGACGAGCCGACCCGCAAAGGCATCCAGCGCAACCTGGCGGGCTTCGGCAACGCGCTGGCGGGGCGCGGGCCGCAGCTGAACGAAGCGATCGGCGCGTTGCGCGGGCTGGTCGAACAGGGGGAACCGGCGGCGGCCAACCTGGCGGCACCGAGCACGAACTTCGCCGGCTTCTTCACCGCGCTCGAGGCACTCTCGGCGACCGTCGCGCCGGTCGCCCAGCAGCAGGCGAGCATGTTCGTCGCCCTCGACCAGACCTTCGCCGCCTTCGCCAACGTCTCCCGGCCGTACATCCAGGAAACGATCGAGAAAGGGCCGCCGACGCTGGAAACGGTGAACGCCGGCCTGCCCAAGATCAACCCCTTCCTGCGCGACACCGCGCGCTTCTTCACCGCGCTGCGCCCGGGGGCCAGGGCGCTGCAGGAAACCGCGCCGATCATCGCCGCATCGCTGCGCGCCGGTGTCCCGGCGCTGAACGCCTCGCCGGTCCTGAACAACCAGCTGCTGCCGACTGCAGAAGCGCTGCTCGCGTTCCAGCAGTCCGAAGGCGTCTTCACCGGGTTGGATCTCCTCACCGACCTGAACAAGAACCTCAAGGAACCGCTGGAATACATCGTCCCGGCGCAGACCAAGTGTTACTACGCAACGATCTTCATCGGGAACCTCGCGAATTCCAACAGCCAAGGCAACAGCTATGGCAAGTGGCTGAACGTGGTCGGCTTCCAGCCTCCTGAAGGACCGAATAGTGAGGGAGGCCAAGCCTCCGCGCCGGCGAACGGGCCGGACAAATCCAACCACCTCCACTACAACGCTTTCCCGCGCACGGCGGCGCCGGGTCAGAAAGGGATCTGCGAAGCGGGCAACGCTAAGTATCTTCCGCGCAAAACGGTGATCGGTCCGAGTCCGGAACTCCTAGGGACGGACACTCGCGAACTGGCGGGCGGGAAGCAGGGGGAAGGCCAGGAATGAGCCCCGACGCCAAACAGAGCAAAGCGGCGGGAACGGCACCGAAGAAACGGCGCCGCGGCAACCCGCGCGTCCCCAACTGGCTGATCGCGGTGATCTTCATCCTGATCTTCACGATCGGGCCCTACCTGGCTTTCACCAAACACATCCCGTTCACCAGCTACGGCTACGAACTGAAGGCGACCTTCACCAACTCGGCGAACATCTCGCTGAAGTCGCCGGTGCGGATCGCCGGCGTCGAAGTCGGCAAGGTGATCAAGACCGAACGGGACGGGGACGCCACCTCCGTCACCTTCACCGTCGACGACTCCGGTCGGCCGATCCATCAAAACGCGTTCGCGACGGTGAAGCCGCGGATCTTCCTCGAGGGCAACTTCTTCATCGACCTCGATCCGGGCAGCCCGGGCGCGCCGGAACTGGGGAGCGGCGGGACGATCCCGATCAGCCACACCTCCACCGCGGTGCAGATCGACGAAGTGCTGACCGCGCTGCAGTCGCCGGTCCGCGCCGACCTCGGCCGCCTGCTGGAGAGCTATGGACAGGCGCTCACCCACGAGCCGACCGCGGTCGAAGACGCGGACCAGCTGCCGATGGTGAAAGGACTCTCCGGCGGGCAGGCGCTCAACAAGACCTTCCAGTACGGCGGCGAAGCGGGCAAATACAGCGCTCAGGTCACCAATGCCCTGATCGGCACCCAGAAGCACGACCTGGCCAAGCTGGTCTCCGGGTCGGCGCGCGCCTTCAACGCCTTCAGCGCCGACCAGGCCGCCCTGCAGGGACTCATTGACAACTTCAACGTCTTCACCGGCGCGCTCGCCAACCAGTCGGAAAACCTCCGGACCACGGTCCACGAGCTGGCGCCTACGCTGCAGACCGCGCACACCTCGCTGGTCAGCCTGGACCGCTCGCTGCCGCCGCTGCGCACCTACGCGATCGAGCTGACCCCGGCGGTCGCCGAGCTGCCGGGGCTGATCAACGCCTCGAAACCGTGGCTTGCCCAGGTGCGCCCGCTGCTCACCGGCAAGGAGGCGGGCGGCGCGGTGAAGTTGCTGGCCGAAGCGACGCCAGGCCTGGCCGGGGCGACCCAGGCGGGCAAGTCGGTGGCACTGCCGCAGGCCAACCAGCTCAGCCAGTGCACGACGAAGGTGCTGGTGCCGGCTTCCGAAGAGCCGATCAACGATCGGTTCAGCGACGGCGGCCCGAACTACCGCGACTTCTGGCGCCTGCTCTCCAACTTCGCCGGCGCCGGCCAGAACTTCGATGGCAACGGCCCTTACGTGCGCGCCCAGGGCGGCGGCGGGCCCGACATCCTCGAAGAATTCAATCCGACCTTCGAAAACAAACCGCAGAGGCATCAGTTCGCGCGCGCAACCGAAGCGCCGCTGGGCGTCCAGCCGCAGCTTCAGGGTCAGCCCGAAGCACATCCGGACGTCCGCTGCGAAACCAACCCCGTACCTGACATCAACAGTGGCGCGGGCCAGGTGGGCTCGACCGGCGTGAAAGTGATCAGTGGACCCTGATGGCCACGCAGACTCCTAAACCCGCCCCTACCTCTGAACGGCGCAGCCGGATCGGGCACTTCCGTGCCTGGCTCAGCCGGCAGGCCCGCGGTCACCGCACCGACACGATCGCGATCATCGTCCTCGCCTTCGTCGGGATCGTGATGATGCTCGGCATCTTCACCGAGCAGAAAGCCTCGCTGCCATCGTGGCTGCCGCTCGTCGGCGAAGAATTCGAAAGCATCTCGGCCGAATTCACGACCGCGCAGGCGGTCACCCCCGGCCAGGGCCAGGCGGTCGACGTCGCCGGCCTGCAGATCGGCAAGGTGTCCTCGGTCGACCTCGAAGACGGGCACGCGATCGTCGGCATGTCGATCGAGCCGAAGTACATGCAGCTGATCCACCCCGACGCCCACTTCCTGCTGCGGCCGAAAACCGGGCTCAACGACATGACCGTCCAGATCGAACCCGGCACCGGGAAGGGACAGGTCGAAGACGGCCACCGGTTCCCGCTGGCGCAGACCGAAGCGAACATCCAGCTGGAAGCGCTCTGGAACAGCCTCGACGCCGACACCCGCCAGTACATCCAGCTGCTGGTGGCCGGCGGGGCGCAGGGGATCGGCGGCCGCGGCGTGCAGCTCGGCAACGCGCTGCGGCGCTTCGAGCCGTTCGTCGAGTACACCGCGAAACTGAACAAAGCCATCGCCGGCCGCCGCACCGAGCTGGCGAACGTGATCCACGACTTCGGCGAGCTCACGACCGAACTCGGCAGGCACGACAGCCAGATCCGCCGCTTCGTCGGCTCCTCCGAAAAAGCGCTCGGCAACTTCGCCAACCAGCAGGTGGCGCTCGAAGAAGCCTTCGAAGAGTTCCCCGAAACCCTGAAGGTCGCCAAGGAAGGCCTGGCCAGCTCGAACGAATTCTCGACGGTGGCACTGCCGACCCTCACCAAGCTGATCCCGCAGGCGCAGGCCTCGACGCCCGCCTTCAAGGCGACCGAGAAGCTCTTCAGCCAGACCACGGCGCCGATCCGCGAAGGCATCCGGCCGTTCTCGCGGGAAGTCCGCCCGCTGCTGACGGCGGCCAACGAAGGCTCGAAGCCGCTTGAAAAGACGGTGCGGAGCTTCGGCGAAAGCCTCGGCGGACTCAACTCCTTCTTCAACGAACTCGCCTACAAGCCCAAGGGCGACAAGCAGAGCTACCTCTTCTACCTGCCGTGGGTAAACCACGACATCAATTCGAGCTTCAGTCTCGAAGACGGCGGGGGCGCCCTGCTGCGCAGCCGCCTGATCGTCAACTGCACGGGCTCCAGCTTCGGTTACGGGACCGTTGAACGGCCGGAAACCCCGCATCCGCAGCTTCAAACGCTGCTCGAATTGGTCGACGCGCCGCGTGCGATCGAACTCCCGAACCCGTACGAAGCCAACGGCCACTGCGAAGTGAGAGAAGCGGTCGGCGGATGAGCAAGCGCGCCCCCAGCACCACGCAGCTCCTGGTGATCACCGCCTTCGCCCTGGCCTGCTTCGGCATCCTGCTCTTCCTCTGGGTCACCTTCGGCGGCCCGACCCCGTTCAAAGCGAAGAGCTACCAAGTCACGGTGCCCTTCACCGAGGCCTCGCAGCTGGCCGAACAGTCCGACGTGCGGATCTCCGGCGTCGACGTCGGCAAAGTCGAAAACATCGAACTGGGACCGAACGGCCACGAATCGGTGGCGCTGCTGAACATCGACGACAAGTACGCGCCGCTGCCCCAGGGGACGCGGGCGATCTTGCGGACGAAGACGTTGCTGGGCGAGACCTACGTCGAACTGTCGCCGGGCTCGAAGAGCGAACCGGCGCTCGCGGACGGCGGCGAGCTGCCCGCGGCCCAGGTCGCCGAATCGGTCCAGCTCGACGAGATCTTCCAGGCCTTCGACCCGGAAACCCGGCGTGCCTTCCAGACCTGGATGCAGGAAGCGGCGGTGGCGATCGAAGGCCAGGGGCAGAACCTCTCGTACGCGATCGGCAGCTTCGAACCGACCTTCAAGGAATACGAAGGGCTCTTCCGCGTGCTCAACAGCCAGAAGCTCGCGGTCTCGAAGCTGTTCAGCAACGGCGCCAAGACGTTCGAAGCGCTGCGCGGACGCGAAGGCGAACTCGCGAACCTGATCCGCAGCTCCAATGAACTTTTCAAGACGACCGCGAGCCGGAACAAGGACATCGAAGCGATCTTCCGCGCCTTCCCGACCTTCGAGGACGAGTCGCGCCTCACCGTCGACCGCCTGCAGGGCTTTGCCATCAACGCCGATCCGCTGTCGAAGCAGCTGGTCCCGGTTGCCGAACAGCTCTCGCCGACCCTGATCAAGTTCGGCGAACTGGCACCGGAAGCGCAGAAGCTCTTCGAAGCCCTGCCGGCGGTGGAGCGCGAGGCGCCGACCGGCTTCCCGGCCCTGCGCAAGTTCTTCCGCGACGACTTCCCGCCGCTGCTGCGCGCCGTCGACCCGTTCGTCCGCAACCTGAATCCGCTGGTCGCGGGCCTTGGCCTCTACAAGAAAGAGGTGACCGCCTTCTTCGGCAACCTCGCCGTCGCGACCAATGCCGAACTCACGGAAACGAATGCCGCAGGCCAGAAGATCCACTTTCTTCGTGTGATGGGTCCGATCAACCCGGAATCCATCGCCAGCTATCCGTCGCGTCTCGCCCTCAACAGGAACAGCGCCTACAGCCCGCCGGGATGGGCGGCAGAGCTACTTCATGGGCTGCCCAGTTTCAACACCGCCAACTGCACGAGTGGCCTGATCGCCGAACTCGAGCCGGAATCGCCGAAGTCCGCCGCGATGCTCGAACGAATCCGGACGCACGACTTCAAATACAACCCGGAAACCCAAAAAGAAGAAGAAGTCATATTCACCGAACAGGAACGGCTCGAAAAAGCCGAAAGCCTGTTTAACCGGATCAAGCAGTTCGCTTTCGGCGAACAGTCGAGCACCGCCGCCGCCCCGGCCCCGGCCTGCAAGCAGCAGGAAAAGCTCGAATCGATCTACGGCACCGGCGAAAAGACGCAGTACCAGCACACGTTCGAACAGACCGGCCGCTGAGGGCGGGCCGCCCGGATCAGCCCGATCCGTTCGTGGTCAGGACTAAACCCTGCGCATGCCTGAGCATCGTCTGCAGATTCTCATTGACGATGAGCGTCACTCCCGCCTCAAGGCGCTCGCACGGGAACGTGGAGTTTCGGTGGCGACGGTTGTGCGAGAGGCGATCGACCAGCGTGTAGCGGCGCCTGACAGGCGCCGACGGGCCGCGGGTCGGCGCCTCCTGGAAGCGGCGCCCATGGCCGTCCCCGACGTGAAGGAGCTTGCTCAAGAGCTGGATCAGATTCGTGGCCGAAGAGCATGATCGTCCTCGATATCACCGTGCTTGTGTACGCGGTGGGCTCCGATCATGAGCTGCGACAGCCCTGTCGCGACCTTGTGCAGGCAATTCTCGATCGGCGGATCGAGGCGACCACGACGGTGGAGGTGATCCAAGAGCTGGTGCACGTTCGCAGCCGACGGCGGGGCCGCCAGGACGCGGCTGATATCGGGCGCGATTTCGCCGACCTCTTGGCGCCTCTCCTGACGGTTTCACAGGAGGACTTGTTGAGCGGTATGGCTCTCTACGCTCGAAACGAGCGTCTCGGCGCGTTCGACTCTGTCCTGGTGGCAGCCGCAACTCGGCATGGGGCGAGCGCCATCGTCTCCGCAGATCAAGGCTTCTCCAGCGGCATCGACCTTCGCCACGTCACCCCCGATGTCGAAGGCATCGCGGGATTGCTCAACTAGCCTGGACGCCTCAGCTCCGCTCGTAGGTCAGCAGCTGGATGCCGGCGCCGATCGTGCGGGCATCGGTGAGGGTCAACGGTACCTTGCGGCCGTCGTCGGCGAAGAGGCGCTTGCCGCCGCCGAGGGTCAGCGGGAAGACCATCAGGCGGAGCTCGTCGAGGAGGTCGTTGGCGATCAGGCCTTGGACCAGCGTGGCGGAGCCGGCGACGAGGATGATGCCGTCCACTTCGTCCTTGACCTTGGCGATGTCCGCGGCGAAACCGCCGGAGAGGACGGTCGTGTTCTGCCAGTCGGCCGACTCGAGCGTCGTCGAGTAGACGTACTTCGGCATCGAGTTCATCTTCTTCGCGAACCCGCCCATATCGGCGTCGCCTTCCCGCTCCGGCCAAGCCGCCGCGAAGCCTTCGTAGGTGACCCGGCCGAGCAGCTGCGCCTCGGCCTCCACCAGCTCGTCGAGCTTGAACTTGTCCCCCTCCTCACCGCGGTCGATCTCGAAGGTCCAGCCGCCGTGGACGAAGTCCTCGGAACCGCCCGGATCCTCGATGACCCCGTCCAGCGAGATGAACTCGGTGGCAACGATCGTCCCCATGATGCGTCCTCCTCTCGGTAGCGCGGACGAGACTCTGTGCCGCTTGCGTTTCTACCTAGACGACGAAGCGCGCGGAAACTAATCGACAGCGATCCCGTTGCTGCGGCGGGCCGTTCTCCAGACAACCCTCAGCTGGTCGGGCGGCACATTGAGAAAGGCAAGATCTTCGCCCAGATGATTGGAGATCTCGACCATCTTGTATTTCGGACCGTCGCTGATCACCGTCCCGCTCGTCCCCGCCGGCCAGCCATCGATCGCCGTGCGCAAGGCGACGACATCGTGTTCCCCGATCGGGAGTGGCATTCTCCCCTTGTCAGCAGCCTCGATCGCCCTATTCCGAGCGAAGTTCAAGTCAGGCTCAGGGCATTTCCAGACCAGTCGTAGACGCTGGATCGGAACATCGAGGAAGTCGAGCGACTCACCCAGATAGCCCAAGATCTCAATCGTTCTGCTGGTTGAGGAAACCGCGACGACAGTTCCAGTGGTTCCTATGGCCCAGCCGTCGACAGCCTCGAGCAGCGCCACTTCATCGAGCTCGCCGATCACGGCGACATCCCGTTCGCGGGTACT
>Ga0070679_100005180_pt1 | contig 12065 bp, 8 predicted proteins | sample KBSC63BmetaG_FD_65652 | JGI IMG/M metagenome (GOLD analysis project Ga0070679, IMG submission 65652) | Corn rhizosphere microbial communities from Kellogg Biological Station, Michigan, USA - KBS C6-3B metaG | ecosystem: Host-associated > Plants > Roots > Rhizosphere | place: USA: Michigan... | reverse complement strand
CCACTCGGACAATGCGAGCTGGAATTGCGGCGTCGAAGGACCGACCGACGACGAAACCATCATCGCGCTGCGCCGGCAGCAACGCCGAAATTTCCTTGCCACGCTCCTGCTGTCGCAAGGGGTGCCGATGCTGCTGGCCGGCGACGAAGTCGCGAACAGCCAGAGCGGCAACAACAACGCCTATTGCCAGGACAACGAGGTCGGGTGGATCGACTGGTCGCGCAAGGATATCGTCGGCGACGATCTTTGCGACTTCATCGCGCTGCTCATCGATATCCGCCGCGATCATCACCTGTCGTCGGATCGATTCCTCGAAGGCAAGGTCAGACATGCAAGCGGATATCGCGACATCGCCTGGTTCCGCGCCGACGGCGAGGAGATGTCGGACCCGGATTGGCTGTTTCCGGATGCGCGGTTCCTCGGCGTTCTGCTCGACGGCATGCCCTATCCGACGCTGATCTTTCTCAACGCCCATTACGAGGCGCTGTCGGTCGTCTTGCCGGCTATTCCCAACGTCACAGTCTGGCGCTGCGAGATCAACACGGCCGAGCCCACCGGCAAGGGCGATGGCGAGAATTCTCCGGGAGCGACATTCGAGGTGCCCGCGCGGTCGGTCACCCTGATGTTCGGCAAGACGAGCTGAGGTTCTCCGATGCACCGGCACCATGACATGCCGTTCGGCGTCTCGCTCACCACGAGCGGCGCCGTGTTCCGGCTTTGGGCACCCGCCGCGGCCGAAATCGGCCTGCGCCTTTCGACCCAAGGGCGCGAGCGCGCAATGATGCGAAACGCCGAAGGATGGTTCGAAGCGACCGTCGATGGGGCACGGCCTGGCGATCTCTACCAATTCGTCATCGACGGCAAGCAGGCCGTTCCCGATCCGGCCTCCCGCTTTCAGCCGGCCGACGTCAACGGGCCGAGCGAGATCGTCGACCCCTCGGCCTTCGGTTGGAGCGACGGCGCCTGGACCGGCCGGCCCTGGCATGAAGCGGTGGTCTATGAGCTGCATCTCGGCGACTTCTCGCGCGGCGGCAGTTTCGCGACGGCGCAACAGCAACTCGAGCGGCTCGCGCGGCTCGGCGTCACCGCCATCGAGCTGATGCCGGTCGCGGATTTCGCCGGACAGCGCAACTGGGGCTATGACGGGGTCCTGCCCTTCGCGCCCGATTCGGCCTACGGACGGCCCGAGGACCTCAAGGCCTTGATCTGCGAGGCGCACCGCCTCGGCCTCATGGTGCTGATCGACGTCGTCTACAACCACTTCGGGCCGGAAGGGAATTATCTTCCGCTCTACGCGCCGCAATTCTTTTCGCAAGGCACGACCGCTTGGGGCCAAGCGATCAATTTCGGCGGAATCGCGCGGCGGTTCTTCATCCACAACGCGCTCTATTGGCTCGAGGAATACCACGCCGACGGCCTGCGCTTCGACGCCGTGCACGCGATCGAGGACGAAAGCACGCCGCATTTTCTCGCCGAGCTGGCGGAGGAAGTGCGGCGAACGGTCGGCAGCCCGAACATCCACCTGATCCTCGAGAACGACAAGAACGAGGCCCGTTATCTCGAGCGCGGCGCTAGCGGAGCGCCGCTTTCCTACGATGCGCAGTGGAACGACGACTTCCACCACGCGATGCATGTCGCCCTCACCGGCGAGTCCGACGGCTATTACGGCGACTATGCCGCCGATCCCATTGCCAGCCTCGGGCGCGCCTTGACGCAGGGCTTCGTCTATCAGGGAGAGTTGTCGCCGTTTCGCGGCGCAGCGCGCGGCGAGCCCAGCGGTCACCTGCCGCCGCTTGCCTTCGTCAATTTCATCCAGAACCACGATCAGATCGGCAACCGCGCCTTCGGCGAGCGGCTGATCGCGCTCACCTCGCGCGAAGCGCTCCGCGCCGCCATCGCGATCCTTCTTCTCGCGCCTTCGCCGCCTCTTCTCTTCATGGGCGAGGAGCTCGGCGCGGGCGAGCCCTTCCTCTTCTTCTGCGACTTTCGCGGCCCGCTTGGCGACGCCGTCCGGCAAGGCCGCTGGCGCGAGTTCGCCCATTTCCCCGCCTTCGCATCCGAGGAAGCGCGCGAAGCGATTCCCGATCCGCTGGCGCTCGAAACTTTCGAGCGCAGCCGCATCGACCGCAGCCTCGCCGCTCCCGACCCTGATTTCGCTGAGCTCTACGCCGATCTTCTCGCGCTGCGTCACCGCGAGATCGTTCCGCGGCTGGCGGGGCTGCGCGACGCCTCCGCCGGCTACGAAACGAGGGGCCGGTGGCTCGGCGCTCATTGGCGCCTCGCCGATGGCAGCCGTCTCGCGCTCTGCGCCAATCTCTCCGACGCCGCGGTTGCGGCGCCGCTTGCAGCAGAGGGCCGGTTGCTGTGGGAGTGCTGCCCGAGCGAAGGGCCGCTCGCGCCATGGGCGGTGCGGTGGACGCTCGCGGATGGCGACACGCCGTGATGCCCGAACCGATCCGTATCGAACCCGAATATCGCGACAATTGGGGCGAGCTGCGCACCGCGCCGCAAGACACCGTCTCGCGTCTCGGCGCCGTGCTCGAGGCCTCGGCGCAGGGTGGCACCGCGATCCGCTGCTTCGTGCCGGAGGCGCTCACAGCCGGCGAAAGACTGTGGGGCATCAGCGTTCAGCTCTATGCGCTGCGCTCGCCGCGCAATTGGGGCATCGGCGACTTCACGGATCTTCGCAATCTCGTCGTGCGGGCGGCGCTGTTGGGAGCCGATTTCGTCGGCCTCAATCCGCTGCATGCGCTCTATGCAGGCGATCCGTCCCGGATCAGCCCCTACGCGCCGTCGAGCCGGGAGTTCCTCAATGTTCTCTATATCGATCCGCTGGCGATGCAATCCTTCGCGATCGCCGCCGCGGCGCGCCGCAGCATCGCGGCGGCGCGGTTTCAGAACAATCTCGCCGCGCTGCGCGAGACCGAGCTGGTGGCCTATATCGAGGTCGCGCGTTGCAAGGACTCGATCTTTCGCGAGATGTTTTCCGCTTTCGAAGCCTTGCGCGCCCGCGCGCCCCGTCATGCGCTCATCGCCTCCTTCGACCGCTTCGTCGCCGAGCGCGGCGAGTCGCTGCGGCGCTTCGCGGTGTTCCAGGCGCTCTCCTGCTCCGAGCATTTCGGTCCCAACTGGATGGCCTGGCCCGCAGCCTTTCACGACCCGAATGGCGACGCCGTTCAAGACTTCGCTGGGAGCCATTCGGCGGAGATCCGCTATCACGCCTTTCTGCAATGGGAGGCGGACGCGCAACTCGAGGCGTGCGCCGCCACAGCGCGCAAGGCTGGGATGCGTCTCGGGCTTTATCTCGATCTTGCGATCGGCGCCCCACCCGAAAGCGCAGAGGGCTGGGCCGACCGCCGCACCATGATCCCTGGATTCCACATCGGCGCACCGCCCGACAATCTCAGCCGCGAGGGCCAGGATTGGGGTCTCGCCGTCTACGATCCCTACACGCTTGCGCGCACCGGTTATGCCGCCCTGCGCCGCGTCCTTGGCGCCGTCATGCGCCACGCCGCGGTGCTGCGCATCGATCACATCCTCGGATTTTGCCGGCTGTTCCTCGTGCCGGCCGGACACTCGCCGCGCGAAGGCACGTATCTGAGGCTTCCGGTCGAGGCGCTGTGCGATGCCCTGGCGCTCGAGAGCGTCGCCCGGCGTTGCCTTATTGTCGGAGAGGATCTCGGCACCATTCCGCCGGATTTTCAGGGATTGCTCGCGGCGCGGAGCATCCTGTCCTACCGTCTGCTTATCTTCGCGCGCGACGGCGAGCGGTTTCTCGCGCCCGAGGAATATCCGCGCGATGCGCTGGTCGCGGTCGCGACCCACGACCTGCCGCCGCTGCTCGGCTACTGGTCGGGGAGCGATCTGCAACTGCGAAGCGAGCACGGCCTCTGGCCGGACGAGCCATCGCGCGAGCAGGCTTTCGCCGAACGCGAGCGCGAGCGCGCCGCGCTCGCCCGCGTGCTCCAGAGCGCCGGTTTCGCCTGCGATGACGGCGACTCGCTTTCGGTCGCGGCGCATGGCTTCCTTGCCCGCACGCCGTGCCGGTTGCTGCTCGTGCAAATGGAGGACCTTGCCGGCGAGGAGCGTCAGGTCAATCTGCCGGGGACGGGCGATTCGGTGCCAAACTGGCGCCGCAAACTCGGCCGCGATTTCGTCGCGGTGCTCGAGGATTCGCGCGCTGCCGCCATTCTCGCCGCAATCCGCAGCGAACGGCCGAGCAGGCGCGGCTCATGAGCGGCCATTCGCTGCGCAGCGTGCCGGTCTCGACCTACCGGCTTCAGTTCAATCGCGATTTCACCTTTGACCAGGCGAGCGACGTCCTTCCTTATCTCGCGCGGCTCGGTATCACTCATGTCTATTCCTCTCCGTTTCTTGCGGCGCGCGCCGGGAGCAGCCATGGCTACGATGTGGTGGATTACGGCAAGATCAATCCGGAGCTCGGCGATGCGGCGAGCTTCGAGCGGTTTTGCCGGACGCTGGCGGCCGAGCGGCTTGGGCTCATTCTCGATTTCGTCCCCAACCACATGGGCATCGGCAAGGCGGATAATGCCTGGTGGCTCGATGTGCTCGAATGGGGGGAAGCCTCGCCCTATGCCGGCTATTTCGATATCGACTGGTCGCCGCCCAAGCGCGACCTCGAGCATAAGGTGCTCTTGCCGATCTTGGGCTCGACCTATGGCGACACCCTGGTCAGCGGCGAGATCGCGCTGAAATTCGAGCGCTCGGGCGGCCATATCGATTTCTGGTACCACGATCACCGCCTGCCTCTGCGCCCGCTGGACTATCCCGCGGTGCTCGCCGAGTTGGCGGCCAATCCCGTTTTCGCCGATCTCCTCGATCGCTGGCGTGCGGCCGCACCCTCGCTCGGCGCGCCGGGCGGGCGGGACTTGGCGGCGGCATTGAAGCAATCGCTCGCCGATGCGGCCCGCGATCCGGACGCCACGTATCTGATCGATGCGGCGCTCGCCCAATGGCAGGGCCGTGCGGGAGACCTTAGGTCGTTCGCGCCGCTGCACGAGCTGCTCGAGCGGCAAGCCTATCGGCTCGCCTATTGGAAAACAGCGTCCGACGAGATCAACTATCGCCGCTTCTTCGACATCGACGATCTCGCCGGGATTCGCATGGACCAGCCGGCGGTGTTCCGCGACGCCCACGAATTCGTCGGCCGGCTGCTTGCCGCGGACAGGCTGCAGGGGCTGCGCATCGACCATGTCGACGGCCTGGCCGACCCGCAGCGCTATCTCCGGCGGCTCCATGCCTTCGCCGCGGCCTGCATGCCCCGCAGCGACGACGGCCGCCGCGCGCGGCCCTATATCCTCGTCGAGAAAATCCTGGCGCGGGACGAGAGCTTGCCGCGAAGCTGGCCGGTCGCCGGCACGACGGGCTATGACTATCTCGCGCTCGCCAACGGGCTCTTCATCGACGCCGCGGGCTATGCGAAGCTGCAGCGGTTTTTCAGCCGCTTCGCCGGCCTCCACCTCGACCTCGCCCAAGAGATCTATGCCTGCAGGCGCCTCGTCGTCGAGCGCAGCTTCGCGAGCGAACTCACCTACCTCGCCAATGCGCTCGTCGATATCGCCGAGGCCGACTGGTTCACGCGCGATTTCACCCGCAAGCGTCTGCGCGACGCGCTGACCGAAATCGTCTCCGGCTTCGCCGTGTACCGCACCTATGTGACGGAGCGCGGCACGTCGCAGGCGGATCGCGCGGCGATCGACGCCGCGATCGAGGTTGCGACCGGGCACTGGGTCGGCACCGATACCGAGATTCTCAAATTCCTCCACGGGCTGCTGACGCTCGACATCGCCAAGGCAAATCCCGATCACTACGACACGAAAAAGGACGCGATCCTTCGCTTCGTCGCGCGCTTCCAGCAATATACCGGCGCCATCGCCGCCAAGGCGATCGAGGATACGCTGTTCTATCGCTTCGTGCCTTTGGTGTCGGCGCATGAAGTCGGCGCAAGTCCCCTCCACCCGACGACAACCATCGATGAATACCACGCGGATGCGGCGGCGCGGTTGGCTGCTCATCCTTTGGGCATGCTTGCCAGCGCGACGCACGACACCAAGCGCGGCGAGGACACGCGCGCACGGCTTGACGCGCTGAGCGAGATGCCCGACGAATGGGCACGCCGGGTGGCACGCTGGCATGTCTACAACCGCGCGCGTCTGGGCGAGGCCGGCGGCAGCCCGGCGCCATCGCTGCGCGATGAGTACCTGCTTTATCAAAGCATCGTCGGGACTTGGCCGATGCAGGCGGCCGGGCTCTTGCGCTCGGCCGAGGCGCGGCGCGTCTATGTCGAAAGGCTCAAGGCCTATGCCGTCAAGAGCAGCCGCGAAGCGAAGCTCGAAACTTCGTGGGTTGCCCCCAATGCCGCATACGAAAACGGCTATTGCCGATTCATCGACGCGATCTTCGAGAATCCCGGCGACAACCGTTTCATCGACAGCGTGCTGCGGTTTCTACCGCGGCTGCGACGCCTCGGCGCGTTCAACGGCCTGACGCAATTGGTGCTGAAGGCGACGGCGCCGGGTGTGCCCGATTTCTACCAAGGCAGCGAGTTCTGGGATTTGAGCCTGGTCGATCCCGACAATCGGCGCCCGGTCGACTATCGAGCGCGCATCGCCGCCTTGGCCGCGCCGGATTTCGCCACGGCTCTCATGCGCTGGCGCGAAGGCTGGCTGAAGCAGTGGGTCACCCATCGCCTCCTCGATTTGCGCAATCGCACGCCCGACCTCTTCCGCAACGGCACCTATGAAGCGGTGACGATTGCGGGTCCGGCCGAGAAATCGATCCTCGCCTTTCAGCGGCGCAACGGCGCGGCGGCGATCCTCGTCATCGCCTGCCGACTTGTCGGCGATAAGGCCCCCGGCGATCTCGGACCATTCTGGCCGGGCGCGCAATTTCTGGGGCAAACGCGGCTGGAGGGCGTTGCTCCCGGCCGCTGGATCGATCGGCTGACGGATCTCGTCATCGATGCCGGCGAGAGCGGCGTCGCGCTATCCGAGGCGCTGTCCCATCTACCGGTTGCCGTGCTCGGTGCCGAGACAAACGCCGAAGGGCGGTAAGCGGAGCTCGCCGTTGCTCGGAGCGGCCCCGAAACCGAGCTCGCTTGCCGCCGCGAAAGCGGGAAGCGTGGCCGGAGAGAGCGTCTGAGCCTCGTCGCTGGTGTTGAAGATGGCGATGATCCGGTCATTGCCTTCGCTGCGGCGCCACGCCACCACCGGATCGGCGGTTGGAAGAAGCTCGACGCCGCCGCTCGTCAGCGCCGGATGGGATTTGCGCCAGTGCAGCAATCGGCGGCAGCAGGCCAGCGTCGAGTCCGGATCCGCAGCTTGCCGATCGACGGCGAGCGCATCATGCGCCGGATCGATCGGGAGCCATGGCGGCGCCGTCGAAAATCCCGAATTCGCCGCTCCTGCGATCCAGGGCATCGGCGTGCGCGCCCCGTCGCGACCCGCATAGACCGGGGAGAATGTCCGACCGAAGGGATCGCGGGTCGCCGAGGCCGGTAGCCGCGCTTGCGGCAAGCCCAGCTCTTCGCCCTGATAAAGGCACGCGCTGCCGGGCAGCGTCACCAGCATCGCCAGCTGCAATAGCGCGAAAGCCCCGCGGTGCCGCCCGCCGGGATTCCAGCGCGACGCGGCACGCTCGACATCGTGATTGCTGAACGACCAGCACAGCCCGTCCAACTGGTTGCGGATCGCGGCATCGGCAATCGCCTCGCGCAAGATCGTCGGCGAGAAGGCGGTCTTCATCACGCCCAGCGTATAGGCCATGTGCAGCTTCGAGCGCCCGGTCAGCGCCGCGACACGGCCGAGCGCGCCCGCCTCGCTCGAGAGCTCGCCAAGCGTGACGACCTCGGGGAACCGGTCGATGAACCGGCGCAAATCCGTCACGAGCTCCTGATTCGCCGGCTGGCACATATCGTAGAGGTGGCGCTGAAAGCGGAACGGATTCCACGGCGCCGGCTCCGCGCGATTGGGATTGGGCGGATTGTCGCGCAGCATTCCGTCATGCAGCATGAAGTCGATGGCATCGAGCCGGAATCCGTCGACGCCGCGCGCGAGCCAGAATTCCGCGTTGCTGAAATGGGCGTTCAGCACCTCTTCATTGCGCAGATCGAGCTTCGGCTGGCTCGGCAGGAAGTGGTGCAAATAATATTGGCGCCGAACCGGGTGCCACTGCCAGGCGCTGCCGCCAAAGACCGAAAGCCAATTGTTCGGCGGCGAGCCGTCCGGCCGCGCATCGGCCCAGACATACCAATCCGCTTTCGCGCTCGAGTCGCCCGAGGTGCTCTCTTGAAACCAGGGATGCGTTGCCGCGGTGTGGGCCCAGACCTGATCGATAATCACCCGGAGGCCAAGCGCATGCGCGCGAGCGACGACGGCATCGAAATCCGCGAGCTTGCCGAAGCGCGGATCGACATCGCAAAACGCCGCGATGTCGTAGCCCATATCCTCCATGGGCGAGGGATAGAAGGGCGTCAGCCAGACCGCGTCGACGCCCAGGGACGAAATGTGCTCGAGCCGCTGCAACAGGCCGTGAAGATCGCCCCAACCATCACCGTTGCTGTCGGAAAAGCTCGGAAGATAGACCTCGTAGATAACCGCACCATGCCACCACTCGTGAACTCTCATCGTTCCCCCTTGGTCGTGCAGGAAAGGTGCGGCGGAATCAAACGCATCCGGGCCAAAGCCACGCGGATTGAGCCGATTGCGGACCGCCCCCCGTTTCTGATCTCGCGACCGGCGGCGCCCGATCCTCGGGCGAGCGGGTCGAAAGGTGGTCCGATCGATGGCGTTGGTGTTTGGTAGTGAAGAACCGTCCGGCCTGTCAACCGTCGGATCGTTTCAGCGCCCACCCGACACGGCCGGGATCGGCGATCGGGCCGCGTTTCACGCCGAAGCAGCGCGGGGGTCGCGCTGCGAAATTTGCTTAATTCTAAGTAACAGCCGCGTTAGGAGCGGCGTCTGCGTCGTCGCGGCGAAGAGCGATCCGGCTCGCCGACATGCTTGCCGGAGGTATAGGACGGGGCATCGCTCGCCGGGAAACTGTCTTTGAGCTGCTCGTCCAACCGGTCATCGGCGGAATCGCCCGCGCTCGGATCTTCTGCCGCCTCGGCGGCGGCCGCCTGCGACTTGTCGCCTTCGATCAGCGCCCGCGCTTTCGCCCAATGAATCTCGGCCCGGCCTTCGGGGCGCCCCTCTTCTTCCCAAAGATAGTAAGCGCGCTCGCGAATTTGGTCTTCGAGTCTGCGCGACGAGCCGGTCTCGCCATCCTGTGCCATGAGGTCTTAACCGGTCCCCCAAGGATCGGTTCCGGCGATGCAAGCGCCGAGTGCAATCGGTGGGCGCCGATCGGCAATGGCAAGGTGCTCTTCCGTTGCCGGCGCTCGTCATGTTAAAGTGCCGCCATGCGCCAAGAGCACACTGTCAAGCGAGGTCAACGGTTCCGCGACGCACGGCCGACGCTGTTCGGGCGCGTCGCGCCCGAATGGACCGTGCGCGACGTGTTCGTCGGAAGCGACGGGCTTTCCTACGCCCGCGTTTTCCTCGATTCGGATCCGAGCCGAAGCAAAACCCTCTCCGTGATCGTGTTGACGGACCGGCACCATTTCGTGCCGGGTCGCGCGCTCGAACCCTAAGCGCTAGCCGGCTTCATCGTTTCAGCGCGACGTCGGCGCGGAACGCCGGGCAAAAGCGCGTGTTTCAGTCGCGACAACGGCTTGCCTGCGACGAGACCAGCGTGACGCGCAACTTCATCAGAACTGCGAGACGGATGGCCTATCGGCTGTTCTCCGGCAGCGCAAACACCGCCGTCTCCGAATTCCTTATCCTCGCGCTGCTCGGCATGATCGTGATGATCGCCGCCTCGCGCTGAGTTGGAGCAGCACCGCGGCGCCAGGGACAGCGATCCCCGGCGCCTTGGTTCCGCCCGATCGGCCTCGCGGCTCAGGCCGCGATCGGGAATTCGTCGTCGTCAGAGCCCACCGGCTTCAGAGCCGGATTTTCACCATCGAGCAGCCGCATGAGCTCGGCGCGGCCGCGACTTACGCGGCTCTTGACCGTTCCCTGGGCACAGCCGGCGATTTCAGCGGCCTCCTCGTAGCTGTAGCCATTGGCGCCGACAAGCGAGAGCGCCTCGCGCTGCACCGCGGGCAAGGTGCGATAGGCGCGCATGAGGTCGCGCATCTCGAGATGAGAGTCCTGATCACAATCCTGACCGGTCGGCCGCGGAATTCCCGCATAGGCCGCCATGCGCGAGCGAGACCGTAATTCGTTGTAGAACTGGTTGCGCAAAATCGTCGACAGCCACGCCCTCATATTCGTGCCGGGTTCGAATTTGTCGATGTTGCACAGGGCGCGCAGAACCGTCTCTTGCACGAGATCGTCCGCCAATGCGCGGTCGCGCGCGAGAAATTGCGCGAAGGCACGCAGATAGGCCAAGTGCTCGACGAGAGCCGTTTGAAACTGCGCCATTCTTTCCTCCAACTGCATTCGATTGCACTGACGTCTGATCTCAAGCTCGCAACCGATTGCGGCAGTGAAGTGACGGGAAAGGTTGCTTTTTGTGCGGCGCGCAACATCTCATTTATAAATCGCGAAATGTCTCAAAAATGTTGGCCGTGCTTGTGACGCTGCGGTGACGACGCATGGAGAACGTTCCCGCCGCGATGGCTGTGTCCATCTCGTGACCGCCGCGCGGAGAGCGGCGCACCGCGCTTTATGGCAATCGCTTGAACTTTAGGACCGCACCGCTACTATTTCCCCGCAAACGGCGCGTAAGACCAGAATCATGCCGCACCGAAACCTGTCACGCGGTCGCAAAGTGGCGAAGGCGAAATCGAAAGGCGAAGGCTCGCCGCGACCGGACGCGGCGCATCACACCAGCGACGGCACGCAGCAGATGATCCGTCTCGATGCGGAGCGGCAAAGCCTGATCGATCAGACGCCGTTCATGCTCGTGCGCTGCACGCGCGACCTGAAATATCGCTTTGCCAGCCGTGCCTATGCCGCGATGGTCGGACGGGACCCGCAGGATCTCGTCGGCCGGCCGCTCGCCGAAATCCTCGGCGCAGACGCGATCGAGACCATTCGGCCGCATATCGAGCGCGCTCTGAGCGGCGAGCGTGCCGATTATGAGAGCGAGCTGACTTTCCCCGGGGTCGGAACGCGCTGCATTCGCGCGACCTACACGCCCGAGGTCGACGCCGATGGCCGGATCGACGGTTGGCTTGCCTCGATCACCGACATCACCGAGCAGCGGCGCGCCGAGCAAATCCGGCAGCAGCTCGCCAGCATCGTCGATTGGAGCGACGATGCGATCGTCAGCAAGGACCTCAACGGCATCATCATCAGTTGGAACCGCGGGGCCGAGCGCATTTTCGGCTTCACCGCCGCCGAGGCGATCGGCCGCTCGATCACCATCGTGATCCCACCGCATCTGCAGCATGAAGAGCCGGTCATTCTCGATCGCATCCGCCACGGCAATCACATCGACCACTATGAGACGGTGCGCTGCCGCAAGGATGGCAGCCTCATCCACGTCTCGCTGACGATTTCGCCGATGCGGGACGCGGAGGGAAAGATCGTCGGCGCCTCGAAAATCGCCCGCGACATCACCGACCGCAAGCTCGCCGAAATCGCTTTCGCGCGGCGCTCCGCGGCGCAGGCCGCGCTCTATGATTTCACCGATCGGCTCTATCGCGCGGAATCCCTCGCCGAGATCTACGATGCGGCGCTCGATGCCATCGGCACCGCACTGCGCTGCGACCGCGCCTCGATCCTTCGGCCCGACGACTGGGGCGCGATGCGGTTCGTCGCATGGCGCGGCCTCTCCGCGCGCTATCGCGCCGCCGCCGAGGGACACAATCCCTTCCCGCTCGATGCGCGCAACCCCGAAACGATTTGCGTCGAAGATATCGGCCCCGCCAACCTGCCCGAGCACGTCTGCAGCGCCGCGGCGGCGGAGGGCATCGGCGGCGTCGCTTTCGTGCCGCTCATGGCGCAAGGTCGGCTGGCCGGCAACTTCATCGCCTATTACGACACGCCGCACAC
>Ga0070679_100005178_pt1 | contig 12067 bp, 12 predicted proteins | sample KBSC63BmetaG_FD_65652 | JGI IMG/M metagenome (GOLD analysis project Ga0070679, IMG submission 65652) | Corn rhizosphere microbial communities from Kellogg Biological Station, Michigan, USA - KBS C6-3B metaG | ecosystem: Host-associated > Plants > Roots > Rhizosphere | place: USA: Michigan... | reverse complement strand
CCCGAGGCGATGCCGCCGATGCCGCTGATGGGAACGTCGGGCAGCGCGCGGTGCACCTGGTAGACCATGCGCAGCGCGATCGGCTTGATCGCCGGCCCCGACAGGCCGCCGAACGTCGTGGCGATGCGCGGCCGGCGGCGGCGCGCGTCGATGGCCATCGCCGACAGCGTGTTGATGACGCTGAGCCCGTCGGCGCCGCCCTCGATCGCCGCGCGCGCGAGCGCGACCACGTCGGTGCAGTTGGGCGTGAGCTTGATGATGAGCGGCTTCTTCATGACCGCGCGGCACTGCTTGACCAGCTCGCGCAAGACCGCCGGGTCGGTCCCGAACTCGACGCCGCCCTTCTTGATGTTGGGGCACGACACGTTCATCTCGAGGGCGTGCACGCCGTCCATCGCGTCGAGCGCCGCGCCGCAGGCGACGTACTCGTCGAAGGTCTCGCCGAAGAAGTTGACGACGACGTTGGTGCCGCTCGTCTTCAAGAACGGCAGCTTCTTCTCGCGGAAGCCCTCGACGCCGACGTTCTCCAGGCCGATCGAGTTGATCATGCCCGACGCGGTCTCGCAGATGCGCGGCAGCGGGTTGCCGCCGCGCGGCTTCGGCGAGATGCCCTTGGTGGCGATGCCGCCGAGGTCGGCGAGGTCGAGGTACGGCGAGAACTCCTTGCCGTAGCCGAAGGTGCCCGACGCGACCCAGATGGGCGACGCACAGTCGAGCCCGGCGAACCCGATCCTCAGAGTGGGCTCGGACATCGTCGAAGAGCGCTCGGCGCTCACGGGATCACGACCTTCGACGCGTCGAACACCGGCCCGTCGACACAGGCGTAGGCGAACGGCCGCGTGCCCCCGGTGCCATAATCGGCGAGCGGCAGCGCGCAGCCTAAGCACACGCCGATGCCGCACGCCATCTCGCCCTCGACGCTGACGAGACACGGCACGTCGTGCGCGCGCGCGAGGTCGACCACCGCGCGCATCATCGCGTTCGGCCCGCAGGTGAGCACGCGCGCGCCGGCGCCCGTCGGCAAGCGCGACTTGAGCGCGTCGGTCACGCGCCCCTTCTCGACGGCCGACCCGGCCGGCGCCGAGCCGTCCTCGGTGGTGAGCACCATGCCGCAGCCGGTCTTGCGGATGTCGTCGAGGAGCACGAGGTCCTCGGCGGTGCGCGCGCCGTAGACCATCTGGTGCGACGCGCGCGGATACTTTTCGGCGAACCACAAAAGCGGCGCGAGCCCGACGCCGCCCGCGACCAGCCAATCGCCTGCACCTCCGTCGACGAACGGCTGGCCGAGCGGACCGAGCAGCGTCATCGGCGCGCCTTTCAGCGCGAGCTGCAGGAGTCGCGTGCCGCGGCCGATCGCCTTGACCAGGATTTCGCAACCACCGTCGCACAGACGCAGGATCGAAAAGGCGCGCGGCAGCAGCGGATCGCGCCCCCACTCGCCTCGCAGCATCACGAATTGCCCGGGCAGCGCCTTCGAAAGAGCCTCCCCGTCGTCGGGGAGCGACAACCGCAACACGAAATTCCCGCGCGCCAACGGGCGATTCTCGACGACGCGCGCCGTCATATACATGGGCCGCCAGCCTAGCATGCTTTTATGGCAGTATCGGCGCTCCGGGCGATTGACGGGGGGGAAGGTCGCAGGGGCGCGCCCGTACCACTCCGCCAACTCCATCAACCAAGGAGAGGGGCATGAGCAAAGCGGGATCTATGGCGGCTTCGATGGCGTGGGGATTTGCGATTGGCTCGGTCGTGGTCGCACTCGGTTTGGGTTTCGTTCTCCCGGGGTTCGTCGGCTGGTTGTTCACGGCTCTCCTCTTCGGCGCGGCCGGCTGGGCGGCGGTGCACATGACGCAGGCGTCGACGGGCAAGGGCATCCTGGCGATGCTCGTCGCCGGGCTCGTCGCCGGCGTGGCGTCGTTCATCGTCGCGAAGATGATGGTGTCGTCCGCGATGACGGGCGCGGGCGGTCAGGCGTTCAACGACGCCATGAAGCATGCGCAGGCGCAGGGCAGCACGCAGCTGACGGCGGCGCAGCAGGCGCAGCTCGCGCAGGTCGGCGGCGCCGTCGCCGGCGGCATGGGCGTGATCGCGGGCGTCGTGATGTTCTTCGGCAGCCTCCTCAAGGTCTTCATCTGCGGCATGATCGGCTGCTTCATCGGTGGCGCGACCAAGAAGTCGGCCGTCGGCGCGGCGCCGGCGGTCTCGAAGGCCGCGTAAGCTTCAGCGACAAAACCGCAAGGGCCGGCCGCGAAAGCGTGCCGGCCCTTTTTTTTCGCGCACGACGCCGCGCGAGACCTCAGCCGCCGGCTTTGACCTTCGCCATCTCGTGGCGGAGCGAGTCGAGCATGGCGTCGAGCTTGTCGAACTTGTCGGCCTTGCCGAACGTGATCTCCGACGCGATCGCGTTCCACTTGTCCTCGAGCACCGACCCGTACTGCGACTTGAACGTGGTGTACTCGCCCTTGACGGTGCGGAACTTCGCCTGCACCTGCTCCGGCGTGTGGCTCACCAGGTGATGCGGCGGCGCCACATGCACGACCTTGTTCACCTTGGCGTGCGGACGCGCGATGCGGCGCGGCGGCAACACGTCGCGCGTCGGCGTCGGCTGCACCGCGACCGCGCCCGACGGCGGCTCGAGCGGCGTCACCACCGGCTGCGGCTGCGCCGGCTCGCCCGTCGCCGGCGCGGGCGGCGGCGCTTGCGTCACCACCGGCGCCACGTGGCTCGGACGCGCGAGCAGCATGGCCATCGCTCCGCCGGCGACGAGCGCCGCGAGCGTCCCGGCGATGAACAGCCCGCGCCGCTGCGGATGCGCCAGCAGCTGCTCGGCCGTCGGCACCGGGATCTTCCCCGACGCCGGCCCCGAGCGCGGGATGATGCGGTTGATCCCCGAGGCGCGCGCGAACGTGACCGTGTGCTTGTGCGTCGCCTGGTCGAGCTCGTCCTGGAACGGCGCCACGTCGACCGCCTTCATGCTGGCGACGAGGGCGTGCTCCTCGGTGATCTCGTCGCGGAACAGGCCGCGCATGAAGTGCGCGAGCGCGTCCGCGTTGATCGTCGGGTTCATCTGCGACAGCTTGACCTGGATGGCGTCGCGGAACTCCTCGGCGGTCTGGTAGCGCTCTTCCTTGTTCGAGGTGAGCGCCTTCATCACGATCGGGTCGATCCCGGGGTCGAGGCGCGGGTCGCGCTCGGAGGGGCGCTTGAACTTGCCCTGCGTGACCATGCGCGCGATCTGCCGGTAGTCGGCGCCCTCGGGAAACGTGAAGAGCCGCTCGCCGGTGAGCAGCTCGTAGAGGACCACGCCGGCGGCGTAGACGTCGGTGCGCTTGTCGACGATGCCGCCGCGGATGAGCTGCTCGGGCGCCATGTAGCCGAACTTGCCGAAGCCCATGTTGGGGTTGGTCTCGGCGATGCGAATGGCGCTCTTGGCGATGCCGAAGTCGATGATCTTGACCTCGCCCTCGAACGACACCATCACGTTCGGCGGCGAGATGTCGCAGTGGACGAGCGCCAGCGAGCGGCCGCTCTCGTCGGTGCGCCGGTGCGCATAGGCGAGGCCGTTGGCCATCTCTCTGACAACGAACATTGCCAAATCCGAGGGCAGGCGCGTGCGCTCCTCGCGCTGGCGCGTAATCATGCGACGTAGATCACGTCCCTCGATGTATTCGATCGCAAGGAAGTACTCGCCGTCGACCTTGCCGACCTCGAACACCGGGGCGACGTTGGCGTGCTGGAGCTTGATGGCGACCTGCGCCTCGTCGATGAAGCGCTTGATGAACTCCTGGTCGGCGACGAGGTTCGGCAGGATCTTCTTGATGATGACGAGCTTTTCGAAGCCCTGGATCTCGCCCAGCTTGGCGAGAAATATCTCGCCCATGCCGCCGCGGGAGAGCCGCTTGAGCAGAAGGTAACGCCCGAAGACCTTCGGCAGCTCCTCCGCCGATGGCCCCGGAAGCTGTGCCACTACCGACATGGTACTTCGGTCTTCCATCATGCCTAGGAAGCAGCCGTAATTCAACTGACTTCCGAGTGTGATAAAGTCATGGCGCATGCGCCGGTTGCGACCTTTCGTCAAGCTGTTAGGCGCAGTCGTCGTGGTCGCCGGTTGCGGCGGTCGCGGCGCGGTGACGTTCAGCATTACGGCGCCGTCAGAGCCGCTGCTCAATCCGGTCGCGCAACCCGAGCTGGTAACGGAATATGACATCCGTACCGCGTCGGGAAACGTGATCGGGATCGCATCCGCGGTGCAGGGCTCGGGCTCGTCGGGCGACGGCCTTCTGCCGCTCGGCGCGCTCATGCCGACGATGGGGCCCGAGGACGTATACGTCACGGCGCTGACCGGCGGAAGCACGCTCGGGATGGCGCGCATCAAGGACGTCTCGATCTCGAAGGGCAAGACGGCGACCTACACGGCCGAGCTGCGCAAGCCGCTCGTGTGCGTGGGCGCGGCGATGCCGGCCGAGTCGGCCAGCGGCAACAAGACGGCGGCGGTGCAGGTGATCGATCCGCTGACCGCGGCCGATCTCGCCAAGCAGCCGTCGTCACCGGTGAGCATCGCGGGCATGACCGCGGCGGCGAGCACGTGGGACGGGCGCTTCGTGGTCGCGGCCAACGGCAACGCGCTGACCGCGTGGGACACCGGTAGCGGCAAGACGGTGGCGGGCACGTTGACGCTCGCGTTCGCGCCCTCCCGCGTCGTCGTCGCCCCGCGCGATCAAGCGATCGTCGCGCTCGATCCTGGCAGCGGCGCCGATGGGTCGCTCGCCATCATCAGCGACGTCGCCGGCTTCGTCGGCTCGCCGGGGAGCGCGAACCCCAAGATCGTACGCATGCCGGGCGCGATCGCGCGTACCGCGGCCTTTTCGCCCGACGGCAGCAAGCTCTACGTGCTCACGGGCGGCACCGCCGTCGACCCGTGCGCGCCGGGCGCGACGCTGACGCCGAACGCCATCCAGGTCTACGGGCTCGACGGCAGCATGACCAACATGTTCGCGCTCGAGGGCTTCGCCGCCGACGTGACGGTCGATCCGCAGTCGGGCGCCATCGTCGTCGCCGACGTCGCGGGCAAGCAGATCGCGACGCTCGATCCAGCGTCGGGCGCGCCGACCAAGGTGCTCGGCAACCTGACCTGCCCGAGCGCGGTGCGCGTGGTCAACGGCACGGTGTTCGCGGTGACCAGCGATCGCGACATGCCGACCAACGGCTTCATCCTGCAGCGCGTGCCTCTGAAGGGCGGCGCGTCGACGGCGACGCCGTTCACCGGGCCCAACTACAACATCCCGATCGATTCGATGCCGTCGACGAACGGCGACATCGGCATGGCGCTTCTGCCGGTGCGGCCGGTCTCGATCGACGCCTACGAGCTGGCCGTCACGCCCGACGGCAGCCGCGCCGAGTTCGCCACGCGCGCCGTGTACAACGAAGCGAACACCAAGTTCATGTTCTCGGGCGAGGACTGCACGGCGAACTTCAACATCGTCGAGTATGGCCTGTTCGCCGTCGATCTGCGCACCGGCAACGCGTCGTACGAGTCGCGCTCGCAGCTGGTCACCCAGGGGAAGAACGATTGCGTCGATTGCCAACTGCCGTCGCCGTTCCCCGACCAGGTGGTCGGGTGTCAATCCACGGCCGGCGACAAACCCGCGGGGCTGGCGGCTACGTTCGGGCAATGAGGGCCTTCGTCGCTTCCGTCGTGGTGATGTGCGCGGTCGCCGTCGCCGTCGACGCGCACGCCGAAGAGCGGCGCACGGTGGCGGTGCTCGAGTACCGCGCCGGGGCGCGCGGCGCGCGGGACATCGGCGAGCGGTTGGCGCGGCTTTTGCGCGATACGGCGGCGCTCAACGTCATCGATCTGGCCGAGGCGCGGCGCAAGCTGCCCAAGGTCGACGCCGAGGTGGCCAAGTGCGGCGGCGAGGCGATGTGCGTCGGCGCCATCGGCGAGCAGCTCGGCGCCAACGAGGTGCTGCTCGTCGGCGTGTCGCAGCTCGGCGACACGATCCTTGCGCTGCAGCGCATCGACTCCAAGCGCGGCGAGGCGGGCGCGCGCCTGGCCGAGTCGCTGCCCGCGGACAAAGAGATCACCGACGAGCAGGCGCTCGGCTGGCTGCGGCAGCTGTTCCCGCCGGAGACGTTCCGCCGCTTCGGGTCGATCGCCGTCGACGCCGATCAAGCGGGCGCGGCGGTGTCGCTCAACGGCGAGCCCGCGGGCAAGACGCCGCTCAGCGAGCCGGTAAAGGTTCGCGCGCCGGCCACGTATAAGCTGCGCGTGGAGAAGAGCGGGTACGTGCCGTTCCAGGCGCGGGTCGACGTTTTGCCCGACGCCAACGTCGAGGTGCACGCGACGCTGGTGCGCGAGTCCAAAGAGGTGCCGTGGTTCAAGCGCTGGTACGTGTGGGCCACCATCGGCGGCGCCATCGCCATCGGCGGCGTGGCGACGGCGGTCTACTTCGGCACGCGGACGGACTCGACGCCGCTCGGCTATGTCATGAAGCCGATGCCGTGAGGATCGCGGCGTGAGGATCGTAGCGTGAAGATCGCGCTCGTCTCGGATCTGCACGGCAACCTGGTGGCGCTCGACGCGGTGCTCGCCGACGTCGAGCGCGTGGGGATCGATCGGCTGATCTGCCTCGGCGACGTGGCGACGCTGGGGCCGAAGCCGCACGAGGTGCTGGCGCGCCTCGAGGCGCTCGGCTGCGCCTGCATCGAGGGCAACCACGACGCCTTCTTGCTCGACGCCGCGCTCATCCGCTCGTACACCGAGACGCCGGTCGTCGTCGACGCGGTCGACTGGTGCCGCGCGCAGATGTCGGCGGCGGAGCTGGCGTTCGTGCGCACCTTCCAGCCGTGGCTGGAGGTGGCGCTCGGCGGCGGCGCGACGCTGTTCTGCTATCACGGGACGCCGCGCTCGCACATGGAGGATCTCCTGCCGTCGGCGACGCCGCTGGAGCTCGAGCGCCTGCTCGACGGTAGGAGCGCGACGGTGATGGCGGGCGGGCACACGCACCTGCAGATGTTGCGGCAGCATCGCGGCACGCTGGTGGTGAACCCGGGCTCGGTGGGCATGCCGTTCGTCGAGCAGCCGGTGGGCGGCGCACCGACGATCATGGCGCACGCCGAGTACGCGATCGTCGACGCCGATGGCGCGGGCGCCGTCGAGGTGCGGCTGCGCCGCGTGCCGCTCGACCGGCGTGCGCTGCGCGAGCAGGCGGCGTCGTGCGACTTCCCGCTGCGCGACTGGCTGGCCGCGCAGTACGCCTAGCCGACGAGCTGGCGCACGACCTCGTCGATGGCGACGGTGCCGCGCCGGGGCGTGCCGCTCCAGTGGAGCTTGCCGGCGTTGAAGGCGCCGTTCATCTCGCGGAACAGCGCCGCCAGCTTCGGCTTGAAGCCGGCCTGCGCCAGCGCCGGCTCGATGCCCTCGGCCGGCACCGGCACCACGTCGACCTTGCGGTCGAGCGCGCCGGCGAAGGCGGCCGCCACGTCCTCGGGCGAGTACTCGCGCGGCCCGGCGAGCTCGACGAGCGCCGGCGCCCGCTCGCCGGCCACGAGGAGCTCGGCGGCGACGCGGCCGATGTCGGCGGTGGCCACCATCGGGACCGCGCGGCCGGGCGTGATCATCGACGGCAGGACGCCGTCGGAACGCACCGGATGCACCACGCCGCCCCAGTTCTCCATGAAGTAGGCTGCGCGCAGCGCCGTCACCTTTACGCCGGTGGCGCGCAGCCGCTCCTCGGCGCGATGCGCGACGAGGATGGGACCGTTACCGCCGTCGAGCTCGGCGCCGATCGACGATAGATAGACCACGTGGCGCGGCTTGGCCGCGGCGACCGCTTTGCCCCACGCCTCGGCCACGCCCGTCTGCGCCGCGAGCGGATCGTCGGCCGCGAAGTCGGGCGGCACCAGCGCATAGACGCCGTCGGCGCCGCGCAGCGCCGCGGTCAGCTCGGCGGCGTTCTCGAGCCGCGCCAGCGCCACCTCGGCGCCCTTGTCCTTCCAGGCCGCCCCCTTCTTCTCGTCGCGGACGATGACGCGAACCTTGTGACCCTGCGCGAGCAAGGTCGAAGCGACGACCGAACCGGTGTGCCCCGTAGCTCCAGCGATGACGTACATGAGTTCCTCCTGGGAGTGTGCTGCTCGGTTGCAGGGGACAAGATGCGTCCGTCGTCGTCATTTGCCCAATTCATGATAATCATCATTGGTCATGCGCCGCGTGCATATCGAGGCCTTCGACTTGAACCTGCTCCTGGCGTTCGAGGCGCTGTGGAGCGAGCGCAACGTCACCCGCGCGGCGCGCAGCATCGGCCTCACTCAACCGGCGCTCAGCCACGCGCTCGGCCGCCTGCGCGCGCAGCTCGACGATCCGCTCTTTCAGCGCACGCCGCGCGGGCTGGTGCCGACCGCCCGCGCCCACGTCATCGCGCCCGCCGTCACCGAGGCGCTCGGGCTGGTGCGGCGCGCCGTCGAGAGCGAGCCGCGCTTCGACCCGGCCGAGCTGCAGCGCACCTTCACCATCGGCACCAGCGACTACGGCGAGCTGGTCATCCTGCCCGGGCTGATGGCGCGGCTCCGCCGCCAGGCGCCGGACGTCCAGCTCGTGGTGCGCCCGATCGCGGTGCGCGGCGAGCGCGAGCTCCTCTCCGGCGCCCACGATCTGATCCTCGGCGTGCCGCCGCCGCAGATCGACGACGTGCGCAGCGAGGTGCTGTTCGAGGATCGCTTCGTGTCGCTCCTGCGTGCCGGACACCCGGCGGCACGCCGCCCGCTGACGCTCGACCGCTTCGTGGCGCTGCCGCACGTCCTCATCTCGCCGCAGGGCGAAGGCGACTCGGTCGTCGACGTGGCGCTGCGCGGGCGCAAGCGGCAGCGCCGCATCGTCTTGCGCGTGCCGAACTTCTTGGCCGCGCCGCTCGTCATCGCCGCCACCGACGCCGTCATCACCATGCCCGAGCGCGTGGCGCGCGCGGTGGCGACGCAGCACCGCCTCGTCGTGCGCACGCCGCCGGTGGCGCTGCCCGCGGTCGTCGTCAGCTCCTTCTGGCACGCGCGCAACGACGGCGACCTGGCACACCAATGGTTTCGCGAGCTGGTGTGGGCGGTGGCGCGCGAGACGACGATCAGACCGGGACGGTGAGCTCGAGGAGCATGACGATCGCGTCCTCGTTGTCCTCGACGTAGTAGTTGGGCCGCACGCCGACGGGACGGAAGCCGTACTTGCGGTACAAGCGGATGGCGCCGGCGTTGGAGCGGCGCACCTCGAGCGTCACGTAGCGGCACTTGTGGCGGTTGGCGAACGCGATCACGTGCTCGAGCAGGCGCGAGGCGTGCCCCTGCCGCCGCGCCTCCGGATGCGAGGCGACGTTGAGCACGTGCACCTCGTCGCGCACGAGCCAGTAGTTCACGAACGCCAGCACCGTCGCGCTCGGGCGCCGCTCCTTCAAGACGTCGACGTGCGCCCAGTCGCGGTCGAGCTCCTCGACGAACACCTGGCGCGACCACGGCGCGCGGAACGACACGCGCTCGATGTCCATGATGTCGTCGAGGTCCGACGCCTTCATGGGCACGATCTCGAACCGCCGCTGGCGCTCGCGCGTGGCCATGGGCTAGCTCCGCGCCGCCGGCGGCTGGTCGACCGGCTCGCGCGCCGGCCCTTCGTTGAACCCGGGCTCGATGTAGATGCGGCGCAGCCGCGGCAGCTCCTTGCGCAGCATGGCCTCGATCTCGTTGATGCGCAGCTCGAGCGTGCGCGCGTCGAGGTTGCCGAGGAAGCGCACCTTGATCGCCGCCAGCACCTCTTCCGGCGCCATGTGCATCGTGCGCAGGTGCACGAGCTCGACAACGTCGCGGTGCGCGGTCACGATCTCGCGGATCTTCTGCTCGTCGGCCTCGTTGGCGCTCTGCCCGATGAGCAGGCTCTTGGTGTCGCTGCCGAGCACGAACGCCACCGCGCCGAGCGCCAGCCCGACGACGATGGAGGCCGCGCCGTCCCACGCCACGTTGCCGGTGTAGTGCGTGAGCAGGATGCCCGCGAGCGCCACCGCGAGCCCGAACAGCGCCGCCAGATCCTCGAACAGCACCGTGAGCACCGTCGGATCGCGCGTGTCGCGCAGCGTGCGGCGCACGCCCCGCCCGGCGCGGATGTGGCGGAACTCCTTCATCGCCACCGAGAACGAGTAGGTCTCGAGCAGGATCGACACGCCGAGCACGACGTAGGCCCAGCGCGGATCGGACAGGTCTTCGTGAGGCTGGTTGCGATGCAGGATCTTCTGCACGCCTTCGACCACGCTGATCGTGCCACCGACGGAGAAGATGCAAAGCGCGACGATGAACGCCCAGAAGTAAGTCTCCGGGCCATACCCGAACGGATGATCGCGATCGGGTGGCCGCGCGCTCTTGCGCATGCCGATGAGCAGGAAGATCTGGTTGGCCGTGTCGGCCGTCGAGTGGAACGCCTCGGCGAGCATCGCGGTCGAGCGCGACAAGCCGGCGGCGATGAACTTGAAGATGGCGATGGCGATGTTGACCGCGAGCGCGGCGACGACCACGCGCAGCCCGCTCTTTTCGCCGCCCTTTGCCGCGTCGCCGGCTGCCGCCCCCGGGTTGGCGCTCACGCCGTCATCCTATCGCAGCCGTCAGCCTATCGCAGCCGCAATGCGCCGCCATAGCTCGTCGACCCCATCGCCGTCGGTGGCGGAGACGGCCAGCACCTTCAATCCGAGCGCGCGCTCGAGCTTCTGCAGGGCCGGCTTGCGCTCGTGCTTCTTGAGCTTGTCGGCCTTCGTCATCACCGCGATCACCAACACGCCCCGCGCCATCACGTATTTCGCGATCTCGGTCTCGTCGAGCCCCATGTCACGCCTCGGATCGACGAGCAGCACCAGGATCTTCAGCGACGCGCGCTCCGACAGATACTGATCGACGAACGGCAGCCACTTCTCGCGCTCTTCCTTCGACACCTTGGCGTAACCGTAGCCGGGCAGATCGACGAACATGAGCTCGCGCCGATCTTGAGGGCTGCGCCCGCCATCCGGTGCAACCACGACACGGAAGAAGTTGATGAGCCGCGTGCGCCCGGGCGTGCTGGAAATGCGCACCAGCCCGCGGCGCTGCATCAACGCCTGCAAGAGCGTCGACTTGCCGACGTTCGATCGTCCGGCGAACGCCACCTCGGGCGCTCCCTCCACCGGCCAGCCGGCGCCGGCCGACTTTTCCGTCGCTGAGGTGAGGAAGTCTGCTTCGAGCACCTTCATGGGCCATCTGTTACTATCACGAGTGCCATGCGCGTAGTCGGTCTGACGGGCGGGATCGCGACAGGCAAGTCGACCGCGGCGCGCGTCCTTTCCGAGCTCGGCGCGCGCGTCATCGACGCCGATGCCATCGCCCGCGAGATCGTCGCGCCCGGGCAGCCCGCGCTGGCCGAGATCGTGCAAACGTTCGGCCGCGAGATGCTCCTGCCAGACGGCACGCTCGATCGCAAACGCATGGGCGCGGTGGTCTTCGCCGACGCCGACAAGCGGCGCGCGCTCAACGCGATCACGCATCCGCGCATCGCCATGGAGACGCAAGCGCGCCTGGCCCGGCTGCGCGACGAAGGTACGCCGGTCGCGGTGTACGAGGCGGCGCTGCTCGTCGAGAACGGCGTGCACCGTGGGCTCGAAGGGCTCATCGTCACCACCTGCGACGAGGCCACGCAGCTGCGGCGCCTCATCGAGCGGGACGGCTTTGGCGAAGCGGAGGCGCGCGCGCGCATCGCCGCGCAGGCGTCGCCCGCCGAGAAGCTGGCCGCGGCCACCTGGGTGGTTGACACGAGCGGCCCGTTGGCGGACACGAAGGAGCGGATTTCGCGCATCTGGGGGGAGATCCTGGGGTTGGTGGACATGCGGCGGCGAACATGACGAGCGGCAACGGCACAAGCAACGGTAACGGAAGCGGCAACGGCAACGGGCATCCCACGCACGACGTCTCGCTCGTGACCGGCTTCCCCGCGTTCACCGCGCGGCGCCTCGTCGAGCGGCTGCTCGCGCGCACCGCCGACGATCGCGTGCTCATGCTCGTGCGCGACAAGTTC
>Ga0070679_100005177_pt1 | contig 12069 bp, 7 predicted proteins | sample KBSC63BmetaG_FD_65652 | JGI IMG/M metagenome (GOLD analysis project Ga0070679, IMG submission 65652) | Corn rhizosphere microbial communities from Kellogg Biological Station, Michigan, USA - KBS C6-3B metaG | ecosystem: Host-associated > Plants > Roots > Rhizosphere | place: USA: Michigan... | reverse complement strand
AGTCGCCGAGTCGCCGAGTCGTCGAGTCGCCGAGTAGCTCGGCTACAGGTTGAGCGGCGGTTGTCGCTGTGCCTCGAGCAACTGCGTCGCGCGCGCCAGGTAGCCTCGCGCGTCGGCGTTATTCGGATCGATGGCCAGTGCCACGCGGAAATGGTCGATCGCGTCGGCGAATTGTCCCGCGCGCGCCAGGGCAACGCCCCAGTTCAGTTGCGCGTCGGTGTCGGCGGGTCGGATTTGCACCGCCGCGGCGTAGTGGTTGAGAGCCTCCGCCGGTTGTCCGAGACGAACCAGCGCGTTTCCCCAGTTTACGTGGGCGTTGCCGTTGTCCGGATTCACCTCGAGTGCGTGCTGATACTGCTCGATGGCAGCCCGAAAATTCCCTTGCTGCGCCAGGCTCACGCCTAGATTCGTTTGTGCCTCGTCGAATTTCGGCTCGAGCGAGAGCGCACGCTCATACGCGGCGATCGCGTCCGCGATGCGGCCCTCATGGGCGAGCCCGACGCCAAGCCCGTTGTAACCTTGAGCATAGTTGGGATTGATGGCGACGGCGCGTCGGCTGAGCTCCGCACCTTCGTGAAACCGGTTCTGCTTGTATCGGACGTTCGCCATCGAGCTGAGCGCGATGGACGAATTCGGATCCACGTCGAGGACTTGTTGCCAGAGCGTTTCCGAGCTCCGCCAGACGCCGGTTTGCTGCCACGTCAGAGCGCCGAGCGCCAGCACTAGAACGAACGCGAGTCCCATAGTCCGCGCGTGAGCGCGTCGTAGCAGCCAGAGCGCGCCGGCCGCAACGAGCGCCGCCAACGCCGGCGCGGCGTGGTAGGCGTAACGATCCGCGGCGATCTGAGGTCCATTCTGCACCGCGCCGAGCATGGGCAGCGAGATGAGCACGAATGCCATCGCGGCCGCGAGGAATCCCCACCATCGCTTACGGAACCCGATGCCGAGCGCCGCGATCACCACAACCACGAACACATAGCTCACGATGAAGCGCGGCTCGGCCGGGTTGGGGGGGGGATGCTGCGGCATCTCGTAAAGCGGTGAGAGGTGAACAGGCACTACTTCCTTCAACAAGTAGAACATGAGGCTATACGCCGACACCGCGATCTTCGCGGCGGCGCCGAGCTGCGTCGGTGGATGCAGCGCGACGATCGACAATCCGGCTGTCGCGAGGGCCAACACCGCGAACGGGACGAGCTCGAGGTACACGCGCTTCGCCGCCGCACTCTTCCACCCGGCGTCGCCGCCGATCCGCCGCAGCGGGTACGCGTTGATCACGAGCAAGACGGCGGGCAACGTCATCGACGTCGCCTTGGAGAGCAGCGCGCAGGCGAACAACGCCAGCGAAACCAGATAACCGCGACGCTCGTGCACCGCGCCGCGCGACCTCACGTATTCAAGAATGCTCGAGAAGAAGAACAGCCCCGACAGGACGTCACGCCGCTCCGTTGCCCACGCCACCGATTCGACGCGCAGGGGATGGACCGCGAAAACCAGCGCGCCGATCCCTGCGGCCAGCGCGACCAGGTCGGCGTCGCTCGCTCGTTGCCCATCGCCCACCGCCCATCGCCCACCGCCCGCACTTGCGAGCAGACATCGCAGCAACGCGAAAACCACGACCGCGTTCGCCGCGTGGAGGAGAAGGCTCGTGAGATGGTAGCCGCCGGCGTTCATCCCCCAGACATCGTAGTCGAGGCCGAGCGTCATCCACGAGAGCGGGATGTAGTGGCCCATGTGGAACGTCGTCCACATCCACCGGAGCTGCTCTACGCCGAGCCCGCGAAAATGCGGGTTGTTGATGAAGTTCTTGTCGTCGTCCCAGTCGACGAATCCGTTTCCAAGGATGGGCAGGAACGCCGCGATCGTTGCCGCCGCGACGACGGCGGGAACGAGCCACCGGTAAGCGCGTGAGCCGGCGGCCGAAGTGCTCCGGGACGGCGCCGGTGGGCTTAGCTGGCTAACAGCGCGTCGGGCGGTCGTCCGGGGTTCCGTCACGCGGCGAAAATAGGCCCCGGCCCGGGACACCGCTATCCGGGCCGGACCGTCCCCGCGCGGTTCTTGCGAATGCTGCCGTCATGCGATCCAAGACCCGCCGCCGGGTAAATGCCGGCCTCTCCCTGGCCGCTGGAGTGTCGGCCGGAGTGCTCATCTACCGCGAAAACAAGTCGCGTCGCCTGGTCGAGCGCGTCGCGGCCGCGGCGCTCGAGACCCTGCTCAATGCCATCGAGGCCAACGACGAAGAAACCGGGATGCACGTCCGTCGCGTCGCCGCCTACGCGCTGGTGATTGGAGATGAGGCGGGGCTGGAGGAGCACCAGTGTCGCTCGGTCGAGCGGATCGCGCTCTTTCACGACGTCGGCAAGATCCATCAGGCGCTGTTCGACATCGTCCACGACGGCAAGCCTCTATCGCGGGAGGAGCGTCGGAAGATCGCGACGCACCCTCGGCGCGGCGCACAGGTCCTGGCGCCGCTCGCGACGTTCTATCCTGACCTGCCCGCCGGCGTGATCGCCCACCATGAGAGGTGGGACGGGAAGGGATACCCGCGCCATCTGCGCGGCGAACAGATTCCGTTCGAGGCGCGCGTGGTCACGATCGCCGACACCTTCGATGCGCTCACCCACAACCGGCGCTATCGGCCGGGTCGCAGCATCGAAGCCGCGCTGGCGGTGATTCGGGATGGCCGGGGAAAGCAATTCGATCCCGCACTCGTCGATCTCGTGCTAGAGCCCCGCGTCGTCGACCGCCTGACCCGAACGCACGTCGACGAAACAAAACGCCACGCCCCGGGTGAGGGCGCCAAACGCAGTCGTCGCAACGGCGCACCCGAACGCGCCCCCGACGTCAGCTTCCGCTGGCGCTCCGAGTCCCTCGGACCATAACCCCGCAACTCGAATCCAAATCGCTTAATTGGGGTCAGACCCCATTCCGCGAAACGGGGTCTGACCCCAAATAAAAAGAATTGCTACTTGGTGCGGGCCGGCTCGATGCGGCGGGTCGCGTCGAGCGAGTCCCAGGCCTTTCGCGCTTGCAGCTTCGCCTGCTCGTGACCGGCCAGGTCGCGGCGGAACTCGTGGTGGCCGTCGGGGAAGGCGACGAAATAGATGAAAGGCACATTCGCCGGATACAGCGCGGCCTCGATGCTCGGCTTGCCGGGAGACGCGATCGGACCGGGGGGCAGCCCCGCGTGCTTGTAGGTGTTGTACGGCGACTCGACCTCGAGATCCTTGTAGTACACACGGGCCACGTGCTTGCCGAGTGCGTATTGCACTGTGGGATCGGCCTGCAACGGAATGTTGGCGCGCAGTCGATTCATGTAGACCGCGGCAATCACCGGACGCTCCTCGGGTAGACGTGCTTCCTTCTCGACGATCGACGCCAGCGCCATCACGTCGTTCCGCGACAGGTGCAGCGTGTCGAGACGCGCGGTCCACTCCGGTTTCCACACCTGCTCGAACCGCCGAACCATCATGTCTACCGCCGTCCGCGAGGTCGTGCCTTCGGCGAACGTATAGGTATCGGGGAAGAGGTAGCCCTCGAGCGTTTTCGTCGGCACGTCGAGCTGATGAAGCAGCGCGGTGTCGGTCACCGCGGCTTTCACCGAATCCGCCGGCTGTCCTAACTTGCTCTCGAGGAGCGGCGCGATCTGGCCGATCGAGAAACCTTCCGGAATCGTCACGATGCGCACGAGTCCTTTGCCGCGCCGCAGCGCATCCAGCACCGTACCCCAACCTTCATGGGGACGGAGCATATATGTGCCGGCTTTGATGGCGCGGTCGCCGCGCCGAAACGACGCATAGACGCGGAAGAAGCGCGGATACAAAACCACCCCGGCGCGCGCCAGTGAATCGGCGGCCACGCGCAATGTCGCGCCTTGCGGGATCGTCACCCGCACCGGCGTTCCACTGCCTGAGCCACACGCCGCGATTGCGAGCATGAAGGCCATCGCGGCGAGAGATCGACTGCCACGCTTCATCGGTTCGGATTACGTCCGGTTGAGAACTTGTTGGAGGAGGACCGCTGCGGCGAGGGCGTCGACGTCGCCTTTGCGACCCCGCGTGGAGCCGCCCATCTCGTGCACGGCCCGCAACGCCGCGGCGGTCGTATACCGCTCGTCCACAAGTTCGACGCTCAAACCCGTGCGGCGTGACAGTTCGGCGGCCACGACCCGGGTTTCGGCTGAGCGCGGAGTCTCGTTGCCGTCGCCATCGAGTGGGAGCCCGACGACGAATCCCTTCGCCTCGAGCGATTCGGCGCGTCGCATGATCTCTGCGATCGGCGGCCGCTTCCCGGCCCGCCGCACGATCACACCCGCCGGCGATGCAATCGTCCCCGTCGGATCGCTGATCGCCAACCCCACTCGACGTTCGCCGTAATCGATCGCCAACAGTCGTCCACGTTCGGCGTTCACGTCGTCGTTGGGGCTAGCCCTGCACCATCTGCTGGAAGAACTCCTTGTTGTTCTTCGACCGCGACATCTGCTTGAGCAGGAATTCCATCGCCTCCGCTTCCGGCATGTCGGCGAGGAAATTCCGCAGCAGATAGACGCGATTCAGCTCTTCCTGCGTGAACAACAGCTCTTCCTTGCGCGTGCCCGACTTGCCGATGTCGATCGCGGGATATACGCGACGTTCGGCGATCTGGCGGCTCAGCACGAGCTCCATGTTGCCCGTGCCTTTGAACTCCTCGAAGATCACCTCGTCCATGCGCGAGCCCGTTTCGATGAGCGCCGTCGCGATGATCGTGAGTGATCCGCCGTCTTGAATGTTGCGCGCCGCGCCGAAGAATCGCTTCGGCTTCTCCAGTCCTTTCGCGTCCACACCGCCCGACAAGATCTTCCCCGACTGTGGCGTCACCGCATTGTGCGCGCGGGCGAGGCGGGTGATCGAATCGAGCAGGATGACGACATCCTGCTTGTGCTCGACCAGACGCTTCGCGCGCTCGATCACCATTTCCGCCACTTGCACATGGCGCGTCGCCTCTTCGTCGAACGTCGACGAAATCACTTCGGCGTCGACGTTGGCGATCGTGTCGGTCACTTCCTCGGGCCGCTCGTCGATCAGCAGGATGATGAGCGTGACCTCGGGGTGATTCTCCCGAATCGCGTTGGCGATCTTCTGCAGCAGGATCGTTTTGCCGGCGCGCGGCGGCGCCACGATCAGACCGCGCTGGCCTTTGCCGATCGGCGCGATGAGATCCATGATCCGCATGCTCAGGTCGCCGTCTTTCGTCTCGAGACGGAGGCGTCCTTCGGGATAGCGCGGCCGCAGGTTGTCGAAGGTGACGCGCGCCTTCGCGACCTCGGGCTCGTCGCCGTTGACCGACTCGACCTTGAGCAACGCCAGGTACCGCTCCCACTCCTTCGGCGGACGGACCTGCCCACTCACCGTGTCGCCCGTCTTCAAATCGAACCGCTTGATTTGCGACGGCGAGACGTAGATGTCGTCCGGCCCATAGAGGTAATTCCAGTCCTTGCTGCGCAGGAACCCGTAGCCTTCCGGCAGAATCTCGAGCACGCCCTCGCCCGTGAGCAGCACGTTCTGATCGAGCAGCTTCTGCTCGATCTGGAAGATGAGGTCCTGCTTGCGAAGCGCGCCGATGTTCTCCACGGCATAGCCCTCGGCTATGTCTTGAAGCTCGGGAACCGACTTGCGCTTCAGCTCAGCGATATTCACGGACGTCGGGACATCGCCCGCGACGATCGGACGCGTGGCGACTGGGGAGGGTAAGGCGGGGATGAGCGGTACTGGCGGGAGGGGGGGAGGGGTGGTGCCGGGAGAATCCTCGTACTCCTCGGGCGCGCCGCCTGTCGTTGGCGGAGTCGCGCGAAGCCGCGTCGTTGGGTGCGGCGGACGAAGCCGGGGTCCTGAGTTCATGCGAACCTACCGATGCCGCGAGGGAGGGTCAAGGGGAAGGAGCCGCAGGCGAACGCTCGCCAACGCGCTAGAAAGCGATGTAACGAAGAGGGTGCTTCTTGAGATCTGCGAAGAGCGAATCGAGTGCCGCGAAGTCGCGGTGAACGGCCCGAACCAGTGCAGAATCTGTTCGGAACCGACCGATCGTCCCGTCCTGACGGTCGAGCAGGCTTCGAACTCGCTCGAGCTCAGTCCGAATGTCGGCGACGTCGCGCATGAGTGTGCTGTCTTTGCGGAAGCGGCCAAGTGAATGCGCATCGGACGCGAGCAGCTGGCGGATCGAGTCGGCTCGGGCCATCGCGCCTTGCACACGGGCGCGGAGGAGCGCTGAGTCGTTCAACGCGAGAGAAATCGTACCCGATGAGCTCGACAGCCGATGCATGACGCGCTCGGTCTTCGCGCGGACGGCGCCGAACCTAACGTCCTTTCCCATACCCGTCACCGCGCCAATCGTGCCCTCCACCGAGTGAAGCTGGGCCGCCAAGAGCTTGACGTTGGCCATGATCGCGGGGACCTCACGCGCCGCGATGGCGGCGTTGGACATCGTCGACTGGAGGTCGCCTTGTACGCCGGCGCGAAGGGTGTCGCCGGCGGCAATGACCGCGGTCTTCGCGGTGCCGCTGCTGATGTAGACCACTTGGTCGCCGATCAACTTCGCACCGGCGCGAATCTGCACTCTGGAATCAGACCGCACGTGCGAGCGCGCGACGTCCAGCATCTCGAGTGCGAGGACCAGTCGCTCCTTGGCGCTCGCCGAGGCGGGGCGAAAATCGACGTTCTTGACGAGACCCACCTTCTGTCCGTCGAGCCAGACCTCGGTCCCACGAATGACGCCTCGCGCGGCGTCGGTGGTGACATAGATATTGAACGTCCGGCCGCGCAGGCTACCGACGCGGCCGTAAATCAGGATCAGCACCGCGACGGTAATAACCAGCGCGGCGGCGGTGACACCGAAAACGAGGTCGCGCCAGCGGAGGAGACGGGGCATTGCTCAGGTTGATGGAGCAAGGCAGAGGCCATGGGCAGTCGAAGACGGACGCGTAATCACGGAACGGCGCCAAGGCTTCGCCCAGAGCGGCCATTCTCAGCGGAAGCGGCAGTAAGTCTGCTTAAATCCTTGAGTTGGAGGGTCGCGTCACACTAGCTTTCCGACTCGAGATCGAGCGATTGCGCGCGTAGCTCAGCTGGATAGAGCGTCGGCCTCCGGAGCCGAAGGTCACAGGTTCGAATCCTGTCGCGCGCGTGACGGCCAACGTTCAAGCGGGGCTGACCAGAGTCTGGTCAGCCCCGCTGTTGCTTTCTGGACTCCACACGGTCGCGCTACCGCCGGTGTGTCGCCGTTTCCTGATTCCGCGCCGTTTCGTCAGTTCCGCTCTTTACCGTCCCGGGGTCCGTCCAGAACCCCGGAGTACCCTTCACCTGGTCCGATACCTCTCGCGCGAAAAACGCGGCGTTGAACACGGTGCGGAACGTCCCGATCGGCTGCCCTCTCCACTGCGGTTGGAACCCGAACAGAATGAGATGCCCCTTGTCCCGCTTCACATCCACCGCCGCGGCGTAGCCTTTCATGTACTGAGCCCCGCTCAGAAATCCTGACCGAAGCGGCGTCGTGTCGCTCGGGAACTTGGCGATCACCGCGCCCTCGAATCCTTCCGTGGTCGAGAACACCGGGCTGTTGAACACGACGACATCCGCCTTCTGCGGCATTCCCGCCATCACCGGGTGCGCGGGGTCGGTGATCACCTGCATGATCGAACCGCCGGTGAAGAAATCGCGGCGATTCACGCCGCCGACAACGTTTCGAACCGGTAGACGCAGCGAGTTGACGAGCGACGTCGCGCCCTGATTCCACGCGACCACCGTTCCACCGCCGCGCACGAATTCATCAATCGCGCGAATCTCTTCCTGTGCCGCGCTGTCGGCCGCCGCGCCTCCGCGGCCCCCACGTCCTCCGCCCGCTCCGGCACCGCCGCCCCGGCCACCTCGTCCGCCACCGCCGCCGATTCCCTGTGACGCCGTAACGATCACGTCGTACTTCGCGCCGAGGTTGCCGGCGCGAATGTCGGTGGGTGTGATGAGGGTGTACTTCGCGCCGAAGGTATCGAACAGCCACTCCGTCCATCCCTCGTCCATCACGCCGGGCGACGACTTGAACACGGCGATGCGGGTCGGCGCCGAAACCGTCGTGCCGCCGCTCGTCCGCTCGCCGCGCACCGACAACTCCGCCGCCCACGCGTCGGCCCTCGCCGCGTCGAGACCGGTGACGACGTATCGAACGCCTTTCCCGTTCGCTGACGGGGCGACGCGCAATGTCGCGCCCGCGGCGAGCGCGCGGTTGATCAAACGGAAGGTGTTGTTCTGCGCCGGATCGAGGACGAGGTCGGGTCCTGAACCGGTGATTCCGCCGGCCGGTGCGACGATTCCGGCGGCGGCGGCACTCGTGGTGAAGGGCTCGTCCGGATTCGTGCGCCAGTCGACCGCCTTCCCCTGCACGGCTTTCATGGCGGATTTGAATTCGTCGGTGAGCGGCGTGCGTGCCTCGACCACGGCGACATTCATCTGATATGGGAGCGTCCACCCCGCGGCGTCGTACGGCGTGTCGTCGCCCATGTCGGGATATCGCTGCGGCTCGAACAGCTCGCGCACGAGCTGCGCGAATTCCTGATCCATCGGAATGACCCAGGTGCCTTTGGCGTAGGTCGTGCCGCCGTAGGCCGCGTCGCGGTCGAGTTGTTTGACGCGCACGCCCATGAACGCCATGCGGCGCAGCAGCTCGACCGGTGCCGTCGCGTCGTGCTGGTCCTGCGCGATGATGTACGCGTACGGCGGGCTCTTTTGAAATTGCTGAATCGTATTGCGCGCCGACTTGTATCGGTTGAAGAGCATCTCCGTCTTGAACTTCGCCGCGTAGTTCAGCGTGGCGAGATCCGCCGTGACCATGTAGTCGACGGCGTCGCGCAGACGCCACGTACCCTCGAGCCAGGGGCTCGAGTAGAGCGACGTCGGGCGTTGGTCGCGATATCCCTGCGGCAGACTGTCGACCGTCGTCGTGCGCGGCGTCGCGCAGTTGCCGCCCTGCGTCTCCGTCCACCACGACGCGATGTTCTGGTACATCGGCATGTAGTCGATGTACCCGGGATACCAGGCGTCGTACGTCTCGAGCTGCGAGACGGCGCCCGGCTTGCCCTGCGCGTCGAGCTCCTCGGCGATGCGCGTCCCGATGGCGTTCACTTCACGTGCCATGATCGGCGGCACGCGGAAGCCGACGGGGTCGGCGAACGGCGGGAGCCAGATGCGTGTGGGGAAGGGCGACGACTGGTGCTGGACGTAGATGATCGTCGGCTCCCACTCGCGCCACGTCCGCTGGATCACGCGCGACTCGATCACGTTGAGCATGTACGAATCGCGATTGTTGTCGTGCCCGACGTATTTCTGGTAGAGCTCCATCGGCGCCACCGACGTGCCCTGCGGAGCCGCGTCGCGCGCGCGGCACCAGTTCACGACGATGTCCTGTCCGTCCGGATTGATCGACGGCCAGAGAAAGAAGACGACGCTGTCGAGGATCGCCTTCATGTCGGGCTCGTTCGCGCGCGACAGCAGCTCGTACGCGGCCTGCGGCGTGTGCTGCGATCCGGCGATCTCCGAGGCGTGCAGTCCGCCGCTGATGTCGACGATCGCGCGTCCTTGCGACGCGAGCCGTCTCGCTTCGCCCTCGCTCAGCCCTTCGGGATGGGCCAATCGCATGTTCGCCGCCCGAATGCGATCGAGATTCGCGAGGTTGGCCGGGGAGGAGATGATCGCGGCCGTCCACGTTTTCCCGAACGATGTTTTCCCTACGGTGATCAGCTTGACGCGATTGCTGGCCGCGGCGAGCCGCTTGAAATAGTCGATTGACTGGTCGTAGGTGAAAAGCTTGTAATCGGCGCCGACGGGAAAGCCGATGACTGACTCGGGCGTCGGAAGTTGCGCGGGGCGTTGGGCGAACGCGGGAAGGGTCGCACATGAAACGGCGGCGGCGAGCGCCGTGACGCGCAAATGAGTCCTCCAGACCATCGAGATCTCCTTGGACGAACTGGTCATGATGAGTCGGCCACGCTTCTTGACGCTGCTGTTACCCGAAGATAAGGTCTGCCCCGCGCTCCCGCTTTCACGCCCTCAGGAGGCCCGTGAGTCGAACTCGTTGGACGCTGGCAATCTTTGCGGCTGCCCTTCCGCGACTCGCGCTTGCGCAGGGAACCATCTCTGGGCGTGTCACCACCGAGGGGAACGTGCCCCTCGGTGACGCACGTGTCATCGTCGTGAGCACCGGAGCGTCCGAGATCACGGGTGAAGACGGCCGGTACACGCTCAAAAACGTCCCCTCGGGCACCGTCGACATTCAGGCGCTCCGCGTCGGGTTTCAATCGCAAAAGCGAGCGATCACCGTCACGGCGGCTGCGACCACGACGGCCGATATCGTCATGAAGCAGGCGGTCGTTCAGTTGCAGGAAGTCGTAGCAACGGCAACCGGACAACAGCGCCGGATCGAGTTGGGCAACGCGATCGGCACATTCGGTGATGTCGGCAAACACGTCGAGGAGCAGCCGATCATGGCGATGCAGGATCTGCTCGTCGCCAAAGCGCCGGGTGTCAACGTCCTCCCCGGATCTGTGGTCGGGGGAGCGCCGACCATTCGCGTACGCGGGGTATCGTCGCTCACGCTGAGCAACGCGCCCATCTGGGTGGTGGACGGCGTTCGCTATCTGGTGGACCAGTCCGACGCTTCCGCTGGCCTGACCCAGATCAGCTTGCTCAACAACCTGAGTCCCGAGGAAATCGAGGACATCGAGATCGTTCGCGGGCCGTCGGCGGCGACGCTCTATGGTACGAACGCGGCGAATGGCGTCATTCTCATCACCACGAAAAAGGGCCGCGCCGGCAGCACACGTTGGAACTTCACAGGCGAGACGCGCACGATCGACGATCGCAATCCCTACCAGACGCAGTACGCGAACTGGGGACACACGCCGGCTGCGCCGACCAAGAGCATTCGCTGCCAACTCTATGTGATGCAGACTTCGGCTTTCAAGATCTCCGACGGCGCGACGTGCATCTCCGACAGCGTCACCAGCTACAACTATCTCACCGACCCCGAGCAAACGTTCATCAAGTTGGGGCGCGGCAGCCTGTTCACGGGCCAGGTGAGTGGTGGCAACGGCGCCGTTCGCTTTTTCTCGAGTGGCGTGCTCGATAACGAGTTCGGGCCAATTCAGATGCCCGCCGCGGACATTCGGTGGTACGACGACACGCTGCACGTGCCAGTGACCGACCAGATGCTGCATCCGCGTCAGCAGCAGAAGCTGAACTTCCGCACCAACGTCTCGGCCGAGCTCTCGTCCAAGATCGATCTCACGGCGAACGCGGGTTTCGGCAAGTCGAGCAACATCATCGAGCCGGACAACGCGTTGATCATTGGCCTGCTCTACGTCGGTCAAGCGAGCTACGGCTGGAAGGGTTGTCCAAAGGGCACCGAGCTGACCGGTTGCGGCATGACCGGATCGGACTCGAAGCAGTACTACGACGCCACGGGCTTTCCGCTGCATGACAGCAACGGTTTCGCGCCCGGCTCGATCATGCAGTACGTGTGGACTGACGACGTGCAACGTTTCACCGGCAGCACGTCACTCAATTGGCGTCCGATGACGTGGCTACAAAATGAAGGCACCGTCGGCGTCGACTGGGCGGATCAGAATCAGTTCCACGTCTGCCGACTCAACGAATGTCCGAACCAAGGTGCCACGTCGCGCGTCGGCAACGTTTACACGCAAAGCGACGGCCGCCGGAATTTCTCGGCGAAGTTGGCCAGTACCGCGGCGTGGCAATACCGCCCGTCGGTCAACTTCAAGACGTCGGCGGGCGCGGAGTACACCAACACCGAGCACGATCAGACTTGGGCCCAAGGACGCAATCTGGCGCCCGGTGCATCCTCGCTGTCCGCCACGACCTTCGTCGGGTTCAGCCACACCGAGCCCACCGCGGTCAAGACGCTCGGGTATTACCTGCAGGGGCAAATCGGGCTGCGTGACCGCGTGTTTCTTACCGTCGCCGGACGACAGGACCAGAACAGCGCGTTCGGCGCCAAGTCGCAGCACATCACCTATCCAAAGGCCAGCCT
>Ga0070679_100005176_pt1 | contig 12069 bp, 9 predicted proteins | sample KBSC63BmetaG_FD_65652 | JGI IMG/M metagenome (GOLD analysis project Ga0070679, IMG submission 65652) | Corn rhizosphere microbial communities from Kellogg Biological Station, Michigan, USA - KBS C6-3B metaG | ecosystem: Host-associated > Plants > Roots > Rhizosphere | place: USA: Michigan... | reverse complement strand
GTCCCACTCCCACGTGGTCGAGTGGATCTTCGGGTCGCGCATCCAGTCCCACTGGCCGTGCAGGATGTTGTGCCCGATCTCCATGTTCTCCAGGATCTTGGCGATCGAGAGGCCGGCCGTGCCGACCACCCACGCGGGCGGGAACAGCGAGGCCAGGAGTACGACGCGGCTGCCCAGCTCGATCGAGCGCTGGGTCTTGATCACGCGGCGGATGTAGCGCGCGTCGCGTTCGCCCCGCGTGTCGATCACGGAGGCCCGGATCGCGTCGAGCTCCTTGGCCATCAGCTCGATGTCCTCGGCGCTCAGGTGTGCGATCGGGTTGGTCTGGCCGATGGTCGCCTTCTTCTGGATGGTGGTCATCCGCTTCCCTCCTCTGTTGCCCCGAGTGGTCAGTACCCCGTTGTGCGGGGGATGGTCAGGTGTGTGTCAGTGCTCGAAGTGGCACGGCCCGGCGGCCGCGTTGATGCAGGTCTGGACCACGACGCCGCCGGCACCGGTCTCGCCGGCGATCGCGGTGGTGATCTCGCCGCTGCGCAGGTCGCGCACGGCGCCCTCCTTGAGCGGGAGCACGCACGTGTAGCAGATCCCCATCCGGCAGCCGCTCGGCATCAGGACGCCGGCGTCCTCCGCCTGCTCGAGGATCGGCCGGGCGCCGTCGCACTCGACGTCGACGCCCGATCGGTCGAAGGTGACCGTGCCGCCTTCACCGGCGACGACGGTCGAGAGCCGGAACTGCTCGGTGAACAGCGGCAGCCCGCGCTCCTCGTGGTGGTCGGTGATCGCGTCGAGCAGTCCGCCCGGCCCGCACGCGAACGTCGTGCGCTCGGCCAGGTCGGGCACGAGCGCGTCGAGGTCGGCGAGGTCGAGCACCCCGTGCACGTCGTCGTACCGCGTGACCAGCCGGATCGCGCCCGACGCCTCGATGCGGCGCAGGTCGGTGTCGAAGATCGAGTCGGGCTCGCTCGGGGCGACGTGGAGGACGGTGATGTCGTACGCCGACGAGCGGGCCGGGCGCAGCACCCCGCTGTCGGTCGCGGGGAACAGGTTGCGCAGCATCCCGATCACCGGGGTGATGCCGGAGCCGGCGGTGATGAAGAGCAGCTTGCTGGTGGCGGGCACCGGGAGCACGAACTCGCCCGTCGCCTGCTCGAGGTGGAGCAGCGTGCCGGGGCGGGTGTGGTGGACCAGGAACGGGCTGACGTGGCCGTCGGGCACCGCCTTGACCGTGATCGAGATCCGCCCGTCGGTCCGGGGACCGTGGGTCAGCGAGTAGGCGCGCCAGCAGCGCACGCCGTCGACGTCGACCCCGACGCGGACGTACTGCCCCGGGACGTGGCCCGCCCAGTCGGCCCCGGGCCGGATCACCAGGGTGGCGGCGTCGGTCGTCTCGGGATGCACCGACTCGACGCGGCCGCGCAGCTCCGCGCCGGAGCGCAGCGGGGCGAACAGGTCGAGGAAGTCACCGGGCACCAGCGGCGTGGTCGCCGCCTCGGCCAGCTTGAGGGCACGGGTGCGCCAGCGACCGGCCGGCGCATACGTCGAGCTCACATGTCCAGCATGTCGTCCGGACCTGATGCGTTCCTGACCGACACACGTGAATCGGGTGGACTCTTTTTGTTCGATCCGAACAAGAGTGGCAGACTGCTGCCCGTGAGCGTGCCCGAGATCCGTCCGACACGTATCACCCTCGACCCCCGCCTGCTCGACCTGCTACGGCGCCGGCTGCCCGAGGTGGCCACCCACACCATCGGCGCGATCACCGGCGAGGTGCCCTCCTATGCCCGAGCCCTGAGCGGCGAGATGGGCGACAACGTCGAGAACGCCGTACAGATGGCGCTCTCGGGCTTCCTCCGGCTGGCCGCCCGCGGCCGCGCGCTGGACCAGGCCCAGCCGCTGTCCCCGGCGCTCGAGGGCGCCTACGCGCTCGGGCGGGGCGAGGCCAGGAGCGGGCGCAGCGCGGACGCGCTGCTCTCGGCGTACCGCGTCGGGGCCCGGGTGGCCTGGCGCGAGCTCGCCGAGACGGCCGTGGAGGCGGGGGTGCCGGCCGACATGCTGGCCGACTTCGCCGAGCTGGTCTTCGCCTACATCGACGAGCTGTCGGCGGCCTCGGTGGCCGGCCACACCGACGAGCTCGAGTCGAGCGGGCGCCTGCGGCAGGGGTACCTGGACTTCCTGGCGTTCGGCATCCTGCGCGGCGACCCCGCCGACGCCCTGACCGCGGCGGCCGAGCGTGCCGACTGGACTCCCCCGCGGACGCTCACCGCCGTGATCCTGCCGAGCGCCCAGGTGCGGCCGGCCCAGGGCCTGCTGGACCCGCGCACCCTCTCCTCGGTCGGCGAGCCGGCGAGCCTGCCCGACGGTCTCGGCGTGCTCCTGGTGCCGGATGCCGGAGGCCGCACCCGCACCCGGCTGATGCGTACCCTGCGCGGTCGGGCGGCCGTCGCCGGCCCGGCGCGCCCCTGGCTCGCGGCCGCCTCGTCGTACCTCCGGGCGCTGCGGGCCTTCGAGCTGCGGGCCGAGCAGGGCGACGAGGAGGCGACGTACGACACCGAGGAGCATCTCGCCGACCTGGTGCTCGCCGCCGACCGCGAGGCGGTGGCCGACCTCCGCGCGCGGGTGCTCGCGCCGCTGTCGGACCTGCGGCCGGCCACCCAGCAGAAGCTCGCCGAGACCCTGCGGGCCTGGCTGCTCCACCAGGGTCGGCGCGACGACGTCGCCGCCGCGCTGTTCGTCCACCCGCAGACCGTCCGCTACCGGATGGGCCAGCTGCGCGAGCTGTACGGCGAGGACCTCGATGACCCGGCGGTCGTCCGGGACCTGACGATCGCGCTCGCCTGAACCGCCGGGCGCGCGTCACAGGGTCGAGTGCACCGTCTCCCCGGCGACCAGGGTGGCGGCCACCGGCACCGAGCGGAGCGCGCGGGCGGCGGAGGCGGTGTCGGGGTGTGCCGCCAGCGGGTCGGCGTCGAGCAGCACCAGGTCGGCCGGCATGCCGGCATGGACGCTGCCCCGCCCGTCGACGCTCGCGGCCAGCGCCTCGCGCGCGGTCAGCGCCTGCTCGGGATGCCAGGGCGGCCGGTCGTCGGCGCTGCGGTGGACCGCGGCCGCGATCGCGAGCCACGGGTCGAGCGGCGAGACCGGGGCGTCGGAGCCGAGGGCGAGCTCGACGCCGGCATGGACCATCCAGCGGAAGGCGAAGCAGCGCTCCGCGCGGTCGCCCCAGATGAGCTCGGTGACGTCGCGGTCGTCGAGCAGGTGGGCCGGCTGCACGCTCGCCCGCAGGTGCAGTCGTGCCATGGTCCGCACGGCCTCGCGAGTGACCAGCTGGGCGTGCTCGATCGACCCAAGTGCACCCGTGGCGTCGTACGCCGCCAGCGCGTCGCGCAGCGCGAGGTCGCCGATCGCGTGCGTCGCCACCTCGAGCCCGTGCCCGTGTCCCCGGTCGAGCAGCTCGACCAGGTCGGCGCTGCTCTGGTTGGGCGCGCCGGCCCCCGAGCCGTCGGTGTACTCCTCGCAGCACCACGCCGTGCGCGTGTTCAGGGAGCCGTCGCTGATGATCTTCAGGGGCCCCATGGTGACCAGCTCGGAGGAGCCCGGCAGCGGGTCGCCGGAGCGCAGGCCGGCCCGGATCGTCGCGTCCAGGCCGTCGGCGTACGTCGCGACGCGGACCCGGATCGGTGGTTCACGCACCTCCCAGTCGGCCGCGGTCTGGCCGCGCTCGAGGTCGACCAGGCCGGTGATGCCCATCGCCGCGGCCCGGTCGAGGGCCCGTCGGTACGCCGGCGGCGAGACGTCGGGCGGCAGGACGGCCTCGATGCGGGTGTAGGCCTCGTACCACTCGTTCTCGGCCACGACGCCCTCCCGGGGCGGCAGCCCGAGGCGCTCGAGCGCGCGTGAGTTCAGCCAGGCGTGGTGGGCGTCTCCGGCGATCAGGACGACCGGCACGTCGGGCGCCACGGCATCGAGCGCCGCGACCGTCGGCTCGGTCTGCCACAGGCCCAGCCGGTGGCCGTAGCCGACCAGCGGTCCCAGGTGCTCGGCGAGATGGTGGCGGACCCGGGTGAGCACGTGCTCCGGCGACTCCGAGCCGGAGAGATCGAGCCTCTCGCCGCGCGCGGTCCACTGCGCGAGGTGGACGTGGGCGTCCCACAGCCCCGGGATCACCCAGCGCCCGCCCGCGTCGTACTCCTCGAGGCCGAGCGGCCGCTCCAGCTCGTGCCCGATGTTGCGGACCACGCCCTGCTCGATGATCAGGTCGACCGGCCCCGCCCATCCCGGACCCCGCCCGAGCTCGACGATCTGCACGTTGCGAAGCACCAGGTCGGCCACGCGCACAACCTAATGGGCGCGTCCCGCGCGTCAGGTGAGGGCTGGGACGGCGTGCCCGAACCGGAGCAGGTTCTCCGGGTCGTAGGCCGCCTTGGCGCGCTGGAGCCGCTCGTACGTCGGGGCGGACCAGGCGCGGGCCCGGTCTGCCTCGTCGCCGGGCGAGCCGTGGAAGTTCACCATGGTCCCGCCCGTCGACCACGGCGCCATCGCCCCGGTGACCGCCTTGATGGCGGGCGGCACCGCGTCGGCGATCGGCGGCATCAGGGCCCCGACGGCGAACAGCGAGTACGCCGCGTCCCGGCCGCTGACCGCGTCGGCGCGCGTGCCCGACAGCGCGCCACCCAGCAGCCGCAGCTCGACGAGCAGGAGCGGGCACTGAGCGTCGGGGCCGGCGTGCTCGAGGATCGTCTCGATCGTCTCCGGAGCCAGCTCGCGCAGCAGGACGCCGCCCTCGTCGAACGGCACCGGGTGCTCGGGGTCGAGGTGGATCCGGTCCAGCTCGGCGTACGGCATCCGGCCCACCATGTCGATCAGCGGCGGCGCGACGTCACGCATCGGCGCCAGCAGGCGCTCGCCCTCCGCGTCGTCGCCGAGGTAGGCCACCCGGAGGTGCACGGTGAACTGCCCGGCCAGCGGCGGGGGCACGTCGGGCAGCGGCGGCAGCCGGAGCAGGCCGATGGAAGCCGAGAACTCCGGCGGCAGCGTCTCGACCCACTCGGCGAAGACCGTGAGCAGCGTCGGGGCCAGGGCACCCGGCCAGAAGATGGCGCCGCCGTACAGCTCGGAGATGTCGAAGAGCTCCAGCTCCATCGAGGTCACCACGCCGACGTTCCCCTTGCCGCCGCGCAGCGCCCAGTCGAGCTCGGACCCGTCGCCGGACTCGACGTGGTGCAGCTGCCCGTTGCCGGTGACGACGTCGAAGCTGCGCACGTGGTCGGAGGAGAAGCCGTGGGACCGGCCGAGCACCGGAAGCCCCCCGCCCAGGGTGTAGCCGACGACCCCCACGTCGGAGGTCGACCCGCACAGTCCCGCGAGGCCGTACGGCGCCGCCTCGTCCAGCAGCCGGCGCCACTTGACCCCGGCGCCGACCCGCGCCGTCCGGGACTCGGCGTCGATCGAGACCTCGTCGAGCCCACGCGTGCTGATCAGCACCCCCTCGCTCACGGCCGTGACGGCGCCGTGCCCGGTCGCCTGTACGCCGACGGGCAGGCCGTGCTCGGCCGCCCATCCGACCGTGGCCGCGACGTCGTCGGCGGACTCCACGGCCACGACCACGTCGGGGGTGTGCTGTCGGGCCAGGTTGAACGCCGCCACCTCCTCGGCGTACCCCTCGTCGCCGGGCTGCAGGACTCGGCCCTGCACCCGTGTCGTCAGCGCGCTGGTGTCCATCGTGACTCCCCCCGTTGCGTCTCCCCCGAGACCACGACCGGAACGACCGGTCGGACTCGTGACACTACGCCCGGGACGGGGCAGCCGACCGTCACCCCGGTGACAGTGTCGGGAACGTCAGTCGACGTGCCGTCGCGACTGCACGACGCGGAACCGCGAGGCGACGTACGCACCGTCGGTGTACGACGCGTTGGCGGCCGGGTTGGCTCCCGTGCCGTGGAAGTCGGAGTACGCCGCGGACTGGTTGACGAAGACGCCACCGAGGAGGTTCTCGCTCAGCGCGACCCCCGCGTCGAGCGCGGCGTCGCGCATCTGCTCGACCACCGCCTCGGACGTCGAGTAGACCGAGGCCGTCATCGCGCCGTGCCGCTGCACCGTGTCGCGGAACAGGTCGATCGACTGGTCGGTGCCCGAGGTCGCGATCAGGTAGGCGACCGGCCCGAAGCACTCGGTCTCGTAGACCTCCGCGTCGGCCGCGGTCAGGCCGACCAGCGTGGGCGTCCGCACCGTCGCGTCGGGGTACGACGGATGAGTCACCGCGCGCGAGGCGACGTACACCTGGCCGTGCGACCCGGCCGACTCGAGCCGGTCGAGCACGCCCGCGTTCACGACGCCGCCCAGCAGCTCGACGGCGCGCGCGTCGTCACCGAGCAGCTTGTCGAACGCCGCGCCGATCCCGGCGGCGACGTCGACGGGCGACTTGGTGCCCTCGTCGGTCTCGATCCCCGACTCCGGCAGGTAGACGTTCTGCGGCGCCGTGCACATCTGGCCGGTGTAGAGGGAGAAGGAGAACGCGAGGTTCTGGCACATGGCCGCGAAGGACGAGGTGGAGTCGAGGACGACGGTGTTGACGCCGGCCTTCTCGGTGAACACCACGGCCTGGGTCGCGTGCTGCTCGAGCCAGTCGCCGAAGGTGTTGCCGCCGGTGTAGTCGATCAGCTTGACGCGCGGGTCGACCGCGAGCGTCGCCGCGAGGTGGTCGTCGCGGGCCTCGGCCGCCAGGGTCACCAGGTGGGGGTCGAAGCCGGCCTCCTCCAGCACCTCCTCGCACACCTGCACGGTGATCGCCAGCGGCAGCACCGCCGCGGGGTGCGGCTTGACGACGACCGGGTTGCCGGTCACCAGCGAGGCGAAGAGGCCGGGCCAGGAGTTCCAGGTCGGGAAGGTGTTGCAGCCGATCACCAGGGCGATCCCGCGCGGGACCACGGTGAACGTCTTCTCCATCTTCAGCGGGACCTTGCCGGGCTTCTCCCAGGTCGCGGTCCGCGGCGTGCGGGTCATCTCGGTGTAGGCGTAGGCGATCGCCTCGAGGGCGCGGTCGAGCGCGTGCGCCCCGCCGGCCTGGAACGCCATCACGAAGGCCTGCCCGCTGGTGTGCTGCACGGCGTTGGCGAGCTCGAACACGCGGGCGTGCAGGCGCTCCAGGATCTCGATCGCGACGCCGACCCGCGTCTCGGGTCCGGCGTCGCGCCAGGCCCTCTTCCCTGACTCCGCGGCGGCGAGGAGGGCGTCGACGTCGTGGGCGCGCGGGTAGGAGACGCCGAGGTCGAACCCGAAGGGCGACCGCTCGGTGCCGACGCTCCCGTCGCTGCCGGGCGTCTCGAGCGGGAACGCCCGGCCCTGCCACGCCTCGAACGCCGCCTTGCCCTCGGCGGCCGCCGACTCGCCGTACACGCGCGGGGACGGCGACTCGTCGTACGCCGAGTAGTAGGCCCGCGAGGCACAGGCGGCCACCGCGGCCTCGAGCTTCTCGCGGTGCTTGTCGAAGTACGGGCTGGCCATGCGCCAACCCTAGGCCGCCTCCGGTTGCTCGGTAAGTTGAGGCCATGAGCATGCGGGGACTCGTGGTCGCGCTGCTCTGCGGTGTGCTCGGTCTCGGGATCGGCGCGCTGGTGGCGTACGCCGCGCAGCCGTCGCAGTCCAACGCCGGCACTCCGGCCCCGGTCCCCGCGGTCTCGCCGAGCGTCCCGATCGACGAGCCACCGTCGTCACCGCCCACGTCGCCCGACATCGACTTCCCGAGGCTGGAGCCCGACCTCCCGCTGCCTCCTCCCGAGCGCACGATGGGCAACGAGCTGGCCACGTGGACCTACCACGTCCCCCAGGGCTGGCTGCCCTACGCCGTGTGCGTCCCGAACAGCGGCGAGTGCGCCCCGCCGATGCAGGCGAACGACGTACTGACCGCGAGGCAGGCGGCCCGGCAGACCGAGATCAGGTTCCGTCCGCCGGGCGAGCCGTTCGTGGGCGGCTACCTCCTGCGGGTGAAGGTGCTGGACAACACCCAGCAGTTCACCCCGTCGCAGATGGTGGCCACCAAGGTGGTCGGGTTCCAGGGCTACGAGTACTTCAAGCTGCTCCGTCAGACGCCCTCCTCGGCGTACTTCACCTACATCGACGGCAACGACCACCTGCGCTACAACTACTTCCAGTGGTTCGCCGCCAGCGGGTCCACCACCGCGACCCTGGAGATGTCGGTCGCCGGGCGAGCCCGTGACCGCGCCGGCCTCAAGTCGCTCTTCAACCGCTTCGCCGACAACGTCACAGGGACGACGGAGCCCTACCGGCCGGGCAGGTCCGGCCAGCCGGTCACCCCGCAGGGCTAGCCCAGACCGTAGGTCCGGACCGTCTCGAGCACCTTCCGCGCGGTCGAGAGGTCGTCGCTGCGCACCTGGACCCACAGCAGCGTGCTGGCGCTGACCAGCTCCGCCTGCTCGATGATCACCGAGCCCCCGGAGCAGCCCCGCGAGGTCGCCACGATCGTCGGGTCGCCGGTGTCCTGGCTGGTGGTCCTTCCCGGGCTCAGGCAGCCGGGGTGCTGGGGGAGCGACGTGGGCAGCTTGCCCTGCGACAGGACGCCCACGAACACCCCCTGGCCGTCCGTGCGCCAGTCGGGTCCGTCCCCGACCGACAGGGCCGGCTGGCTGAACGCCTCCTCGGGCGGCTTCCACTCCGACAGCGACACCTCACGGGCCCACGAGTCGGGCACGGTCACGCGCAGGTTGCCGTCGTTGTCGGTGAACGTCCGCTCCTGGTTGCCCCCGCGCCACAGGGCGAACCCGGCGAGACCGCCCGCGACGAGCAGCACCAGGGCCAGGACGGCGGCCGGCCAGCGGCGGTGCCGGCGTACCGGCGGCGGCTCGGGGTCGGGCAGGTCCTCCGGGGTCGGCACCAGCGAGGGCCGGTTGCCGGGCTGGGTGAGCTCGGGGTCCACCGGCAGCCAGCGCTTCGGCAGCGTGCCGGTCCCGCTCTCGCCGAGCGCCTCGCTCAGAGCGGTGACGAAGGACGGGACGTCCGGGAAGCGCTCCTCCCGATCGACGGCCAGCCCGCGGCGTACGACGGCCTCGACCGGCGCGGGGAACGGCCGCTCGTCGGTCGACAGCTCCGGCGGCGGCGGAGGTGCCGCGGCGGCCGACAGCGAGCTGTGGGAGTACGCCGGGCGGCCGGTCAGCATCAGGAAGGCCAGCGCCGCCAGGGAGAACTGGTCGGCCCGCGCGTCGAGGTGCTCCCCCTGGGCCTGCTCGGGCGCGACGTACGACGGGGTGCCGGCGATCATGGTCAGCCGCGACGAGACGTCCAGGGCCTTGCCCAGGCCCAGGTCGCCCACCATGGCGCGGACCAGGGTGCCGTCGTGCTCGGGGTCGACGGTGCGGAACAGGACGTTCGCCGGCTTCACGTCCCGGTGCAGCACGCCCCGCAGGTGGAGCGCGTGCAGGCCGTCGCCGACCTGCCGCACGACCTCGCAGGCCTGGGCCACGGTGAGCCCGTCGGCCTCGAGCCGGTCGGCGAGGGTGCCCTGGTCGGCGTACGACATGACGAGGTAGGGACGGTCGTCGTCGAGCTGCCCGGCGTCGTACACCGTGACGACGTGCGGTGACTCCACCTTGCGCAGGTAGCGACCCTCCTCGAGGAAGCGCTGGCGGACGTGAGCGTCCTCGGTCCAGTTCTCCGCGAGCACCTTGATCGCAACCGGGGAGTCGAGTTGCTCGTCATAGGCAAGCCAGACGGTGGCGAACCCGCCCGACCCGATGCGCCGACGCACGGCGTAGCGACCGAGACGGGCTGGCATCGACACCCTCGGCATTATGGTGCAGAGACAGCGCGGCCCGGCGTCGACACCGGGTCGGCACGGGGAGGACAGGACGCGCATGACCCCAGCGATGGGCACAGAGGAACTCACGGCCGACGACATCGACGAGCTCGCTCGTCGGGCCCAGGGCGGCGACCGCGACTCGCTCGAGCAGCTGCTCGCCGCCGTCCGGCCACGCTGCCTCAACGTCTGCCGGCAGGTGCTGCCCTACTCACCGGACGCCGAGGACGCCTGCCAGGACGCGCTGATCAACGTCGCGAACAAGATCGGCTCCTGGGGCCGGCAGGGGCGCTTCACCACCTGGATGCACGTCGTCGCGGTGAACAGCGCCCGCACGACGTACCGCCGGATGAAGAACCAGGCGTTCTCCAGCGACGTGCTGCCCCTGGAGAAGCCCGACCCGCGCACCACCAGCGTCATCGCGGGCACGCGCCTGGACCTGCTCGAGGCGATGGAGACGATCGAGCGCGACCACCCGCAGTTCGTCGAGCCGCTGGTGCTGCGTGACGTCTACGGGATGTCGTACGACGACATCGCGACCCAGCTCGGCCTCCCGCTCGGGACCGTGAAGGCGCAGATCCACCACGGCCGCAAGCTCGCCCGGCCCCTGCTGCGCGGGAACGACTGAGGTGCGCCGGCTCGCGGCCGGGCTGCTCCTGCTCGGCCTGGTCGCGACCGGCTGCGGCTCGGACCCGGCCGGGCCACCCGCCCCCCGGGTCACCGGCTCGGCCGGCGCGGCCGGCACGTCGGCGTACGACGCGGCGGTGAGCCGTCCGCAGCGCGACAGCGTCTACCCGGACGTGGGCAACGACGATCTCGACGCCCTGCACTACGACCTCGACCTGACCTGGAGCCCCGCGCACTCCCTGCTGAGCGCCGACGAGGCGGTGCTGTTCCGCGCGGTGCGGACCGCGGGCCACGTCGAGCTCGACCTGGCCCGGCAGCTCCAGGTGAGCCACGTGTGGGTCGACGGCACGGCCGTGCCGTTCCGGCACGACACCTCCGACCTGGTCGTCGACGTCGCGGTCACGGCGGGCAGCCGCCACCTCCTGCAGCTGGCCTACGCCGGCACGCCCGAGCCGGTGGTCGCGCCGACCGACCGGAGCGACTTCACCACGACCGGCTGGACGATCGCCTCGGACGGCACGGTCTGGACGATGCAGGAGCCGTACGGCGCCTACAGCTGGTACGCCGTGAACGACCACCCCTCCGACAAGGCGTTCTACGACGTCACGATCCACGCGCCGCGCGGGCAGGTGGGCGTGTCCAACGGCTCGCTGCTCTCGCGCGCCACGTCGGGCGGAGGCACGGTCACGTCGTGGCGCCTGCCCGAGCCCGCGGCGTCGTACCTCGTGACGATCGCGATCGGGCGCTTCACCGAGACCACGGACACCGGCCCGCACGGCCTGCCGATCTCGTACTGGACGCCGACGAACCGTCCCGACCTGGTCGAGGGGCTGCGCTACACGCCGGCGGCCGTGTCCTACCTCGAGCGCAAGGTCGGCCGCTACCCGTTCCCGACCCTCGGCGTGCTGCTGGTGCCGTCGAAGAGCGCGATGGAGACCCAGTCGATGCTGACGCTCGGCATCGGCGACTACACGCTGTCGCGCGACGTACTCGTTCACGAGCTGGCGCACCAGTGGTACGGCGACACCGTCTCGCCCGACGACTGGAGCGACCTCTGGATGAACGAGGGGATGGCGACGTACCTCGCCGAGGCCACCTGGACCGCCGACCACGGACCCGACACCCGCACCCGGATCCTGCGCGGCTGGTCGAGGTACGCCGACGGGATGCGGGCGCAGTACGGGCCGCCGGCGCACTATCGGCCGGGCTCGTTCGGCGAGGGCAACGCCTACTACATCCCCGCGCTGATGTGGGACACCCTCCGGCAGCGCCTGGGCGACGACGCGTTCTGGTCCCTGGCGCGGCGGTGGCTCACCACCCACCGCTTCACCTCCCAGGACCGCCACTCCCTCGCGGCGTGGTGGTCGAGGGAGTCCGGCCAGGACCTGGCCCCGCTCTTCCACGCCTGGCTGCTCGGACCACGCGAACCGGTCTGGCGGGCGGGATGAGTCACATCGGCCACACCATCACCACACCCCGGGCACTCCCCTCGCTTCTCGGGCGTTGCAACCCCTGAGAAGCGCAGCGATACCCGGCTCACCGGGTATCGCCGCGGGTATCGCCGCGGGTATCGCCGCGGGTATCGCCGCGGGTATCGCCGCGGGTATCGCCGCGGGTATCGCCGCGGGTATCGCCGC